>Ga0302322_100003399_pt1 | contig 13666 bp, 11 predicted proteins | sample Fen_T0_2_FD_203757 | JGI IMG/M metagenome (GOLD analysis project Ga0302322, IMG submission 203757) | Peat permafrost microbial communities from Stordalen Mire near Abisko, Sweden - Fen_T0_2 | ecosystem: Environmental > Terrestrial > Soil > Wetlands > Permafrost | place: Sweden: Abisko...
GCGAAGTGATTGGCCCCCCAGCCCGACGCGAACAGCACGAGCCCGACGCGCCGCCAGGCTGTCGAGTCGATGGGCACCGGGGTCGTCACGTGCGGATCCCGCGTCGCATCTCGAGCCGCGTGGCAAACGCCACCCCCCCTGGGATGCACGCAACCCGCGCAGGGTTGCGGGTCTTGAGCCACCGCGGCACCAAGGCCACAGCGTACCGGATCGATGTCGCGCGCGCGGAGGTCAGCTGTGCGCGGCGCGGGCGACCGGCGTGTCCTTGCCGGACAGCCACAGCGCGCGCTCGATCGCGAGCAGCAACGGGCCGAACGTGGCGCGGTCGAGGGCCGAGACGGCGAACCCGCCGCCGTGGTTGGCGAGGTGCTCGGCGTCCTCGGGCGAGAGCCGATCGGTCTTGTTCCACACCAGGATGCGAGGCTTGCCGGCGAGGCCCAGGTCGGACAGGATGCCGTCGACCGCGCGGATCTGCTGCTCGCGATCGGGGTCGGCGGCATCCACGACGTGGACCAGCAGGTCGGCGTCCTCCATCTCCTCGAGCGTGGCGCGGAACGCGCGGGTCAGCTCGGCCGGCAGATCGCGGATGAAGCCGACCGTGTCGGTGATCACGACCTCGCGCTCGTGCGGGAACCGCAGCCGGCGCGAGATCGGATCGAGCGTGGCGAACAGCTGATCGGCGGCCAGCGCGTCGCCCTCGGTGAGGCTGTTCAGCAAGGTCGACTTGCCGGCGTTGGTGTAGCCGCAGATCGCCACGATCGGGACCTCGCGATCCTGCCGGCGCTGGCGGCGCAGCCGGCGATCGCCGGCGAGATCCTCGAGCCGCTTCTCGAGCAGGTTGATGCGCTCGCGCGCGCGGCGGCGGTTGATCTCGAGCTTGGTCTCGCCGGGGCCGCGGCCGCCGATGCCGGCCTTGCCGCCCGGGCCAGCGGTCAGTCGCGACATCATCGTGTTCTTCTCGACCAGCCGCGGCAGCGCGTAGCGCAGCTGGGCGAGCTCGACCTGCAGCTTGCCGTCGCGGCTGGTCGCGTGCTGCGCGAAGATGTCGAGGATCAGCATCGTGCGATCGAGCACCTTGAGCTCGGTCGCGGCGCTGATCGCGCGGGCCTGGCCCGGCGAGAGATCGGGATCGAAGATCACCAGCTCGGCGCCCAGCTGCATCGCGCGCAGCAGGATCTCGTCGAGCTTGCCGCGACCGACCAGGTACCTGGGATCGGCCTCGGGCCGGTTCTGGACCAGCACGTCGAGCACCTTGACCCCCGCGGTGCGGCACAGCTCGCGCAGCTCGGCGACCCGGGCCTCGCCGGCGAACGACGACGCGCGCGCGCGGCCGAGGCCGACGTGGACCAGCAGCGCGCGATCCTTGCCGGCGTCGACCGCGGCGACCCGCCGCACCCGGCCGAACTCGGCCTCGAGCCCGGCGATCAGATCGACGAAGTTGGTGCCCGGCTGGGTCGGCGACTCGGCCGGCAGCTCGCGCCACGGCCGATCTGCGGGGCCCTCGGCGAGCAGGTGGCCGATGAACAGCTTGCCCGGCCGGCCCGTCGCGTCGACCGTGATCGCCGCCACGGCGTCGAGCCGGAGCAGCGCGAGGTCGGTGAGATCGTCGCGCGTCAGCGCCTCGCCGCGCAGGTGCGTGTGGACCAGGCGCAGGCCGCGGAACCGGCCCTGACCGCCGCGCATACGCCCGACGTCTGGCAATGTAATCTTGGAAGCATCGCCCACGAAGGCGTGGGCGATCGCACCGCGGCGATCGATCAAGACGCCGACCTGTCGGTGCAGCTGTGCGCTCTGCATCGCGAGCTGGGTTGCGAGCTCCCCCGAGACCACCTCCGTGGGTGCGACCCTGCGACGATACAGGCGCTCCAGCGCCTTGATCTCGCTTGCCTTGAGGCCCGCGAGGTTTCCGGTGACCTCATCTTGCATGCGGCGGGCGGGAATCTACCCATTGCGCGCCGGTTTGCCACCGATATAGTGCGAGTCGTGACCCGCCGGTTCCGCGCACTGGTCGCGCATCCGCACGTCGAGGCGCTGGGCGAGCTCGCCGAGCTGCTCGGCGGCCTCGGGCTCGCGGTCGAGACCGCGCGCTCGACGGTGGAGGCGATGAACAAGCTGCGATCGCAGCCGGTGCAGGTCGTCGTCGCGTATCACCTGGCGTCGAGCTTCGATGGCGTGGGCCTGCTCGAAGGCAGCACGCTGTTCGCGCCCGAGGCGCTGCGGATCGCGCTGGTCAGCTCCCCCGACGAGGCGGTCGAGCTCGATTATCGCCCGGCCCACGGCGGCACGATCATCCGGCTGGTCGCCAAGCCGAGCGAGCGCAGCCGGCTGGTCGCGCTGGTCGGCGAGGGCATGAAGTTCCTGACGCTCGTCGAGGAGCAGCGCGATCTGGTGCGCAAGCTGTCGATCGACCAGACCAAGAAGCAGCTGCGCGAGACGCTGCTCGACGTCGTGGTCAAGGAGCGCACCAAGGAGCTCCAGGAGAGCTACGAGAAGCTCAAGGGCGCCAACCGCCAGGCGCTGTTCGGGCTCGCCGAGGCGATCGAGGCCAAGGATCCGTACACCAAGGGCCACTGCGGTCGGGTCGCGGCCTATTCGCTCGTGCTCGCGCGCGCCGCCGGCTACCCCAGCGATGGCCTCGAGACCCTCGAGTTCGGCGCGTTTCTCCACGACATCGGAAAAATCGGTATCCGAGATTCGGTGTTACTCAAGCCCGGCCCGCTCGACGATGACGAGTGGAAACACATGCGGGAACACCCGATCAAGGGCTACGACATCGCCTCGAAGATCGCGATGCTCCACCCGATCATGCCCGCGGTGCGCAACCACCACGAGCGCTGGGATGGCTCGGGCTATCCCGACCGGATGAAGGATACCGGCATCCCGCTCGCCGCGCGGATCGTCGCGATCGCCGATGCCTACGACGCGATGTCGACCGACCGCCCGTACAAGAAGGCGCTGTCGCTCGACGAGTGCGAGTCGATCCTGCGCAAGACCGCCGGCAAGATGTACGACCCTGAGCTGATCGAGGTGTTCGTGACCCAGCACCTGGGCGCGCTGTACCGCGACGACTACGAGGGCCTGCCGTACGACGACGGCCTCTCCGCGACGCTGTAGCGACGCGGCGCGACATCAGGCCCGGCGACGCCGCCGAGGGAGCCCCGCGCGGGAATACCCTGCGAGCCTGCCCGAGTTATCGGGTTGACGGTTGCGCCCCTGGTGCACACCTCGGGAGGTACGCATGTCCAAGGTCTCACTTCGCCGCTTGTTGACGAAACTGACCGCGCTGGCGCTGTCGACCTCGGTCGCTCCGGCGGCCGCGGACCCGGCGCGCGACGTGCCCGGGGTCGATGCCCCCGACGCCGCCGACCCAGACGATGCCGATCTCGATGCCAGCCTGACCATCGATCGCGAGCACCTCGACGCGCACGACGCGGCCACCACGCTCGGCCGGACCCTGGCGCTGGCGCTCGGCGAGCTCCGTCCCCTCACCGCGACGCACCTCGCCGCGACGTGGGCCTTGTCGAGTGATCCGCTGCGCAAGCTCGCGGTCGCCCACGCCCTCGAGTGGTCGTTCCCGCTCGTCGGCGCCGCCCTCGTGGTCGACCACCTTTCGCGCGACCCGGCCCCGGAGATCCGCGCCGCGGCCGGACGCGCCGCTTGGGCCCGGCGCGCCACCGGTGGTGATCCCGGCGTCCTCGCCCGGCTCAGCCACGATCCCGACCCCGACGTGCGCGCGGTCGCCAGCGCCGCGCGCACGTCGTAACCGGTTCGCACCACGGCGTCGCGCGCGGCGTGCTATAGGAGGCGTCGTGCTGGAGACACTTGCCAAAGGATTTCGGGCCGCTCGCCAGCGGTTGACCGGCGTCGCCGAGCTCAGCGACGAGGTGATCGAGGACGCCCTGCGCGACGTCCGGCTGTCGCTGCTCGAGGGCGACGTCGAGTTCCGCGTGGTCAAGCGGTTCCTCGAGCGCGTCCGCGAGGCCGCGCGCGGCAAGGAGGTCGAGCTCCGCGCCAAGAGCAAGGAGTACGGCACCAAGACGATCACGCCGGAGCAGGCGTTCATCGCGATCTGCCAGGACGAGCTGATCAAGATGATGGGCCCGGTCGACACCGAGCTCAAGTGGGCCAAGAAGGGCCCGACCGGCATCATGGTCGTCGGTCTCCAGGGCTCGGGCAAGACGACCAGCGTCGGCAAGCTGGCGCGCTGGCTCGAGAAGACCCACAAGAAGAAGCCGCTCCTGGTCGCCGCCGATATCTACCGGCCGGCCGCCGTCGAGCAGCTGCGCACGCTGGGCCGCCAGCTCGCGATGCCGGTGTTCACGATCGACGGCAAGGACCCGGTCACGATCTGCCGCGAGGCCGCGGCGAAGGCCGCCCAGGAGGGCTGCGACGTCATCCTCTATGACACCGCCGGTCGGCTCGCGATCGACGAGCCGCTCATGCAGGAGCTCGAGGATATCGACAAGGCGGCCACCCCCGCCAACATCTTCCTCGTGCTCGACGCGATGACCGGTCAGGACGCGGTGAACGTCGCCGATACGTTCAACCAGCGGCTCAACCTCGACGGCGTGATCATGACCAAGCTCGATGGCGACGCCCGCGGTGGCGCGGCGCTCTCGGTCAAGGAGATCACCGGCAAGCCGATCAAGTTCCTCGGCATGGGCGAGTCGCTCGACAAGCTCGAGGAGTTCCGGCCCGAGGGCCTGGCCTCGCGCATCCTCGGGATGGGCGACATCGTCGGCCTGGTCAAGGACTTCGAGCAGGTCGTCGACGCGGAGAAGGCGGAGGAAGACGCCCTCCGCATGCTCAAGGGCAAGTTCGACATGCAGGACTTCCTCGAGCAGATCAAGCTGATCCAGAAGATGGGGTCGCTGAAGGACCTGTTCGAGAAGCTGCCGTTCTTCGGCGGCAGCCTGCCCGAAGGCGTCAACCTCGATGACCGCGAGCTCGTCAAGATCGAGGCGATGATCTCGTCGATGACGCGCGAGGAGCGCACCAACCCGCAGGTGTTCGTCGCGACGACCTGGGAAGACTTCATGGCGACCTCGGGCCGCCAGGCCAAGCGGCGCCGCGCCGACTTCAACCCGAGCCGCGTCAAGCGGGTATCGAAGGGCTCGGGCCGCACCGAGACCGAGGTCAAGGAGCTGCTCCAGAAGTTCGCGCAGATGCGCCAGATGATGGTCCAGCTCGGCGCCTCGACCGGGCTCATGGGCAAGATCCCCGGCTTCAAGCAGTTCTCGCAGATGAAGAAGCTGGCCAACATGGATATCAACGCGCTGATGGGCGCGGGCGGCGGCCTCCCGGCCGGGTTCGCCGAGGGCGCGGGCATGCCGAACATGCCGGCGCTGCCGGGCATCCCGTCCGGCAACCTCCCCGGCCTGCCCCGCGGCTACACCCCGCCGGGCAGCAAGGGCGTCGTCGGCCAGCCGCGCGCCAGCGACAAGCAGAAGTCGCGCGACAAGCGCAAGGCCGAGAAGGCCGCGCGCAAGAAGAGCCGCCGCTAGCGACTCGCGCTCGCGGCCCTCACGAGCGATCCCACCATGGCCCGCGCCGCTGATTTCGATCTGTCCCGCGAGCTCGCCCGGCCGGGCTTCACCCCCGCGGGCCGCGACGCGCCGGCGCTGGTCGAGCTCGTGATCGCCGGCGACGAGCCGGCCGCGACCCGCGCCGCCCCGGCGCTCGCGAAGCTCCGCGATCCCGCGCGCGCCGCGATCGACGTCCGGTTCGCGGACAGCGACGACGGCGCCAAGGTGCGCCTCGTCGCCGTGCTCGGCCTCCTGGCGCGCGCCGGCGACGACGTCGCCCGGGCGCAGCTGGTGGCGCGCGCGACCGACCCCTTGCCCCGCGTCCGCAAGGCCTGCGCCGTGGCGCTCGGCAAGCTCGGCGGCGATGACGCGCGGCGCGCCCTGCTCGCCCGCTGGGACGCCGGCGACGCGGTCCCCGAGGAGCGCCGCGCGCTCGCCGAGGCGCTCGGCAAGCTCGGCGGCGACGACGCGCTCGCCCGGCTGCGCGCGCTCGATCCCACCGGCGACGCCGAGCTGGTCCGCCGCCGCGATCGCGCGGTGCTCATGGCCGATCGCACGGCCCGGCGCGACGCGCCGTCGTCGATCGCCAGCGATCTCGCGCCGCCGCGCATCGTGTCCCAGGGCATGCGCGCGGGCGCGGTCGGCGCCACCGCCACCTCGATCGCGCTCCAGCTCGGCTGCCGCCCCGGGCTCGGCGCGCTGCTGATCGACGAGCTGACCGCGCTGGGCTTCACCGCGACGCCGATCGGCGATCGCGGCGCCGAGCTCCGCCTCGACGGCCCGCTCGCCCAGCTGTTCGCCTCGCGGATCTGGGCGACCCTGGCGATCCCGTTCCCGCTCGCCGCCACCGCCAGCCTGCCGACCGCGGTCACCCGCGCCGTCACCTCGCCGCCGGTCCTGGGCCTGCTGCGCGCGTGGACCCGCGGGCCGATCCGCTGGCGGCTCGGGTTCGCGCACGGCCACAAGCGCGCCGTGGTCTGGCAGGTCGCGCGCGACGTCACCGCCGCCGCCCCCGATCTGCTCAACGACCCGACGTCGACCACCTGGGACGTGCTGGTCGATGACGAGGCGCGCACCCTGGCGCTCGTGCCGCGCCGGCTCGACGATCCCCGGTTCGCCTACCGCACCGCCGACGTCCCCGCCGCCTCCCACCCGACCGTCGCCGCCGCGCTGGCCTGGGCCAGCCAGCCGCGCCCCGGCGACCGCGTCTGGGATCCGTTCTGCGGCTCCGGCCTCGAGCTGATCGAGCGCGCCCGCCGCGGTCCCGCCCGCTCGCTCCTGGGCACCGACCTCGACGCCGCCGCGCTCGCGACCGCCCGCGCCAACCTCGACGCCGCCGGGGCCCGCGCCCAGCTCGCCACCGCCGACGCCCGCAGCCACGCCCCCGGCCCCGTCGACCTCATCCTCACCAACCCGCCGCTCGGCAGCCGGGTCCAGCTCGACGCCGCGCAGCTGCTGGTCGCCGCGCTCCCCAACTTCGCCCGCGCGCTCGTGCCCGGCGGCCGCCTGGTCTGGATCAGCCCCGCGACCCGCAAGACCACCCCGGTCGCCGAGCAGCTCGGCCTCACCCGCACGCGCAGCCACGCCGTCGATCTCGGCGGCGTCCGCGGCCAGCTCGAGCGCTGGGATCGGCTGCGGTAGGCCCGCCGTGGACCTCGTCCCGCGCGACCTGGTCGCCGCCGCGGCCCGGCGCTGGCTGCGCTACGCCGCGCCGCTCACCGCGCTGTCGGCGACCGCGTTCGCCCCGGTCATCGTCCTCGCGCTCCGCACGCAGGTCGCGATCGACCGCGCCGGCGTCACCACCACGATCGCGCGCGGCTGGGGCCTCGTCGCCCTCGGCTGGCTGTGCCAGCTCGTCCTCGTCGGCGGCGCGACGCCGATCGCCCGCGCCGCGCCGGCCGAGCTGTCCCAGCTCCGCGCGTTCACCGCCGGCCTCGCGCAGCTGGGCCGCGCGATCGTCCCCTGCGTCGCCGCGGGGGTCGTCATCGCGATCGGATGCCTCGCGCTCGTCGTCCCGGGCCTCGTGCTGTTCGCCCTGCTCGCCGTCACCGGCGCCAGCGACCAGCGCGGCGTGCCCGCGCCGCTGGTCGACAGCATCGAGTTCGCGCGCCGGCACCTGCCGGCGATCGCGGTCGCCGCCGGCGCGATGTTCGTGCTCGACGTCACGATCGGCGTCGCCGCCCAGCTCGTGTTCGCAAGCCCCGCGAAGCTGACCGTGCCGGCGCTCGCAGCCGTGCCCTCCTTCACGCGCGCGATCGCCGGCGCGCTCGTCCTCGTCTCGCCGCTCCCTGCCATGGCGCTCGCCATGGTGCGCGCCCGCGGTCTTGCCCCGGCCCCGGGCTTTGACGTAGCTTCGCCGCCATGATCAGACGCTGGGTGTGCGTCGCGCTACTCGCGGCGAGCTGTGTTCCGACCACCAAGGTCAATGGCTTCGCTCTCGAGCGAGCGGCCTGGAGCAACGACGAAGCGCTGCTCAAGCGCCAGGCGGGGTTCGACCTGTCGTGCGCCGAGAGCAAGCTCGGGCTGACCGTCGTCAGCGCCGACTCCGCCCACGCGACCAGCGTGACCGCCGAGGGCTGCGCCCGGCGCGCCCGCTACGTCCGCGTCGAGACCGCGACCGAGATCAAGTGGAACCGCAAGAACTAAGCTGAGAGCCAGCGCTCGAGCACCCCGCGCACCTCGTCGGCGTCGCGCGCGATCTCGACCCGCGGATCGGCGACCGGCTGAGCCCGCCGGCCAAACCAGATCGCCCGCCACCCGGCGCCCAGCGCGCCCTCGATATCCGCCGGCCACGAATCGCCGATGTGGATCGCCGGCCCGCGCGCCCCCAGCACCGCGAGCGCGTGGTCGAAGATCCGGCGGTCCGGCTTCTCGAACCCGACGCGCCCCGAGTCGATCACCGCCTCGAACGCGTCGCCGATCCCGATCTCGTCGAGCAGCTCCGCGAGGCGGCCCTCCGAGTTCGACAGCACGGCGACCCGCACGCCGCGCGCCCGGAGCTCGCGCGCGACCGCCACCATGCCGGGGATCTGACCGCGCCACAGGTTGTGCCGGGGCTGCTCGGTCCACAGCCAGTCGACGTGCGGCGCGACCTCGGCGACCCCGGCGCCTCGGAGCAAGGCGGACATCAGCGCCTTCCAGGGGTGCCCCGCGGCCGGGTCGACCAGCTCGTCATAGCGCCGCCACGCCGCGGGGGCCGCGGCGGCCAGGGCGGCCGGAGCGACGGTGACGCCGCGCTCACCCAGCCGGCGCGCCAGAAAGTCAAGATCCAGGTCGATGAAGGTCTGTCCCGCATCGAACGTGACTACAGGGGCTTGCATCGTGTGGTTCCAGTGCGAGGACGTGATTCGAGTATACTGGCCCGATGGTCGATCGGTCGCCCGCCGCCGGACCGGTTCCCGGAGCCGTGGTCGTGTGGACCGGCGCCGCGCCGACCGTCCAGGCGTTTCGCATCCCGGCCGGCGGCCTGGTGCTCGGACGCGAGCTGCTCGACGGCACCACCGACGACCGGATCAGCCGCCAGCATGCCCGGGTATCCTGGCACGATCGCCGGTTCGTCGTCACCGATCTCGGCAGCCGCAACGGGACCTACGCCGGCGGCAATCCGCTCGTCGATCGCGAGGTCACGGTGATGGCGCCATCGGTCGTCCGCACCGGCCGCACCGTGTCGGTGCTGCTCGACGATATCCGCCGGTTCGAACGCGCCCAGGTCACGACCGAGCACGACTCGATCATCGGGCCGAGCACGGCGCCTTTGTGGCACGAGGTCAAGGCCGCGGCGCGCGCCGGCGACAACCTGCTCATCGTCGGTGAGCCCGGCACCGGCAAGGGCCACATGGCGCGGGCGTACGCGCGGTTCCGCGAGCGCCCCGAGGCGGTGTTCAACCCGACGATCCAGGCGGTGCCGCTCGAGCGCGTCGTCGGCGCCGCCACCGAGACCGTGATCCTCGAGCAGGTCGGCAAGCTCAGCCCACAGAGCGTCGCCACGCTGGCCAAGCTGCTCGAGCGGCCGAGCCTGCGGTTCGTCACCACGGCCGTCACCCAGCTCGAGAGCCTCGGCCTCGCGCCCGAGCTCGCCGCCGCGCTGGCGACCCACGTGATGGTCCTGCCGCCGGTCCGCGATCGGCCCGACGAGATGGCGTTCCTCGTCGCCGAGGCCGTCCGGTCCGCCGAGCCGGCGCTGCAGATCCACGCCACCCTCGTCGAGGTGTGCCTGCTGCGGCCGTGGCCCGGCAACGCCCGCGAGCTGGTCTCCGAGGTCCGCCGCGCCGCCCACACCGTCGCCGCCCAGGGCAAGAACAACGTGCGCGGCGAGGATCTCGACAACGACGCCGGCCACCTGATGGCCGGTGCGCCGACGATCAACGCCGCCGCCCAGCCGACGCTCCTGGGCGCCAAGCCGCGCCGCAAGCGCAACTCGTCGCGCCCGAACAACCACGACTGAACCGTCACGCATCGGCGGTGGCTTGGCCCAGGCCCTCGTGGTCCAGGCCGCACTGGTGGATCTCGATCGTCAGGTGCGAGACGTCGAGCGCCGCCAGCACCGCGTTGCGATATGCGGTCACCGCGCGCGGCCGCGCCGTCACCAGCGACACGATGCAGCTGCGCCGCCCCGGCCCGAGCTCCCAGACATGGAGGTCGGCGACGCGAACATCGTCGATCGCCTCGAGCCGCTGGCGCACGATCTGCTCGTGGCGCGGCGACGACACCACGTCGAGCAGCTGGCGGCTGGACTGGCGGCACAGGCCGACCGCCCACCACGCGATCACGCCGCCGGCGAAGACCCCGGTCAGCGGATCGAGGAACCACAGATTTCCCCAGCGGCCCAGCGCCAGCGCGCCGATCGCCAGCACCGAGGTCAGGGCATCGGCGACGATGTGGATGTACGCCGCGCGCAGGTTGAAATCCAGCGTGCCCACCCTGGGCCTGGCGTCCGGGTGACCGTGACCGCCGTGAGCGTGACTGCCGTGGTGATGGCCACGGCCATCCTGGTGATTTCGACTCAGGAGGTACGCCGACACCAGGTTCGACAGGAGCCCGACCAGCGCGACCGGCAGCGCCTCACCGTAGTCGACCTCGGGGTGTGTGATGAGGTGCTCGGTGCCCTCCTTGACCATCCACAGCGCCACGAGCGTCAGCAGCACACCGCTGGTGTAGCCGGCGAGCGCGTAGACCTTGCCGGTGCCGAAGCTGAACGCGTCGTGCCCGGCGCGCGTGCGGGCGTACCAGTACGCCGCCAGCGTGAGGCCGAGCGCCCCGACGTGGGTTCCCATGTGCCAGCCGTCGGCGGACAGCGCCACCGAGCCGGTCAGCCGGCCGACGATCAACTCGCCGACCATCGTCACGGCCGTGATCGCGACGACCCAGCGCGTCCGGCGCTCCCCTCCCCGATTGTGATCGTCCTCGTCCTCGTGATGGACGTGTTCAGACAGATCGTGGGCTTGCATCAAGCCACAAGTGTTACCTTATCATCACGGGGTGCCCAAGCCCCCGGTCACCATGGCGGTCCGTGCGCTCCGTGCCGCCGGCGTCGGCTTCGTGCCGCACCTCTACCCGTGGCAGGCCCACGGCGGGACCCACGCCTCGAGCGTCGCGCTCGGCGTCCCCGAGCACCTGGTCATCAAGACGCTGATCTTCGAGACCGAGACCGGCGCGCCGCTGTGCATCCTCATGCATGGCGACCGCGAGGTGTCGGTCAAGCAGCTGGCGCGCGCGATCGGCACCAAATCGGTCGCGCCGTGCACGCCGGAGGTCGCCGATCGGCACTCCGGCTATCAGGTCGGGGGGACATCGCCGTTCGGACTACGGCGCGCGATGCCGATCTACATGCAGGCGACGATCCTGGCGTTGCCGCGCATCTACATCAACGGAGGTGCGCGCGGCTTCCTGGTCGAGCTCGACCCCCGGGACGCCGAACGCGTGCTCGCGCCCACGCAGGTCGAGGTCGCGATAATTTGATGCTCGGCTGTTGCGCTCAAAGCAGCATTGAGAACCACAGTCACTTCACGTTGTAGTGCGGCCAACGATTGCGCGGTACCCGCAAATAACGCTGCTGGAGCCAGAATTACACATCCAGCTCCGGACAAATGGGAGTATAAGCCGACGTAAGGTGCCGTTCGTACCATCGGCGGATCGTCGTCAAGCAAGTGATTCCAGGGCGCTGCGGATGCTGGTGGTCGATGACGACCGGATGGCACTCCGCGCGATCGAACGCGTGTTGCGCGACCAGCACGATGTCGAGGTGACCGTCGCCGACAACGCGATCGACGCCATGATCGCGGTCGGCGCGGTCAAGCCCGACCTCATCATCCTGGACACGATGATGCCGGGCCTCGACGGCATCGAGGCGTGCCGCCGGATCACGAGCAACCCCGAGACCGCGGACGTCCACGTCGTGCTCGCGAGCCCTGCTTTGACCCCCGAGCTCGAGCGCGCGGCGCGGCTCGCCGGCGCCAGGCGAGCGATCGCCAAGCCGATCGACCTGACCGCGCTGATCGAGGAGGTCGCGCGGGCCCCGGCCCCGGCCCCGGCACCGATGATGCGCGGCGCCGATCTACTGGTCGCCATGCTGGCCGAGGCGGGAGTCGAGTTCGTGTTCGGCCTGCCGGGCGGCGCGATCTCACCGGTCCACGACGCGCTGCTCGATACCGATCTGCGCATGATCATCACTCGCCACGAGTCCGGGGCGATGTTCGCCGCGGCGGGCTACGCGCGTACCACCGGTAAGCTCGCCGTGGTCGCGGTGACCTCCGGGCCGGGCGTGCTCAACGCGCTGACCGGCCTGGCCTCGGCCTGGATGGACGGCCTGCCGGTCGTGGTGCTGGTCGGCGAGGTGTCGCGGCCGATGCAGGGCAAGGGCGTGCTGCAGGACGGCTCGTCGCACGGCCTCCAGATCGTCGAGATGGCGCGCCCGATCACCAAGCTCGCGGCCGAGCTGCCGCGGGTGAGCACATTACCGCACATGCTGCGCAGCGCGTTCGCCACCGCGCTCGCGGGGCGCCCCGGACCGGTGCTGCTCACGCTGCCGCTCGACGTCACGGTCGCGCCGATCGCCCGGCCGCGGATCGCCGAGACCCAGACCCAGGCCACGGCGATCGACGGCGAGCTGCTCGACGAGATCGCCGCGCTGCTGCGCGACGCCCAGCGCCCGCTGATCCTCGCCGGCAGCGGGGTCCGCGGCGCCGGCGTCCCCGCCCAGCTACGCGCGCTGGCCGAGCGGCTCGCCTGCCCGGTCGCGACCACTCCCAAGGGCAAGGGCGTGTTCCCCGAGGGCCACCCGCTGTCGCTCGGGGTGCTCGGCCCCGGCGGCCATCGCTCGTCGCAGCGCTACCTCGAGACCGGCGTCGACGTCGTGCTGGCGATCGGCACGAGCCTTGGCGATCTGGCGACCGATGGGTTCTCGTCGCACCTCCAGGCGCGCCGCGCGCTGATCCACGTCGACATCGACGCCCGCCAGATCGGCAAGAGCTACCTGCCGACCCACGCGATCGTCGCCTCGGCCGGCCAGCTGCTCGACGGGCTCACCGAGCGACTCGGCAGCGACGCCGCGCTTAGGTTGCGCGCGCTGCCCGGCGGGGTCGAGCGCCACGTACTGTCGCCGTCGAGCCGGTCCGACCGGATCGCGGCCCACGACGCGGTGATCGAGCTCCAGGCCGCGCTGCCGGCCGACGCGGTGTACGCGATCGACTCCGGCGAGCACTTCATGTTCGCGGTCCACTACCTCGAGACCCAGCTGCCCGACGCGTTCATCGCGATGACGGGCCTGGGCTCGATGGGCCAGTCGATCGGCGCGGCGATCGGCGCGCAGCTCGCGTTCCCAGATCGGATGATCGCGGTGATCGTCGGCGACGGCTGCTTCGCGATGAACGCGTTCGAGATCGCCACCGCGGTCGCCGAGCGCTTGCCGCTGCGCGTGTTCGTGTTCAACGACCAGCGGCTCGGCATGGTCGAGAACGGCCACCGCACGCTGTTCGGCCGAACTCCCGAGTTCCCGACCGATCCGCTCGATGTGTGTGGCGTCGCACGCGGCCTCGGGGCCACCACCCTGCGCGTCGAGCGGCCCGGCCAGATCCACGCGGCGCGCGAGCTCTTGCGCAACGCGCCCGGGCCGATCGTGGTCGAGATCCAGATCGATCCCGACG
>Ga0302322_100003401_pt1 | contig 13663 bp, 15 predicted proteins | sample Fen_T0_2_FD_203757 | JGI IMG/M metagenome (GOLD analysis project Ga0302322, IMG submission 203757) | Peat permafrost microbial communities from Stordalen Mire near Abisko, Sweden - Fen_T0_2 | ecosystem: Environmental > Terrestrial > Soil > Wetlands > Permafrost | place: Sweden: Abisko...
CAGGCCTGGCCCAGGGCCAGGCCGGCATCACCGGGGTTGACGCTGGCCGGCAGCAGCGGGCTCAGGCCCTGGGCCTGCAGGCCGCTGCAGACCAGGCTGCGCAACAGGGCGTTGAAAAAGCAGCCGCCGCCCAGCGCCACGTGGCGCGTGCCTTGGGCCCGGGCGGCGGCGGCGGCGGCCGCCACCAGGCCCTGGGCCAGCAGCTGGTGGAAGCGCGCCGCGCCGCGGCCGGTGTCGGGTTCGTCAAACAACTGCAGCACCAGCGCCGGCAGGCCGGCGGCCAGCAGCGCGGGCGGGCCGGAATGGGGGGCGTTGGCGAGGCCTTGGCCGTGGCCGGCTAAGGTTCCGGTGGTGCCGGACTGGTCCGAGGCGTCGGACCCCGGCGTGCCGGCGCTCAGGGCCTGGGTGGGCTGCGTGGCCAGCCAGGCGGTCGCGGCGCGCTCCAGCGCGATCGCGGCCTGGGCTTCCTCGGTCTGGCGCAGGCTCAGCCCCAGCGCGCCGGCGGCGGCGTCAAACCAGCGGCCGGCGCTGGTGGTGGGCGGGCAGTTCAGGCCGCGCGCCAGCATCTGCTGCAGCACGCGCGCTGCAGCCGCGCCCACGGCCGGCCCGAAGCGCGTGGCGATCTCGTCGCCGCGGCCGGCGGCGTGCAGCACGGCGGCGGCCAGGCGCCAGGGCTCGCGCGCGGCCACGTCGCCGCCGGGCAGGGCCAGGGCCGGCAGGTGGGCCAGGCGCTGCCACTGCGCGCCGCGCAGCCCCAGCAGCTCACCGCCCCAGGCCAGGCCGTCGCTGCCCAGGCCCACGCCGTCCAGCGCCAGGCCGACCACCGGCTGGTCAGTCCAACCCTGCTCGGCCAGCACCACGCCGAGGTGGGCCTGGTGGTGCTGCACGGCCAGCGCCGGCACGCCCAGGCGCTGGGCCCAGGCCTGGGCCAGGCGGGTGCTGTGGAAATCGGGGTGCAGGTCGTGCGCCACGGCGGCTATCGGGCCTTGTGCCGTGGCCACCAGGGCGTGCAGGCTGGCGTCCAGCGCGGCGCAGGCCTCGGGCGTGCCCAGGTCGCCGTGCAGCGGCGACCAGTGCAACTGCGCACCGTCCAGCAGGCAGGCGGTGTTCTTCAGAAAGGCGCCGCAGGCCAGCACGCGGGCCGGGGCCGGCTGCGGCAGCGTCTGGGTGTGCAGGGCGGGGACCAGGGTGGACACGGGAGATGGCCGGTGAGGGTGGTGTGGCGTCGCGGGCTGCGGCGACGTCAGGCCGCGCCCTGCAGCGCGGCGACCTGGGCCTCCAGCGCGGCGATGCGCTGGCGCAGCTGTTGCTCGGTCGGGTCGGCCGGCGCGGCGTTGGCCTTGGCGGGCGCCGCGGCGCGGTCCTGCAGCAGCAGCCAGTCCAGCCAGGCGTCCAGGCCGGTGCCGGTCTTGGCCGAGACCAGCAGCACCTCGATGCCGGGGTTCACGCGACGGGCGTAGGCGATGCAGGCGGCCACGTCGAAATCCAGGTGCGGCAGCAGGTCCACCTTGTTCAGCACCATCAGCTGGGCGGCGGCAAACATGTCGGGGTACTTCAGCGGCTTGTCCTCGCCCTCGGTGACCGACAGGATGGCCACCTTGGCGCGCTCGCCCAGGTCCCACATCGCGGGGCAGACCAGGTTGCCCACGTTTTCGATGAACAGCAGCGCGGCTGGGCCCGGTGCCTGGCCTTGGGTGGCGTGGTCGTGGCGGTGCGTGTGCGCATGGGCGGCGTCGTGCAGCGGCAGGCGGGCAAAGGCGTCGGCCACCATCTGGGCGTCGAGGTGGCAGCCCTTGCCGGTGTTGACCTGGATCGCCGGGGCGCCGGTGGCGCGGATGCGGTCGGCGTCGTGGCTGGTCTGCTGGTCGCCTTCGATCACCGCCACCGGCAGCTGCGGTGCGCGGGCCTTCAGCGCCTGGATGGTGGCGCACAGCAGCGTGGTCTTGCCCGAGCCGGGGCTGGACACCAGGTTGTAGGCCACCGTGCCATGGCCTTCGAAGTGCGCGCGGTTGGCCTGCGCCAAACGCTTGTTGGCGCCCAGCACATCGGTTTCCAGCTGGATGGCGCGGGCCTGGCTCATGCCCGGCACCGACACCCGGGCGCTGCCGGCGCCGTAGTGCAGATCGCCGCTGTGCGGGTGCACGGCGACATGCGTGTGCGCATGGTCATGGCCGTGGCCGTGGCTGTGGCCGTGGCCGTGGTCATGGTCATGGTCATGGTCGTGCCTGTGGTCATGCCCGTGGTCATGCCCGTGGGCAGAAGTCGGGTTCTGGGCGCCGTCGGCATCGGCGCAGCCGCAAACAACACACATGGGGCAGTCTCCTGGGCAGGTTCAGTGGTCGTGCACCACCAGGTCGCGCACCGTCAGTTCGGTGCCGCCGGTGGGCTGCAGTTGGTGGCTGCCGCACAGCGGGCAGGCGTCGGTGCGGGCGCGGATGGCCACGCTGGTGCCACAGGGCAGGCACCAGGCCTGGGCCGGCGGTTCGTCGATGACGATCTCGGCGTCCTGCAGGCAGGTGCCGGGGCGGATGGCGTCCAGCGCAAAGCGCAGCGCCCGGGGTTCGACGCCCGACAGGGCGCCGGCCTCCAGGGTGAGCCGCTGCACGCGCACAAAGTGCTCGCGGCGGGCGGCGTCTTCCACCAGGTTCAGGATGCCGCCGGCCAGGCTCATCTCATGCATGGGGCTGCTCCTGCGGCAACAGCGCGGGCAGGCGCGGCAGCACCACCTCAAAGTCCACGCAGGGGTCGAAGGCCACGGCCAGGCGGGTGGCGTCGTCGGCGCTGTGCAGCGGCACCAGGGCCTGGGCCAGCAGGCCGCGGGGGTGGAAGTTCCACTCGGTGGGGGCCAGCACGCGGCAGTCCGCCACCGTGGCGGCCGTTGTTGTGGCGGCCGTTGTTGCGGCGGTCATCGTGGCCAGTGGCTCTGTTCCCAGTGCTTTGTCGGAAAGTGGCACGGGGCCGGCCAGGCGCACGCTGTGCACCAGCAGGCCGCGCGCCGATTCGACCCAGGCCACGCCGGCGCCCGCGCCGGTGGGCAGGGCGCCGGTCTGCAGCCAGCGCGCGTCGTGGTCGACGGCCAGGCGCAGCAGGTCAACGAGGCGGCTGGTCAGGCGCATCCAGGCATTGTGGGCCGGCAGGCGCAGCGGGTCGGCATGGCGGCTCCAGGGGCCGGTGTCGGGCTGCTCGGCCTGCCAATGCGGCTGGCGGCAAAAGCCCGGCTCATGCATTTGGCGCGCCAGCATCGGCAGCGTCAGCGTGGGCTGGTGCAGCAGGTCCAGCGCCACGGCCCGGGTGGACAGGGCTTGCAGCGCCGCGCCATGGCGTTGCAACAGCGCGGCCAGCGGGCTGCGCGCGCTGTGGCACCAGCGCTGGATCCAGCCGGCGGGGTCATCGCCCAGCCGCTGCAGCCAGTCGGCCGGCGGCTGGCCCAGCCAGTGCTGGCGCAACCAGTGGCCCAGCGGTGCCCACAGTGCGGCCGCCGTGCCGCTGTGGGCCGTGGCGGGCCACAGCGGGCAGCCCTGCAGCAGCGCGGCGCTGGTGGCAGCCGACTCGCCGGGCAGCAGGCGCGGCCAGTCCAGGGCGATGCGCGCCAGCTGGTCGCGGGCCGTGGCCAGGCGCAGGCCCTGGGCTTCGTCGGCCGAGGCGATGAGCGGGGGGCTGGCCGCGCCCGCCGGTACCTGCGCTGCTGCCACGGCCAGGCGGGCGGCCAGCCGGTGGGCGTTGGCGCACAGCGTGAACACGCTGCCCAGCAGACCGGGCAGGGCCTGGGCCGGCCGGCCGGCTGCCAGCCGCGGCGCAACATCGGGCCGGCTGCTCCACACCGTCGGCAGTGGCCGCCCGGGGTAGAGCTGCAACTCGCCGGCCAGGGCCTGGGCCGGGCTCATTGCGGGCCGGCCCCGGCCGAGCGGCCAAAGAGGAAGCCGCGCCGTGCGGGCTGCTGCGGTGCGGCCTGCGGCACGGTGGCGGGCCGCGACGCCGGCCCCGCAGCGCCGGCCGCAGCGGCGCGCCCAGGCTGCAGGCCGGCCAGGTTGGCAGGGCGCAGGAGGTCCAGCACGGCCAGCGCTGTGGCCACGGCGCCGGCCTGGTCGGCAAAGTCGGCCATCGGGCTGAACAGCGAGCACAGGGCGTAGCGGCCGATCACGTCCTCGTGTGCGCCGATGAAGTCCAGCTGCTGCGCGCCCAGGTGCAGCGGTGCGTCGCAGCCGGGCGCCGGCAGCAGGTCCCGCACCGCGTCGGCCAGCGGCAGGCGGATCAGGTTCATGAACCACGGCGTCACCAGCACGCCCAGGGCCATGGCGGGCTGGTCGGGCTCGGTGGCAAAGCCCACGGCCTGCACCTGCAGTGCCGGGTTCAGCACCGGCAGGCCGGCCATGCGGGTGACGGCAATGTGCTCAAACTGCCGCACCAGGGCCGCCACGCGGCTGGCCAGCAGGCTGGTGGGGCTGTGCAGCGCGCTTGTGGTGTGAGCGCTCATGCCGGATCCCCCAGCACCATGAACTGGTCGGCCGCGCCGTCGCACTGCGGGCAGCGCCAGTGCGCTGGCAGGTCGGCAAAGGCCACGCCGGGCGGGATCTGCCATTGGGCGTCGCCCTGGGCCGGGTCGTAGACCCACCAGCAGATCTTGCATTCCAGCTGGGCGCCCGCGGGCAGGCGCTGGCGGTCGCCGAGGTAGCTGCCTTCGAACATGTCGCGTCGATGTAGGGTTGGGATTTGGTGGGTGGGTGGGTGGGTGTGTGGATCAGGCCTGGGTGACCCAGTCCAGCACCTCGGCCAGGCGCTCCAGCGAATCGCGCAGGTCCTCGGGCGCGGCGCAGGCCACCTCGGGCAGGCGGGTGACTTCCACCGAGTTCAGGATCACGTGGTCCTGCGAGTTGTAGTAGACGACCCGCCAGGTGTGCGGCACCTGGCAGTTGGTGATGCGGCAGTTGCCGTAGCCGCGCGAGAGGATCAGCACCCGGCCCGTGCCCAGCACATGGTCCATGAAGCCGATGTCCTCGGGCGTCAGCGGCAGCAGCGTCAGGTTCACCACCTGGGCGGCGTCGGCCGTGGCGGCACCACCCAGGCCGTAGCGCTGGCGGTGGTCTTCCAGCTCGGTCAGCACGGGCTGGGCGTTCATGATGCCGGGCGGGGCCGACAGCAGGTCGGGCCGCGGTGCGCGGGCGTCGTCATGCGCCGCCTGGTGCAGCAGCTGCGGGATGGCGCCCACTTCCACCGTGTCCTGCACCGTGCCGTCGGGCAGTTGCTGCAGCACGCGCCAAACCCCGGCAAACACCGATTCCTGGATTTGCACCTGGGCCTGGCCGGGCGCGGGCAGCACCTGGGCGCTGACCTCGCCTTCACCCAGCACCTGGTGCACCAGGGCCAGGTCGGCCGGGCTCAGGCCACGCAGGCTCACCGGCTGCGGCTGGCCGCCGCGCACCGTCTGGCGCAGTGCGTCCAGCACCGCGTGCAGCGCGGCCAGCGCGCCCTGGTGGCCCACCAGTTCTTCGGGCTCGGGCAGCGGCGGGGCGCGGAAGGTGTCCATGCCGCTGGGCATGGTGATGTAGTCCAGCGACTCGTCGTCGGGCTGGCTGCCCGGGCCGGCCACCACGGGGATCGGGAAGGGCTTGTGGTGGCTGAAGTCGTGCGTCATGGCGGGCCTGTGGGGGGTGAGGGCGGTGAGGGGCGGCGTTTGGACGGGATGAGCGGGCATGTCGGCTTCGTTCACACCTTCATGGGCAGCCGCCGGCCGCGGGCGTGGCGCCCACCACCGCGATGCCGATGCCGGGCACGCGGCCGACCGGGCTGGCCAGCGCCTGGGCGACGCGGGCCACGTAGTCGGTCCAGTCGTGCATGCCGGGCACCAGGGCCACGTAGCCGCCGTCGCGCAGGAACAGCAGCGACGGCCAGCGGTTGGCGGCAAAGCGGGCGGCCAGCGCGTCCTCGTCGGCGCGGGGCACGACGCCGATCTGGAAGCGGCCGGGGAAGGCGCGCTGCAGCTCGGGCAGCACCACGGCCACGTCCAGCACCTCGGGAAAGCGCACCGGGTCGCCGTGGAAGAACAGCACGCGGTCGCCGGGCTCGGCCAGAAAGGCCGCCAGCTCGTTGCGGCCGATCCAGCGCGCACCGTGCTGGTGGACCAGGCGCGCCACCAGCGGCGCAGCGCCGGCCTCGGGGTCGCGCACCATCGGGGCGTCGGGGGTCAGGGTGTCGGTGCTCATGGGGGCCTCTCGGTGGGCGGAGGGTGTGGGGTGGGGCGGCGGTGATCGGCGGGTGATCAGGTGCCGGCCTGGCCGGTCAGCGTGGCCAGCTGCGCGGCCGACAGCGCCGAGGGCAGGGCGAAGCCGGGGTCGTTGTGCGGCTGGACCGGGCTGCGGCCGCTGCCGATGTCGCTGCCCATGCCGCCCATGGCGGCCTCGACCAGGTCCAGCGTGGCATTGACCTCGGCCGCGCGCTGGGGGTCGATCAGCTCGCGCGCGCCGTCGATGAACACCAGCAGCCACTGGCCCAGCGCGGGCTCGCCGACCAGCGCGGTGCTGACCTCGCGCTGCCCGCCACGGCCGGCCACGGTGGCAAAGCCGGCGCGGGTGGCGATGACCTGCAGGGGCAATCCGATGCACATGGCGCAGACCTTCAGCGCTGCAGCGCGGCGCTGCGGTGGGCCGGCGGCATGAAGCGCTCGTCGCCCACCCGGCAGGCCTGCTCGGCGCCGGGGCGGCCGGCTTCGTAGGCACCCAGGGCCAGCGTGGGCACGGTCACGGCCTCGTCCTCGCGGGGCGGGGCCAGGCGCGGCTGCGGCCGGGCACCCCAGTCGCGCAGCCGGTCCAGCGCCAGCGCCAGGGCGTCGTCCATGGCCAGGCGGATGCGCGGGCGCAGGCTGCCGCCGTAGTCCTCCAGCTCCTGCGGCTGGCAGCCCACCAGCAGCACCTGATCGGGGTAGCTGTCGGTCAGCTGGGCCAGCGACAGCACCTCCTGGAAGCCGGTTTGGTGCAGGCTCATCTTCTTGGCGCCCATGAAGCGCGGCACCTCGTCGTTCTCGATCAGCTTCAGCGTGCCGGGTTCGAGGCCGTAGTCGATGGCGTCAAAGATCAGCAGCTGGCGCGCGGCCTGCACATGCTGGATCAGGTACAGGCCCTGGGTGCCGCCGTCCACCAGCTGCACATGCGGTGCAAACGACCACTGGGCGTCCAGCGCCTCGACGCAGCGCACGCCAAAGCCCTCGTCGGCCCACAGCACATTGCCGATGCCCAGCACGACGATGGTGTTGCCCTTGCCGCGCGGGGCCAGCAGCGGATCCAGGCTCGGTGGGCTGTCGCTGTTACCCAGGGGGTTACAGGCGGATGCGGGCGTGGAGGTGGGCATGTCGGGCGCTCGTGGCGTGAGAAGGGGGTGTCAGGCCGCAGCGCGGGGCTGCTGCGGCGCCGCCAGCGCACGGCGCAGGCGTTTCCAGCTGTGGTAACTGTCCCAGTCGGCCTGCAGGGCCAGCCAGGTGGCTGCGGGCAGGCCAAAGGCCAGCGCGCAGCGGATGGCGGTGTCGGCCGACATGCCGCGGTGGCCCATCACCAGCTCGTTGACGCGGCGCCGGCTGATGCCCAGGCGCTGCGCGGCTTCGGTCTGCGAGATGGCCAGCGGGGTCAGCACATACCGCGCCAGAAAGCGGCCCGGGTGCACCGGCTGCCGGCGGGGCACGCCGGCAGGGTGGGGCAGCGGGGCGCTGGTGGTGGCCATGGGACGGGCGGGCTGCGCCGGTCTACTTCTTGAACGTGCGGTGGCCGCTGACCATGGTGCTGACGATGCTCTGCCGGCCCATGATGTCTTCGCGGATCGCGGCATAGACGTGCACGGTGATGAAGATCACCATGCCCCACATGCCCAGGTGGTGCCAGGTGTGCACGTCCTGGCTCTGGCCCATCAGCGGGATCACCCAGCCGAACACGCGGTGCGCCCAACTGCCGGGGCCCGTGCCTTCGCCGTACAGGGCAAAGCCGGTGGCCGTCATGAACAGGCTGAACAGGAAGAAGCCGAAGAACATCGCCGCCCGGGCCAGCGGGTTGTGGCCCACGTACTGGCTGGGCTGCGGGATCAGGAAGGCGTACCACCTCAGCATGGTGATCACCTCGCGCCAGTAGGCCGGGGTGAAGATCGGCAGCGTGAACAGCTCGCGCGCATGGTGGTTGCCCACCAGGGCCCAGTAGATGCGCCCGGCCAGGCCGATGGCAAACAAGTAGGCTGCGGCAAAGTGCGCGAAGCGGATGTAGCCCATCAGAAAATGCGCGCTGGCTTCACCGGGCATGGTCGGCAGCGGGCTGCCGATGAAGTAGCCGGTGACGGCCAGCACGGTGATGCACAGCGCGTTGATCCAGTGCCACAGGCGCACCGGCGCCTCGTAGACATAGACCGAGCGGATGGCGTGGCCCTGGGCGATGGCCTTGGGGTCGACCCCGGTGGCGGCCGACAGGTCTTGCGGCGTGGCAACAGACATGGTGGGCTCCTGCGGCGGTGGCGGTCAGAAGCGGCTGGCCAGCAGCAGGGCGGTGGCCAGCAGGCCGCTGGTGGCCAGGCGGCCGCCCCAGCGCTGCAGCCTGGCGCTGGCCTGCTCGCGGCCGGCCAGGTGCAGGGCCGTGCCGCCGGCCACGCCGGCCATCGCGGCAATGGCCAGGGCCAGCTCGCCATGGCTGTGCCACAGCGGCGCGCCGTGGCCAGGGTGGGCCAGGGCCTGGCTGGCCGCGGCCAGTGCGGCCAGGCCCAGCGCGCAGCGCAGTGCGCCGCGGGTGGTGTGCTTGGTGATCATGGGGAGGCTCCTCGTGTCTTGGTGCGGACGTCGGTGACGGGGTGGTTCCGGGGTGCTTGAGCGCGCGCGCTCAGCGCACCTTCACCGTCGTCAGCTCGCGGCCGTCTTCGCTCATCACATGGGTGCTGCAGGCCAGGCAGGGGTCAAAGCTGTGCAGCGTGCGCAGGATCTCCAAGGGCTGCTCGGGGTTGACCATCGGCGTGTTCATCAGGCTGGCCTCGAAGGCGCCGATCTGGCCCTTGCCATCGCGCGGGCTGCCGTTCCAGGTGGTGGGCACCACGCACTGGTAGTTCTCGATCTTGCCGTCCTTGATCTTGATCCAGTGGCCCAGCATGCCGCGCGGCGCGGCCACGGTGCCCACGCCCTTGGCCTCCTTGGGCCAGGTGGCGGGGTCCCACTTCTCGACGTTGGCGGTGCTGCGGTCGCCGGCCTTGATGTTGGCCACCAGCGCGTTGAAGTCGTCCAGCATCATCTCGCCGCAGTACTGGCTTTCCAGCGCGCGGGCCAGGGTGCGGCCGATGGTGGTGGGCAGCAGCTGCTTGGCCGTGAACTGCGTTTCCGGCAGACCCAGGGCCTTGGGGATGCCGCTGTTGATGGCCTGGGCCGAGGTCTCGATCTGGTCTTTGACGCGCAGGCAGTTCTGGTTGCCCTTCTTGGCGTGCGCGTAACCCAGGATGTAGCGCGACAGCGGGCCCACCTCCACCGCGTGGCCGCGCCAGCGCGGGCTCTTGATCCACGAGTACTTGGCGCTCTCGTCGATCTGCTGGATGTTGGTGCGCGTGCCCTTGGTCTTGGCGCCCAGCTCGTAGTTGGGCTCGGTCACGCCGTCCCAGGGGTGCAGGCCCTTGGTCTCGTCGCCGTACTTGTACCAGCTGTGGGTCACGAACTCCTGCACCTGGTCGGGGTCGCGCGGGTCGATCGGGTTGATCTCGTCCCAGTTGCCGTTCAGGATCACGCCGCCGGGCAGCTGCTGCGTGCTGCGGTCGTAGGCCACCCGCTCGTAGGTGCCGTAATCGGCCACGTTCAGCGCCGACAGGCCGCCGCCATACAGCCAGCCCGCGTGCTTGTAGATCGTGCCAATGGCCAGCACATCGGGGATGTAGACGTTCTTGTTGAACTCGATCATCTCGTCGATGCGGGCCCTGACGAAGTTCAGCCGCTCCATGTTGATCGGCGCGCCGGCGGCCATGTCACCGTCGATGTTGATCGCGCAGGGCACGCCGCCCACCAGGTAGTTGGGGTGCGGGTTCTTGCCGCCGAAGATGGTGTGCACCTTCACCCATTCCTTCTGCAGGTCCAGCGCCTCCAGGTAGTGGGTGACGGCCATCAGATTGGCCTCGGGCGGCAGCACATAGGCCTTGCTGCCCCAGTAGCCGTTCATGAAAGGACCGAGCTGTCCGCTTTCCACAAACTTCTTCAGCCGGTTCTGAATGTCGCGAAAGTAGCCCGCCGAGCTGAGCGGGTGGCTCGGTGAAACCAGTTGCTGCAGCTCGCTGGTCTTGCGCGGATCGGCCTTCAGCGCCGAGACCACGTCCACCCAGTCCAGGGCGTGCAGGTGGTAGAAGTGCACGGCGTGGTCGTGCACCTGCAGCGTCTTGGCCATGATCTCGCGGATCAGGTGGGCGTTGGTCGGGATCTTGATGCCCAGCGCGTCTTCCACCGCGCGCACGCTGGTCAGCGCGTGGCAGCCGGTGCACACGCCGCAGATGCGCTCGACAAAGGCCCAGGCGTCGCGCGGATCGCGGCCCTTGAGGATGACCTCCAGCCCGCGCCACATGGTGCCGGTGCTGACGGCGTTGCGGATGATGTTGTCCTTGTCGACGTTCACCTCGCAGCGCATGTGGCCCTCGATGCGGGTGACCGGGTCGACGACGATGCGCCGGCCGCTGTCGTCGAGCTTGAAGCCTTGGGTTTCGTAAGCGCCCATGAGAGTCCTCGTTTCTTGTCGGTGTCTGAGTCGGGGTCGGGTCGGAGTCGGGTTGACGCGGCGGGCGCTTACGCCGGATCGGTCGATTCGCTCTTGGTGGCCACGCGCTTGATCGCGCTGACCGCGGCATGGGCCGCCACCGCCGCGCCCACCACGCCGGCGGCCGTGCCGCCGATCTGGTCGGCCGTGCCCTCGACGCCGAACTGGTGGATGGTGGTCAGCCGGTCGTAGAACGAGCCCTTGTCCCAGAAGCCGTCCTCGCTGCAGCCGATGCAGCCGTGGCCGGCCTTGATCGGGAAGCTGGTGCCCTCGTTCCACTGCACGGTGGAGCAGGCGTTGTAGGTGGTCGGGCCCTTGCAGCCCATCTTGTAGAGGCAGTAGCCGCGGCGCGCGGATTCATCGTCCCAGGCCTCGACGAACTGGCCGGCATCGAAGTGCGGCCGGCGGTAGCACTTGTCGTGGATGCGCTGGCTGTAGAACATCTTGGGCCGGCCCTGGCGATCCAGCTCGGGGATCTTGTCAAAGGTCAGCATGTAGGTGATGACGCCGGTCATCACCTCGGCGATGGGCGGGCAGCCCGGCACCTTGATGATGGGCTTGTCGGTGATCACCTTGTGCACCGGCACCGCCTGCGTGGGGTTGGGCTTGGCCGCCTGCACGCAGCCCCAGCTGGCGCAACTGCCCCAGCTGATGATGGCCTTGGCATCCTTGGCCACATGTTTGAGCTGGTCCAGAAAGGGCTTGCCGCCGATGATGCAGCTCATGCCGTCCTGGTTCAGCGGCGGGTTGCCTTCCACGGCCAGGATGTAGTTGCCCTTGTACTTGGCCATCACCTCTTCCAGGCAGGCCTCGGCCTGGTGGCCGGCACTGGCCATCAGCGTGTCGTCGTAGTCCAGGCTGATCATCGACAGCACCACGTCCTTGGCCAACGGGTGGGCGCTGCGGATGAAGCTCTCGGAGCAGCAGGTGCATTCCAGGCCATGCAGCCACAGCACCGGCGTGCGCGGCTTGGTCTCCATGGCGTGCGCGATCTGCGGCACAAAGGCCGGGCCCAGGCCGAGCGAGGTGGCCGTCAGCGAGCAGTACTTCAGAAAGCTGCGGCGCGAGATGCCCTGGCGGCGCATCACCTCGTAAAACGTCTCGATCTGGGTCCCCATCGCGTGTGCTCCTCGTGTGGCTGCCAGGCCCATGGCGGGTGCTGGTCTGCGTGGGGAGAACTCAATTCGCGTGCCTGTTTCCAGGGGCTGCGGGTATGTCCTAGGCCGGCGTTGGCGTGTCCCTCTTGAGCTGGGTCATGGCCGTTGCGCGCTCAGGCGACGGCGTGCCTGTGGGGGTGCAAGCTTGGCTTGCACAAGGGGGTTGCAAGTGGCAGGTTTGCTTCCGGCGCCTGTCCCGATTCGCGGCGCTTGTTCGGCCAGGGCGCGAACGCCGTCAGCGGCGCTCAGCGGCGTGAGCGGCAGCCCGGCACCCGGGCGCGGATGGGCCTGCGCCGCCGCAGCAGGCCGCGGCGCACACGCCCAGATCAGTCGGCGCGTTTGCGGAACAGCAGGTCCCACACGCCGTGCCCCAGACGCAGGCCGCGGGCCTCGAACTTGGTGAGCGGGCGCAGGTCCGGCTTGGGGGCGTAGCCCTCGGCCGTGTTGCGCAGCTGGGGTTCGGCGCCCAGCACGGCCAGCATTTGCTGGGCGTAGTCTTCCCAATCGGTGGCGCAGTGCAGCCAGCCGTCGGGCGCCAGCCGCGTGGCCAGGAACTGCACAAAGCCGGGCTGGATCAGCCGGCGCTTGTTGTGGCGCTTTTTGTGCCAGGGGTCGGGAAAGTAGATGTGCACGCCGGCCAGCGACGCGGGCGCCACCATGTGCTGCAGCACCTCCACCGCGTCGTGCTGCAGGATGCGCAGGTTGCTCAGCTGGCGGTCGCCGATCTCGCGCAGCAGCGCGCCCACACCGGGCTCATGCACCTCGACGCCGATGAAATCCAGGTCGGGACGGGCGGCGGCGATTTGCGCCGTGGCCTGGCCCATGCCAAAGCCAATCTCCAGCACCCGGGGCGCGCTGCGGCCAAACACCGTGTCCCAGTCGGCCAGCTGCGGCTGGAAGGGCAGTACAAAGCGTGGCCCCAACTCGGCCAGCGCCCGCACCTGGCCACTGCCCATGCGCCCCGTGCGCAGCACAAAGCTGCGGATCGGGCGGTGGCTGGGCGTGGGGTGGTCGTCGGGCGGGAGGGCGTCGGAAGCGGTCATGGGCAGCAAGGCAGTGGCCGGTTGGGCCGGGGCGACAGGGCGGGAACAAGGACGTGAACGACAGGCACAACGCCTGCAGCGGGTGGCGGGTGGCGCCAGCGGGGACTGCGAGATTGGGCTGGTGACCCGCATGCAGCAGCGTCAGGCCGCGCGGACCAAGCCATGAACTGGCCCATCAGCAGGCCCATGAGCAGGCCCACAAATGCCGGGCGACAGTACCGGTTTTCCGCCACTGGCCCCGGTTCAAGCCGACCGACACTGCCAGCATGCGCGATTTTGCCCCAAGCCTCCCGGTGCAATCGGGTGCCGCCGTTGCGGACCTGGCGCCATTGGCTCGGATCCCGGTCAACCGCCGGCTGTGGTTGGCGGGCGCTGCGCTGGCGGGCTTGTCTGCCTGGGCCGAGGCCCGGCCGCGGCGCGCGGCGGCCGCACCGGGTGCTGCTGCCTCGGCAGCCAGCGCGCCCGCGGTCGCTGACGGGGCCGATGCATTGCCACCCGCGTTGCGCGCGCTGCTGGTCCGCAGCGGCCTGCCGGCGGCCAGCATCGGCTTGCAGATCCAATCGGTGCTGCCTGGCCAGCGGCCGCTGGCGCGCTGCAATGCCGAACACGCCTACCAACTGGCCAGCACCAGCAAGGTGGTCACGGCGCTGGCGGCGCTGTCGCTGCTGGGCCCCGACTACCGCTGGCGCACCCAGGCGTTCCTCACCGGCCCGCTGCGCGATGGCCA
>Ga0302322_100003402_pt1 | contig 13662 bp, 11 predicted proteins | sample Fen_T0_2_FD_203757 | JGI IMG/M metagenome (GOLD analysis project Ga0302322, IMG submission 203757) | Peat permafrost microbial communities from Stordalen Mire near Abisko, Sweden - Fen_T0_2 | ecosystem: Environmental > Terrestrial > Soil > Wetlands > Permafrost | place: Sweden: Abisko...
GAGGAGAGAGACCACCCATGTCGTCGCCACCTGGCGCTCGACTAACACGCGCCGAACCTCCAGCGCAGACAGCCGGTCATGACTCCCACAGGAATTGAAGATCGGGTGGTGGATCGACAGGTCCACCACCGGCCGATCCACCACCCGATCTTGCCGATGCCGGACCCAACCCATCGACCGCCGGAAAGACCCCACCGATCACCCCGGCCCGAACCCGCATCGCCTTCGTAATCAGCGACAGTGAACGCGACATTGAACAGTTGTGACGATTGCACCCACCAGAACTGTTCAATGCCGCGTTCACCGTCGCCCGCCGCGCCGGCCGAACCGCCGCGCACCGCCACCCAGAAACCACCAGGTTCAACCGTGCATGATCACGGACAGGGGGCGCCCGGCGATCACTCCACGGTGACGGACTTGGCCAGGTTGCGGGGCTGGTCGACGTCGAGGCCCTTCGCCGTCGCCAGTTCGCACGCGAACACCTGCAGCGGCACCACGGTCACCAGCGGTGCGAGCAGGGTCGGCGTCGCGGGTACCCGGATCACCTCGGTGGCGAAGGGCACGACCTCGTCGTCCCCCTCCTCCGCGATGACGATGGTCCGGGCGCCGCGGGCGTTGATCTCCTGGATGTTCGAGACGACCTTGCTGTGGAGCGAGTCGCGCCCGCGCGGGGACGGCACGATGACGAACACCGGCTGTCCGGCCTCGATCAGCGCGATCGGCCCGTGCTTCAGCTCGCCCGCGGCGAACCCCTCGGCGTGGATGTAGGCGATCTCCTTGAGCTTGAGCGCGCCCTCCATCGCCACCGGGTAGCCGACGTGCCGCCCCAGGAAGAGCACCGAGGAGGTGTCGACCATCTCGCGGGCCATCGCCTGCACCCGGCCCATCCCGTCGAGCACGATCTGGATCTTCGCGGGCATCTCGTGGAGCTGCGCCAGGATCTCGGCGACCTCGTCCGCGAACTTGTTGCCGCGCAGCTGGGCCAGGTACAGCCCCAGCAGGTAGCACGCGGTGATCTGCGCCAGGAAGGCCTTCGTCGAGGCGACGGCGATCTCGGGGCCGGCGTGGGTGTACAGGGCGGCGTCCGACTCGCGCGGGATCGTCGACCCCTGGGTGTTGCAGATCGCGACGACGTGGGCGCCCTGCTCGCGGGCGTGCCGGATCGCCATGATCGTGTCCATCGTCTCGCCCGACTGGGAGATCGCCACCACGAGCGTCTTGGAGTTCACGACCGGGTCCCGGTAGCGGAACTCGTGCGCCAGTTCCACCTCGCACGGGATCCGGCACCAGTGCTCGATGGCGTACTTCGCCACCGACCCCGCGTACGCCGCCGTCCCGCAGGCCACCACGACGATCTTGTCGATGCTCCGCAGCAGCGCCTCGTCGATGTGCACCTCGTCGAGCACCAGCCGGCCCGCGGCGTCGGTGCGACCGAGCAGGGTGTCCGCGACCGCGTGCGGCTGCTCGTCGATCTCCTTCGCCATGAAGCTGGCGAAGCCGCCCTTCTCGGCGGCGGCGGCGTCCCAATCGACGTGGTAGTGCTTGCCCTCCGCGGGCCGCCCGTCGAAGTCCGTGATCACGACGGACGTCGGGGTGATCTCCACCACCTGGTCCTGGCCCATCTCGATGGCCTCCCGGGTGCGGCCGATGAACGCCGCGACGTCCGACCCGAGGTAGTTCGCGCCGTCGCCCAGGCCGACCACCAGCGGGGAGTTGCGGCGGGCCGCCACTACCGTGTCCGGGACGTCGGCATGGACGGCGAGCAGCGTGAACGCCCCTTCCAGCTGCCGGGCCACGGTCCGCATCGCCTCGGCCAGGTCCTTCTTCTCCCCGTACGCCTTGGCGAGCAGGTGGGCGGCGACCTCGGTGTCGGTCTGGCTCAGGAACTCCACACCGTCCGCGAGCAGCCCGGCCTTCAGCGTGGCGAAGTTCTCGATGATGCCGTTGTGGATCACCGCGACCCGGCCGTCCCCGCCCAGGTGGGGGTGGGCGTTGACGTCGGTGGGGCCGCCGTGGGTGGCCCAGCGGGTGTGCCCGATGCCGGTCGTCGCGGCGGGCAGCGGCTCGGCGACCAGCGCTTCCTCGAGGCGGGCCAGCTTGCCGGACCGCTTGGTCCAGACCAGCTCGCCACCGGCCTGCAGGGCCACCCCGGCCGAGTCGTAGCCCCGGTACTCCAGGCGCCGCAAACCCTCGAGGACGACGTCCAGCGCCTGCGTCTGCGCCGTCGCCGTCCCCGCGTACCCCACGATTCCGCACATGGGCGCCAGGGTATCGGCCGGGCGACGGCCCTCATCGGCCGGACGGCGGAGCCCACCCCCGGCGGAGCAGCCCCGTCACCCGGCAGGCGGTACCCGCTGGTCCGCCCGTGGAACCCGATGATCCTCGGACGGCGGAGTGCTGGGGTGCGGAGGGGATGCCGGGCACAATGCAGCGGTGCGACACCTGCCGCCAGGACCCCACGACGTCCATCGGGAGAACCCGATGGCTCGGCTCGTCGGGTCACCGTTCGTCGAGCTCGACCGCTCGGCCTGGAGCCGGCTGCGGGAGAGCACCCCCCTGACGCTGACCGAGGAGGACCTGCGGCGGGTCCGGGGGCTGGGCGAGCGGATCGATCTCGCCGAGGTGGAACAGGTCTACCTCCCCCTGTCGCGGCTCATCGGCCTCTACGTCGGCGGCACCGACCACCTGCACGCCGCCACCTCGACGTTCCTCGGCGAGGCCCCCGCCCGGACCCCGTTCGTCATCGGGATCGCCGGCTCGGTGGCGGTCGGCAAGTCGACGACGGCCCGGATCCTGCGCGAGCTCCTGGCCAGCTGGCCGGACATGCCCCGGGTGAGCCTGGTCACCACCGACGGCTTCCTCCACCCCAACGCCGAGCTCCTGCGGCGGGGCCTGCTGCAGCGCAAGGGCTTCCCCGAGTCCTACGACCGGCGCCGGCTGCTGCGGTTCGTCACCGACGTGAAGTCCGGGGTCGCCGAGGTGCGGGCGCCGGTCTACTCGCACCTGACCTACGACATCGTCCCCGGCGAGGAGGTCGTCGTCAGCCGCCCGGACGTGCTCATCGTCGAGGGGCTCAACGTCCTCCAGCCGGCCCGGCAGCACGCCGACGGGCGCACCGGGCTCGCCGTCAGCGACTTCTTCGACTTCTCGATCTACGTCGACGCCCGCACGGACGACGTCCGCTCCTGGTACGTCCAGCGCTTCCTGCGGCTGCGGGAGACGGCCTTCAGCCGCCCGGAGTCCTACTTCCACCGGTACGCCTCGCTCAGCGACACCGAGGCCGTGGCGCGGGCCGAGCAGATCTGGCGGGACATCAACGAGGTCAACCTGGTCCAGAACGTGCTCCCGACCCGGGCCCGGGCCACGCTGGTCCTCACCAAGGGCACGGACCACGACGTCCGCCGCGTCCGCCTCCGCAAGCTGTAGCCCCCGCGCCAGCCGTTCGCCCCCGGGAGGGTGCCCCCGTGATCCACCTGCGCCTCGTCGTCCCGCCGGACGTGACCCCGCGCGTGGTCGACCTGCTGCGCGACGACCCCCGGGTGACCCACCTGCTGGTCCTCCGCGGGGCCGCGGTGCGCCCGGAAGGCGACTCCGTCACCGTCGACGTCGCGCGCGAGGCCGCCTCGGAGGTCATCGAGAGCCTGCGCCGGCTCGGCGTCGACGGGCCCGACGGCCGCGGCGGGATCGCCATCGAGCACGTGGACGCCGCGGTGTCGGCCGCCGCGGACGCCGCCGAGCGGGCCGCTCCCGGCTCGCCGGACGACGGCATCGTGTGGGAGCTCGTGCTGTCGCGCGCGCACGGCGACGCCCGCAGTTCGTGGTCCTTCTACGCGTTCCTGGCGCTCGCGACGACGATCGCGGCGGTGGCCGTCCTCACCGACTCCGCGGTCCTCGTCGTCGGGGCGATGGTCGTCGGACCGGAGTTCGGGCCGGTCTCGGCGATCGCCGTCGGCCTGGCCCTGGGCCGGGCCGCCCTCGTCCGGGACGCCGTCCGGCTGCTGGCGGGTGGGTTCGCGGCCGCCGTCGCGGTGACGGCGACGCTCGGCCTGCTCGCTCGGGCGGCGGGGTGGATCCACCCCGCGGACCTGACGCGCGACCGCCCGCTGACCGCCTTCATCTGGACGCCGGACCGCTGGTCGTTCGTGGTGGCGCTGCTGGCCGGCTGCGCCGGCGTCCTGTCGCTGACGGCGGGACGCTCCAACGTGCTGGTCGGCGTCTTCATCTCGGTGACGACCGTGCCGGCGGCCGGCAACCTCGCCCTCGCGCTCGCGTTGTGGGTGCCGCAGGAGATGCGCGGCTCGCTGGCCCAGCTGGGGGTGAACCTGGCCGGGATGACGCTCTCCGGGACGGCGGTCCTCGGGGTCCAGCGCCTGCTCACCCGGCGCACGGCCGCCGAGGCCGCCGACAGCTCCTAGAGCGCCAGCCGCGCCTTGACGACGGTCGCCAGGCCCTCGGCGACAGCGCGGGCCTGGTCCGCCTCGGCCGCCTCCACCATGACGCGCACGAGCGGCTCGGTCCCCGAGGGGCGCAGCAGCACCCGGCCGGTGGCACCGAGCGCCGCCTCGGCACCGGCCACGGCGGCCGCGAGCTCGGGGTCGGTCCCGGCGCGGGACTTGTCGACCCCGCGCACGTTGACCAGCACCTGCGGGAGCCGCTGCATCACCGAGGCCAGGTCGGCCAGGCTGCGGCCGGTCTGCGCCATCCGGGAGAGCAGGTGCAGGCCGGTGAGGACGCCGTCCCCGGTGGTCGCGTACTGCGACATGACGACGTGGCCGGACTGCTCGCCGCCGAGGGAGTACCCGCCGCGGCGCATCTCCTCCAGCACGTAGCGGTCGCCGACCGCCGTCTGCCGCATCCGGACGCCCTGGGCCTCCATGGCCAGCCGCAGGCCGAGGTTGCTCATGACCGTCGCCACCAGGGTGTCCTCGTGGAGGGCGCCCCGGTCCCGGAAGGCCAGCGCGAGGATCGCCATGATCTGGTCGCCGTCGACGTCCCGACCGAGGTGGTCGATGGCGAGGCAGCGGTCGGCGTCCCCGTCGTGCGCGATGCCGGCGTCCGCACCGGCGCTGATCACGGCGTCGCGGAGCTGCTCGAGGTGCGTGGAACCGTAACCGTCGTTGATGTTGAGGCCGTCCGGCTCGGCCCCGATGACGGTGACCCGCGCCCCGGCGGCCCGCAGCGCCTTCGGGGAGGCCAGGCTGGCCGCACCGTGCGCGCAGTCCAGCACGACGTGCAACCCGTCGAGGCGGTGCGGCAGCGTCGCGACTAGGCGGGCCACGTAGCGCTCGGTCGCGTCGGGGAAGCGCCGGACCCGCCCGACGTCGGCGCCGAGGGGACGCTCCCACTCCTCGCCGAGCCGCTTCTCGATCGCGTCCTCGACCTCGTCGGGCAGCTTGTGGCCGCCCTTGGCGAAGAACTTGATGCCGTTGTCGGGCATCGGGTTGTGCGACGCGGAGAGCATGACGCCGAGGTCCGCGTCGGTGTCGGCCACCAGGCCGGCGACCGCCGGCGTGGGCAGCACCCCGGCGTCGTAGACGTCGACCCCGGCGCTGGCCAGGCCCGCGCTCACCGCGGCGGAGAGGAACTCCCCGGACGCGCGGGGGTCCCGGCCGACGATCGCCCGCGGCCGGTGACCGGCGAACTCGCCGACCTCCCCGAGCACGTGCGCCGCGGCGACGCCCAGGTCGAGGGCCAGCTCGGCCGTCACGTCCCGATTGGCCAGACCCCGGACACCGTCCGTGCCGAAGAGCCGTCCCACCCGAGTCCTCCTTGTCGCACCGGTCAGTCGAACTGTCTCATCGCCCCCGCGCCCGGCGAGCCGAAACGGGCCGGACCACCGGCCGTCCGGGCAGCCCAGAACGGCGACGGCCCCGGGAGGCTGGTGCGCCCCGGGGCCGTACGCATCGAGCGAGAGATCAGCGCTTGCTGTACTGAGGAGCCTTGCGGGCCTTCTTCAGACCGGCCTTCTTGCGCTCCTTGACCCGGGCGTCACGGGTGAGGAAGCCGGCCTTCTTGAGGGTGGGCCGGTTGGCGTCCTCGTCGATGCCGTTCAGCGCCCGGGCGACACCCAGGCGCAGCGCACCGGCCTGGCCGGAGCTGCCGCCGCCGTGGATCCGGACGAGGACGTCGAACCGGCCCTCGGTGTCGGTGACCCGGAAGGGCTCGTTGACCAGCTGCTGGTGCACCTTGTTCGGGAAGTACTCCTCGAGGGTGCGGCCGTTGATCTTCCACGAGCCGGCGCCCGGGATGAGCCGGACGCGCGCGATGGCCTCCTTGCGACGGCCCGTCGCCGCACCGGGCGCGGTGATGCTCGCCCCGCCACCCCGGACCTCAGGGGTGCTGGTCGTGTAGCTGCTCGGCGCGTCCTCGGTGTCGAGGACTTCGGCCTCGATCTCGGGAGTGGTCTCCGCCACGGTTCTCCTCAGTTCTTCTCTCGGGTGTAGGCCGTGGCTCAGCTGTGCTGCGCGACCTGCGTGATCTGGAACGGCTGCGGCTTCTGCGCGCCGTGCGGGTGCTCCGCGCCCCGGTACACCTTGAGCTTGGACAGCTGCGCCCGGCCCAGGGTGTTCTTCGGGATCATGCCTCGGACGGCCTTCTCGACGGCCCGCTCGGGATTGTTGTCGAGCAGTTCGCCGTAGCCCACGGCCGAGAGGCCACCCGGGTAGCCGGAGTGCCGGTAGGCGAACTTCTGTTCCCGCTTGTGACCGCTCAGCGCCACCTTGTCGGCATTGATGATGATCACGAAGTCGCCGGTGTCGATGTGCGGCGCGTAGATGGCCTTGTGCTTGCCCCGCAGCAGCGTCGCCGCCTGCGAGGCCAGACGGCCGAGAACGACGTCGGACGCGTCGATGACGTGCCAGCGCCGCTCGATGTCGGCGGGCTTGGGGGTGTACGTGCGCACAGTCGTAGCCTTCGTCCTCATCCGGATGATGTCGTGGCCCGCCCGCTGCGCTCGCTAGCGAACGCGTGACGGCTGGCCGCGTGCTCTGGCCGGACGGATCCGCGAACGGACCGCCGACGAGAAACACAACGACCTGACACGTTACCGGGGCGCTCGCGGGGGGTCAAAACGCCGTGACGTCGCGCGTTGCCGCCGGAGCCTCCGACCGGCCTCCGATCGGCATCCAGGCCTGTCGCACGACAGTCGCATCAATGACGCAGGGTGACTCCATGCTGCGGTAATGCGGAAGGACAGCACCGCGCCGGGCCCCGTCTGGGAAGATGCCCGCGCCGACGTCGGCACCCTGCGGTGGTGAGCGCGGTGATGGAGTCCAGGGAGGTTCACGTGTCCACGACCCGGCCAGCAGGCCCCGGGGCGACCCGCACCCTGCACCTGCGCGGACGCCGGGTGGCGGGCGTGGCGTTGATCGCCGTCCTCACGCCGGTCACCCTCGCCGCGTGCGGCATCCTCGGGGGGCAGACCAACCACGGTGCGGCCCCGGTCGAGATCTCCACGGGGAACCCCGGCGTGGCCACCGGCGGTTCGGCGGGGGGCGGTGTCGACCCGGGCTCGAGCGGCGGAGCCGTCACGGCCACCCAGGTGGCGACCCAGGTCGTCACCTCCGGCGGCGCCACGGTCACCAGGATCGGCATCCAGATCCGGACCCAGGTCCAGGTGCAGATCAACACCCAGGTGCGGACGGCGGTCAAGACGCAGCAGCTGACGCGCAACATCACCGCCCCGCCGGTCACGAACACCGAGACCCAGACGCAGACCGTCACCCAGACCCAGACCGTGACGGTCACGCCCAAGCCGGTCACATCCACCGTCACGATCACCTGCAAGGGCACGCCCGTGGTGTGCGCCTGAGTCATCCGCGGTCCCATGGACCAGGCTCGCCACGACTCCTGGCAGCATGGGTTCCGCCCGCAGGGGCGAGGATATCGATGGAGGCACGCATGTCAGGTTCGGACGCCGCACCCGCCCGCCAGGTGCGGCTGCCGCGCCGCCCCGTCGCCGTGCTCGCGGTGGCGGCGCTGCCACTGGCCCTGGCCGCGTGCGGCGTGCTTGGCAACTCGAACCGCAACCAGGCACCCGTCGTCCTCACCCCCGAGGCCAGCTCGCCCTCGGACGCCGGCAGCCCGTTGAGCTCCGACCCGACCGCGAGCGGGTCCGGGACGTCGAGCGCCGGCGCCGACTCCACGGCCGGCGGTGTCACGACGTCACTGAACGTCACCGTGACCCAGCGGAACGTAATCGTCCGCGTCTCCACCCGGCTGCGCACCTCGACCTCCGTCGTCACGTTCACGCCGGTGCCGGTGACCCAGACCCAGACCCAGACCCAGACGATCACGCAGACCAACACGGTCATCTCGGTGCCGCCGCCCGTGACGAACACGAAGACCGTGACCAAGACCGTGACCAAGACGGTGACCAAGTGACGACGGTGACCGGGTGATGCGCCCGTGATGTGACGGTTGTGGGTCAGGAGCATGACCCACAGGTCAACTTCCCTGTTCCGGCGTCCGATGGGATGGAGGGATGGCCGTTCGGCGGGCATCCTGGACATCCCGTCCGTGCACCGGCACGGCCGTCATCCGCCCCGGGGAGTCAGCCGTGACGCCAGAGTCTGGTTACCAGTACGACCTCCTCGTGCTCGGGTCGGGCCCCGGTGGCCAGAAGGCCGCCATCGCCGCCGCCAAGCTCGGCCGCACTGCCGCCATCGTCGAGCGGCGCAGCATGGTCGGCGGGGTCTGCATCAACACCGGCACCATCCCCTCCAAGACCCTGCGCGAGGCGGTCCTCTACCTGACCGGCCTGAACCAGCGCGACCTGTACGGGATGAACTACCGGGTCAAGCAGGACATCACCGTCTCCGACCTGCTCTCGCGCACCCAGCACGTCATCGGGCGCGAGATCGAGGTCGTGCGCAGCCAGGTGTCCCGCAACGGCATCGACCTGCTCCAGGGCACCGGCACCTTCGTCGACGAGCACACCGTCGTCATCCGGTCCGAGCACGACAGCGAGCGCCTGGTCACCGCCGAGAAGATCGTCATCGCCGTCGGCACGCTCCCGGCGCACCCGCCGACGGTGGCCTTCGACGACGTCCGCATCCTGGACTCGGACGGCATCCTCCACCTCGACCGGATCCCCCGCTCGATGGTCGTCGTCGGCGCCGGCGTGATCGGCATCGAGTACGCCTCGATGTTCGCCGCGCTGGGCACGCGCGTGACGGTCGTCGAGTCCCGCGACCGGATGCTCGACTTCTGCGACTCCGAGGTCGTCGAGGCGCTGAAGTTCCACCTGCGGGACCTGTCGGTGAGCTTCCGTTTCGGCGAGACGGTCGAGAGCGTCCAGGCGAACGAGCACGGCACCGTGACGGCGCTGGCCAGCGGCAAGCGGATCCCGGCGGACACCGTCATGTACAGCGCCGGGCGGCAGGGCGCCACCGACGGGCTCAACCTGGAGGCGGCCGGGCTCTCGGCCGACCGCCGCGGCCGGATCGTCGTCAACGAGAACTACCAGACCACCCAGCCGCACATCTACGCCGTCGGCGACGTCATCGGGTTCCCCGCGCTCGCCGCGACGTCGATGGAGCAGGGCCGTCTGGCGGCGTACCACGCGTGCGACGAGCCGGCCAACAACCTCGTCGAGCTGCAGCCGATCGGTATCTACACGATCCCCGAGATCAGCTACTGCGGGCAGACCGAGGACCAGCTCACGAAGTCCTCGATCCCCTACGAGGTGGGCATCTCGCGCTACCGGGAGCTCGCCCGCGGCCAGATCATCGGGGACAGCTACGGCATGCTCAAGCTGCTCGTCTCCACCCAGACCCGGCACCTGCTCGGCGTCCACGTCTTCGGGTCGCACGCCACCGAGCTGGTGCACCTGGGCCAGGCGATCATGACCTGCGGCGGCACCGTCGACCACCTCGTGGACACCGTGTTCAACTACCCCACGCTCTCGGAGGCGTACAAGGTGGCCGCGCTGGACGCCGTCAACAAAATGCGCGCCGTCGCCCGGTTCGCCGCGATGCCCGGCATGGAGCAGCCCGCCCCCGAGCCGGTCATCGAGCTGGTGACCGAGCCAGGCCAGAACGGCAAGCCGGCCCCGCGTCAGCGCTCCCGGGCGACCCGGGCCTCGTCCCAGACCGGTTCGTCCCGCTCGTAGACGACGCCGTCCGCCCCGAACACCAGGAACCGGTCGAAGGACCGGGCGAACCAGCGGTCGTGGGTTACCGCCAGCACGGTACCGGTGAACGCCTCCAACCCCTGCTCGAGGGCCTCGGCCGAGTGCAGGTCGAGGTTGTCGGTGGGCTCGTCCAGCAGCAGCAGCGTGACGCCGGACAGCTCCAGCAGCAGGATCTGGAACCGCGCCTGCTGGCCGCCCGACAGCTGCTCGAAGGTCTGCTCGGCCGCCCCCGCGAGCTCGTACCGGTCCAGCGCCCGGCTGGCGGGCTCGCGGGGCAGGCCGTCGCGGTGGGCCGTACCCCGGTGCAGAATCTCCAGCAGGGTGCGGCCCCGCAGCAGCGGCTGGTCGTGCGTCTGGGCGAACCAGCCGGGCCGCACCCGCGCACCGAGCCGGGCGTGCCCGGTGTGCCGCACCGCCTCGACGTGGACGTCGGAGTCCGCGGCGTCCACCGGGGCGTGCTCGGGCCCGGGGTCGGAGCCGCCCGCCGCGAGCAGCCGGAGGAAGTGCGACTTCCCCGAGCCGTTCGAACCGAGGACGGCGACCCGCTCGCCGAACCAGACCTCCAGGTCGAAGGGCTTCATCAGGCCGGTCAGCTCGAGCTGCTCGACGACGACGGCCCGCTTGCCGGTGCGGCCGCCGGTCAGGCGCATCCGGACGTTCTGCCGCAGCGGCACCTCCTGCGGCGGCCCGGCCTCCTCGAACTTGGCCAGCCGGGTGAGCGCCGCCTGGTACCGCGACGACATCCCGTCGTTGAACTCCGCCTTGGTACGCAGCATGAGCACGAGCGCCTTGATCTTGGCGTGCTCCTCGTCCCAGCGGCGGCGCAGCTCCTCCAGCCGCGAGTTGCGCTCCTGCCGGGCCGCCGGGTAGCCGGCGAACCCGCCGCCGTGCACCCAGGCGGTCGCCCCGGCCGCACCCGGCTCCAGCGTGACGATGCGGTCGGCGGCCTGGGCCAGCAGCTCGCGGTCGTGGCTGACGAGCAGCACCGTCTTCGGCGTGGCCGCGAGCTGCGTCTCCAGCCACCGCTTCGCCGGGACGTCGAGGTAGTTGTCGGGCTCGTCGAGCAGCAGCACCTCGTCCGGGCCGCGCAGGAGCGCCTCCAGGACGAGCCGCTTCTGCTCGCCGCCCGACAGGGTGCGCACCTCGCGCCACTGCACCCGTTCGAAGGGCGCGCCGAGCGCCGACGTCGTCACGACGTCCCACAGCGTCTCGGCCTCGTAGCCGCCGGCGTCGGCCCAGTCTGCGATGGCCTGGGCGTAGCGCAGCTGGGTGGGCTCGTCGTCGGTCTCCATCAGGGCGAGCTCGGCGTCGTCCAGGGCCTTCGCCGCCGCGCGCACCCGGTCCGGCGCGACCGAGACGAGCAGGTCACGCAGGCTCGTGCCGTCCCGCACCGACCCGATGAACTGGCGCATGACCCCCAGACCGCCGCTGCGCGTCACGGCGCCGCCGTGCGCGGCGAGGTCGCCGGCGATGATCCGCAGCAACGTGGTCTTGCCGGTCCCGTTGGGGCCGACGAGCGCGGACGTCGTCCCGTCGGCGATCCGGAAGGTCACCTCGTCGAGCAGCGGCCTCCCGTCCGGGAGGCTGAAGCTGATGGCGTTGACGTCGACGTGGCCCACGCCGACAGTGTGCCGCCCACCGGCACCCGCCAGCACCCGGGTTCTCGGCGGCCACCCCGACGAGACCGTCGATGCCAACGCCGGATGCAACGCCCGATGCAACCGTCAGGTAACACCGGTGCCACGGGACGGGCACGCACACCCCTTATCAATGGTTCCATGGCGTTCCATTCCACGGTGGGCGGGCACACCCACACCTTCGCCGACCTGCGCGAACTGCTGGCCAAGGCGTCCCCGGCCCGGTCGGGCGACGCCCTCGCCGGGATCGCGGCGACGAGCGCCGCCGAGCGGGTCGCCTCCCGGACGGCCCTCGCCGACGTCCCGCTGGCGCGCTTCCTCACCGAGCCGGTGGTGCCGTACGAGACGGACGACGTCACCCGCCTCATCCTCGACGGCCACGACGCCGCCGCCTTCGCGCCGGTCGCCGCGCTCACCGTCGGGGGTCTGCGCGACTGGCTGTTGGCCGACGCCGCCGACACCGCCGCCCTCACCGCCCTGGCCCCGGGCCTGACGCCGGAGATGGTCGCCGCGGTCAGCAAGCTCATGCGCAATGCCGACCTGATCGCGGTGGCGCGGAGGACGAGCGTCGTCACCGCCTTCCGGACGACGATCGGCCTGCCCGGGCGCCTGGCCACGCGCCTGCAGCCCAACCACCCCACCGACGACCGGGCCGGCGTGCTCGCCACCACCCTCGACGGCCTGCTGCTCGGCTGCGGCGACGCCGTCCTGGGGATCAACCCGGCGACCGACTCGCCACAGGTCGTCCGCGGCCTGCTCGAACTGCTGGACGGCGTCCGCACCCGGTTCGAGCTGCCCGTCCAGTCCTGCGTGCTGACCCACGTGACCACGACGATCGACCTGATCGAGGCCGGCGCCCCCGTCGACCTGGTCTTCCAGTCGGTCGCCGGGACGCAGGCCGCCAACGAGGGCTTCGGCGTCACGCTCGCCCTCCTCGAGGAGGCGCACCAGGCCGCCCGGTCGCTGGGCCGCGGCACCGTCGGGCAGAACGTCATGTACTTCGAGACGGGCCAGGGCAGCGCCCTGTCGGCCGACGCCCACCACGGCGTCGACCAGCAGACCCTGGAGGCGCGCGCCTACGCCGTGGCCCGACGGTTCGACCCGCTGCTCGTCAACACCGTGGTCGGGTTCATCGGGCCGGAGTACCTGTACGACGGCAAGCAGATCGTCCGGGCCGGGCTGGAGGACCACTTCTGCGGCAAGCTGCTCGGACTGCCCATGGGCGTCGACGTCTGCTACACCAACCACGCCGAGGCCGATCAGGACGACATGGACACCCTGCTCACCCTGCTCGCCGTCGCCGGGTGCTCGTTCGTCATCACCGTGCCGGGCGCGGACGACGTCATGCTCGGCTACCAGAGCCTGGCGTTCCACGACGCGCTGTACGCCCGTCGGGCGCTGGGCCTGCGGCCGGCGCCCGAGTTCGAGGCGTGGCTCGACCGCGCCGGCCTGCTGACCGACGACGGCGCGATCCGCGACCTGGCACCGGCCGCGTCCCCGCTCGCGGCGCTGGCGTCGTGAGCGACCTGCAGGGCTCGCGCGAGCCGGACCCCTGGGCGCTGCTGCGCCGGCACACGCCCGCCCGGATCGGCCTCGGGCGCGCGGGGGACGCGCTGCCGACGTCCGCCGTCCTGCGGTTCGAGGCCGCACACGCCCTCGCCCGCGACGCCGTCCACGACCCGCTGGACGCCGAGCGCATCGCCGCCGACCTGGCCGCGGCCCTGGCCGGCCGGCTCACCGGGCCGCCGCCGGTCGTGGCCAGCGCCGCGCCGGACCGGGCCACCTACCTGCAGCGGCCCGACCTCGGTCGCCGGCTGGCGCCGTCCGGGCGGGCCGCCCTGACCGGCGCGGGCGGCAGCGCGGGCGGCAGCGCAGGCGGCAGCGCAGGCGGCA
>Ga0302322_100003403_pt1 | contig 13659 bp, 11 predicted proteins | sample Fen_T0_2_FD_203757 | JGI IMG/M metagenome (GOLD analysis project Ga0302322, IMG submission 203757) | Peat permafrost microbial communities from Stordalen Mire near Abisko, Sweden - Fen_T0_2 | ecosystem: Environmental > Terrestrial > Soil > Wetlands > Permafrost | place: Sweden: Abisko...
CTTTGTCTTTGATGCTTTGTTTGAGGTCGTTAGTCACAAATCTTATTGCACAACGATCTGAACGTATAACGCTTTATTGTCATTGCCCTGAAAGGCGATGCCTTTAGGGTTTTGGAGAGTCCAGAAACTGAAGTAAGTACCGGGTAGGTCAGGAGCTTTGAAACTGACTGAGACTTGCACTTCCTCGCCGGGCGCAATTACGGCAGTGAAGGGTTGCGCCACACCAGACATTTTATCGCCGTAACTGTATATTAATTTATAACCTTCGCCCCATGAACCGATGCCTATGTTTTTGATGAGCCAGGTTTTGGTAAATTCCTGTCCGGGAGTCATCACAGTGTTATCCGGAATATTGACGTCCACAGTGTTAACATCCCATGCATATTTATCGCTGAGAGGGATGGTTGTCCCTTCGGCATTAGTGACTTGGGCAACCGGCGGCTCTGTGACAGTAGCTGTAGGTGCAAGTGTAGCAGTATCAGTAGGGAGTAGTTGTGGTGTTGGTGTGAAAGCGGCTGCAGTCAATGTGAATTGTGAGACCACTGTGCTGGCTGCTGATGTGCGCACTGCGGCGACATCTGGCGTGGGTTCAGGCGTGGTGGCAGATCCGCAGGCGGAGAGGAGTAACGCACAGATTAGTAGGAATACTAAAAAAAATGGTTTCATCAGAGTTTCTTTCAATACAAATTATTTACACTTATCTACAACTTTGACAGTCACTGAAAGAAGGGTTCCAAAATAATAGCCTCTGTCATTCTGCATGCGCCACGTTCCAGTATAGGTGCCTGGCGTGCAAGGTGTTGTTAAGTTGACACCTATATCAAGGGCCTGACCTGGTCCTACGAAATCTTTGCTACTTTGGAATTTGTAATTGTAAGGGTCGAGATTTGGTGTACTTCCGCCGATGTACACAAGGGTAAATCCATCGTCCCATGTACAGGTGCCTGTATTCCTGATTTTCCATACTTTTTGGAAGTCAAAGCCGGGTTTTAGCGTTGTGCCATCAGGAATGGTCACATCGCCTTCAAATGCGTTATTACTACATGCATCGCCAAGTGCGGCAGTTGCCTGCCCTTGGACTGGTTGTGCTGTTGGCAAGACTACTGGGGTAGAGCCAGCTATGGGCGTATTGGCAGCGGTTATTGGCGTATTCGCAAACGAAAATGTAGGCAGAGCAGATGCGTCCAAAGTTGGCGATGCAACTGAGGCATCTGGTAGAGTAGGCAAAGCAGCCGTCGGCAGAGATGAGGGGGTATCGGTGGGCATGGCTGTGTTTGTTGGAGCAGAAAGTGCGGTTTGTGTAAACTGTACAGAAAGTTGAGCCACAGTGGTTCCTACGATCGCGGTATTCATCGCATTGACATCAAGGGTTGGGGCGGGCGTTGCGCCCACATTGCATGCGGTTACGAGCAGGGCGGCAGTGAGCAAAACTAGCAATGCTTGCCGTGTTGATTTTCTGAAAAACATAATTGTTACCTCCATCAGTGAATGGTTAAATGTGTGGATTCTACGTCTTGTTTGTGACAGGCATCCAATCTCATTATACTGCAACGCCTGTTGTTGAATGTTACACTACTTATTGTGAGTTGAATTTTAGGGTGTGGCTGTAGGCGTGTCTGTTGCAGTTGCTGTCGCAGTGAAGGTTGAAGTGACAGTGGCGGTAAAAGTTGAAGTAGCTGTAACAGTGGTTGTCGGCGTACGAGATGGCGTAAACGTTGTAGTGGGCGGTTGGGTGCTTAATCTTGTGATTCGCGGAGCAATCCACAACGCATAATCTTCATGGGGTGAGCCATTCGCCAAAACAGTGAAAATGAATTTTACTTTTTGACCAGCCAAAGCGTTTAAGTCTATATTGATCGGATAATATTGCCCTTCATAAACCTCATGCCATTGCCCTAGTGTTTGAATGGCATTATTGCCAATCTGATATTGGACTTTGATGAGCATATCACAATCATTTGCATTATATAAACAATTGATCCATGCTTCAAATCGATCACCAGATTGAACAGTGAACGCGGGATATTTGCCGGTGATCATTCCATCCTTGACCATTTGCGGATGCGTGATCAGACCTTTGTTTTGGGTAGTTCCGTTTTCAAGTTTGGGTGAATTAAGAACCATGACAAAACCTTTGGAGTCAGCGTTAGTTCCTGGGCATGGCAGGTTTTGCGAGTCGGTGTTCCATGATGCTTCACATGCTTTTTCAAGAAAGTCGTAACCCAAAATTGTATAACCACTGGTGTTTACGTCTACGTATATACTGACTGAATTGTCGTTCCCAACCCCAAATAAGACATTGGATGCATTACGCAACATCCAATAACCCTTGAAGCGACCAATTTGTTTTGGCGCTGTCAATTGGATGGGAAGATCAACGGTCTGACCTGGCTCCACTCTGCCCGGCATCGCGACAGCGTTCTGTGTCCCAAACTTTTCTCCGCTTACATAGACGAGGGCGTAAGCGGTTGTCCATGGGCATGTGCCAACATTTTTGATGCGCCAGATTTTTGTGAACGTCACACCGAACCCAACACTTGAACCGTCTGGGTAGCTAACATCAGTGATAAAGTCCGCGGCATCACATTTGGCAGTGGGCTGAATGGGTGGTACTGGTGTGAAGGTTTTGAAAGCGCTAGCGGTGGGGATGATCTGTAATGTGCCTGTGGGCGATGGTTGTGGAGTTGGAGTTGCTGCGCCTTGTGTGGACATGGCATTAAGTGTCTGTGCAGCGGACGTGTATAAGCCATTTAACGTATTAACAGGTTGCGGCGTAGCGACTGCCAATGCATTACATGCCAGAACGGTGCTTGATGCTAATGCCAGAAAAAATAGTTTCCTGAAACGTAGTGTGTTCATATGCGTGCCTCCATAAAATCTGCCGCATACTAAGACGTTATAAATAGACCCGCAGTTCCATCAACCTTTATGGCAGGTTGATGGAACTGCGTATATCTTATATTGAACGGGGAAGCTATGAATAATGAGTCACGCAGATGTTATTGACAATCATGTACAAAAGAAACCTTATCATATTCCTGGTATATCGGACCAGTTACGATGATCTGCATCCAGCGTGGATTAGGATTGTTAACCCTGCCAATCATCCATTCCCGTGAAATCGTTTGTGAGCCTGCTTTAGTAAATGTTAAATGTTTCACACCGCTATGATTTCCATCTTTCTGGTTCCAAATGTAAGCTAACTCAAAAGGTCCATCGGTAGTAATTGTGGCATACGCGGTGTACACAACGTTTGTTGGACATCCAGTTTCTGGGTCGCGTTTTAATGTATAGGTTACGCTGGTAATTCCATATTGCGGTTTTTTTGCGCTCGAAACTCCTACCTGCACATAAAAGGGATCGCTGGTAAAGCCGCCGCCAAAGTAAGTGTTCCAAGGTGTTTGAATATACCAATATCCTTTAAATGTACCGTCAGTTTCAGGTGCTTTTAAATAGATGGTTATATCTTTTGTTTCACCGGGCGCGATTGATTCGGGTAGTGGATAGGAAGTTAATCCACCCATCAGATCGCCACTATGATATACAAAGTTATAGTTCTTATCCCAGGTGCAGGTTCCGGTGTTTTCCAAGGTCCATGTTTTCCAAAAATTTTCACCGGGTTTTAGCAATGTGTCATCGGGAGGATTCTCTGCTGCCAATTTTGCTGAGGTGGTACATTCCGGTGCTCCAACAACGGGTGTAGATGTGTTCGTTGCATTGGAGTTTGGTGTAGCAGTGATTTCCACGGATGGTTCTGGCGTTAATGTTGGCGCACCAGCAATTTTTGTTAATGAACTCTGTGCCTGTACAGTTTGCGCCACGGCTGTGGAAATTGCATCCCCTGATTGAGGCGCGGCACCACACGCATTTATGACAAATACCAAAACACTTATGGTGAGTAGAATTTTATTTTTGTGAAATTCAAACATTCGATTTCCTTTCTTTCTTATCTATATTTATTATACCGTTTTCAAAAAACGCCCGGCACGTTGCTGTGTCGGGCGTTGATCGGTTATGGAACTGCGATCTGTGGAGCTATCCACACTGCCCAGTCCTGTGCGGCGGGACCATTCGCCAAAACTTTCAATTCAAATTCTAGGGATTTGCCCGCTAGGCTGGTTAAATCTACATCAACTTTTCTTAAAGCGCCATCACAAGTTTCTGCCCATTCACCAAGCGGCTTCAATACCCCTGCTTCTTTATAATTTAATTGGAATTTGGCATTACCAGTTCCGCAGGTTCCATCGGCTTGTGCAAGAAAACCGATATTGGCAGTAAAGTGTTCGCCTGCTGCGATTGTATAAGCAGAATACAAGCCTCTAATTTCGCCGTTATCAACAGCTTGGGGCGATGTCTCTAAAACCTTTGATGGTGTTGCGCTACCTTCCACTTTTAGTCCGTCACGATATGCGGCATAACCTTTTACATCTCCATCTGCTCCACCGAAAGTGAGGCTGCCTGCGCCGCTAGTCCACGTGGCGGCAGATGCCCTTGTGTAAAAGTCGTAGCCAGATGAACCCACTTTGATATACACAAAGAAACCTTTACCAAGCCAGCCACCCAACACGGGCAAAAGCACGCCGGAGGTGTTTCGAAGGCGCCAATAACTTTTATAGTTGCCAGGTGCAACTGGTGCTGTGAATGAAACCGAAACATCCACTTCCTGTCCCGAGGCAACGATTCCGATTGGGTCGATTACCGGTGTCATTGCATCGCCGCTATCGAACACCAATGTATAGCCTGACCATTGGCAAGTGCCCGTATTCTTTAACCTCCAGGTCTTTTTGAAAGACGCGCCTGGGTTAATCGCTGTGCCATCCGGAATGGTCACATCGTTTTCAAATAATGCTTGATCGCATACCGAAGTGGGTGATGAGATTGGTGTGAGCGTGGCAAGTGGTGCTAGTGTGTTGGTGGATATTGTCACTGCCGTGTTGGTAGGTTGAACTGGCGGCAAAGTGGGCGTGCTAAACGGCACGGTTTGACTCATGCTTGCCTGCACTGTCAATGCTGCGGCAGTAAATATCACATTTGGGTTGTTTGCATCTGGAGTTGCGGTATGTGATGGTAAATTACAAGCCGAGATCACGAGCACAGCAATGCTCAAAATGGAAATGATACGTAAGGTTTTAAACATTTTTTCTCCTCAATCCACTCATTATTTTACACGAATACAGACGCATAAGGATTACCCTTTGTTCCTAAACAGGATAAGAGATATCGCGTCATTTTTTCAGCTTGAGCCTGTTTTTAGCCTATCAACCTTTTCTTGGCTGGAATCAAAAACAGGAGTTCAGAAAACTCCTGTTTTGTTGAAGCAACTTCAAACAAAGGAAGAAGCGTTATTTCTCGTACGGTTGTCCGTCTGCGGCGGGCGGAATGGCGCGTCCAATTAATCCAGCAAGGACGATCATGGTCACGATATATGGTGTCATTTGTAAAAATTCAGAGGGAATATTTATGCCGAGAATTTGCATTTTGACTTGCAGTGAATCGGCAAAGCCAAAGATCAACGAGGATAAAAATGCGCCAATGGGATTATATTTTCCGAAGATCATGGCAGCCAGACCGATGAAACCTTTACCGGCCGTCATATTCTGATCGAAGCGCCCGACCGAGCCGATGGTGAAATAGGCGCCGCCCAAACCGGCGATCATGCCGCCGATGATCACGTTGACGTACCGTGTGAAATACACGTTGATGCCCAAGGTGTCTGCGGCTTTGGGATGTTCACCCACAGCGCGCGTGCGCAAACCCCACGGTGTGTAGAACAATAAAATATGAATAACCACGACTAGGATGATCATCAAATAAACAACAATGTTGTTCTGGAAAAAGATCGGTCCGATGATCGGAATCTTTGAAAGCAGTGGAATCGTAATGTTCGGGAAAGTTCCTGAGTTATTCAAGCCATCAATATTTCGCTCAAGATAACGGGATGCAATGAATGAGGTTGCACCTGTACCAAAAATGTTAATGGCAATACCGCTAACGGTTTGGTCCACTTTAAAGCGGATGACCAGAACAATATGTACAGCGGCAACCAAACCTCCGGCAAGTATTGCAAAGATCAACCCGATCCACAAATTGTGGAATATGGTGGCAGTTATCACACCAACCTGAGCTGAGATCAGCATAATACCTTCAATGGCAATATTGATTACACCAGAGCGTTCGCTGATCACACCGCATAAGGCTGCCAGCGCGATGGGTGTAGCGCTGATGAGTGAATTGCTCATCATACCAACCAGATTGAAGGCTTGATCCTTGGTTGCCCAGATCAGGAATGCGGCTACGAAGGCGAATGCTACAGCGCCAACTAATAACCCCGTGGAGCGAATACCACGCGCGATTTGCCAACCAGCCAGAAAAACGATCACCACGATCAGTACGTAGAGCGATGGTTGAACAGGCAATACAAGATCAGGAATGATAATTGTGCCAGCATTATTATCTGTGTTCAAACCGAAGGTAGCTTGCTGACCAGGTTGTGTATCTCGTGCGAATAATAGGAACATCAACAAACCAATTACCAGAAGCACGATGCCAGTGATGATTTGCCGTTGATTGAAAGCTGTTTTGTTTTGCGTTTTAGTTTGGGTTGTTATTGCCATTGCTTATCTCCATTATTTTCCCCAGCCACGGGTAAGAACGGTTGCGCCTGCGCTGCCAGTGCGAATGCGATAGATGCCACGTATAATGGCAGGCGCAGCAATAAAGATAATCACAAGGCCCTGAATGATCGAGATGATGTGGATTGGAATTCCGGCAAGCGATTGCATACTGGTTGCTCCGCTTCGCAACACTCCGAATAATATGGCTGCCAACACAACCCCAAACGGATTACTTTTCCCGAGTAGTGCCAACGCGATCGAATCAAAACCATAACCTGCTGAAAAGCCCTGCCCAACCCAATGATCTGTGCCAAGTACTTGCGCTGCACCAGCTAAACCAGCGAGTGCTCCGCTCAAGGTCATAATTAGAATGATATTACGAACAACACTCATGCCGGAATATTTTGCTGCATCTGGATTTGCTCCTACTGCTCGAATTTCAAATCCAAGCGTGGTTTTGAAAAGGAACCAGTAAACAAGTACAGCTACTGCCAATGCAAGCGGAAAGCCCCAGTTGAAACGCAACGGGTCCGCGAAAAAACGCGGTAATTCGGCGCTGGCTTCAATGTTCGGCGTTACAGGACGAAAGCCGCTGGATTTCATCGGACCGCTCAATAACCAGTCGCTTAATCGAAAGGCAATATAGTTCATCATAATGGTGTTGACAACTTCATGAGCGCCAAATTTTGCTTTCAAGAAACCAGGGATAGCTCCCCACACTGCACCAGCGGCTGCGCCGCCTAAAAGTGCCAGCGGCAAATGAATGAACCAAGGTAAGCCAACAATCTTATAGCCAACATACGCAGAAGCCAAAGCACCAATATAGAATTGACCTTCAGCGCCGATATTGAATAAACCACCTTGAAAGCCAAGCGCTACAGCCAAACCCGCAAATATATACGGTGTGGCAGTGACTAAACTTTCAGTGAATGGATAGAATGCTTTAAGTAACAGCTTGTTGTCACCAGTTGCACTGTAATGCTGAAAGCCCGCGAGCATATCGGCTGGTTTGCCAAGTGAGCCGCTGAATAATGCGCCATAGCCTGTAGCAATGGCATCCCACGAAGCTTTAATAGCTGTGCCGGGAGACTGGAAGAAATTCCCCCAGGCAGCTATGGCAGCATCATTGGAGAGGACAATGACAATGCCGCCAATGATCAATCCGGTTAGTACCGCGAGAATTGGAACCAAAAAATTTTCAGTGAAGCCTGGCTTGTTTTTTTCTTTGATCTTTGGCTTTTTGTTTTCAACAGCATTGTTGGTCATGATGAATCTCCTAGAAGACGCGCTCGGCTTCAGTTTGTTGTATTGATTTCGGCGCAGACTTCGCCGCATCAGCTGGACTGATGCCTGCCATCAATAATCCCAAATATTCCTTGGTGGCTTTGCTGGCGTCTATGATCTCCACAATCTGACCACGATACATGACAGCGATGCGATCGGAAAGAGCCATGATTTCGTCTAACTCAGATGACACTACCAGAACAGCAGTGCCTTCATCACGTTTTTCAATGATGCGGTTATGGATGTATTCGATTGAGCCAACGTCCAGCCCACGGGTTGGTTGTGACGCGATCAATAATTGAATTGGGCGAGAGAACTCGCGTCCAACGATGACTTTTTGTTGATTTCCGCCTGAAAGTGTTGATGCGTTTACATAAACACTGGGTGTGCGTACATCAAACTGCTTAATGAGCTTTTCGCCATTTTCAATGATTACGCTTTGTTGGAGTGACACTCCCTTTGCGAAGGGAGGTAAATAATAATTGCAAAGGACAAAATTATCTGAAAGCGGAAAGGAAAGCAGGAGTCCATGCTTCTGACGGTCTTCGGGAATATGTGCTACGCCACGTTCAATGATAGTACGCGGTGACGTATGGTGGACAGCTTTTCCAAGCACAATCATTTCTCCAGAATCAGAGGGGAGAAGCCCGGTCAATGCGTAGACCAGCTCGGTCTGCCCATTTCCTTGAACTCCAGCTACACCTAATACTTCTCCTTTTTGGACAGTAAAGGAGACCCCATTAACCACCATATTTTTTCGTTCGTCTCGTACGTATAAATTTTTGACATCAAGTGCGGCTCCTTTGGGTTCGGCAACTTTCTTTTGTACCACCAGGTTCACTTGACGACCAACCATCATGGTTGCTAACTTTTCAGGGGTAACTTCTTTCGGTGAAACAGTACCAACAGTCTGCCCGAGGCGTAGAACCGTAATACGATCTGCAACCGCCATGACCTCTTTAAGTTTGTGTGTAATGAAGATAATGGATTTGCCAGCATCAATCAAAGTTTGCAGGATCTTGAAAAGTCCCTCAACTTCTTGCGGAGTTAATACGGCAGTGGGTTCATCCAGGATAAGAATATTTGCCTGACGATACAAGACCTTAATGATCTCAACACGTTGCTGAATACCTACTGGCAGATCCTTGATATATGCATCTGGATCAACTTCCAAACCATATTGTTCTGAAATTTCGCGGATGTGCTTTGCGACTTTGTTTTTATCGAGAAAAATCCCATTACGGATTGGCTCAATGCCAAGCATCACGTTCTCAGTCACAGTCATGACCGGGATAAGCATGAAGTGTTGATGAACCATGCCAATACCATGTGCAATTGCATCGTTCGGATCTTGGATGTCCACCTTTTGATCTTGTACTAGAATTTCACCTTTATCTGGTTTATATAAACCGTAAAGGATGTTCATCAGCGTAGTTTTACCTGCGCCGTTTTCGCCCAGCAGGGTATGAATTTCTCCCTGCTCAATTATCAAATTAACGTTATCGTTTGCTAATACACCGGGGAAGGTTTTTGTAATCCCACGCAATTCCAAAACAGTCGTCATAGCAAGCTCTCCTGCATTGTTTTGTTAGCGCCAAGAACAGAACACTTGTAGCGATTTCCTTGGCTATTTTACTCTTTTCCAGTGATTATCCAAAGCCACCACTACAAGTCTTCTCTTAATTTTAGAGACAAAAAAGGCCGGGAGAATTGCTTCCCCCGGCCTTTTTACTTACTAGCCGAGACTTACTTTGGCATTGTGATCTTGCCGGAGATGATGTCAGCTTTCACTTGATCAAGTTCAGCCTTCAGCGCATCGGAAGCACCGGCGACAGGAGCGAGGCCCACGCCACCATTTTCGAGCGTGCTAACATAAACGCCACCCTTGAAGCTACTATCCTGAACGGACTTGATCGTAGCGAACACGGCGACATTGATGTTCTTCATAACGGATGTAAGAATAACATCCTTGTATTCAGGAGCAGAGACGGTCCAGTCAGTGTCAACGCCCACGATCATGCATTTTTTGGTTTGTTGGCAAACTGCGGCGGAGCCGAGACCCACAGGTCCAGCAACGGGCATGATAATGTCGGCGCCTTCTTGCATGAGGTTTGTGGCAAACTTCTTACCATCATCGGTGGAATTGAAGTTACCGGTGAACAAACCATCGTTCTTGGTGGTATCCCAACCAAGCACTGCAACCTTTGTACCTTTTTGTGTATTGTAATATTCAACACCAGCCTGGAAACCCTTCATGAAGACGGTAACCGGAGGAATGTTGATGCCACCGAAAGTACCGACTTTGCCGGTCTTCGTGGAAGCAGCAGCTGCATAACCAGCAAGGAAACCAGCTTGATCAGTTGAGAAGGCAAGTCCGAGAACGTTGTCCATCGCAGTGGCGGAACCGCAATCCTTACCTTCAACAGCAGTGCCGAAGCAGTCAGGATAGGTGTAGTCCACGATCGCGAACTTGGTGCCGGGGTTAGCTTTCGCGGCGGTGGCGGTATCGACACCCAGCAAGAAACCAACCGTGACAACTAAGTCGGTCTTCTCATCCAAGAATTGTTGAATGTTCTTGGCATAATCAGACTGTTGCTTGGACTCAAGATACTTACCATCAACACCGAGTTGGGCAATGGCATCTTGAACGCCTTTCCAGCCACTGGCATTGAATGACTTGTCATCAACACCACCAAGATCTGTCACTTCACCAACCTTCAATTTCGGCGCAACGGTGGGTGCTTCGGTAGCAGTGGGAGCCGCAACTGTGGGGGCTTCGGTAGCCGGAGCTTGGGTAGCCGGGGCTTGAGTGGCGGCGGGGGTAGCTGCAGCGCCACATGCGGTGAGGATCATCGAAGCGATGACCAATGCCGCCATTACATAGTTGAATTTCTTCATTGTTTCTTCTCCTCTAGAAGACTAAAAATTTGAGGCTTGCTCTTTCAGTAGAACAGCCATACGACAAAACAAGTATAAAGCCTAATATTTTATCGTGCAAGCCTAAACAAATTTGTCTTACAAATCTCACATAAATCCCCACTTTTTATGGTTTCTGATAAACGACATTTGTTTTAATTTCGCCATTCGCCAATTTGTTCAAAAATTCATCCATTTCAAGGATTATAGCTTTTGGAATAATTTCGTCCGAAGCGATATACCTAATTGGATTCGTTTTTGAGTCTGCGAGATTCCCATCTTTAACTCTTCGAATCAATTCTTCGACTGTGGAACTGCCTCGCCCCAACACAGAGGTGACTACACTTGAGCCTTCCTCTCCCAATGCCGCGCCCTGATCTCGCTCCGCTCCAATGGATTTGATCTTTGCCTCAGTCGCTGCACGCAGTGCGCCGACACCCGTTTCACCGCCGACAGCAAAGAGCACATCGGCTCCATGTTTGATTAACGTCTGTGCGTTATCAAATCCCCAGGCATCGTCAAGAAATAATTTATCACGGCTGCCATCGTCGCGATAGACCACGATCACATCGGCAGAATTGTTTGCATATTTTGCGCCCGCACGAAAACCTTCGCAATAACGCCACATCGCATCAATGCCTGATGTCTCGCATACAGCGCCGATGATGTTTGTTCTTGTTAATCGTGTGGCTAATGCCCCAGCTAAGAATCCCATTTGATCTTCAGGAAAAGTGACCGCGATGAAATTTGGTTTTGACTCATCGTCAGTTTGGTTCATGCCGATGAAAACCGAAGCAGGATAAAGATCCGCGCTATGAGGCGTGGCAGCTTGTAATCCAACGCCAGAGGTGATGATCACATCATATCCAGCGTTGACGAAGAAGGTAATATTCTTTTCGTAATCGCGTTTATCTATGGACTCAATATAGGCGATCTGGTCAATGATTCCGTCTGTTTTGGATTGCGTTAGTCCCGCCCAGGTATCCTGATTCATTCCATAATCATTCAAGCCTTTTGTATCTGTTACTAGCGCCACGCAAAAAACATTTTTACTAAAACAATCTGGCGATTGTGTGCAGGCCGGAACGCTCAACAACATAATCGCCAGAAAAAAGATTGACTTGATTCGCAAGCTATAACTCCACTTATAACATTTGCGCTTCACCACGTTTGACCCCGAACATGAGTACAAAGGCAACAATCAAAAATAACGGACTGGTCAGCATAATGGTATTGTAACGACCGCCGCTTAACTGTACGAGTAAGCCGTTTAAATTTGGTCCAACGATCGCTGCAAAAGTGGAGAAGAGATAATACAGACCAGTAAACGTGCCCAGACGCGCGGCGGTGGTCATATCCACAACCATGGGCAATGAATTGATATTTATCAGCGCCCAGGCAATTCCGGCGGGCATGAGCAAGAGGCTGACCACACGTATATTTCCCAGAACGGGCAATTTGGTGATAAGTATAGAAAGGGTGGTGGGCGGCAGGACGAATAATCCGAAGATCATGAATGCCATCAAGATAATTCCGGCTGAAATCGTGATGCGTCGTCCGATGCGGCTGCCAAGCAAACCTGCTGGAACGGCAAAGATCACAAACAATAAGCCAATGTGACCGAGCAGTCGCCCAGCGTCACCTTCTGGGATGCCGATATATTTTGTGGCATATAAAGTGAGGAACGCTTCAATGCCGGTATAAGCCAGGAACCAGAAGAAAATTGCCAATAGAATGCGAACGCCGCTTTTTTCTGCGGAGGCAAAAAGCTCTTGCAAGCTTTCGAACATATTTGGTTCTTGCTCGCTGTTTTCATATTCTTTTGGTTCCTTGATGAAAATGAAAACTAAAATGGCGGCAAGCAATACCAATATCGAACCCATCCAGAACGGAAAGGCGATATTGATCTCATATAAAGTGCTGCCAACCAGCGAAGCGATGATGGTACCAATGCCACCCATCAAATTGATGATGCCGTTTGCCTGCGAACGATATTGTGAGGGTGTGATATCAGGCATCAATGCCACCACGGGAGTGCGCCAAAAAGCCATGCTTAAGAGAAGCGTGCTTGTGCAGGCGACGAACAAAGGTAGAACTGCTGCAAGTGGAATAATGCCGAATGCCAGTGCACCTATCGGTGCGCCGATCAATATGAATGGCATACGCCTTCCGATGGGGGTTCGCAGGCGATCAGACCAGGCACCAACAGGCGGTTGAATGAAGAGTGCCGCAATGTTATCAAGCGTCATAAAGAAGCCGATGAGAAGGGGAGTGAGATGAAATTTGTTGGCAAGAAATAAAGGGACGAAAGCGTTGTAGACCGTCCAAATCACACTGACACCAAAGAAACCAAAACCAAGTAAAAAGATCCTGCCGTAACTGAATTTCATATTTGCCTCTATGTTCTCGAGCCTAACGTTTAGAGTCAAAGGTTTTAGGTCAAACGTTATCGTCTTGGACTTTTGACTTTAAATGTTCAACAAATTTAATATCTTCTTTGCTTAACTCGGCTTTCTCCAACATATCAGGGCGCTTGTTGAAGGTGCGGGTGAGTGCCTGTTCTCTGCGCCACTTTTCTATTTTGGCGTGATTGCCACTGACCAGTACATCCGGTACTTTTGCACCGCGGAATTCGGGCGGTTTGGTGTAATGCGGATATTCTAATAAACCCATGGAATGTGAATCATCTTCTGCGCCGGTGGGATCGCCGAGCACGCCGGGGAGCAGGCGTGAGATGGCATCAATAATCGTCAATGCGGGGAGTTCGCCGCCGGTGAGCACGTAATCGCCGATGGAAATTTCATCCGTGACGAGATATTCACGGATTCGTTCGTCCACGCCTTCG
>Ga0302322_100003404_pt1 | contig 13658 bp, 12 predicted proteins | sample Fen_T0_2_FD_203757 | JGI IMG/M metagenome (GOLD analysis project Ga0302322, IMG submission 203757) | Peat permafrost microbial communities from Stordalen Mire near Abisko, Sweden - Fen_T0_2 | ecosystem: Environmental > Terrestrial > Soil > Wetlands > Permafrost | place: Sweden: Abisko...
CGCGAAGCACGCGACCGGCCGCACCCGCATCGTGCTCGTGGAGACGCTCAACCCGCAGGCGCGCGAGGTCGTGAAGACCTATGCGCCCGGCTTCGGGCTCGAGGTGGTCGAGGTGGGCCACGAGGGTGGCGTCACGGACCCGGCCAGGGTCGCGGCCGCCGCCGTCAATGCGGCCGCCGTGATCTTTCCCCAGCCGAACTTCTTCGGCTGCCTCGAGGACGCGCCGGCGCTCGCGGCAGCCGCCCGCGACGCGGGTGCGCTGGCGGTCGCCCACGTCGACCTCACCTCGCTCGGCGTGCTCGAGGCGCCGGGGGTGTACGGCTGCGACATGGCGATCGGCGAGGGGCAGAGCGTCGGCAACGCCCAGAGCTACGGCGGGCCGCACTACGGCTTCCTCGCCTCGCGGATGGAGTTCATCCGTCGCCTCCCGGGCCGGATCGTCGGTCAGACGACGGACCTGAACGGCGAGCGCGGCTTCGTGCTGACCCTCCAGACGCGCGAGCAGCACATCCGCCGCGAGAAGGCGACCTCGAACATGACGACCAATCAGACCCTGCTCGCGCTCGGCGGCCTCGTCACGCTCTCGTGGCTCGGGCCTCAGGGGCTTCGTGAGCTCGGCGAGACCTGCATGGCCCTCGCCGCCTATGCCCGTGATCGGATCGCCCTGCCGGTGGCGTTCGACCGGCCGTTCTTCAAGGAGGTCGCATTCCGCACGCCGCGACCCGCCCGCGACGTCATCCGTGACGCACGCGCATTGGGTGTGCATCCCGGGTACGCGCTCGGGCGCGACTACGAGGGCATGGACGACGTCCTCCTCGTGGCGCTGACCGAGAAGCGCACGCCGGCCGACATCGACCGCCTCGCCGAGGTGCTCGGGGAGGTGTGCGCCTGATGGAGCTCATCTACGAGAAGAGCCAGGCCGGTCGCAGGGCCGGCCGCGTGCCCGACTACGACCTGCCGGTGCCCGAGGTGCCGGCGGAGCTGGCGCGGAAGGTGCCGCCCCGGCTGCCGGAGCTCGCCGAGAACGAGATCGTGCGGCACTTCACCAACCTGGCCGACCGGAACTTCGGTGTCGACACCGGCTTCTATCCGCTCGGCTCCTGCACGATGAAGTACAACCCGCGCGTGAACGAGCAGGTCGCGCGGCTGGCCGGGTTCGCGCATCTGCACCCGCACCAGGAGGACGACGGTGCCCAGGGCGCGCTCGAGCTGATGTGGGAGCTGCACGAGATCCTGGCCGAGGTGGCCGGGCTGCCGGCGGTGACGCTGCAACCGGCGGCCGGCTCACAGGGTGAGCTGACGGGCCTGATGCTGATGCGGGCGTACTTCGCCGACCGCGGCGAGGGCGAGCAGCGTGACACGATCATGACGGCCGACACGGCGCACGGGACCAACCCGGCGAGCGTGACTATGGCCGGGTACAAGCTCGTCAAGGTCGCCACGGACGAGCGCGGCAACCTCGACCTCGACGACCTGCGGGCCAAGGTGGACGAGCGGACGGCGGGGTTGATGCTGACGAACCCCTCGACGCTCGGGCTCTTCGACGAGCACATCTCCGAGGTGGCGGACATCTTCCACTCGGCGGGCGCGCTCCTCTACTACGACGGGGCCAACCTCAACGCCGTCGTCGGCAAGTCGCGCCCTGGCGACATGGGCTTCGACATCGTCCACTACAACCTGCACAAGACGTTCTCGCAGCCGCACGGCGGCGGCGGGCCGGGCGCCGGCCCCGTGGCGGTGCGGGCGGACATCGAGCCGTTCCTCCCCTCGCCGCAGATCGCGCGTGACGGTGACGGAGCGGATGAAACGGCGACGTTCCGCCTCGACCGTGACCGGCCGAAGTCGATCGGGCGGGTGCGCGGCTTCGCAGGCCCCTTCGGCGTCTTCGTCCGCTCGTACGCGTTCATGCGCGCCTACGGCCCTGACCTGACGGCGATGTCGGAGGCGGCCGTGCTGAACGCGAACTACGTCCTCGCCTGCCTGCGCGACGACTACGAGCTCCCGTACGACCGCCACTGCATGCACGAGTTCGTGCTCTCGGCCCGGGGCCTGAAGAAGGAGCACGGGATCACGGCGCTCGACGTCGCCAAGCGCCTGATGGACTTCGGGATCCACCCGCCGACGATCTACTTCCCGCTCGTCGTGCCCGAGGCGCTGATGATCGAGCCGACGGAGTCGGAGCCGAAGGAGCGGTTGGACGCGTTCGTAGCAGCGATGAAGGAGATCGCGCGCGAGGCGGCGGACGACCCGGAGCTGCTGCGGACCGCGCCGCACTCTCGACCCGTCAGGCGCCTCGACGAGGTGAAGGCCGCGAAGGAGCCGATCGTCAAGCACCACTTCGGCGACCGTCCCCGCGTCGGAGCGGGGGCCTGATGCCCATCTTCCACGAGCTGGTCGACCTGTCCAGCGAGCTTGTGGCGGCGGTGCAGAGGCACGACCGTGCACGGCTGGAGGAACTGCTCGCGGCCGAGTTCACGCTCAACGGCGCCGCGGGCGAGCTCGGCCGCGAGGAGCTGCTCGCCGCAGCCGAGGGCCCGTACGAGATCGACGACTTCGCCTACGAGGAGATCGACGAGGAGATGTACGGCGACACCGCCGTCCTCGTCTCGCGCTACCGGCAGACGGGACGGCTCGACGGTCGCGACGTCTCGCACCGGATGAACGTGACGGACATCTGGGTGCGCCGTGACGGCCGCTGGCAGATCGTCCGCCGGCACGCGACGGTCGCCACGGGCTGACGCCGGACACGACGTTGCGGGTCAGCCTCCCGGACGACTAGAGTCCGTCGCTCGTGGAGCTTCTCGCGCGCGCAACCATCCGTGGCCGCTGGGTCGTCGTGGTCGTCTGGATCCTGCTCACCGTCGCCGGTGCGATGGCCGCCGGCAAGCTCGCCGACCGCTGGTTCGAGCACTTCTCGATTCCCGGTTACAGCGCCTACGAGGCCAACCAGCGGACGCTCGACACCTTCGGTACCGGGCGCCAGTACCCGATGATCGCGGTCTTCCACGTGAAGAACGGCGACATCCGGTCTCGGCCCGGCATCGAGAAGGCGATCGCGGCTGCCGCTGCCGTCAACAAGGGCTCGCGGGTCAGCTCGTGGTTTGCGACGAAGGACGGCGTGTTCGTCTCGGCCGACCACAGGACGATGTTCGCCAACGTCTACCCGGCGGGGGAGGCGAACTTCACGACCGTGCTCCCGATCAAGCAGACGCGGGCGGCTCTCGTGGCCAACGCACCACCGGGAGTGGCGACGAACCTCACCGGCGTGGACGCGATCCTCCAGTCGCAGGGCGGTTCCAGCGGGCCGAGCGTGCTCGTGGAAACCCTTCTCGGCGGCATCGGCGCCCTGCTGATCCTGCTCTTCGTCTTCGGGACGCTGCCTGCCGTGCTGATGCCGCTGCTCGTCGCGGTCTCCTCGATCCTGACGACGTTCCTCTGCGTCTACGGGCTCACGTACATCACCGACGTCTCGATCATCGTCCAGTTCCTCGTCGCCCTGGTCGGGCTCGGCATCGCGATCGACTACTCGCTCCTGATGATCTTCCGCTTCCGTGAGGAGATAGCAAACGGCCTCGCGACCGACGACGCGATCGTCGAGACGATGCAGCACGCCGGCCGGTCCGTGATCGTCTCCGGCACCACCGTCGCGATCGGGCTCGTCAGCATGGTGATCCTGCCGCTGCCCTTCATCCGCTCGATCGGGATCGGGGGCATGCTGATCCCGCTGGTCTGCGTGCTCGCCTCGATCACGTTGACGCCTGCGCTGTTGCATCTGCTCGGGCCGAAGATCAACCGGCTCCGCGTGATGCCGAAGCGGCTGCTCACACCCGACGACGCCGAGGCAGGGTTCTGGATGCGCTGGGCGCGCCTCGTCTCTCGGCGCCCGCTGCCGATCTTCCTGCTCGGGATGGTGGTGGTCGTCCTGCTCCTGATCCCGGCCTCGAAGATCAACCCGAGCGACGCCGAGACGGCGCGGCAGCCCGCCACCGCCGACGCCGCTGCCGGCCGGCAGGCGCTCGCGGACGCGGGGATCACGCAGGGCGTCTTCAAACCGTTCGCGGTGCTCGTCGAGGGCACGAGCGACCCGCAGAAGCTCGCTGCGATCACCGCCGCGGTGCAGGGCGCGAGCGGCGTCGTCGGAGCCCTGGCCCCCTCCGACGAGGGCTGGCGCACGAGCGACGCCGCGCTCCTCGAGGCGTTCTCCTCGACCGACGCCTCCTCGAAGGCGAGCCGCAAGGTCATCTCCAACCTCCAGAAGAGCGTCCTCCCGGCGGCTGCCACCGCGGCAGGTGCCGGCGTGGCCGTGACGCTCGGCGGGGCAGCGCCCGAGGAGCGCGACTTCGTGCACGCCGTCTACGGGAACTTCGGCTGGGTGCTCCTCTTCGTGATCGTCCTCACCTTCATCCTGCTTGCCCGCGCCTTCCGCTCGGTCGTGCTGCCGCTCAAGGCCGTGATCCTGAACCTGATCTCGCTGGGCTGCGCGTACGGCGTCGTGGTGTTCATCTTCCAGGAGGGCCACGGCAGCGAGCTGATCTGGAACGTGCAGGCGACCGGCGCCGTGATCTCGTGGATCCCGCTGATGATCTTCGCGTTCCTCTACGGCATCTCGATGGACTACGAGGTGTTCATGATCACGCGGATTCGCGAGGCCTACGACGAGACGCACGACACCGCTCGGGCGATCTCCCTCGGCCTCGCCCGCACCGGCAAGCTGATCACGAGCGGCGCCGGCGTGCTGATGTTCGCCTTCTTCGCGCTCTCGACCGGCCCCGGGCTCGACATCAAGCTCTTCGGGATCGGGCTGGCGGCAGGCGTGATCATCGACGCGACGCTGATCCGGCTCCTGCTCGTGCCGTCCTCGATGCAGCTGCTCGGGCGCTGGAACTGGTGGCTGCCGAAATGGATGGCCACCGTGCTCCGCACCACCCCGAGCCCGCTCGAGCCGCGCACGCAGGCGCAGCCGCAGACTGACCCCTGATCTGTAGTTCCGGCGGAGAAGGTGGCCTCGTGCCTCGTCGAACACGCCCGCACCCGCCGGCCGACGGGCGGTTCGGCGCCTCGTGCGGGCGGAGGACGTGCTCCGTGCCGGTGCAGGTCATCCGTCGGCGCAGGTGATGCGGGGGCCGCCCAGCGCCGGAGGAGCTCGGTACTTGCGGGTAGACGGGCTCAGGGGCGGCGCGGATGTGTGGCGGAGCACCGGGGAGGATGATCGACGTGTAGCCATCCTGGTACGCGACCCGGCCGAAGGAGGTGAGGGTATGCGGGTGCTGAGCGTGCCTCGTCCCGGCGTAGGCTGGCGCCGCCAGGTCCGTGAGCCACAAGTCGTGCTTTCGCTGGTCGCGGCGGCCTGCCTGCTCGCCGAGGCTGTCATCGCGAAGAACGTGATCGGCGTCGAGCTCGACTTCTTCAGCCAGTTTGTCCCGATGTGGATCTTCATCGCCTATCTGGTGAGCGGCCTACGCGATCGCACGAGCGAGATCGCGTTCATCGCCGTGCTCGTCCTGGCGACCGCCGCCGTTCTCGCCCTGTATGGGTTCTGAAGAAGCTCCCCGTGCCGGGGAGCGCTTGGCGTGGGCGAGCGCGGCTCGGTCGCGAGGTGCCCGCACGCGGCAGCACCGTCGCGTTCTCAACTGCGTTCGCGCTCTGCGCGCAGCTCGTCGATCCTGCGATGCAGATCCTTGCGCGTCTTGGAAACCTCGCGCTCCTGCGCATCGAGGGCCTCGAGTTGCTCGGGCGAGGCTGGATTACCCGCTCCGTCTCCGCTCGTTCGCGCGAACTCGATTCGCTGGTGGAGCCTGGCGCGTTGCTTCGAGACGGCACGCTCCTCCTGCTCGAGTTGAGCGAGGAGCCTGTCCAGATCGGCGTTCTCGGTCACGGGGTACTCATGCAATACGTCGCTAGGACGCCGGTGCTCGGCTCACCGGCCCAGCCCCGGCTGCCAGTTGCCCGCAGGCCGCAGCGATCTCACGGCCGCGAGTGAGTCTGACCGTCGCCGGGATCCGTGCCCGGTCGAGGACGTGCTTGAACGCCGCGATCGCGTCGCGCGAGGAGCCACCGTACATCCCGGTCGGGTTGTACGGGATCAGGTTCACCTTGAAGGACTTCGCGTCGAGGATCGCCGCCAGTTCGGCCGCGTGTCGCGGAGTGTCGTTGACGCCCTCGAGCATCACGTACTCGATGTAGACCTTGCGGCCGCGCAGGTCGACGTAGCGGCGGCACTCGGCGAGGACGTCCGCGAGCGGGTAGCGGTCGTTCACCGGCATCAGCTGCGATCGCAGCGCCGGATTCGCCGCGTGGAGCGAGAGCGCGAGCCGGATCGGCTCCTCGACCTCATTCACGAACCGCGTCAGGCCGGGTAGCCAGCCGACCGTGGAGATGGTGGTGCGCCGGTGCGTGATGCCGACGTCGGGCAGCCGCCGTGCCGCTGCCATCACGTTGTCGAAGTTCAGGAACGGCTCGCCCATGCCCATGAAGACGCAGTTGTCGACCGGCTCGATGCGGCGGAAATAGAGGGCCTGGTCGAGGATCTCGGACGGCGTCAGGTTGCGGCCGAACTGCATCGCGCCGGTGGCGCAGAACGTGCACGTGAGTGGGCAGCCGGACTGCGAGGAGATGCAGATCGTGCGGCGTCCGTCGCGGTAGCGCATCAGCACCGCCTCCACCGGGTGGCCGTCGTGGGTGCGGAACAGCGTCTTCACCGTGCCGTCCTTCGCCCGCTGCTCCCCGGTGACGGCGAGGGTCGAGAACGGCACGCTCTCGCCGAGCGCCTCCCGCAGCTTTGCGGGCACGTTGGTCATTGCCTCGTAGCCGCCTGCGCCCCGCGCGGCCCACTCCCAGACCTGCCGGGTGCGGTAGGCAGGCTCGCCGCGGCCGGCCATGGTGGTCTCCAGCAGCGCGATGTCCATCAGCTCAGTGTAGGTGCGAACCGTGACAACCCGTCGTGAGGCTGAAGCCTCACGCCAGTGCTCAGCGCTCCGCCGCCGTTCTAGCCGTGGTGCGCCGGCACAACCAGCACGGGGCAGGTCGCGTGCTGCACGACGTAGCTGCTCACCGAGCCGAGCACGAGCGACCGCACGGCGCCGAGACCGCGGCGGCCGACGACGATGAGCTCCGCGTCGTGCGAGTTGTCGATCAGCGCCGCACCCGCGGGCGACTCGCAGAGGACGAGCTCGATCCTCTCGGCCGCCTCGCCCGCCACCGCCTTCACGGTCGTGCGCAGCATCTCCTCGGCCGCCTCGTGGTAGGGGCGAACGTCGATCGGCGCCACGACCCCAGGCCCGGCCGCCGGCATCGCGTTCGTCGGCATCCAGGCATGGACGACACGGATGCGCGTGCCCCGGATCGAGGCCTCGTGGATGCCGTAGCGCAGCGCCTCCTTGGCGACATCGGAACCGTCGACGCCGATCACGATCATGGGTCGAACGTACCACCACGGGTGCCGCACGTGCAGAATGGGCCACCGTGATCGATCTTCGCTCCGACACCGTCACCCGCCCCGGGCCGGCCATGCGCGCTGCCGTTGCGGCCGCGGAGGTCGGCGACGAGCAGATGCGCGAGGATCCGACCGTCAACGTCCTCCAGGAGCGCGTGGCGGACCTGCTGGGGCAGGAGCGCGCGCTGTTCCTGCCGACGGCGACGATGGCGAACCAGATCGCGCTCAAGCTCCACGGCCGCCCCGGCGACGTGCTGATCGCCGAGCAGCACTCACACGTGCTCATCTACGAGTTCGGCGGCGCCGCGGCCCACGCGGGGCTGCTCACGATCGGCCTGCAGGGATTCGCAGGCCGTCTCTCTGCCGAGCAGGTGCGCGCGGCGACCTCGACGATGGAGGACGTCGTCGACCAGCGGCCGGCCGTGCTCGTGCTCGAGAACACCCACAACGTCGCCGGCGGACGCGTCTGGCCGCTGGACGAGCTCGACGCGGTCGCGGCGGCGGCGCGGGCCGCCGGCGTCGGCATCCACCTCGACGGCGCCCGCCTGCTGAACGCGGCCGTCGCCCTGGGCGTGCCCGCGGCCGCGATCGGGTCGAGGGTCGACACCGTCACCCTCTGTCTCTCCAAGGGCCTCGGCTGCCCCTTCGGCGCCCTCCTGGCAGGGCCGACCGATCTGATGGAGGAGGCTTGGCGCCAGAAGTTTCTCTTCGGCGGTGCGATGCGGCAGGCTGGGATGATGGCCGCAGCGGCGATCTACGCGCTCGACCACAACGTCGAGCGCCTCGCAGTCGACCACGAGCGTGCGCGCCGGCTGGCGGAGGGCTGGCAGGCGGCAGGCCTCCCGGTCGAGCTCGACCGCGTGGAGACCAACTTCGTCCAGATCGACAGCTTGCGGCTCGACCTGTCCCGTGCCGACGCGCTCGCCGCGATGCGTACGGCGGGAGTGGCGATGTCGCCGACCTACGGACCGACGCACATCCGCGCGGTCACTCATCTCGACCTCACCGACGACGACGTCGAGCGCGCGCTCGAGCTCGTGCCGGAGGCCCTCGGAGCCCATGTCCTCGCATGACGTCCACCTGTCGCAGTCGCTCGACCACCTCCTCGGCAGCGCCCAGGCCGACCAGCGGATGCCCTCCGTGTCGGCGTGTGTCTTCCGCGACGGCGTGGTCGTGTGGCAGCGCGTGATCGGCATGGCCGACGTCGCGTCCGCGCGCGCTGCCAGGCCTGACGACGTCTACCGCATCGGCTCGATCACGAAGACGTTCACGGCGGTCCTCGTGATGCAGCTCGTCGCCGAGGGCCGGATCGAGCTCGAGGCGCCGCTGCGGGCGTACCTGCCGGAGGCACCGGCCGGGCCTACGGTGCGGATGGCCCTGAGCCATCTGACCGGCGTGCAGCGCGAGCCGCCGGGGGAGATCTGGGAGTCGATGCAGCCCCCGAGCCGCGAGGAGCTGATCGCCGGGCTCGAGGACGCGGAGCTCGTCCTGCGTCCGGGCGAGCAATGGCACTACTCGAACCTCGTGTTCGCCCTCCTCGGCGAGATCGTCATGCGCGTCAGGGGCTCCGGCTACGGCGACGTGCTGCAGCGGCGCATCCTCGACCCGCTCGGCCTCGCACGCACGAGCCTGCGTCCCGACCCGCCGAAGGCGAGCCCGTACTATGTCGACCCGTACACCGACACGCTGCGCGACGAGCCCGATCCCGAGGTGACCGAGTCGACCGGCGCGGCCGGGTGGCTGTGGTCGACTGCCGCGGATCTCGCGCGCTGGGGCACGTTCCTCGCGGAAGGGAACGACGCGGTCCTGCCGAGACCCTGGCTCGACCGGATGGCGCGGGTGCAGGTAATGGCCGAGGAGCAGCACTGGAGCGTGGGGTGGGGGCTCGGGCTCGAGCTCTACCGCCGCGGCGACCGCATCTTCGCGGGCCACGGGGGCGCTATGCCGGGCTTCCTCGCCGGGCTCGTCGTGCAGCGTGCGGAGCGCACGGGAGCTGTCGTCCTCACCAACACGAGCGCGGAGGCCGCTCCCGAGCGGCTCGCGCTCGACCTTGCCGAGGCGACGCTCGACGCCCTCCCGCGCACCCCGGCGCCGTGGGTGCCGGGCGCCGCCGTGCCGCCCGAGCTGGATGGGATGCTCGGTCTCTGGTGGACGGAGGGAGAGCAAATCGTGCTCGCGCTCCGCGAGGGGCGCTTCCGGGCGGAGCTCGTGGGCGGCACTTCCGGCCGGAACATGTCCTGGCTGGAGCCTGACGGCGCCGACCGCTGGCGGGTCGTGGAGGGGCGTGAGCGCGGGGAGCTGCTGCGCGCCGTCCGCGACGACGCGGGCGTGATCACCAGGCTCTACTTCGCGACGTACCCGCTGACGCGCGAGCCGGAGACGTTCGGCTAGCCGTCGCCGGCGACGAAGAACATCGCCGCGACCCCGACGTACGCACAGACGAGAAGCACGCCGCGCCGGCGGGACGACGTGCCGCCCCAGATCGTCGCCATCACGACGCCCAGAGAGATGCCGAGACCCGCGATCTCGACCTTCCGGAAGCCGAGGGCGAGGGGCTCGATCAGCCACGAGAGCAGGACGACCGTGGGGACGAGAAACACCGCCACCTGGGCGGACGACGACAGCGCGATCTCGGCGGCGAGCTTGATCTTGCCCCGGTAGGCGACGATCACCGCACCTCCGTGCTCGGCCGCGTTCCCGACGATGGCGACGATCACCGCGGCGACGAAGAAGTCCGAGAGCCCGGCCTTCGCTGCGAACGACTCGAGCGTGCCGACGAGGATCTCGGCGACGAGGGCGGTCAGCACGGTGCCTGCGGCGAGCGCCGCCACAGCCGCCCTCATCGACCACGCGTCGATCTCGTCGTCGCTCGCGACCTGCATCCCGTGATGGCGATGCAGCGTGTACGACGTGACGGCCGCATACACGACGAGCAGGGTGATCGCGACCGGCACCGACAGCACGACGACGATGTGCGCGTCCTGGCCGTCCTGCCAGCCCGCGATCGAGGGGATCAGGAAGAGGCCGATCGCGAACGCGATCATTCCGAACGCGAGGAAGCTCGACCAGCGCTCGATCGGTCCCGTGCCTCCGGCGGCGAGGGAGAAGCCGAGCACGAGCAGCAGGTTGCCCACGACGGAGCCCGTCAGCGATCCGCGCACGACGTCGGTCAGCCCCTGGTTGATCGCGATCAGGGCGATGATCAGCTCCGGGGCGTTGCCGAAGGTGGCGTTGACGAACCCGCCGATCCCCGGCCCGGTGTGCTCGGCTGTGTGCTCGGTCGCCTCGCCGATCAGCCAGGCGAGCGGGATGAGCGCGAGCGCAGACAGCAGGAACAGCGTCGTGTCGTCGACCTCTGTCAGATGGTCGAGCGCGATCACGACGGGGCCGAGCGACAGCCCGGCGAGGAGAATCCGTTTGATCATGGTCGCCCGGCTACCCTACCCGCCGTCGTGATCAGGGCCGTCTTCTTCGACTGGGGCAACACGCTGGTCGCGTGGGAGTTCGACCCGGAGCTGTTCGTCGAGGGTCACGCGTGCGGACTGGCCGCTCTCGGCCCGGGGGCGCCCGCGCAGGAGGAGTTCACCGAGGCCTTCGGCGAGCAGGTTCTGCCGCTCCTCCTCGGTCCGGGGGAGGACGAGGTCGACTACGTGGTGGAGGTCGGCTCGCTCCTGGCCTCGCTCCGGGTCGACGCCGACGAAGCCGCCGTGTGGCGCTTCGTCGAGGCCGAGCACCGTGTGTGGCGCCCGGCGCACCGGATCGAGCCCGACGTGCTCGACCTGCTCGACGCGCTGAAGGAGCGCGGGCTCAAGATCGGCCTCGTCTCGAACGTCTTCGATCCCCCGGCGCTGATGCGCGGGCTCTTCGCCGAGCTCCGCCTGCTCGAGAGGCTCGACGCGGTCGCGCTCTCGACGGAAGCCGGCAAGCGCAAGCCGCACCCGGCGATCTTCGAGTCGGCGTTGCAGCAGGCGGGCGTGTTGCCCACCGAGGCCGTGATGGTGGGAGACCGGCTGCGTGAGGACGTGGGCGGGGCGCAGGCGGCCGGCCTGGCCGCGATCCAGGCTGCGTGGTTCGTACGCGACGGGTCAGGCGTCGCGACTCCCGCCATCACCGCCGAAGCCCCGGTGGACGTGCTGCGCTGGCTCGGCACAACCTGAAACCCGCCGGTTTGTCAAGTCTTGCGGTGGGCAGTTGGCTGCTGTCACGATCCCGTGGATGACCGACAGCCTGCTGCCCACCGTAACCGAGGAGCTGCCGCTCCGGCCCCAGGACGAGGTCGAGTGCCGCCGCTGCGAGGTGCACTGCGACAAGGTCGTCTATCCCGGGGCGTGTGTCGAGCGGTCGTGTGCATTCCTCTACTCGTACGAGGCGTTCGGGCACACGTACATGGGCTGCATGCAGCGCGTCTTCGGTGTCGAGATCGATCTCGACCTGCTCGTGGCGGCGGAGCGCAGGCGGGACGGCTTCGGTGCCGTCGTCGCGCGTCGCACCCCGCTGCCGATCTGCCACTCCGAGGTCGACTCGTGCTACGAGCAGCGCAGCGACGAGGTCGGCTGCCGAAACCCGGAGTTCTTCGAGATGCCCGCCGGCTCGCAGAGCTTCCGGGTCTTCGCCCGGCTGACCGATTAGCCGGCGCGCAGGCTGAAAGGTGACCGAGCCGGTCGCCGGGGCTCAGCCCGTGTGGAGCTCACGGAGGTGCAGGAGCTCCTGCACGTCCGGCCCGTGCCCGTCGGGCCCGGGCGTCTCCAGGATCGCGGGCAGCTCCTGGAAGGCGGGGTGAGCGAGGAACGTGCGGATGCCGTCGTCGCCGATCAGCCCTGCTCCCGTCGCCTCGTGGCGGTCGAGGTTCGAGCCGAGCTCGGCCTTCGAGTCGTTGACGTGCAGGCAGCGCAGGCGGTCGATCCCGATTCGAACGTCGATCTCCGCGACTGCAGCGTCGAGCACGGCGGGGTCGGTCACGTCGACGCCCGATACGTACCAGTGGCACGAGTCGAGGCAGATGCCGAGCCGCGGATGGTGGTCGAGCGCCTCGTGGATGGCCGCCAGCTCGTCGGTCGAGCGCCCGATCGTGCCGCCCGCGCCGGCCGAGTTCTCCATCAGCAACCAGAGGTCGTCGGTCGTCAGCTCGAGCAGCCCGCGCAGCGCCGGGACAACCTGCTCGAGCCCTGCCTCGAAGCCCGCTCCGAGGTGCGAGCCGACATGAAAGACGACACCCTCGGCCCCGATCGCGTCGGCCGTCTCGAGGGACGCCCGCATCGCCGTGACCGACTTCTCGTGGATGACCGGGTCGGTCGAGGCCAGGTTGACGAGGTAGAGCGCATGGCAGACGACGCTTTCGATCCCCGCCTCCTCGCGCCGCTCGCGGAAGCGGGCGACCGCCTCGGGCGTGTGGTTCGTCGGCCGCCACATCCGCGGGCTCTGCGTGAACACCTGGACCGCGTCGCAGCCGATCGCCTCGGCCCGGTCGATCGCCTGCCAGATGCCGCCGGACGAAGAGACGTGGGCGCCGAACAGCATGCGCCTACGCTACCCACGATCCCGCGGCAGGCTCCTGCTGCTTCGCTCATGTTCCGGTGGACGTAGGCTGGCGCAGGGTGCGGATTGCGTTGCGTGACCGGGTGGGAGCGCTGGCCGAGCGGGACTACCGCCTGCTCTTCAGCGCGACGACCATCACCACCGTGGGTGACCGCCTCGCGGGGATCGCGCTTGCGTTCGCCGTCCTCGACCTCGGCACGGCCACCGACCTCGGGATCGTCCTCGGTGTGCGGCAGGCGGTCGAGGCGGCGGTCCTCGTGTTCGGGGGCGTTCTCTCGGACCGCCTGCCCCGCAACCTCGTGCTCGTGGGGGCGTCGCTGACGCAGGGGGCAGCGCAGGCTGCGACAGCTGCGGTGGTGATCTCGGGGCACGCTTCGATCGGCCTGCTCGTGGGGCTCCAGGCGCTCTACGGCGTCGGCGCCGGGCTCGTCATCCCGGCCGAGGTAGGGCTGATCCCGCAGACGGTCAGCGAGGGGAGGCTGCAGCAGGCCAATGCCTTGCAGGGCATGTCGCGGAACATCGTCGGCGTGATCGGCCCGGCGATCGGAGGAACGCTGGTCGCTCTCGGCAGCCCCGGCATCGCGCTCGGCCTCGATGCCCTCTCGTTCGCGATCTGCGCCGCGCTGCTCGCGCGGATCCGGCTCGCACCGAGGACGGCCGAGGCCCAGCAGGAGGGGTACTTCGCCGAGTT
>Ga0302322_100003407_pt1 | contig 13655 bp, 12 predicted proteins | sample Fen_T0_2_FD_203757 | JGI IMG/M metagenome (GOLD analysis project Ga0302322, IMG submission 203757) | Peat permafrost microbial communities from Stordalen Mire near Abisko, Sweden - Fen_T0_2 | ecosystem: Environmental > Terrestrial > Soil > Wetlands > Permafrost | place: Sweden: Abisko...
TGTGGCGCCCTTGCTGTCATCATGCCGGAAATCGACAACCTGTTTGGCATCCCGCAACGCAAGGATTACCACCCTGAAATTGATACCGGCATCCATGCCCTGCTTTCGTTACAGCAAGCCACACAATTGTCGACGGATGATAAAGTGCGTTTTGCAGCTCTGGTTCACGATCTGGGCAAAGCGCTCACGCCAGCTGACGTCTTGCCTCGCCATATCGGTCATGAAAAACGATCGCTGCCTCTGATCAATCAATTTTGTAAACGTTTAAGCGTACCAAATGACTACCGCGATTTAAGTTTAATTGCCGCTGAGTTTCACACTCATTGCCACAGGTCACCCGAACTCAATGCAGACACTATATATAAAGTGCTGAGAGCCCGTGGTGCTTTCCAGGACAATCGCAAACTTGAACAGTTTTTGCTGGTCTGTGAAGCTGATGCACGCGGCAGGACTGGCTGGGAGCAGAAACCCTATCCACAAACGGAGCGCTTCCGCCTGGCCCTGTTGGCCTGTCACACTATAAAAGCCAGTGCGCTACAGGACGAAGGATACGAAGGCGCAAGATTAGGTGCCGAATTGCAAAAACGACAAATTAACGCGATCGCAAATCTGGCACCGAAAACAACAGCGATATGACCCGTTACACACTCTGCCAGCTGGACGATATCCCCGATAACGGCAGCAAAGGTTTTGCTCTGGGCAAACACAACAACAACGAAATCACCCTGGATACCAATCCTATAGAAGCCAGCATTTTTGTCGTCCGGCAACAAAATACGATCTATCTTTATCGCAATCACTGCCCGCACCTCGGCTTACCACTGGAATGGATGCCGCATCAGTTTCTCGATCGCGATGGACACTATATCCAGTGTGCAACACACGGCGCCCTGTTCCGCATTAGCGATGGCTACTGCGTCGCCGGCCCCTGTCCTGGAGACTCGCTAACTCCCCTGCCATTTCAGATCGAGGGAAAATCCATTATCATCGATAGCACACTTTTAGAACCCATCACATGATTTCCCTGAGCCCACAGCAAATACGCTTCTTTGAAACATTCGGCTATTTATCCTTTCCTGGCTTGCTAGGGGGCGACACTGATACCGTTGTTAGTAAATTCGATGCGCTATTTGCAAACCACAGCAAGGATGTACTCGACTGGCGACATGAAGCGCATTACAACAATGCGCGCCACATCCTGATTCAGCTGATAGAGCGCGATCCCTTTTTATCCAGTCTGCTCGAGCACCCTCGTATCAGTGGTATTTTTAAGTCCTTACTGGGTGATGACTACCTTTACCGCGCGAGTGAGGGAAATATATTTACCGGAGATACTTACTGGCATTCCGATCTCTACAACGCTGACTTCAAATACCGCCATATCAAAATATTGTTTTACCTTGATCCTATCGATGCCAATTCAGGCGCCTTGCGTTTGATACCGGGAAGCCATTTGTTTGGTGACAAATTTGCCAATCTGCTGGAACGTTATGTCTGGGAGCATGATAAAAATTATGGTATCGACAAGGAATCGGTTCCCGCCGTGACTATCCCTACCCGCCCTGGCGATGCCATAGTATTTGACTATCGTTTAAAGCATGCGACCTGTCATTCTGGCGAACGCAGGAGAATGTTCACAATTTGCGCATCCGAGCGCTTTCGCGAAGAGGACATGCCTTCCTTGCAAAAAATGGTGGAGGATTTGCGCAAGGTCTCCCACGGCAAAATCTATCAGGATGATTTTGTGAATCTGGCGCCCGAAGAACGAATAAAGCATCTGGATCAGTGTTTAAGGTCCGTCGAAAAACAGTAGCAGAAAGACCGGTAATCTGATAATTTCCCGCGCCTGTTTTATAACAGGCTCTGGCATACCGGTGTAATAATCGAGGCAACGAAGATGGCAACAAAACGCACTAGCAGTACCCCTGGCAAAGACAGCAAAAAAGCCGCTCCCAAAAAACTGGCTCCTACTCCTAAAAAGGCAGCGGCCGCCAAGCCTGTTGCAGCGCCGAAAGCGCCTGTCAAAAAAGACCTGCCAAAATCTGCCGCCAAACCTGCCGTCGCCCCTAAAGCGCCCGCCAAAAAAGAAACGGTCAAAGCTGCCGCAGTTCCAGCAAAAAAAGACCAGGCAAAAATAGTATCCAAAACTACAAAAGCACCCGCTAAAAAAGAGGCGCTTAAAACAGCAAGCCCTATTAAACAACCACCGGCAAAACCCCCGGTAGCAAAAGGAAAAGCGCCGGTTGTGTCCCTGCGCATGCCTGTCAAAAAAGCCAGCAAAAGCAAAGGCGGTCTGGCTGGAGGTATTAGCCCTTATCAATCCAAAAAGGGCGAAAATTACATGAACAATGCACAGAAGGCGCATTTTCGCTCCTTATTGCTGGCATGGAAATCCGAGCTAATGGAAGAAGTGGATCGCACCGTAACCCACATGAAAGACGAAGCGGCCAACTTCCCCGATCCCGCTGACCGCGCAACCCAGGAAGAGGAATTCAGCCTGGAACTTCGCGCCCGTGACCGTGAACGCAAACTGATCAAAAAAATTGATTCAACACTTGAATTGATTGAACAGGATGATTACGGCTATTGTGCAGCTTGTGGCATTGAGATTGGCGTACAGCGACTGGAAGTACGTCCCACCGCCACGCAGTGTATCGATTGCAAAACACTGGCTGAAATCAAGGAAAAACAACTCGGCGCCTGATCGAGAGCGGCGCCATTAGCAGCGACTCCCAAAACTACGCAGGGCGTTTTGCGCCCTCACCAACCGGCCCCCTCCATATCGGCTCACTGGTCGCTGCGCTGGCCAGTTTTCTCGACGCCAAAGCCCATCATGGTCGATGGCTTGTTCGTATCGAAGACATTGATCCGCCGCGCGAACAGCCCGGCGCGATAAACGCTATTCTAAAAAGCCTTGAAGCACATCACCTACTTTGGGATGGCGATATTCTTTACCAAAGCCAACGCAGTGAGGCCTACCAACAGGCACTGCAGGAACTGGAATCGCACCAACTGAGCTACCGATGTATTTGCAGTCGACAGACTTTACACAACCTCTCGGCAGAGTCGATTTACAACGGCCATTGCCGTCACCTGAAGCACGGCAATGAAAGCCTTTCAGCCATCAGGCTTAACACTGAAAAAACCTTACATGAACTCAATCTCGACCCTCACTTTCCATTCGATGATTTGATTCAAGGCACACAACAACAAAACATACTGACTGAGGTCGGTGACTTTGTCATCCATCGCAAGGATGGGCTTTTTGCTTATCAATTGGCCGTTGTCATTGATGATGTTTTTCAAAACATCACCCACGTTATCCGCGGCGCCGATTTGCTTGATTCGACTGGACGGCAAATTGTATTGTTCCGATTGTTTGGTGCAAAAGTTCCGGTCTTCGGCCATGTGCCCCTGGTCCTGAATAATGAAGGCCAGAAACTCAGCAAACAAAACCTTGCGCCTGCACTGAGTGATAAAACGCCTGAAACAAATATTATGGCTGCACTGAAACTCCTCAACCAACACCCACCCGCCGCGCTGGCAAACGAATCGCTAGAAACGATTTTATGGTGGGCGATCAACAATTGGAAAATAAGCTCCGTTTAAGTGGATGGTGCTGAGAATGCAGTTTTAGCAGCACTGTTTTCAGCACATCGTTTTCAGTACACTGTTTCCATGTATATCCCCCGCTCGGTACTGCTGCTCATTCTGGGAGCCTATGTTTTTTCCCCCACGGTTTTCAGCTGGATGTTGACGCCTGGCGGCTCCTGGTATCGACCCTACCTGATCTGGTCCGCTGTCGTTTTTGCCACCCTGGTGCTGCAATGGGGACGCAAGGAAAACGATGATCTTTAGCCCCTATCTTATTGTCGGAATCGGAGCGGCCTACCTCACTCTGCTGTTTGCTATCGCCTATCTGGCGGAGCAGGGCTGGTTACCCCGCCGGCTGACCGAACATCCTGTGGTTTATGTATTGTCGATTGGCGTATTTGCCTGCTCCTGGGCTTATTACGGCGCAATCGATCTTGCGAATGAATACGGCTACGGTGCGCTTGCTTATTACATGGGCGTCGGCGGCTTGTTTATTTTTGCCCCCATGCTGCTTTCCCCATTATTCCGGCTTATACGCCTCTACCAACTTGGCTCCCTGGCCGATTTGCTGGTGTTTCGTTACCGCGGCAAACGGGTTGGCGCCATGGTCACTGTTTGCATGTTAATGGCCGTCTTGCCCTTACTGGCCCTGCAAATCCAGGCTGTCGCCGACACCGTACAGATTCTCACCCATAACCCGGTGAGCGGAGTCGCAGAAAGCACGGCATCCAACTCGCGCTATGCAATTATTTTTTGCCTGGGCATAGCCATTTTTTCAGCCTTGTTTGGCGCAGGCCAAAACCAGCATCGAGGACTGGTGACCGCCCTCGCTTTTGAATCTGTAGTAAAACTGATCGCTCTCAGTGCAGTGGGTTTATTCGCTATCTATGGGGTGTTTGGCAGTTTGCCCCAGCTGCAATGGTGGCTGGTGCTCCATCCCGAAAACCTGGAAGTGCTACACACCCCCATCCGCGACACATCGTCACACACGCTCTTGCTGATGTTTTTTTCAACCGCTATCGCCATGCCCCATGTGTTCCATATGGCTTTTCGTGAAAATAACAAAATGGCCACGATCCGCCTGGCCAGCTGGGGTATTCCGCTTTACTTGCTGATAATCAGCCTGCCGATATACCCCATTTTATGGGCTGGTTATGAAGTAGGCACCGACCTATCCCCTGAATATTTTACCCTGGGGCTACCCCAGGCTGCCGGGAATGTAAAACTCACCCTGCTGGCCTTTTTGGGCGGACTTTCTGCTGCTACCGGCGCCATGGTTGTTATTACCCTGTCGCTCACAACCATGTGTTTAAATCACCTGATCCTGCCGGGGCTGCGACTGGATGCCAGTCAGGATTTTTATGGTTTTTTGGTATGGCTGCGCCGCGCGGTGATGGTCGCCTTACTGACCCTGGCCTATCTTTTTTATTATTTTTTAAAAGACAGCCAAGGCCTGACCAACCTGGCCATCGTCTCTTTTGTAGAAAGCATGCAGTTTCTCCCGGGCATTCTGGCGGTGCTGTATTGGCCGCTGGCCAATCGCAATGGCTTGCTTGCCGGTCTGTCGGTGGGGAGCGGCATCTGGTTTATTGGCCTGCTGTGCCCCATGCTTTTCGATAATATTCGTGTGATTGATTTTTCACACCTGATACACGGCTTCCCTCTGGTCCTTGAGCTGGGCATGAACAAATGGAGCAGCATCGGCGTGCTGGCCTTCTGCCTCAATGGCATCGTTTTCATCCTGGTTTCACTGCTCACGGAACAAAGCGCCCAGGAAAAAAACAGCGCAGAAATCAGTTCCATGGACTCACTCAACCGCCCCATGCGTCGCGAACTCGATGTGATATCTGCACAGGAGGTCAAGCAGCGGCTGGCTGGCACCCTTGGTGAACATATTGCTAACACCGAAGTGGATAAGGCACTACTGGAGCTGGAATTGCCTGAAGATGAAAATCGCCCTTACGCATTGCGACGATTGCGGGACAAACTGGAAGCCAACATCTCCGGGCTCATAGGTTCCGCCTTATCCCATGAAATGATGGACAGACTCTTACCTTACCAATCGACAGAAACGCCACTCACCGAGGATATTTATTACGCAGAAACCCAGCTCAACCAATATCGCTACCATCTCCCCGGACTTGCCGCAGAGCTGGATAATTTGCGGCGTTACCATCGACAGATTCTCGAAGATTTACCCATGGCCATTTGTTCATTGGGTAATGACGAAGAGGTGGTGATGTGGAATCACGCCATGGAAATTCTCACTACTATCCCGGCACAGGAAGTGTTGGGCTCAAGCCTCACGTCATTGCCGGAACCCTGGCGCTCATTAATACACGCCTTTTTTACCGGTAACCGTGAGCATTTGTACAAACAACGCATTATGCTCCGCGGCAAACCGCACTGGATCAACCTGCACAAAGCCGATATCGCACACAGTACCGCTCATTTGCAAGACAGCCATCAACAGGCAAGTCATCGACAGGATGGCCAGGTGATTCTGCTGGAAGATCTCACCGAGACACAGCGCCTGGAAGAAGAGCTGGTCCACAGCGAGCGACTGGCTTCGGTTGGGCGCCTTGCTGCCGGTGTCGCACACGAAATTGGTAATCCCGTCACCGGCATCGCCTGTCTTGCGCAAAACCTGGAAGCAGACAGTGCCGATCACGAAGCACAGGAAACCGCCAGGCAAATTCTCAGCCAAACCCAGCGCATATCCAATATTGTCCGCACACTGGTGAACTTTTCCCACAGTGGAAAAACTCACAATGGAACAGCCCAGTCAAATACATCCGAACAGGAAGCACATAAAATAATCGACCTTCGCCAATGTGCCGAAGCCGCCATTCATCTTCTTACGCTCGACAAATCAGGGCCGTCCGTACAATTTATTAATGACATCGCCCCCAACACCACCGTGTCCGGGAATGACCAACGACTCACGCAGGTAATGATCAATTTTTTCAGCAATGCCAAAGATGCGAGTCGGGACGGCGGGCGTATCTGGGCATCTTCCCGGGTACAGGACCATTATGTAATTCTTAAAATCACCGATGAAGGCTCAGGTATTCCGGCAGAATATCTCACGCAAATTTTTGAACCTTTTTTTACCACCAAAGAAGCTGGTGTGGGAACAGGATTAGGTTTGGCATTGGTGTACAGTATTATTGAAGAACATTACGGCACTATTCAGGTGACCAGCCCCGCATCTCCTGAAGGTGGTACCTGTTTTACCATTACACTGGCTTCTGCCGCTGCAAGTGATCGATAGCTATGAATAAAATCCTGATTGTTGAAGATGAAGAAATCATCCGCAATGCACTTAAAAAGCTGCTGCTCAAAAATGGCTTTGATGTCGTGGATGTCGGTTCAATGGATCAGGCACGGCAGTGCCGCTTCCGGGATTTTGATCTCATCATCAGCGACCAGCGCCTGCCCGGCGGACAGGGCACCGACCTGATTGCACTGGCGCCTCACACGCCGGTATTAATCATGACCAGTTATGCCAGCATGCGTTCAGCCGTCGATGCGATGAAACTCGGCGCAGTTGACTACATCTCCAAACCGTTTGATCACAAGGAGATGATAGAAACCGTGACGCGTATACTTGCTGCCAGTGCCACGCTGGTGGCAAAACCAAGCGAATTGCAACGCAGCTCTCTCAGCGCTACTGAACCCGTCACAGCAACAGCAATACCCACTTCACTCGCTGCAGACAAATCGCTGGATGATTATTTCATCGAGTTCGTACAGGCGCATGAAGCGACATTAAGCGAAACAATGATTGCGGAAAAACTGGGTATCAGCCGAAAAAGCTTATGGGAACGCCGCCAGAAACTTGGCATCCCCCGAAAAAAATAGCCCAGTAAAAATCAGCGCGGAAAAATTCATGATCAAAAAGTTCATTAAAGGCATCCAGGGCAAACTTGCACGCTCTGCACGTCCGTCACACGCCGCTTCATTAATACCCCTGGCAGAACGGCAGGTGATACCGCGCAGTGAACACAATATTTCGCGAGAACACCTCAGCGAAGCCGCAATGAAAGTCCTGCAAACATTAAAACGCCATAATTACGCCGGATTTTTAGTCGGCGGCAGTGTGCGCGACATGTTATTGGGGCTGCAACCCAAGGATTTTGATATCGCCACAGATGCCACCCCGGAACAACTGACTCACCTGTTTCGCAACGCACAAATCATCGGGCGCCGCTTCAGGATCGTGCATATTCGTTTCGGTCGTGAAACTATAGAGGTCACTACCTTTCGCGGTCACCACCACGATGACAAACCTGCAACCAATCATTCCGCCCAGCACTCCAACAAGGCACAACGCAATAAAAGCGGCATGCTGTTGCGTGATAATGTTTACGGTACGGTGGAAGAAGATGCAATCCGACGTGATTTCACTGTCAACGCGCTGTATTACAACATCGAAGATTTTGCCGTTTACGATTACACACAGGGCATGCGCGATATCGCGAAACGGCAGATCCATATTATCGGCAACCCTGAACAACGTTACCGTGAAGACCCGGTGCGCATGTTGCGCGCTGTTCGCCTAGCTGCGAAACTGGATTTCAGTATTGAAAAAAACACGGCAGAAGCTATTCCTGCGCTCAAACATTTGCTGGCGGACGTCGCTGCTGCGCGATTATTTGACGAGATACTCAAACTCTTTACGGCCGGCTACGCGGAGCACACTTTTTTTCTCCTGCAACAATATGAACTGTTTGATGTTCTGTTTTCACAAACTGCTCGCACGCTTTCGCACCAGGCTTCGCAATCCTCAACTGACGTACTCGATTACCAGCAGTTTTTGCTGGTGGCGATGCAACATACCGATGAACGTATTCACAGCGACAAACGCATCTCTCCCGCCTATTTATTTGCAGCATTATTGTGGCCTGCCTTCCAGGAAGAAATAAAAACATTGCTCTCACAAAAAAATCCGCCAGCGCATTACCAGGCGCAACACATGGCGGCAGACGGCGTTATCCGCCATCTGGTAGAACGTATTACCTTGCCAAAACGCTTCTCCGCGCCCATGAAAGAAATATGGCAATTGCAATTTCGTTTAGCCAATCGCGCCGGCAGCCGCGCAGAAAAATTATTTGCCCATCCGCGTTTTCGCGCCGCTTATGACTTTGTCCTGCTGCGCGAAGAAGCCGGTGAAGATCTCGACGGGCTCGGACTATGGTGGACGGATTACCAGGTTGCCGATGAAACCGTGCGCCGTCAAATGGCCGAAAATATTTCTGCACCCGCCAGTGCGCCGCGCAAACGACGCTCGCGTAAACCGCGCCCATCACGATGACTATTTGTTATCTGGGTATCGGCAGCAATCTGGAAAACCCTTTCCAGCAGGTGACCCGGGCTTTGCAAAAAATTTCAGCAATATCATCAACAACAATCCTGCGGCAATCACCCTGGTATGCAAACCAGGCCATAGGCCTGAACCGACAACCCGATACAGGACAGCCCGATTACATCAATGGCGTTATTGAAATTGAATCAAGCCTTGAACCCCATCAGCTGCTGCGCGCCCTGCAACAAATTGAACAAGCGCAAGGTCGCACCCGCGAAGTACGCTGGGGCGCACGCACGCTCGATATCGACATCCTGCTCTACGGTGATCAGCGCATTCATAGCGATCACCTCGACATCCCGCATCCGCGCATCCTGGAAAGGAATTTTGTCTTTATCCCACTGGCTGATCTCAACCCGAATCTCCCGCTCGCGCTGCTCCGCCCGCACGCAACAACACATAACCCAAATGCAGCAAAAAATGAGACAATTGCCTCAATGCTGGGCAGCCCGGGTCGCGAGGGCTTGCGATTGGTAGATGAACATTCCATCCACAAACAATCTCTCCATGAATAGTAAAGCCGCACACGATGATCGTTTCGACAGCCTCGCCATAGATATGCAGGGCAAGTCGATTCCGCGTTTTATCGCCGTCGAAGGCAATATTGGCGTAGGCAAAACCACCCTGGCCAAACGGTTAGCGCGAACCTTTAATTACGACACGCTGCTGGAAAAAGCCGAAGAAAATCCCTTTCTCGATCGGTTTTACCTGGACAGGAAAAACCACGCACTGCCCACCCAGCTGTTTTTTTTATTCCAGCGTTCGCGCCAATTCCAGGAATTGCGTCAGGGAGATATGTTTGAACCGGTGCGTGTTGCCGACTTTTTAATCGACAAGGATCCACTATTTGCCCGCGCCACTCTCGATGACGACGAGTTATCCCTTTACATTAAAGTCTACGAACAGCTGACCATTGATGCCCCCAGGCCGGACCTTGTGGTTTATTTGCAAGCGCCTGTCGAGGTACTTCTGCAACGCATACGCCAACGCGGAAAAATGTCCGAGCAAGCCATCGATCGCCAATATCTCACGCAACTCAATGAAGCCTATACCCAACTGTTTCACTACTACAGCGCTTCACCATTGCTCATCGTCAATGCCACCGCGATCGATCTGGCCAACAACCCGCAGGATTACAAACAACTCGTCGAATACATGTTAACGGTAAAAAGCGGTCGTCACTATTACAACCCAAACTAGCGACAACCCTAAGCTAGATACAACAGGATTCTTTATGCGCAACATCACTATCAACACACTGCAAACATTAAAACAACAGGCGGAAAAATTTGCAGTACTCACCGCTTATGATTCGTCGATGGCGCATTTTATTTCTGAAGCCGGTGTTGAAGTTATTCTGGTCGGCGATTCACTCGGCATGGTCATACAAGGGCATGACTCCACGCTGCCTGTCACCACCGAACAGGTGGCGTACCACACCGCGGCGGTTAAACAGGGCGCCAAAGGCAGCTTGATTATTGCCGACATGCCTTTCATGTCCTACCGCAGCGAAGATATCACCCTGGAGAATGCAACTGCGTTAATGCAATCCGGTGCGCAGATGGTAAAACTCGAAGGCGGCGAATGGTTATGCGACACGTTTTCCCTGCTCGCTGAACGCGGCATTCCTACCTGCGGACATCTCGGTCTCACACCGCAGTCGGTCAACAAATTTGGCGGTTACAAAGTGCAGGGTAAAGATGCGGACCAGGCGCAACAAATCCTGGCAGATGCATTATGCCTGGAAGAAGCCGGTGCTGATTTACTGGTGCTGGAATGCGTACCGACACAATTAGCCAAAGAAATTACAGAGTCTCTCGAGATTCCGGTGATTGGTATTGGCGCCGGCCCTTATACCGACGGACAAGTGCTGGTGGTTTACGACATGCTCGGCATCACCCCGCAGCGCACACCCAAATTCACCAAAAACTTCCTTGCCCAATCCGGCGGAGATATTTCTGCTGCCTTTCGACTCTATGTAAAAGAAGTGAAATCCGGCAAGTTCCCCGCCGAAGAACACAGCTACAAGTAACCGGTTCATTGCAAATGCCTGCCGATTTATTGCCGCAGTTCTTGCCACAATGCTGCGATGCCGTGCTGTATTTGCTGCAAGGCGAAACTTGTGCAAATAGCAATGAATGTTACGACCAGCTTCGCCCGATTGGTGCACAGCTCTGGTTCAGCCTCCCTTATCGTTTCGGACTCCCGGCAGAATCATTGATACTGGTGCACTGGTTGATGCTGCTGGTATCCATCACGCTGTCTGTCAAAGCGCTAACTATCCTGGCGCGTCCTTCTCAAAAAAATAAAACCCGCTCCCTGTTTTTTCTCGGTGCCTCAACATTCGCGCACCTGGTGTTTTTCTGGCCAGTGATGCAACTCGCGCTGACTGACGCGCCCGCTTCACTCCTGGCACTGATTGCCATCTGGCTGTTGATCATGGAAAGCAGACAACCTCGCGCATCCACACTGGCGGCGGCAGGCCTGTTACTGGGATGCAGCGCATGGATACGTTTTGCCTATTTTTATCCGCTGCTCATTGCACTCGCGATTTATATTTTTTTATGGTGGCGCAACAAACAACGTCGTTATCTGGAACTACTTTTCCTGACAGCGTTGATACCGATTGTTATCCAGTACACCGCTACTTTTTTGCATCACGGGAGCTTTGGCTTTTTGGGGCCGCGCGCTGCCTTGGGTTTATCTGCAGAACATTCACTCAGCATCGCCGCCGGGCAGGAAACCATCCTTCCGCAACAGCAATACCTGTGGGAAACCAGTTGCGAACACAAGGTTGGTATTGAGCAAGCGCTGAACGAAAAAGATTACTCCACAGCAATCTGCTTAATGGCCAATCGTTTCTATTTTTCCTTCGGCAGCTATGCGCATGACACCTATATGTTTGCCGCTGTTAATCAACTTACCCATACCGCCATCGAACATGTTGGCCTCGACAATCGCTGGCACCACTGGCGTGTGAATGGTATTCGCAGGGAGCCCGCCAAAGGGATTACACCGGACGGCAGCGCACAACCCTTTAATGAAAAACTCATCGCCTTTGCCGAACCACATCAACAGGATCGCATCATTACGGCAGATAAACGTCTGCCACTCGGTGTTCCCTATAGCTTCAGCGTCTGGTTGTGGGCTCCGGCCAGCGACACAATTGATTTAATCCTGCGTGAGAAAAATGGTGCTGACATCGCGCACAAAACTGTGACCATGACCATGCAGCCAACGCGCTTTTTTGTCAGCGGCACACCCGCCAAACCGTCATCTCTGTTTGCCTCGGCTTACGGTGATCTCGAAGTGGTGATCGGTGCCACACAAAACAGCATCGCCAGCTTTGCCGACAAACCGATGGCCGAGTTTTACGCCTGGGGTGCACAGCTCGAACAATCGCCGGAGATGACGTCATACCAGGGGCCCGACGCCGGTGTGACCCGCACAGATTTTCGCGTGTGGTCACTTTATATTCTGGCGGCAAACGTAGTGGCGATGCTCTCGGTGCTGTGGTTATTTTTTGTCTCGCGCAAAAATATCACGCAAGGACAGCTGGTCGCAGCGCTATTTATGGCCTCACTCATCGGTGAAATTATAGTCACACAACCGGAACAGCGATTTGTGATCGCAGTGGAAGTGTATCTCTGGACATATTTTGCGCTAGCCCTGTACCGGATTTTTCCAGGCCGCGAACTAGTCTTTCGGGGACAGCAAACCCTCACGTAAATCGACTGGCTTGCTCGCCTTACTATCCGCCAGTTTTTTGCGCATACGGATATTCAACATTTCCACAGTCACCGAGAAGAACATTGCAAAATAGATGTAGGCTTTGGGAATATGGAAGTCGAGGCTTTCTGCCACCAGCGCAGTGCCAATCAAAATCAAAAAACTCAACGCCAGCACCTTGATAGTGGGATGCAGGTCGACAAAATCGCCAATGGATTTTGCCGCAAACATCATTACACCGACTGCAACCATAATAGCCGCCACCATCACCGGAATATCCTTCGCCATACCCACAGCGGTGATCACCGAATCCAGTGAGAACACAATATCAATCACGGCAATTTGCACCAGGATAGACACAAACGCTGCCTGGCTTCCGGACATCGCCGGCGCATGACCCTCTTCGCCTTCCAGACTGCTGTGCACTTCCATGGTGCTTTTGGCGATCAGGAATAATCCGCCGACACCGAGAATAATATCGCGCCAGGAAAATTCATTGTTCAATACTGTAAACACCGGTGTAGTCAGTTTTGCCAGAAACGCCAGCGATACCAGCAACGCAATGCGCGTCAGCATCGCCAAAGCCAAACCCATAATCCGCGCCTGTTCGCGTTTCTCCGGCGGCACGCGCCCGACCAGTATGGTGAGAAAAATAATATTATCGATACCGAGGACAATCTCCAGTGAGGCCAGGGTGACCAGCGCAATCCACGCTTCCGGTGACGTTAATAATTCCAGCAAGTACATAATCAGATGAGCCTGTTTTGAAAAAACGCAAGCATAACGCATTTCCAGCCTTCCGGCTTATGCACTCTTATCAGCTGACGTTGTGAACAAGATCAGCTAAACTGTCATGCTTTTCCGGCAGCAAGTGAGTAAAAAAACATGCAACCTTTAGTCGGCGTCATCATGGGCTCCAAAAGTGATTGGGAAACCCTGCAACACTGCGCCAGCACCCTGGAAA
>Ga0302322_100003408_pt1 | contig 13654 bp, 11 predicted proteins | sample Fen_T0_2_FD_203757 | JGI IMG/M metagenome (GOLD analysis project Ga0302322, IMG submission 203757) | Peat permafrost microbial communities from Stordalen Mire near Abisko, Sweden - Fen_T0_2 | ecosystem: Environmental > Terrestrial > Soil > Wetlands > Permafrost | place: Sweden: Abisko...
AGCATCCTTTACCGCGAGAAAGAATGAAGGAAAGTCGACGGTCCGGGCCACTCAGGAACAGGTCGTGCCGGCACTATTCTGGCAAGCCGCGGGCACGGCCGGCCCCACGGAGGACGAGAAGAAGTCCCGGCACAGGCAGATCTTCTGGCAGCACAACTTTCCCGAGTCGAAAGGGATCGCGCAGGTGAAGCCCTTCATGCATCGGGTGTCGTTGGCGTTGGTGAAATCCCGGGTCTGTCCGTTGCAGTCGCTGTCCGAGCTGCAAGCCATGGTGCAGTAGGGGCCTGTGTTGAGATCGTTCGATACGCCGGGCTGCACAGCCGGCTTGGTGCAAAGGTGGCTTGGGCAATCTGTTGCGTTCATGTTGTAGGCGCCCTGGGCCGCACTCACACTTGCATCCGACCTGAGATCGCACGGTCGTCCGAGGGCTTTGTCTTCGCAGCCGGAAGCCAGGATTGCCACCGCCAGTGCGAGAGCGCCAACCCATGCAAGGTTCTTGTCTGTGGGGCGAGGCTCGCGGTATCCGGTGCTGGCGTGATGGGACATCTAGCAACTCCTTCCGTCCGTGCGGATGGGGATCGGCTACTATGGGGCGTGTCATTCTCCGACGGCTTGGGTTCCTAAAATACTCCGGACACGGAATTCGAGTAAAGGAAACGGCGGGCTGTTTCAGCGTGGTTGACTTAGCTCGGCCGCCGCGCCCAGCAACATACGCTCGGTTTCCTCCCAGCCGATGCAGCTGTCCGTGATTGAAACGCCGTATTTGAGCGGCACGCCCTGCATCCAAGTCTGTTTGCCGGGAAACAGGTTGCTTTCGATCATGACGCCCAGGATGGCCTTTTGGCCGCTTGCAAAATTCCGTACCACCTCGGAGAATACCGACCCTTGCTTGGTGTGATCCTTCCCGGAATTGTCGTGCGAACAATCCACCATCACGCCCCGTGGCAGGCCCTCGTCGCCCACGGCCTTGGCGGCGATGGCGATGTCCTCGGCGTGGTAGTTGGTTCCCGAGGCACCGCCGCGCAGGACGATGTGAACGTCTTGATTGCCCAGGGTCTTGACCACCGAGGAAATTCCCTCGGCGTTGATGCCCAGAAAAGCGTGCGCGTGGCGGGCGGACAGCATGGCGTTGATGGCGTTCTGCAAAGCCCCGTCGGTGCTGTTCTTGAATCCGACTGGCATGGATAGGCCGCTGGCCATTTGCCGGTGCACCTGGCTTTCGGTGGTGCGCGCGCCAATGGCTGCCCAGGAAACCATGTCGGAGAGGTAGTGCGGGACCACGGTGTCCAGAAACTCGGTGGCGCAGGGTAGACCGAGGGCGCCTATCCGCAGCAGGATCTTGCGGGCCAGTGTCAAACCGTCGGAGAGCTCACAGGAGCCGTCGAGGTGTGGGTCGCTGACCAGACCCTTCCATCCGACCACGGTGCGCGGTTTCTCGAAGTAGGTCCGCATCACGATGAGCAGGTGCTCGCGGGTGGCGTCGGCAACCTTCTTGAGGCGTTCGGCGTAGGCCAGCGCCGCCTCGGGGTCGTGGATCGAACAGGGCCCAACCACGACCACGAGACGATGCTTGTCCTGTCCGTGCAGCATGGCCGAGATGGCCTCACGGCTCGATCGCACGGCCTGGCGGATCGCCTCGGTTGGGGGCAATTCGGTTTCGAGCTGTTGGGGCGTGACGAGCGGCGCGAATTCGGCGATGCGTAGGTTCTTGGTCTGCAACATAGGAGCTTCCTTTTCCGAAAAACGAAAAAGGCCCTGAGGGTTGCTCAGGGCCTTCGGTGACTTCGATGCAAGCGTTGCTTAGACGAGTCTCCGCGGCCCTGGCTTCCACCAGGTATAGCTAAAGTAGCCAAAGAACGCGGGGTGACGCTGCATGGGACGTATGTACGTTAGCACGTGCCAGGGCGCGGTCAATACTAGTCGCCGACGGGCTTGAATCCGCCGGATGTCCCGGTGCCGCCGCTGCTCTTGCCGCCACCCTTCTTGCCCTTTTCTGGCCTTTCCTTCTTGGTGCCGGACTTGTCCATGGCTTTATCTGGCTCGCTGGCCTTGGGTCGGGCGCCTTCGCGGGGCTGGAGATTGACGTTCATGGTCCGGTCGCGGCTGGCATCGAGCGAGAGTTGCTTGTCGAGGTAGCCTGGCGCCTTCAGCACGACATCCAGGGGGGATGTCGATCGTGGCAGGGTCAGCTTGGTGGGCGTGGTGCCGCGGGAAGTATCCTCGCCGCTTACCCAGACCGCGGCGCCTTCGGGCGCACTGATGATCTCCATGGTCACCTCGGCGGGCGGGACGAATTCCGCTTGCTTGTGCGTGGGCTCGTTTGGGGGTGGCGTTTCGGGCTTTTTGGATGGCTCGTGTTCGCCGGCGGGCGGGGACTGCGGGCGGGTCAGAAGGTAGGCGGCCCCGCCGCCCAGTCCGACTACAAGCGCGATGACCACGACGGGAATCAGCCACCTGGGCTTCTCAGGGGCGAAGCGATCGTCGCTCGCTAAACTCGGCGGCGGTTCGCTGATCGGGGCCTTGTGCCGGACGGGGGCCGCGGCTTGCGCGGTGGGAGTGATCTTGGGTCGGCTGGTCGGGGCATCTGCGCCCATGGGCGTACTGGCACCTCGGTTCGAGGGGGCCTCGCGCTTGGGGAAGGCCGGCGTTTGCCGAGCGGGAGCCGATCCCTCTGGGGGCAGAATCTGGGTCGGCATTTGCGCTGGCATTTCCGGGAACCCCGCAGGGCGCCGGATGGTGCCGGCGAAGTCTGACTTGCGGATACCCAGCAGCGCCTCGATGGCCACGACGACCTCGGCCATCGACTGTGGCCGTGTGGCGGGATCCTTGGCCAGCATGCGCGCCACCAGGGCGTCGATTGCCGGAGGCACATCGGCTTGGAATGACGACAGCGACGGCGCGTTCTGAATGATGTGCGCCATCAGGATGTCGCCGGGCGCTTCTGAAACGAATGGCGGCTGACCAACCACCATTTCGAACACCATGCAGCCCAGCGAATAGATGTCGGCACGGTGATCGATGGTGGGGATGCCCCGGCACTGCTCGGGCGACATGTACAGAGGGGTGCCGATGAGGCTGCCGGTGCGCGTGGGCGTACCGCCGCCCCCGGTCCTGTCGCCACCGGACAGCAGCTTGGCGATGCCGAAATCCAGTACCTTGATGGTCAGCTCATCGCGCTGGCTGGGAACGACGGAAAGGAAGGTGTTGTCGGGCTTGAGATCCCGGTGAACGATGCCATTTTCGTGCGCGGCCTGCAGGGCGTCCGCGACCAGGCCGGTGATGGCCGAGATCGATCCATAGTCGGGACAAAGCTTGCCTAGGCGGTCGAGCGTGCCGCGCAGGCTTTCGCCGCGCAGGTACTCCATGACGATGTAGGCGCGGCCGTCGGGAAGAACGTCGCAGTCGAAGATCTCGACGATGTTGGGATGGCGCAGTTGCGCTGTGGCGCGCGCCTCGGTGAAGAAGCGCGAAACCACGGTTTGGTTCATGGAGATTTCGGCGAGCAAAACCTTCACGGCGGCGTCGCGATTGAGGTGGCGATGTCGCGCGAGATAGACCTCGCCCATGCCACCCGCACCAAGCCGCCGCACGACCTGGTAGGGGCCGATTTGTTCGCCGGGGGGAATCTGTTGTGCTGCGGGATCCATCACTAGGCTATGCGGCCCAAGGATACACCGAGACCTCTCGCCTGGTACACAACTTGGCGTGCGGGCCTGGCGGGCGCGCGATTAGAATCTACCGAAGACGGCCGCGCCACCCATGCCGGGCGCCACGAGTGGGGCGAAGGCCACGGGTGCGTTCTTCGCGGAAACACCCAGGTAGTAGAGCACGCCCCCTGTGACGACGGCGGCGCCGCCGATACCGATGGAGACCCATTGCAGGGTTCGAAACGACTTGGAATCCTGGAGCTTGCTGTCGTTGTAGGTTCCCTTGTAGGCCTCGTCCTGCAGACTGTTGGCATGCAGCCCGAACGCAATGCCGGTCACGACAGCTGCCACGCCGACGCTGGCGCTGACGATGCCGGCGATGCGCAGGCCGCGACCTTGATGCGCGGATTCTGTGGGCTGCGCCACTGCCACGGTGGCCTCGGGTGTTGGCGAGGGTTGCACCGAGGCGGGTACTGGCTGAGGGCCGGGGGAGGGGACGGGCGTTGGCGCGGCTACGGTGCCTGGCGCGGTCGTCATGGTAGCGCCTGGGTGCTCCTTCTGCGCATTCAACTGCGTTTCCATGTCCTTGATGCGCTTCTCGATTTCGGCCCGATTCTTCACGTTCGGATCGGCTTCAAGGTAGCGCCGGTAGAAAAAGATGGCGCGCTGGGGGCTGTTGCTTTGGCGATGCGACTGCGCAATGTTGTAGAGGAAGATCGGCTCGGAGCGCATCTCGTAGGCCTTCTCGAACTCCTCGATGGCCTCGGGAAAGTGGCCGAGCGTGTAGGCCTTCATGCCCTTGTCGTAGTGGGATTCCGCGGTCTGCTTAGCGCGGGATTGGGCATGACTTTCGCGCGCGATACCGGCGCTGGCAGCCAGCGTGAAAACCGCGGTGATGATGAGCTTGGCTCGTCGGTTCATGGCTATCCCTTATCACGCTCAATCCGACTCGGGAAGCTCTTCGGCCAAGCCGGTCTGCCGGCGCACGAAGTAGTCGACCACCAAGCCTTCCTTGAGTGCGCTTTCGCAGATGAGCGCGTGTTCGTTCCCCGTGAGCTCGAGCAGCGTGCGCAGCATGATGGTGCCAGGCACGACCGTGTCGGCGCGCATGGCGCCCACACCGGGCATGGCGGTCCGCTCTTCGGGCGTGGCCGAAAGCAGCCGCTGCTCGAGCGCGCGCAGATTGTCGAGCTTGAGCACGAGGTGCCGGCCCATGCCTTCGCCCGAGCGCCCACGCGCATCGGCGACTTTTTCGGCGCTGCCCTCGGCCATGCGTGCCACCGCCAGCGCCGTGCCCGAGGTGAAGGTGACGAAGTCGAACCCCACCTTCAGCATCTGCCGGACCGCGGGCTGAACCACGGCGCGAACACGCGTCTCGGCGGTCAGCAGTTCGGTGCGATTGGGAATCTTCTCCCAATTGCATAGGTCGCGCAGACGGAGTACGCCCATGCGCAGCGAAGTTGCGAACAGGCATTCCTTGGCATCGCCCACCAGTGCCTTGATCGATCCTCCGCCCACGTCCACCAGCGCGAATTTTCCCGTGCCCACGTCGAGGGCCTGGCGTGCGCCCCAGTAGATCAGCGTGGCTTCCTTGACCGGGTCGAGCACCTCGACATCGAGGCCAACCTCGCGGGCCACGGTGTGGACGAAATCTGCGCCATTGCGTGCTTCGCGAATCGCGCTGGTGGCCACCGCCACCGTGCTCTCCGGGGCATAGCCCTCGGCGATCTTGCGCAGCTTGAGCAGGCCATCGAGTCCGCGTTGGAAGGTCGAGAAGGGGATGAACCCCTCGCGCAAGGATTCCTCGCCGAGCCGAACCATTTCTTGGCCGCGCGCCAGTTCGACCAAGCCGCCCTTGCCGTCGGCCTCGGCGACCAGCAGATGGAACGAGTTGGACCCCAGGTCGTAGGCGGCCACCCTGGGCCTATCACCACCCGGGGCTGGCGTCGCCTCACTACCTCGCAGGAACTTAAGTCCGACCATGGGGCGTGTTTGTAGCACCAGTCTGCCCCGATGGGCGTGGCATCAGTGCGAATTCTTCCATGCGATGCGCTGGAGGAAATCCTGGGCGCGCAAGCGGTCGGCAGTACCCTCGGCGTACTCGGACAGCCATGCATACGCCTCGCGGGCCGTCGCTAGGTCGTCAGCCAGATAGGCGGATTCGCCGAGCAGGCGACGGCATTCCTTGAAGAAGAGAGGATCGAGTGAGAGTGCGTGCTTTGGGGCGTCTAGCGGGCAGGCCTCGGCCAAGTGCGGAAGCGCGAGCTTGGCATCGCGAGCGGCCAGCTGGCGGCCGATAAGATACGGGCCAAGGGCCTCATCGGGAACCTGGCGTGCGAATTCAGTCACCAGGTAGACGACCAGTCCCGCATCCAGCGGCCGCCCGCGCTCGTCGCCGAAGAAGATGCGGCCAAGAGAGCTCCGTGCTTGTTCGTCGCGGAGCGCGCGCAGCTTGGCCCGGGCGGTGCGCAGGTCGCCGTCTTCCGTGGCCGCAGCCTCGACTTGTGCGAGCGCGGCTTGCGCCTGGGTCAGACGGCCAGCGCGGAAGTGAATGCCGGCTTCGAGCGAAGCGGCGCGCCCGCGCAGCGGCCGGGTCAGCGTGCCAGCGGCTGTGGCCGCGGCAAGGACATCCAGGGCACGATCGCTCTCGCCTGCGGCCACCAGCGCCTCGGCGAGATCCAGGCGAAAGGTCGGCTCGCCGGGATCGTCGGCGCAGGCGCTCGACAAGAGCGAGACCGATTCACCAGGGGCTGTTCCCAGGCGTGCGCGCGCCTCGGACACCCGCGCCGCCAGCTCGCGTGCGCACACCTTCTGAAAGATGGCGGGCCTGCGGAAACTCTCTTCGGCCTGGGCGCGGCTGCTCTCGTCAGGCGGCAGCGCTGAGAGAAATGCCTGCCAGTCCTTCTCCAGCGAGGCCAGCTCGCGGCCGTAGACGAGCTCGAAGTTTCCCGCCGAGCGGTAAAGTGCGCGTAGCTTTTCCGCGCCGAACGAATCGAGGAGGTATCGGCAGAACGAACCTGCGACGGTGTAGGCGCGCGGACCCGATTCGAAGGTAAAGCCCGCCCCGAGCGCGCGGCGCAGGTCGGGCGCCTTGCCCAGCGCGAGCATGGCCGCGGCTTCCTGGTGCGTGGTGGCGCGTCCGTCGGGATTGTCGAAATCGGCGGCCTCAGCGATGCCCTCTACCAGACCGCTGGCCAGGGCGGGCCACGGCAGCGGGCCCACGAAGTTCCACGCCAGCGACACGCCAAACAGGCGGTCGCCGAAAGCCGACGCGAAGATGTGGGCCAGTTCGTGGCGCAAGCGCTGCGCGGGGAAGCGGTCGGCCTGTACGAATATCTCGCGCGTCCACGGCTTGGCGTACAGGGTGTTGGCCGCGCCCACCGCGTCCTTCTTGGCCGCCGACGAGGGAAAGCGGTACACGGTGATGGGCAGGGCGGGCTCCACGCCGAGAATGCGCGTTAGTTGCTGGTAGCGAAACTCCAGATCCTGCTGGGCCAGATCGATGTCGGCGTCGCTCTCGGCCGCCGGATCGGTGTGCAGGATGAAGTGCGGAGAGCGCGTCTCGCGCGGCAGGATGCGCGCAAGATCGGCGTGTCGCACGTGAAAGCCCAGGGTGCCGCGTGCCTCGAACCACGCGATGGAAGCCGCCACCAGCGCCAGGGCAACCAGTACCCTTGGCCACCGGCGCAAGCCACTGGGCGAATCGCGGTGCAGGCAATGGGCGAGGGCGATGGCAGCGGCAAGCCAGGTCAGGTTGGCTAGGCGGAACCACACCAGCCGCAGCGGCGGGCGCAGCGCCTCGTCGTAGATGGGCCCTGGAAAGAATCCGCCGAAGGGATCGAAGGCGAAGACCGCGGGATCGCGGTACAGCCGCGCCAGCGTCCACAGCACGGAAAGCACGGGCAGTGCGAAGGCCGCCAGCCTGCCGCTGCGACGGCCGGGAATGGCGCTGGCAAGGACGGCGCCCGTGCCGGCCGCGACGGCCGCGGTACCTACGGGCAAGAGCGCGAAGAAGGCCATGCCTGCACCGAGGTTGCAGTTGCGCACGCGCCCGGCATTGGCGAGGGAAAGCAAGAGCGGCAGCACGAGGATTGCCCAGGTCGCGACGATGGCCTCGCCTGCCAGCCTCGGTGTCGATATTGTCCTCCCACGTCGCCGGGCCGCGCTGACGGTGCCATGACCGATATCGACGCCAGCCAGTGCCGTGGCAAGGCCGAGGGCGAAGGCGAAGTCATAGCCGAGGACGTTGAACAGCGGGACGAAGTCGAGCAGCGCAGCAAGCACAAAGAGGACGGCCGCCCAAAAGAGCGCCCGCCAACCGTAACGAATGTTGATCCAAGCCACCGTGCGTGCGAGGCTCATGGCGAGGTTGAGGATGCCCCAGTCTTCCGATCGTCGCCAGCAGCATCGGGCTCCCATCGAGCTTCGGGTGGAATACCAGCGCCTGAATCGCTTTTTCTATGACTACACCAAGAATATTTCGATGGGTGGCACCTTCATCAAAACCAACAAGCCGCTCGAAATGGGCACGGAGTTCCTGTTCAAGCTTATGATCCCCACCTTGCCCGAGCCGCTGGTCTTGCGCGGCGATGTGCGCTGGATTCTGCACGAAGGGGAAACGCGCGTGGGCGAGGGCCCCGACGGTGCTGACGAGCCCGGCATGGGCATCCGCTTCATCTACGAAGATGACAACCAGCGGGCCGAAGTCGAGCGCGAGGTGGAGCGTCTGATGGTGGGCAGCCTGGGACCGAAGATCTACGCCAGCTTACATCGGGTACACGATCCCAAGAAGCGGTAGTCGCTGTCGCTACGACGGTCGAATCAGTGTTCTGAGCGTCATATTTCCGGGGACGCCGCCGCCCACAAGTACCCTCGCGGTCATCCCGAAGAAAAGGCCGGTTTCGATGATGCCCGGGATGCTGTGCAGGTTCTTATCGATCGCGCGCAGATCGGCGGCCGGAACGAAGCGCACGTCGTAGACAAACGAGCCGTTGTCGGTCACCACCGGACCGTCCTTGCGCACGGCCATGCGCAGCGCCGGCTCCCCGCCTAGCTCGCGGATAGCGCATTCGACGTAGCAGCGTGCCGAGGGCAACACTTCGATGGGAACGGGGAAGGTGCTTCCCAGCCGACTGACCAGCTTGGATTCGTCCACCACGACCACGAATTCCTTGGCCATGGCCGCCACGATCTTTTCGCGTGTCTGCGAGGCGCCGCCGCCCTTGATGAGGTTGAGATCGGGATCGACCTCGTCGGCACCATCAATGGCCAGGTCCAGGCTGGCGGTGTCCTGCATGTCGCGCACGGAAATACCCAGATCGAGGCACAGGATGCGCGACTGGAACGAGGTCGGTACGGCAACGAATTTGAGGCCTTCCTCGCGCACCCGCCGCGCCAGTTCCTGGATGAGGAACGCGATGGTGGATCCGGTGCCCATGCCTGCGACCATGCCGTTCTGGATCAGTTGCGCGGCCGCTGCGCCGACGAACTTTTTGCCCTCGACGTTGCTTTGCGCGTTCTTCATGCCCGTCTCCGCAGCTTGAGGATCTTAGCGAATTTCTCGCGGTCGTTGGCGCTGAACTCGCGCAGCAACCACAGCGCGGCGGCGAACGCGAGGCCGGCCACTGCGGTGGCGGCCAGTCCGGCCATCTTGCTTTCACCGGGCATCACGCGGCCAAGTCCGGTGCCCAGCAGACCCGCGGCGCACACGCGCAGCACCGAGAGCAGCGGCGGCAAGGCGGCGAAGCGGCGCCACAGGTACACCAGCGCGGCCAAGAGACCGGCCAGCATGCCGAAGGCGGTGGCGAGCGCGGCAGCGGTCAGCATGGCGGCGCCGGGCTCGCTGCCCGGCACCATGGCAAAGGCCAGTGCGCTACCCACCGCTAGGGTCAGCGCGACCAGTCCCACGGCCACATCGGGCCGCCCGGAAGCGGTGACAATGGAGCCTGCGATGGAAAGCAGCGCCAGGGCCACGATGCCCGCGGCCAGAATGGGCAGGGCCTGTGCGCCGATGCCAAAGGCCTTGGGGTAAAGGATGGCAAGCAAGGCCGCCGGCCGCGCGCTGAGCGTGACCGCGAGGGCAACGCCGAGAATCAGGGCGTAGCGCAAGGTCTGGCGCACGTAGGCCGCCGTGGCTTCACGATCCGCCGCGAAGGTCGCACGCGACACCAGCGGAAAGATCACAAAGGTGACGACCAACAAGGCCTGGTAGGGCAGGAGCGCCAGATTGCGCACGGCCTCGTAGGCGCCGGCCAGGGCATCGGCTGGGGCTCCCGGCGCCACCGCGCCCGCGAAACGGCGGAGCAGGAGCAGATCGTAGTTGAGGGCCAGATTGATGAGCAGGGTGTACAGCACGACGCCGCCCATGAACTTGATCAAGCGCGGGGCCGGAAAAACCTGCTGCCCGGCTGGCATGCCGATGGTTCGGCCTGCCACCAGCAAGATGATCAGGGCCGCGGCGATGAACCCCACGAACGCGCCGGCCACGGAATGACCGACCATGTGGCCCACCACGGCACCCGCTAGCAGCAGGATGGTCTTGGCGGTAGAGAACCCGACGTCGAAACCGGCTTGAAAATGGAACTTGCGTAGTCCGTTCGCGGTACCCACGTAGACCGCGTAGAAGGCGTAGACCAGAGGGATGGCGGCGGCTAGACGGAAAAGCGAGACGTGCTCGGGCGCCTTGACGAAGCGGGCGATCATAGGCGCGGCCAGCACGAAGACCCCGGCGACGAGCAGGCCGAGAAACGCTTGCATTTTGAGCCCCGCGCGCTGGACTGCGCCGGCGCGCGCGTCGTCCTCGGCGGTGAACTTGGACACCGACTGGATGGTTCCCTGCACCATGGTGTTGTTCACCGTCGAGATGGCGTTGTTGACCACCGAGAAGGCGCCGTATTCCGCGGGGCTGATCACGCGCGCCAGGAGCACGCGCTGCAAGAACCCGGCGACCATGAAGAAGGCTTTGGCGAAGCCGATGAAGAGCGCGCCACGGCCGGCTTCGACAGCGCGATCCGGTCGGTCTTTTTGAATGTTGCTTTCAGGCACGGGGCGCGCAGATTACTTCGTCCCGCTGGCATGTGCGAGTGCTTCGATGCGCTCGATGCATTCGCCCAGCTGCGGCCCTGACAGATCGAGGGTCGCATGCACGCTCGCGTCGTTGGCCGCGAGCCGCAAGGCTTCCAGAAAGGGTGCCAGCCCGCGCACCAGCATGTCGGGATGGCGCTTGGCCTGGTTGAGGTAGACGCCCAGCCGGTGGGCCAGATCCACGGCGTCCGTCTTGCCCGACATTTCGGCCACCGCTTCGAGGTGCGCCCCGCTGTCGAGGTTCATGAATCCCCACACGCGCGCCACCGACGCCACGTCGGCGAACCCCGGCGCTTGCATGAGAGCGCGCCGCACGGGCGTGGGCACGACGCCGGCAAACCACAGGTCGTGTTCAAGCGCAGCGCGTGTGCATAGACGCTTCAGCTCTGGATTGTCGGCGGCGCTTCCCGCGCCCGCCATGGTTTTGCCCCACGCGCCTCGGCCGATGACGATCTGGTTCTTGTTGCGAACGAGAACCGTCGTCTTCTCTCCCAGCCGCGCCCGCAGCCACGCGGTCACTCGGGCTTCGTCCAGCGCATCTGTCTCCGCGATGAGCACGAAGCGGTCGTCGCTTTGCCGTTCGCCCGGCAAGGCGATGAGGAGGCTGCGAAGCTGTCGTGGAACGTCGAAACCCGCCCCCGCGGCGAAGGCGTCGAAGAAGGGTCTTGCATGCTTGGCCAGCGCGGGAAACCCGGTTCGCCAAGCTGGTTGGCCGCGCAAGCGTTCCAGGTCGGCCGAAAGCACAATTCGCGTATCGGCTGGAAGCAGGGCCAAGGCCGCGATGATTCGCTCCGTTCGTGGCTCGTCTTTCTTGATCGACAAATCGCGCGGGTCACGCCGGCAACCTGGCGCGAGGGCCAACGCTGCGAGGAAGGCCAACGCCGCGAAGATGACAGAGACGGCGGCTCGGCCGCCAGACATGGAAAATGCTCGCAAGTGGAATCTCAGATCGAAATCGAGCAATGATAGCCCTTAGACAATGACTTGGGCACGGATGAGCTTCAAAGGGCAAGTGGTATGGGTGCGCTCGGACGACGGGGTTCGGCCCGCACTGGACGCCGACGGTAGGGCCGAGATGAAATATCGCGAAGGCGACACGCGTAGCTACCGGCCCTTGCCGCAGAACCTGGGTCCCGCCGGTGCTCAGGTGGCGCAGCCAGCGGAGTCGGTCACTTCAGATAGGCCGGCCAAGGCCGCGGCTCGACCTGCGCCGCGCAAGCCGCGCGAGGAAAAGCCGGCCCAAACGGTGCAACCTGCGTCGGGGCAAACCGTGCATGTGTGGACCGACGGGGCGTGCTCGGGAAACCCCGGTCCCATGGGCATCGGCGTGGTGGTGACGGTGGGCGACCGGCGCAAGGAACATGGCGAGTACCTGGGCAGGGGCACCAACAACATCGCCGAGCTTACGGCAATCCGCCGCGGGCTGGAGATCGCTGCTGAACTTATGCCGGGCCAAGACTTCGCGGTGCGCGTGTACACCGATTCGAGCTACTCCATCGGCTTGCTTTCGCAGGGCTGGAAGGCCAAGGCGAATCAGGCGCTGGTGGCCGAGTTGCGCGAGTTTCTGCGCGGATTCCCCAACCTGCGCATGATCAAGGTGAAAGGGCACGCAGGCGTGCCCGAAAACGAACGTTGTGACGTCCTGGCCTGCCAGGCGGTTGCGCAGAATCGCTAGGGATGGGTTCTACTGTCCGCGCAGCTGGTCGATTCGCTTTTCGATGATGGCCCGGTCGGTCGCCTTGGGTGAGCCCTTGAGGTAGAGCTTGAGGTGCTTGGTGGCGTCCGCGGCTTTTCCGGATTGGGCGTAGGCGAGCCCGAGGCCGCGGTGGATGGAAGGATCCTTCGGGTTCAACTTGAGCGCCTGACTGTACTCGGCGATGGCCTCGGCGGTCTTGCCCTGGAACAGCTTGGCGTTGCCACGCTCGTAGGCCTCGTTGGCGCGCTTGTAGTCTTCCTCGCTCGGCTTGCCGCTGGAGGATTTGGGTTCGGGCGCGGAGATCTCTGCCTTGGGCTTTTCGGTGGCGGCGGGCTTTTCCGCGTGAGCTGGCTTCTCGGCATGGGCGGTTTTTTCAGCGAGCGCGGGTTTCTCGGCGCGAGCGGGCTTCTCGGTGACAGTTGGTTTTTCGGCGGGTGCTGGCTTCTGCTTTGGCTCTGGCTTGGTCGCCTCCACCGGCGCAGGCTTCGCCGCCAGGGCGGCCGGTTCATCGCTGGGCGTGGGCTCGGCTTGCGCAGGCGCGGGCTCGGATTTGGCCGGTTCCTTGGCTGCGGGCTGGTCACCGCTCTTGCCGCGCAGGAAGTACACACCGGCACCGATCATTGCCACCAATGCCACGGCGCCCACAACGATCAACGGCGTCTTGCTGGCCGCTGCTTGGGGCTCCTCGGCGTCATCCTCGGTGCCCGACCACTTGGCCGGCTTGCCTGTCTTCGCTTTGCCCTTCTTCGGAAGTGGCTTGGCCTTGAATTTGGATTTGGACGGTGTGGGTCTGGGACTTGGGTCCGCAGGCGGCTCTGACTCTGCCAGTTCCTCTGCGGTCTCCGATACGGCGGGCTCCGGTTCGGGCGCCCGCCGTTCCATCTTGGACATCGACATGTCCATGCCGGATTCAAACATCACCGTGGCGGCTGGTTGGTTCGGCCTCGAGGCGGTCTGAAGGGTTGGGCTGGCGGGAACTGGTGCGGCCTGCTCCTCCAGATCGACGTCGATATCCGTGCCCTCGGATAGGCCCTGCGCCGGCTCGGCTGGCGCGGAGGGCGCCGCAAATGCACCTTCAGCGATGTGGCGATTCTGCGTCGCCGCGGTGGCGAAAGAATTCCTGGCGCCAGAAGAAGCGGGGGGAGGCACTGCTTGGGGCGCCGGCTCGGGAACGGTCTTTGGCACGGTTCCAGGGATGGGCCCGCCCACACCCCAGAGCATGGTCTTG
>Ga0302322_100003409_pt1 | contig 13653 bp, 12 predicted proteins | sample Fen_T0_2_FD_203757 | JGI IMG/M metagenome (GOLD analysis project Ga0302322, IMG submission 203757) | Peat permafrost microbial communities from Stordalen Mire near Abisko, Sweden - Fen_T0_2 | ecosystem: Environmental > Terrestrial > Soil > Wetlands > Permafrost | place: Sweden: Abisko...
AAAGTCCAGGCACTCGGTGACCATCACGCACTTGAGCTTCAAGGCCTCCGCGAGGTGGCTGACCAGGGAGTCGAAAAACTCCTGGCCGGTCACGCCCGAGGTGGCCTCGACGATCCACCAGAGCAGGTCTTCAGCGGGACGCGCCTGCAGCGGCAGGGCGGTGGCGAGAGGGTGGGCCTGGGCGGGATCGGACATTGGAGGCGCGGCCGGGAGCACCGGCAAGGGTTGCCCTTGCTGGCCGCGGGTTATCGGCTCAGAGGTCGTAGTCTATCGTCAGCGGTGCATGGTCGCTGAAACGCTCGTCGAGATAGATCGCCACCTTTCGGGCGCGCGCGGCGATACCGGGGGTGGCGATCTGGTAGTCGATGCGCCAGCCCACGTTCTTGGCCCAGGCCTGGCCGCGGTTCGACCACCAGGTGTATTGGTCGGGGCGCTCATCGATGGTGCGGAACACGTCCACGTAGCCGGCCTCTTCGAACACCTGGGTCAACCATTCGCGCTCCTCGGGCAGGAAGCCGGAGTTCTTCTTGTTGCCCTTCCAGTTCTTCAGGTCGATTTCCTTGTGGGCGATGTTCCAGTCGCCGCAGATCACGAATTCGCGCTTTTCCTTCTTGAGCTTGCGCAAGTGCGGCATGAAGTCGGCGAGGAAGCGGAACTTGGCTTCCTGGCGTTCCGGCGAGGATGAGCCGGAGGGCAGGTACAGGGAGATTACCGACAGATCCTTGAAATCGACCCGCACATAGCGGCCCTCGGGGTCGAACTCCTTGGAGCGAAAGCCGATGTGCACCTTGTCCGGCTTGACGCGGGTATAGGCCCCTACTCCGCTATAGCCCTTTTTCTCGGCGTAGTGGAAGTGCCCGGTCAGGCCGTCGGGTGAGCGGAACTCGTCGGTCATGTCGGCACCCTGGGCCTTGAGTTCCTGCACGCACACCACGTCGGCCTTTTGCTTGGCCATCCATTCGAAACAGCCTTTTTTGGCGGCCGAGCGGATGCCGTTCAGGTTGAGTGAGATAATCCGCATTCGGGTTGCGCTTTCTTTGGTTCTGCTTGTTTTTTGGGGGTTTTTTCGGGTTATGGCCGATCTGCGCCTGGACTTTATCCGCTTTTGCATTGCTTCGGGCGTGCTCACCTTCGGCGAATTCAAGACCAAGGCAGGGCGCCTGTCGCCGTATTTCTTCAACGCCGGTTCATTCGACCACGGCGCGGCGCTGGGCAAGCTGGCCGAATTCTATGCCAAGACCATCGTCGCTTCCGGCCTGAAGTTTGACATGCTGTTCGGCCCGGCCTACAAGGGCATCGCCCTGGCCGCGGCCACCGCGGTGGAACTGGCGCGCCTGGGCCGCGACACGCCCTTTGCCTACAACCGCAAGGAGGCCAAGGACCACGGCGAGGGCGGCGTGGTCGTGGGGCGCAAGCTGGCTGGGCGGGTGCTGATCATCGACGACGTGATTTCGGCCGGCACTTCGGTGCGCGAGTCGGTGGCGCTGATCCGCGCCGCCGGGGCCACCCCGGCCGGAGTGGCGATCGCCCTGGACCGGATGGAAAAGGGCACCGGCGAGCTTTCCGCGGTCGAGGAGGTCAACCGCGACTACGCCCTGCCCGTTATCAGCATAGCCGCCCTGACGGATGTATTGCAGTTTCTGGATGCCAGCGGCGATCCGGCCTTGCTACAATTCCGTCACGCGGTCGCTGCCTACCGCAAGGCTTATGGGATACGGGAGCCGGCCCACGGCTAGGCAGGTGATGGCGGTCAGGGGTGGCGGTCGACGATTGTGGTCAGCGATTGCGGTCAACGGATCTGGCCTGTTGATCGGGTTCCTCGGGCGCGCCAATACGCCCGCATCATGGGTATGTAGTACCGGGAGCCGCCTTGAGTGGCTGGAAAGAAAGTTCAACGAGATGCCGGCAATGAATTCGATGCGTTGCACCCCTGTGGCAGTTGTCGCTGATCCGCGCGGTCCCAAGGCGGAGCAGGGCCGTTTGTCCAATCGCCTGTCAAGGACCATCACGATGCTAGCAAGAGTTGCCCCCTGGGCGGGTGCGTTTGTCCTGGCGCTGCTGGCCGGCGGGCCGGCGGGTGAAGCGCTGGCGCAAACCCGCATTTACACCTGCAAGGACGCCAGCGGCAAGACCTTGACCTCGGACCGGCCTCTGCAGGAATGTCAGGGCCGCGAGCAGCGCATCCTGGGCAAGGACGGCACTGTCGTCCAGAAGATCGATGCGCCGCTGACCGACGAGCAAAAGGCCGAGCGCGCCGCCGAGGAGAAGAAAAAGAAGGCCGAGGACGATCGCAAGCGCGAGCAGCTGCGCAAGGACAAGGCGCTGCTCAATACCTACGAGAACGTCGACGACATCGAGTCCAAGCGCCAGCGCGCCCTGCAGCAGGTCGAGCGCGAGGCACGCGAATCGGAAAAGCGCATGACCCTGCTGCGAAAGAACGCGGCTGACAATGCGGCCGAAGCGGAGTTCTACAAGAAGAAACCCAGGCCGCCCGACCTGAAGCGCCGCATGGACGAGAACGAGGCGGCGTTGCGCGCCGAGCAACTCCTGCTGCAATCCAAACGCGACGAGGTCACGCAAGTCAACCTGAAGTTCGACGATGACAAAAGGCGCTATATCGAACTGACCGGCGGACCGGCGCCTGCGGCCGCCGGCTCGGCGCCGGCCGCGGCGCCAACCAAGGGCGCGGCCAAGTAAGGCACGCACAGCTGTAGCCGCAGAGCCGTAGCAAAATAACAAGGGCCGCATCGCGGCCCTTGTTCATTGGTGGCGCTTCCTGCCCGGTCCTGACTTAGCCAAGCTTGCGCCTGAGTATCTCGTTTACCTGTGCCGGATTGGCCTTGCCCTTGGAGGCCTTCATCACCTGCCCGACCAGGGCATTGAAGGCCTTTTCCTTGCCGGCGTGGAATTCCTCGACCGACTTCTGGTTGGCGGCCAGCACGTCGTCGACGATGGTTTCGATCGCGCCGGTGTCAGAGATCTGCTTCAAGCCTTTCGCTGCGATGATCGTGTCGGCATGGCCCTCGCCGGCCCAGATCGCGGCGAACACGTCCTTGGCCAGCTTGCCCGAGAGCGTGCCGTCGGCTATCCGCGCCAGCAGGCCGGCGAGCAGCGCCGGGGTGACGGGCGCGGCATCGGGCGTCAGGCCCGCTTCGTTCAGTCGCCCGGACAATTCGCCGGTGATCCAGTTGGCCGCCAGCTTGGGGTCGATCTTGCCGGCCGCCAGCACGGCGGAAAAATAGTCCGCCAGCGCACGGGTGCCGGTCAGCACGGCCGCGTCATACGCCGACAGGCCATGCTGGGCGACAAAGCGCTCGCGCATGGCCACCGGCAGTTCCGGCATTTTCGCGCGAATCTCGTCGACCATGTTGGCCGGGATCACCAGCGGCAGCAGGTCCGGATCGGGGAAGTAGCGATAATCCATCGCGTCTTCCTTGCTGCGCATTTCGCGGGTCTCGTTCTTGTCCGCATCGTAGAGCACCGTGGCCTGCTTGATCTTGCCACCGTCCTCGAGGGTTTCGATCTGCCAGCCGATCTCGTATTCGATGGCCTTTTCCAGAAAACGGAAGGAGTTCAGGTTCTTGATCTCGCGCCGCGTGCCGTACTCGGGAGCGCCCCAACGCCGTACCGACACGTTGGCGTCGCAGCGGAAACTGCCTTCCTGCATGTTGCCGTCGCAGATGCCCAGCCACACCACCAGCGAGTGCAGCGCCTTGGCATAGGCCACGGCCTCGCTGGATGAACGCATGTCCGGCTCGGAGACGATCTCCAGGAGCGGCGTGCCGGCGCGGTTCAGGTCGATGCCGGACATGCCGGCGAAGTCTTCATGCAGCGACTTGCCGGCATCTTCTTCAAGGTGTGCCCGGGTCAGGCGCACGGTCTTTTCCACTGCGCTGGTCCCGCTGCCGACCAGAATGGTCAGGCTGCCGCCCTGCACCACCGGCGTCTCGTACTGGCTGATCTGGTAGCCCTTGGGCAGGTCGGGGTAGAAATAATTCTTGCGCGCGAAGATCGAGCGCGGCGCGATGGTCGCGCCCACCGCGAGGCCGAACCGGATGGCGCGTTCGACCGCGCCCTTGTTGAGCACCGGCAGCACGCCGGGCAGCGCCAGGTCGACCGCGCAGGCCTGCGTGTTCGGCGCGGCGCCGAAGGCGATCGAGGCGCCGGAAAATATCTTCGAAGCGGTGGTCAGCTGGGTATGCGTCTCCAGCCCGATCACCACTTCCCAGTCTTTGCGTCCTGCCATTACTCGTCCTTGGTTTGGCTGTCACTGTCTTTGAGGTAGCCGGGCATCAGGTCGGGCCGCAGCAGGTAGATCTGGTGGCGCACCAGCATCACCTCGGCCATCGCGGTGCCGATCTTGCCGACCTGTTCGACCGGCATGCCGGTGCCGTCGCGCATTTCCTGCGCGGCTTGATCGAGCAGCCGCGAGGCCTCGATCAGCTTGGCGTGGATGTTGTCGAGCTTGGCCATGTCCGGTTCGCGTTTCAGATGTCGACGGGCGCGCACTTATGCCAGTCGGTCGCCTGCTGGTAGCGGTGCGCGGCGTTCAGCATGCGGCTCTCGGCGAAATAATTGCCCACCAGGTGCAGGCCCACCGGCCGCCCCTGGTCGCCGAAGCCGCAGGGAATCGACATTGCAGGCAATCCCGCCAGGTTGGCGGCAATGGTATAGATGTCGTTCAGGTACATCTGCACCGGGTCGGCCGCCTTGGCGCCGATGTCGAAGGCCACCGAAGGCGAGGTGGGGCCCAGGATCAGGTCGCATTGCCCGAATGCGGCCTTGAAATCGTTTGCGATCAGGCGGCGCAGCTTTTGTGCCTTCAGGTAATAGGCGTCGTAATAGCCATGCGACAACACGTAGGTGCCGATCAGGATGCGCCGTTTGACTTCCGCACCGAAACCCTGGGCGCGGGACTTCTTGTACATGTCCATCAGGTCGCCGTACTCCGGTGCGCGGTGGCCGTAGCGCACGCCATCGAAGCGCGACAGGTTCGACGATGCCTCGGCCGGCGCGATCACGTAATACGCCGGCACCGACAGCTTGCCGTTCGGCAGCGAGATGTCGACGATGGTCGCGCCGAGCTTCTTGAACTCGGCGATCGCCGCTTCGATGGCCTTGGCCACGTCCGCGCCCAGACCCGCGCCGAAGTGCTCCTTCGGCAAGCCGATGCGCAAGCCCTGCAAAGGCTGGTCCAGATCGCGCGTGTAGTCTTCCTTGTCGCGCTCCAGCGAGGTGGAGTCGCGCGGGTCAAAGCCGGTCATCACGTTAAGCATCAGCGCCAGGTCCTGCGCCGACTTGGCCATCGGCCCGCCCTGGTCCAGGCTGGAGGCGAACGCGATCATGCCGTAGCGCGACACCGTGCCATAGGTGGGTTTCAGGCCCGACACGCCGCACAGGGCGGCGGGCTGGCGGATCGAGCCGCCGGTGTCGGTGCCGGTGGCCGCCGGGGCCATGCGCGCGGCCAGCGAAGCGGCGGCGCCGCCCGAGGATCCGCCCGGCACGGCCTCGCGCGCCCAGGGGTTTTTCACCTTGCCGAAATACGAGGTCTCGTTCGACGAGCCCATCGCGAACTCGTCCATATTGGTTTTGCCCAGGGTCACCGCGCCGGCCGCGCCGAACTGCTCGATCACGTGCGCATCGTAAGGGCTGACGTAGCTTTCGAGCATCTTCGAGGCGCAGGTGGTGCGCAGCCCCTTGGTGACGAAGATGTCCTTGTGCGCTATCGGTATGCCGGTCAGGGGCGCCGCCTTGCCGGCGGCGATGCGCGCATCGGCCGCCGCAGCCTGCGCGAGCGAGAATCCCTCATCGACGGTGATGAAGGCGTTGATCTCGCCGTTGAGCCGGCGGATGCGGTCGAGGAACAGCCGCGTCAGCTCGACGCTGGAAATCTTTTTCGCCGCGAGTGCCGCGGCCAGTTCGGTGAGAGAGGCGTTTTGCATGTTCTTGAGTGGTAGCCGGTGGCTGTGCGTGCGGTGACCGGCTATTCAATGACGACCGGCACGAGGTACAGGCCGCGCTCGACCTGCGGCGTACCGTCGACCCGTGGGGCACAGGCCTGGTTCGCCTCGCGCTGGTCGGTCTCGGTCACCCGGTCCTCGCGCAGGCGCTGGCTGACTTCGATGCCGTGCGACATCGGCTCTACGCCCTCGGTGTCGACCGCGTTCATCTCTTCGATCAGGCCGAAAATGTTCGCCAGCTGGCCCAGCGTGGCCGCCGCTTCGGCCCCGGAGATGTCGATGCGCGCCAGGTGCGCGATGCGTTTTACGTCGTCGAGTACTAGGGACATGGCTGTTTTTGCGGAAAATGCGCCGGCCGCGCCGGCCGGGGAGCCTTGCGCCGCGCTGCAGTATGTGAGGAAACACCTTGAATTATAAGGTAGAATTGCCTGTTATCTTGCGTGCCGCAGACATGCAACAGCAAGCCTTGCCCATAAGGGGGGTGAGGCCATCACGAAAGCTCCTACATGTTTGGATTTCTTCGCAGTTATTTTTCCAATGATCTGGCCATCGACCTGGGCACCGCCAACACGCTGATTTACGTGCGCGGCAAGGGCATAGTGCTGGACGAACCTTCGGTGGTGGCAATCCGCCAGGAAGGCGGGCCGAACGGCAAAAAGACCATCCAGGCGGTCGGCAAGGAAGCCAAGCTGATGCTCGGCAAGACGCCCGGCAACATCACCGCCATCCGGCCGATGAAGGACGGCGTGATCGCGGACTTCACCGTCACCGAGCAGATGCTCAAGCAGTTCATCAAGAAGGTCCACGAGTCGCGCCTGTTCTCGCCCTCGCCGCGCATCATCATCTGCGTGCCGTGCGGCTCGACCCAGGTGGAGCGCAGGGCGATCCGCGAGTCCGCCCTGGGCGCGGGCGCCAGCCAGGTGTACCTGATCGAGGAGCCGATGGCCGCCGCGATCGGCGCCGAACTGCCGGTCTCGGACGCCACCGGCTCGATGGTGGTCGACATTGGCGGGGGCACCACCGAGGTGGGTGTGATCTCGCTGGGCGGCATGGTCTACGCCGGCAGCGTGCGGGTCGGCGGCGACAAGTTCGACGAAGCCATCATCAACTACATCCGCCGCAACTACGGCATGCTGATCGGTGAAACGACGGCTGAATCGATCAAGAAGCAGATCGGCTCGGCCTTCCCGGGGTCCGAGGTCAAGGAGATGGAAGTCAAGGGCCGCAACCTGGCCGAGGGCATTCCGCGCTCCTTCACGATTTCCTCGAACGAAATACTCGAAGCGCTTACCGACCCGCTCAACAGCATCGTCTCCGCGGTAAAGTCTGCCCTGGAGCAGACCCCGCCGGAACTGGGTGCCGACATCGCCGAAAAAGGCATGGTGCTGACCGGCGGCGGCGCCCTGCTGCGTGACCTGGACCGCCTGCTGATGGAAGAGACCGGGCTGCCGGTGATCGTCGCCGAAGACCCGCTCACCTGCGTGGTGCGTGGTTCCGGCATCGCGCTGGAACGGATGGAAAAACTCGGCGCGATCTTTACCAGCGACTAGACTTGCCGGCAAGAGTGGCCGGCGGTTTTTGCTGAAAAGTCGCCGGATCAGCAAGAATCGCCGGCTACTTTTGTCGGATATGGATCAACATGAAATCACCGGCCGGGAATGCGCAGGACGCCGGATGGTTTGATGCAGGAAACAACCACGAAGAAGCGAGTGCGTGCAAGCTGTGTCCCTATGAACAAGATGAGCCGCGCAACCGGTCTTTGCCACATGATCGTGGCGTAGTTTCCCGCCATGGAATACACTCCGCCGCCGTTTTTCCGCCAGGGGCCGTCGGCCCTGGCGCGCCTGGTCGCGTTCGCCACCCTGTCGATGCTGCTGCTGGTGCTCGATGCCCGCTTCAAGCTGCTCGAGCGGGTGCGCTTCGGCGTCGCTCTGGTGCTCTACCCGATGCAGGTGACGGCACGCAAGCCCGGCGAGGGTGTTTCGGCGGCGGCGGCCTATCTGGAGCGCCAGCGCCTGCTGCTGGCCGAGAACGCGCGCCTGAAGCAGTCCGAACTCTCCGTTGCCCAGCGCCTGCTGCGCTCTTCGCAGATCGAAGGCGAAAACGCCAATTTGCGCGCCCTGCTGGCGATGCGTGAACGCCTGCCGGTGGTCGCGGTGGCCGCCGAGACCCTGTACGACGCGCGTGATCCGTTCACCCGCAAGGTGGTGATCGACAAGGGCCTGGGTGGCGGTGTGCGCGCCGGCCAGGTGGTGATCGATGGCGCCGGGGTGATGGGCCAGGTGACGCGCTCCTATCCCTTTGTCGCCGAAGTCTCGCTGCTCACTGACCGTGACCAGGCCATTCCGGTCCAGGTGGTGCGCAATGGCCTGCGTGCGATCGCCTTTGGCACGCCGGGCAGCGGCGTCGGCGGCAACGAGACCGGCGCGATGGAACTGCGCTATCTTGCCGCCAATGCCGATGTGCGCGAGGGCGACGTGCTGGTCACCTCCGGAATCGACGGCACCTACCTGGCCGGCCTGCCGGTAGCTACGGTAACGCGCATCGAGCGCGAGGCCGGTTATGCCTTCGCCAAGATCATCTGCAAGCCGGCTGCCGGCATCGACCGCTTCGGCCAGGTGCTGGTGCTGATGAGCGAGGCCAAGCCGCCGCCGCCGCCGCCGCCCGATGTCGAGGAGAAGTCCGGCAAGGGCAGGCCAAAGCGCCGCCCGGAAAACAGCACGGCTGCCGAAGAGAAGCCTCCCGGGCAACGCGCCCCGACGCCCAAAAAGTAGCCATGCCCGCCCCCAGCGCCCCCAAGCAATACATCCTGCTACCGGTGAACCCCTGGTTCATCGCGTTCACGCTGGTGTTTTCGCTGATGCTCAACCTGCTGCCGGTGGGTCGCGCCGCCTGGACCCTGGCCTGGCCGGACTGGGTCGCCCTGACCCTGGTGTTCTGGAACATCCACCAGCCGCGCCGGGTCGGCCTGTCGGTGGCCTGGCTGCTTGGCCTGGTCATGGACGTGAACAACGCCAGCCTGCTGGGCGAGCATGCGCTGGCCTACTCGGTGCTTTCCTATGCGGCCATTTCCCTGCACCGGCGCGTCCTGTGGTTCTCCATCCCGACCCAGATGGTGCACGTGCTGCCCTTGTTCCTGGCCGCGCAGCTTGTGGTGATGCTGATCCGCATGGTCGTCGGTGGCGCCTATCCGGGGATTGCCTATTTCAGCGCCAGCCTGGTCGCGGTGGCGCTCTGGCCGCTGGTCGTATATCTCTACCTGGCGCCGCAGCGGCGGCCGGCGGACAAGGACGAGAATCGGCCCATCTGAGGAAACGCCGAACAAGTCGTGAATACCGGGATGCGCAAGACCGGCCTGACTCTGGAATCGAAGGTTGTTAAGGGGGCGTAGCCCGCTTATTCAATGTTTCTCCGAGGGGCCGGCGAAGCAGCCGCTTGCCGGTTTAGCCATCATGACAGGCTTTCTTGCCCGGCATTGACCTGGATTCAATCGCGGCGGTGGTCAGGCACCGGGATGAGGCAATGACACTGCGAGGACAGGCGCGGCGACGCTGGACCCACGCAGCCGATGCGCGGCGGGGCTCCTGCCTAGGCCCCGCGGTGGCCGTGGGCGGCGAGCAGGGATCTGGCGGCGCGCTCACCTGACCAATAGGCGCCGTGCACGGTGGCCGGATCGTCGCGGTGGGTGGCTTCACCGGCAAAATAGACGGTGGCGGCCAGCGGGCGGGCCAGCCGGTCGCGGTCGCGTCCGGCGGCGCCGACCGGCAGGAAGGAGTACGAGCCCAGGGCGTAGGGGTCGGCGCCCCAGCGAGTCACCACGGCTGCTTCGGGGTCGGGAATGTCCTTGCCGAAGGTGGCGCGCAGGTTGGCCATCACCCGCCCGATCACCTGGTGATCGGTCAGATTCTCGATCTCGCGCGCCATATCCCCCGAAGTCAGTCCCACCAGGGCGGCGCGGCTCTGGTAACGCGCCAGGTTGATCATCGCGTAGCAGAGCGGCGGCGGGTCGGCATAGACGGCGACAAAGTCCCAGCGCTCCGGCCAGAACGTGTGCGGAAACTGCAAATACACCTTGTTGAACAGGCCCATGCGGATCTGCCCGATCGCGCTGCGGTGCGACTCCGGCAGGGCTGGCGTGAATTCGATGTCGCCACGCGCCAGCACGCCCACCGGCACGGTGACGACCACGGCGTCGGCATCCCAACTCGCGTCCGGCGTCACGATCCGGGCTGCGCCGGCACGCCATTCGATGCGCTTGACCTGGGTGGACAGGCGGATGTCCAGGCCCTGCGCCAGCAAGGCCACCAGGCGGTCCATGCCGCCGATCACGTATTGATCGTCGCCCGGGAAGATTTCGTCATCCGGGGGCTTGGTGTCCGAGTCCTCCAGCACCGAATTGAGGCTGACCTCCTCCAGCGGTGCCGCCAGGTTCGATTCGATCACCCAGCGTTGCATGGTCAGCAGGCCGCGGCTGATTCCGCCCGCCTCCTGCTGAATCCGCTGCACCGCATCTTCAAACAACTGCGCCACCGACTGGGTGCGGCCCCGGTTGCCGAAGGCCTGGCGCAGCATGTCGCCCAGGCCTGCCGGGCTGCCGGCCGACTCCAGGGCGCTGTTGAACTGCTGGGCGAAGCGGCGCACCTCGGACTGCCTGATCCGGGTCACCTCGCCTGACTCGGAGACGTTGAACAGGCCCACATTGCCGTAATTCGTGACCCGGGTCGGGATCCCGGCTTGCGCGGCGATCGGCTTGAGCGGGTTTTTCGGCCCGCCGTGCAGCCACGAAGGCCCCAGATCCAGCGGCGCGCCGAATTCATGGAGGGTGTTGACCCGCCCGCCGATCCGATCGCGCGCTTCCAGGACGGTCACCGTGCAGCCGGCGCGGCGCAAGTCGCGGGCGGCCGTCAGCCCGGCGAAGCCGGCACCGACCACCACCACCCGGGCGCCACCGGCGCCGGTCGGCGGCGCGGCGCAGCCCGCCCCCAGCGCCGAGGCGCCGGCCAGCCCGGCCACGCGACCGAGGAAGGCACGACGATTCGGTGCTACGGGGCTGTCGTTCATCGCGCTGGCAAAAATGCGGGGACACGCATGGGCTACGGAGGCGCTATCGACGCGCACAGGCAAGTTCGGATGCAAATGATGCACTAGTTTCGGGTAGCGCTTAACCTGGCGTCAAGGTCCTTTACGGCCTTTTACACGCGCATTGCCCGGTGTCGCAGGGCGCCCCGTGCCGGGGCCGTGGGGCTTGCCGGACAAGTCTTTACTTGAAATCCGAGGTCATCTGCTCGGAGATCGGGTGGCCTTCGGAGGTTGCCGCGCAGACGTCCGCATAGGCGGCGAAGGGCGGCGGTGGAGCAAAGCCCTCGGCCAGCAGGCGCTCATTGCGGAAGGTGATGTTGAGCGCCGCGAACACGCCGTACAGCTTGATGGCGCGCTGCATGATGCGTGGATTGCAGGCACCGAGCTTTTCCTGGTACTGCCCGCGCAGCGCCGCCAGTTCGTCGTAGGTGGCCTGCCGGTAGCTGCTGCCCAGGGGCGGCACGCCGCGGCCCTTGGCCATCGCAATGTCAAGTTCGGCGAAGGTGGAGGCGTTGTCCGGACCGGCGGCGGCGTGATACATGGTGTGCGACAGGTGGTCCTTGAGCGCGATGTGGACGATCGCCTGCGCCGCCCAGTCCACCGGCACCACGTCGACGCGGTCGGTCAGTGCGCAGGTGAACTGGCCGAGGAGTTGCGCGGTGCGGAATACCCAGTAAATGCTGCCGGACGGCCGGGTGCCGAGCTTGCTGTGGCCGACGATGATAGTCGGGCGCACAACCACGAAGGGCAGGTCCGGCAGTTCGGCGCGGATCTTCTGCTCGATCGCCAGCTTGGTCTCGGTGTAGGGCACCAGGTGACGCGGCGGCTTGGCCGGCACATAGTCTTCCGGCACCGGATTGGGCACGTCCAGGCCCATGCACATGGCGGTGCCGATGTGCACGAAGCGGGTCAGCTTGGCCACTTCATTGAGGCGCCGCGCGAACTCGAAGGTGCCTTCCACGTTGATCGGCCACAGCGAGGGGTGGTTGGCAAAGGTGGCGATGGCCGCGCTGTTGATCACGTGAGTGACCTGGGCCAGCAGCGGATCGTTGAAGATTGCCGCCGCCTGCTTGAAGTCGCCCAGGATGATCTGTTCCTCGCGAACCCGTTCGAGCAGGTCCGCGGCCAGCTCGAACTTGGCCAGGGCGGCAACCATGCGCTCGCGGCCCGCGCTCTTTGTCGGGGCGCGCACCAGCAGCAAGGTGTGTTCCCACGCCGGGGTGCCGATCAATTCGGCGGCGATGGCGCCGCCCAGAAAGCCGGTGCCGCCGGTCAGCAACAGGCGACCGTCAAAAGTAGTCATTTATTTCTGATGTCAACGCGAAAAAGTCTGTCCCGGCGCGCTTCGCCACTACCGCGTGCGCGTCCCCCTGGACCAAGGGTCGATTGTAACAAGCCGGCATCTCCTGCGCCGTCTGCGGAACTGCAAATTTGTGTGTCCCGTCAGCTGGTTGCGCCGCGAGGCGAAAAAAGTGGGAAAATCCAGCGCTGGCCGGAATTGTCATCCGCGCCGGGGTTTCCTGAACGGTGAGTCGCCGCCTGTGCCAAATTGGCGGGCCGGGCAGGGCGGACCTGCCAGTTACGACCGCCGCTACAGCCGCCCAAATCCGCAAGTTTGTTCAGCCCCAGGTTCCCAGTGCAGTTTCGCAAAGCCCAGCGCCTCCTGTTTCGCAACCGCGAAGTGCCCAATCGGCCCGGGCGGGGCGCCACTGAGCTCAAGAACGCCGAAAAGGAACTCTCCGCGTTCCGCTTGCGCCTGGGGTTCGCGGCGGTGATGATCGTCGCCTGCTTCGGAGTGCTGGTCACGCGCTTCGTGATACTGCAAGTGGCCAAGTACGACGAGTACCAGTCCGCCGCCGAGGACAACCGCATCTCGATCCTGCCGATCGCGCCGAATCGCGGCCTGATCTACGACCGCAACGGCGTAGTGCTGGCGCGCAACTATTCCGCCTATACGCTGGAAATCACCCCGTCCAAGGTGGCTGACCTGGAGGAGACCATCAACGACCTGGCCAAGCTGGTCGACGTCAGTCCGAAGGACCGCAAGCGCTTTTCCAAGCTTCTGTCCGAATCGAAGAATTTCGATTCCCTGCCGATCCGCACCCGCCTGACAGACGACGAGGTGGCGCGCTTTGCGGCCAACCGCTATCGCTTCAAAGGTGTGGAAATCAAGGCGCGCCTGTTTCGCCAGTACCCGAACGGCGAGGCCGCCGCGCACGTGCTCGGCTACATCGGCCGGATCAGCGAAAAGGACCAGCAGGACCTCGAGGACGCCGGCCTGGAGGCGAACTACAAGGGCAGCGAGCACATCGGCAAGATCGGCATCGAGCAAAGCTACGAGAAGGAACTGCACGGCCAGACCGGCTTCGAGCAGGTCGAGGTCGACGCCGGCGGGCGCGCGGTGCGCACCCTGTCGCGCAGCGCGCCGGTATCGGGCAACAATCTGGTCCTGACCATCGACATCGAGCTGCAAAAGATCGCCGAGGCGGCCCTGGGGGATCGCAAGGGCGCGGTGGTCGCCATCGAGCCGGCCACCGGCGAGGTGCTGGCCTTTGCCAGCCGGCCGGCCTTCGATCCCAACCTGTTCGTCGACGGTATCGACAGCGCCAACTGG
>Ga0302322_100003410_pt1 | contig 13652 bp, 10 predicted proteins | sample Fen_T0_2_FD_203757 | JGI IMG/M metagenome (GOLD analysis project Ga0302322, IMG submission 203757) | Peat permafrost microbial communities from Stordalen Mire near Abisko, Sweden - Fen_T0_2 | ecosystem: Environmental > Terrestrial > Soil > Wetlands > Permafrost | place: Sweden: Abisko...
GAAGAAGTGCACGAGCGCCTCGCCGTCTTCCGCGATCGTCCAGTCGTAGAGCAGCTCCTGGGGGTCGCGCCCGGCCGCGGCCGCCTGAGCGGCCAGGCTCGTCGCGGGGTCGGGCTCCTGGTCGGGAAGCGGCGACGACGGGAACACGGCACTGGCCTCACTGAGCATGTACTCGGCGAGCCGGGGCGTTCCGGGCGTCGCGATCTCGGCGAGGATCGCCGCCTTGACGACCGGGTCGACCATCCGCGCGGCACGCTCGGCGACCGGGAGGTCGAGCAGCGCCGTGTACGACGGGCGGCCGAGGAACGGGTGCAGCGTGCGCAGCCCGCAGAGCAGGCCCTGGCGGTGACAGCCGACCTGGGGGAACAGGCGGGCACCGTTCCCGTTCTCGCGTTCGAGGCGTGTGAGCCGGTCGCGCCAGCTGTCCGACCCGTTCGTGGACGCGCCGAACGGAAAGGTGACCGCGAGGCCGGTCTCGCGCGAGAGACGGCTGATCCAGTCGATCTGCGCGTCCCAGACCGCGCGGTCGGCGCCCGCGGCCTGGGGCAGGATCGTCGAGAACACGGCGTCGGGCGAGCCCGCCGCCACCGCGTGGGCGAGGGCGAAGATCTCGTCGAGGTCGGCGAAGGTGCCGGGGACTTCGCGGCCGTCCTTGGCCTTGTGCATCTCGAGCCGGTTGACCGAGAGCCCGATCGCGCCCGCGGCGACGCCGGCCTGCACGATCTCGGCCATTCGCGCGACGTCCTCGGCGGTCGCGGGCTCGTTCGCTGCGCCGCGCTCGCCCATGACGAACGCGCGCACCGCGCCGTGCGCGATCTGCGCGGCGACGTCGAGCGCGTGGGGGAGCGCCTCGAGCGCGTCGAGGTACTCGGCCACGCTCTCCCAGCCCCACTGGATCCCGGCGCGCAGCGCGGGACCGGGGATGCCCTCCACCCCCTCCATGAGCCCGATGAGCCAGTCGTGCCGGTCGGGTGCGGCCGGGGCGAAGCCGACCCCGCAGTTGCCCATGACGACGGTGGTCACGCCGTGCCAGATCGACGGCGTGAGCAGCGGGTCCCATGTGACCTGGCCGTCGTAGTGCGTGTGCACGTCGACGAAGCCGGGCGTGACGACGAGCCCAGCGGCGTCGAGCTCCTCGCGCCCCGGTTCGGCGACGGTGCCCACGGCCGAGATCCGGCCGTCGTCGATCGCGACGTCGGCGGCGACCGGTGCGGCGCCGGTGCCGTCGATCACACGGCCGTTGCGGATCACCAGATCGTGCACGAGGCCCCCCTCCACCGGTGTGGGGCAGAACCTAGTGCGTCCCACGCGCCTCAGCAGACGGCGCCGGAATCCCGGGCTGAGTACGGTGGGCGACCGTGATGAGCAAACTCCCCGCCAAGGTCTACGCACGCGAGCTCGCGCGCCTCCAGCAGGAGCTGGTGGAGATGCAGTACTGGGTGCGCGAGACCGGGTCGCGCGTCGTCGTGCTGTTCGAGGGCCGTGACGCCGCCGGCAAGGGTGGGGCGATCCGCCGGGTCACCGAGTACCTCAACCCGCGGTTCGCGCGCGTCGTGGCCCTGGGCGTGCCCACCGAGCGCGAGCAGACGCAGTGGTACTTCCAGCGCTACGTCGAGCACCTCCCAGCGGCGGGGGAGATCGTGCTGTTCGACCGCAGCTGGTACAACCGCGCCGGGGTCGAGAAGGTCATGGGCTACTGCACGCCGGAGCAGCACAAGACGTTCCTGCGTCAGTGCCCGATCTTCGAGCGCCTCCTCATCGACGAGGGCATCCTCCTCACGAAGTACTGGTTCTCGGTGAGCGACGAGGAGCAGGAGCGCCGGTTCGCGTCCCGCATGAGCGACCCGCTCCGGCGCTGGAAGATCAGCCCGATGGACCTCGAGGCGCGCCTGCACTGGGTCGACTACTCGCGGGCCAAGGACGAGATGATGGTCCACACCGACACGTCCGAATCGCCGTGGTTCACCGTCGAAGGCGACGACAAGCGCTCGGCGCGGCTCAACTGCATCGCGCATCTGCTGACGCGCGTGCCCTACGACAATGCGTCGATTTCCGAGATCCCCGAGCTACCGCCGCGCGGTCCCGACGGTGGGTACGTGCGCCCCGAGCGCGAGACCCAGCACTACGTGCCCGACCAGTCCGCGAAGTTGCGGAAGTAGGCGTCAGCTGATCACGCCGTCGGCCCGGAGGCGCCGCAACTCCGCGTCGTCGCAGCCACAGCGCTCGCGCAGCACGGCGTCGGTGCTCGCGCCGAGGGTCTCGGCCGCGGTCGTCCCGAGGTCGACGTCCTCGATGCGGAACGGAAGGCGCGGTCCGAGGAAGTCGGTGGGTCCGTCGAGCGCGCCGTGCCCGAGGCGTTCGAGCGATCCCAGCGCCGCGACCTGGGGGTCGTGGCGCGCGACCCACGGAGGCTGCACGGGGCCGGCCGGGAGGTCGCAGTCGTCGAGCGCCGCCATGCACTGGGTGGTGGAGCGCGTCGAGCACCAGTGCGCGACGATCGCGTTGGCCTCGGCGAGGACCTCGCCGCGCCGTTCGGCGCGCGTGAGCCGCACGAGGTCGGGACGGCCGAGGTGGCCGCAGAGCTTCTCCCACTGCCGGTCGGAGGTGAGCACCATCGCGACGTGCCCGTCGGTGGTGGCGAACACACCGATCGGGCCGGCGCGCCCGTCGGTGTTGCCCGAACGCGGGGGCTGGCCCGTGTCCTCGTAGTGGTCGACGGGCTCGTCCCAAACGAGGTTGAGCAGCGCCTCGAACATGGTCACGTCGACCAGGCGGCCCCGGCCGTCGAGGTCGCGCTGGCGCAGGGCCGCCATGATGGCCAGGGCGGCGAACACCGAGGTCAGCTCGTCGCCGACCATCACCCCCGACTTCACCGGCGGCCCGTCGGCGAATCCCGTCTTGGCCAGCAGGCCCGACATTGCCTGCACCACGAGGTCCATCGCGGGACGGTCGCGGTAGGGCCCTGTGGTGCCGAACCCGGTGACCGAGCAATGGAGCAGGCGCGGGTTCGCTGCGTCCAGCGTGGCGCGGGAGAGCCCGAGCGCGTCCATCACGCCCGGGCGGAAGTTCTCGACGAGCACGTCGGTGTCGTCGACGAGGTCCAGGAACAGGTCGCGTCCGCGCGGGTGCTTCACGTCGAGGACGATGCTGCGCTTCCCCCGGGCCCGCCGGAGCGGGGCGAGCGGGATGTCCTCAGGCCCGCGGGGCCCCCGGTGCACGCCTCCGGGGCCGACGAACGGGGGCGTCGCCCAGGTCGGATCGCCGCCCGGGGGCTCGATCCGGATCACCTCCGCTCCGAGCGCGGCGAGGTAGTGGGACGCGAGGGGACCCGAGACCATGCGCGCGAGGTCGAGCACGCGGACTCCGGAGAGCGGCCGGGTCACCCGGGTGCTCCGTGGCCGGGTTCGATCCAATGCGGGTCGCGCCCTTCGGCCATCGCCGCGGGACCCTCGACCGCGTCCGGATGCCCCCGCCATGCGATCTGGACGGCTTCGGCGTGCTCGAGCGCGTCGGCGAGGGGGAGGGACTGGGCGGCCCACAGCGAGCGGATCATCTGCTCGACGGCGGCGGGCGAGTTGCGGGCGATCGCCGCGGCTTCGGCCAGCGCGGTGTCGAGCAACGCGTCGGCCGGCGTCACCCGTTGCACGAAGCCGGCCAGCAGCGCGTCGTCGGCGGTCAGGACGTCATGGCGGCCGAACATCCCCATCCGCAGCACGGCGGCGAAGGAGGCGCGCCGGGCGAGCGCCACCGACCCGCTGGCCACGACCATGCCGAGGCTCACGCCGGGGTTGGCGAACGTGGCGTGCTCGGCGGCGAGGGCGAAGTCGCATTCCCCGAGGAACCACAGGCCGCCGCCGAAGCAACGGCCGTTCACGGCCGTGAGGATGGGCTTCCACACGTCGAACTGCCGACCGGTGAAGCGCATCGGGGCCGCGTCGGACGCGGTGGTGATCCGCTCGACCAGCACGGGGTCCGTGACGTCAGCGCCGCTGGTGAAGCTGCGGTCGCCGGCCCCGGTGACGACGACGGCCCGGATCCCGGCGTCTTCGCGCACCGTCCGCCACGCCTCGGGGAGCTCGTGGAGCAGATCGTGCGCGGACAGCGCGTTGCCCTTGTCCGGGCGGTCGAAGACGAGGAGCGCGGTGGAGCCATCCCGGTCGAGTCGAATCGGCACCCCCGGAATCTACGACCGTTGCCGGAGCCGACGCGGCGGGGTGGAGCTCAACCCCAGCGTTGGGGGTCGTCCGGGTCGACTCCCAGGCACAGCTTGCCGACGAGCTCGTGCGCGAGCAGCGAGTTGCCCGGATGGAAGCGACCCATCCGCACGTCGCGGAACAGCTGTTCCATGCGGTGCCGCTTGAACGCACCGGCGCCGCCGGTGAGATCGAGCGCGCGGTCCACGATCTCGACGGCGCGGTCGATGACGAACGAGCGCGTCGCGACGAGGCGCACCGGCCAGTCCTCGTGCTGCTCGCCGTTCGCCCAGTCGCGGCAGGTGCGTTCGAGCAGCGCCTCCGCGGCGTCGTACGCGATCCGCATGTCCGCGATGTTGTGCTGCACCTCGGGATGGTGGGCCATCGAGTGGGTCAACGCGATCGACGTGCGCTGCGGGAGCTGCTCGACGATGAGGTCGAACGCGCGCTTCGCCGCGCCGAGGTACGTCCCGGCGAACCCCATGAGGGCCCAGGCGAAGATCGAGAGGTGGAACGGACCGGCACCGGCGAAGCCCGGCGGGCACACGACGGCGATGTGCTCGTCGGGGACGAAGACGCGGTCGAGGACGGTGTCCTGGCTCTGCGTCGCCCGCATCCCGAGAGTGTCCCAGGTGTCGATCACCTGCACGCCGGGCGCGTGGCGTTCGACGAACCCGTGGACGACGCGCGGCGCCTCGGGGTCCGACGTGTCCATTGCGTGGAACCCGCCGAGCGTCCACACGGGGGAGAGACTGCCGAAGATCTTGTGGCCCGAGATCTCCCAGCCGTCGTCGACGCGATCGGCGCGGGCGACGGACAGCAGCAGCGTGATGTCGTTGCCGGCCTCGCCGTGCAGTGCGCAGAGCACCTCACCCGCAGCCGCGGCTTCGAGCAACCACCGGCACGACCGGTCGCCCATGCGCTCGAGGTCGGCTGCGACGCCGGTCCAGTAGCAGTGCATGTTCGTCGCGAGGGCCGTCGCCGGCGCGACGTACGCCAGGCGGCGGACGAGGCCAACGTACTCGTCGAGGAGCAGCCCCGCGCCGCCGAGCCCGGTGGGCACGGCGGCGGACAGGTACCCGCTGCGGCGGAGCTCGTCGAAGTCCTCCGTGAAGAACCGGTTCTCGCGGTCGTACACGGGGGCCCGCTCGTCGAAGCGAGCGAGCATGTCGTCGGGAAGCAGTTCCGTGGTCAGGGTCGTCATGGATCCCTCCGGGCTCGTCCTGCCCGTGGAGTCCTGCCGCTCGGTCCCTTGTACGCCTGTCGGCGCCATCGGGCAAGAGCCCGGGTGCGGAGCGGGTGCGGACCGAGGTCGGATCAGATGCGGAGGGCGTCGCGGGTACGGTCGAGCTCGGCGGGGTCGCCGGTGGTGGGGACGAGGAACAGCTCGTGCGCGCCCGCGGCCCGGATGCCCTCGACCGCCGCGCGCAGTGCCTCGGGCGTGAAGCACGCGACGCTCTGCGCGCCGTACTGCCCGGCCTCCTCGCCGAAGACCTTGAGATAGTCGTAGGCGTACCGGCGCAGTCGCTCCTCGGCGTCGGTCCCGAGCGCGTACCAGATGCTGGTGGAGAGGTGCGGCGTGTCTTCGCGCCCGGCCGCGGCCCACGCGGTCTCGATCAGGTCGAACGCGCTGCGCACGGTGGCTTCGTCGCCGTCGAGGGTCCACGCGCCGTCGACGCCGGCGGCCCAGCGCGCGGCGCGGCCGATGGCCTTCGGGCCGAGCGCGCCCGCAATGAGGGGTGGGCCGCCGGCCTGCACCGGTGGCGGTCCGACGGGGTCGGCGCCGGGGAACGGCGGCTCGCCGGCCCAGATCCGGCGCATGGTCGCGACCTGCTCGTCCATGCGCGACCAGCGCCGGGCGAACGTGCCGCCGATCGCCCGGTAGTCGTCCTCGCGGCCGCCGACCCCGACGCCGAGGGTGAGCCGGCCGTCGCTGAGCCGGTCGACCGAGGCCGTCTGCTTGGCCACCTCGACCTCGTTGTGCGCAGGCAGCACCACGATGGTGGTCCAGATCCGGACCCGCTCGGTGAGCGCCGCGGCCGCAGCGAGCTCGACGATCATCGAGTGGCTCGGGAACGTGATGCGCTCCGGCACCGCCAGGCTCGACCACGGTCCCTCGTCGATGCCCCGGCACCAGGCGAGCGTGTCGGCCCGGTCGTGGGGGACCATGGTCGGCAGCGTCATGGCGAGGTCCATGGCGCCGCAGGTTACGAGGCGGCGGCCGCACGATGCGTCCGGCTGTCGCGGCGGGGACCGCCTCAGGTGGGAACTGGGATGTCGAGCACCGAGGCGCCCCCGAGCCGAGGGCCCTCGGTGTGGAGGTGGCAGGCGACGGCGGTGCCGTCGTCGGCGACGAAGACCTCCGGGTCGACCGCGCGGCAGACGTCCATCACGTACGGGCATCGGGTGTGGAACCGGCAACCGGACGGCGGGGAGACGGGGCTCGGGATGTCCCCCGTCAACACGATGCGGCGCCGCGTGCGTTGCACGACCGGATCGGGCACCGGCACCGCCGACAGCAGCGCCTCGCTGTATGGGTGCCGGGGCGTCGTGTACACGGCTTCAGCCGGGCCATGCTCGACCACGCGGCCGAGGTACATGACCGCGATCCGGTCGCTCACGTGCCGGACGACGGACAGGTCGTGAGCGATGAAGAGGTACGCGACGCCGAGCTCGCGCTGGAGCCGGCGCAGCAGGTTGATCACCTCGGCCTGGGTCGACACGTCGAGCGAGCTCACGGGCTCGTCGCACACGACGAGCTCCGGCCGGATGACAAGGGCGCGTGCGATCGCGAGCCGCTGGAGCTGGCCGCCCGAGAACTGGTACGGGTACCGGCCCAGGTGCGCCCGGCTCAGACCCACCAGCTCGACGGTCTCACCCGCACGGTCCTCGCGTTCGCGTCGGGACATCGACTCGTGGGCCCGCAACGGCTCGGCGACGCTGGAGCCCACCGTGGCGCGTGGGTCGAACGACGAGTACGGGTCCTGGAACACCATCTGGGCCCGGCGCCGGATCGTCCGGAGTGAGCGGCGCGACGCGTTCGTGACGTCCTCGTCATGGAGGTGGAGCTCCCCGCCGTCGATCGGCAGCAGGCGCAGGACGCAGCGACCGAGCGTCGACTTCCCCGATCCGGATTCGCCGACGAGGCCGACGGTCTGGCCGGCGTCGATCGTGAGGTCGACGCCGTCGACCGCCCGCGCGTGGCCGGTGACCCGGCGGAGGAGGCCGGTGCGGATCGGGAAGTACTTGGTCACGCCCCGGGCGACGACGACGGGGGCCACGGGTGCGGTGCTCACTGCGTCGACCCCGGCTCCAACCGCTCGATGGCCTCACGCAGGTCGAGCTCGTCGGCGCGGATGCAGCGGACCAGTGCGCCGCCGTGCGCGATGTCGACCGGGATGGGTTCGGTAGTGCACCGCGGCGCTTCTGCGTACGGGCACCGCGGGTTGAACCGACATCCGTCGGGCATGGCGTCGGGTGGGGGCACGCGCCCCGGGATCGACGCCAGGTCGCCGTACCCGGCGTGCCGTTGCGGCATCGCCGAGAGGAGCCCCGCGGAGTAGGGGTGCCGCGGTCGGGCGAACGCATCGTGCACGTCGCCGCTCTCGACGACCTGGCCGGCGTAGAGAACGGTCACGCGGTCGCAGATGTCGGCGACCACGCCGAGGTCGTGGGTGACGAAGATGATGGCCATCCCGGTCTCGGCCTGGAGCGATCGCAGGAGGTCGAGGATCTGGGCCTGCACCGTGACGTCGAGTGCGGTGGTGGGCTCGTCGGCGATCAGCAGCCGGGGCCGGCAGATCAGCGCCATCGCGATCATCACCCGCTGACGCATGCCGCCCGAGAACTCGTGGGGGTACTGGTCGAGGCGGGCCTCGGGATCGGGGATGCCCACCCGCTGCAGGAGCTCGAGGGCCCGGGACCGCGCTTCGCCGCGCGACAGGTTCTCGTGGAGCAGCACGGTCTCGGCGAGCTGGTTCCCGACGGTGTACGCCGGGTTCAGGCTCGACATCGGATCCTGGAAGATCATGGCGATCTCGGCGCCGCGCAGCCGCCGCATGGCGTCGAAGTCCGCGGCGAGCAGGTCCCGGCCGTCGAACCGGATCGAACCGCCGACGATCCGTCCGGGTGGCGACGGGATCAGACGCAGGACCGCGAGCGAGCTCACGGTCTTCCCCGAGCCCGACTCGCCGACCAGACCGAGGACCTCGCCGGGACACACGTGGAACGACACGTCCTCCACGACACGGTGGGTGCCCTGCTCGGTGCTGAACTCGACGGTGAGGTTCTCCACGACGAGCAGGGCGTCGTCCGTGCCCGCACCGACGGACGTGGTGCCGCGTCCGGTCGTCGCCGGGGCCGCGGGCTCGAGGGCCACCTTGGTCAGGCCGGCCCGCCCCTTGCGTCGCCGCCGCACGGTGTCGACGGTGAAGGCGTCACGCAGCCCGTCGCCGAGGAGGTTGAACGCGAGCACGGTGAGTGCGATGGCCACCCCGGGGTACACCATCTGCCAGGGATAGGTGAAGATCTTCTCGTACGCGTCGCTGAGCATCACCCCCCAACTCGAGTGGGGCGGCTGGAGCCCGACCCCGAGGAAGCTGAGCGCGGCTTCGGCGAGGAGCACCGAGCCGAGCGCGAGCGACGCCTGGACGATGATCGGTGACGCGACGTTGGGCAGGACGCGTGCGGCGAGCAGCCAGCTGGACTTCGACCCGATCGACTGGGAGGCCTCGATGAACGTCTCCTCGCGCACGGCGAGCGTCTGCGCCCGTACCAGCCGCGTGAAGCTGGGGATGAAGACGATCGAGAGCGCGACCATCGCGTTGGTCAGGCCGGGACCGAGCACGCCGGCGATCGCCAGCGCGAGGATCAGCGCGGGGATGGCGAGGATCCCGTCCATGATCCGCATGAGGGTCGAGTCGAACCACCCGCCGATGTAGCCCGACGCGAGCCCGAGGGGGAGCGCGACCACCAGGGCGGTGACTACCACCTGGAAGCTCGCGCGCAGCGACACGCCGGCGCCCGCGAACAGGCGGGCGACGATGTCGCGCCCGAGCCGGTCGGTCCCGAGCCAGTGGTGTCCGAACGGCCCACGGAGGACGTTGTTGAAGTCGCCCTTGGTCGGGCTGTACGGCCACCAGTACTTGTAGGTCAACGTTGCTACGAGGAGCGCGATCAGGTACGCCGCGGCGACGAGGGCGGTCGGTTCCCGCAGCAATCGGCGCATCGCGCGGCGGGTGGGTCCGAAGGTCTGGCCCGCCACGACCTCGATCGCGCCGCCTTCCGGTCCGGCTTCGAAGTCGAGGCCGGTTCCCAGACCGGGGTGCGTCGAGTAGACGCCTTCGGGGTCGAGCTCGTGACCGTTCACGACATCCGCACCCGCGGGTTGAAGTAGCCGTAGCTGATGTCGACGATCAGGTTGACCACGACGAAGATCAGCACGAAGACGATCGTGACGCCCTGGATGACGGGGATGTCGTAGCTGCGGATCGCCGCGAGCAGGTACGACCCCAGGCCCGGGATCGAGAAGATCTGCTCGATCACCACGGCACCGCCGAGGAGCGTCGAGATCTGGAGGCCGATCACGGTCACGGCCGGGATCGCCGCGTTCTTCAGGGCGTGCTTGCCCACCACCCGCCGCTCGCGCGCACCCTTGGCCCACGCCGTGCGCACGTAGTTGCTGTCGAGGGTATCGATGAGGGCGGAACGCAGCTGCCGGGCGAGCGACGCTGCCGCCCAGACCCCGAGCGCGACGGCCGGCAGGACCACGTGGCTGAGCCAGTCTCTCGGGCTGTCCTGGAAGCTGGTCCACCCGATCGCGGGGAACCATCGGAGGTCCACGGCGAAGATCGCGATCAGCACCATCGCGAGCCAGAAGTTCGGGATGGCCACCCCGAGGCTGGCCACGCCCACCCCGGCTTTGTCCCGCGCGCTCCCGGGACGCATGCCGGCCATGATCCCGAGCGGGACGCCGAGCATGATGCCGATGACCATGGCGCTGAGGGCCAGGCTCAGCGTCACGGGGAAGCGCTGCGAGATCTCCTCGGACACGGGCTTGTCGTCGATGAGGGACTTCCCGAAGTCGAGCCGGACCGCGTGCCCCAGCCAGCGCCCGTACTGGGAGACGAGCGGATCGTCGAACCCGAACTGCTTGCGGATGCGGACGATGTCCTGCGGACTGGCGTTGGTGCCGCCGGCCATGGTGACGGCCGGATCGCCCGGAAGCAGATACGTCAACGAGAACACCGCGAACGAGACCACGAGCAGGAGGGGGATGAGTGCGAGGAGCCGCCGGATGATCAGCCCGAGCACGCCGACCTCCAGCCCCCGCACCTCGCGACCGTTCGAGGGGTCCGAAGACCCCCCGAACGGTTCGTCGCGACGGCGGATCGTTCGATCACGCCCCGCCCGCTACTTCTTGATGTAGACGGTGCTGAAGTCGGTGCCCTGCATCAGCGGCGAGATGCGGTCGACGCCCGCCACCTGCTTCGAGTTCCAGCCGACCACGATCGGCTGCCAGACGCCGAAGTTCCAGAGCACGTTGTTGGTGACGTTCTCGTTCACCTGGTCCCACAGCTTCTTCAGCTGCGTGCTGCCCGGCGGCTGGGCCGCGATCTGCGACGTCAGCGTGTTGAGGGCGGGGTCGCTGTACTGACAGACGTTCGCGACGCTGTTGGGGCCGAACGCCCGCGTCACCTTCTGGAGACCGGGCCGGATCCACAACGAGACCGCAGCCGGTGTCTGCACGTTCGTGTAGAACTGCGTGACGATGTCGGTGAGCGGCACGAGCTCCACCTTCACGCCGACGTCGGCCATCTCCTGCTGGAAGATCTCACCCCAGGTCTTCAGCTGAGCAGAGGTCGGCGTGTAGCCGATCTGCAGGGTCTGGGTGGAGTCCCAGCCGCCCTCCTGGATCAGCTGCTTGGCCTTCTTCTTGTTGTACGCGTTCGAGTTGGTGAGCGACTTGGTGTAGAGGCTCGAGCTCTTCGGCCACATCGTGACCATCGGCTCTCCGGCTCCGTTGAGCAGCACCTGGTTGATGGCGTCGCGGTTCATCGCCATCTGCACGCCCTGGCGGAACTTCAGGTTGTCGAACGGCGGCTTGCTCTTGCAGGTGGCGAGGTACAGGAAGTTCGCGTCCGACGCGGAGGCCTTCACTTCGGCGCCGGAGACGCCCTTCAAGTCCTCCGTCTGGCTCGAGTCGAGCTCCACCATGTTCGCCTGGCCGCCGCGGTACGCGTTGATGCGCGGAGCGCCGGCGACCGCCTGCACCATGTCGATGCCGCCGAGCTTCCAGGCCTTCGCGTCCCAGTAGCCCGGGTTCTTGCGAAGAGACAGCACCTGCTGCGGGGCGAACTGCGTGACCGTCATCGGCCCGGCGCCCACCGGCTTGGTGTTGAACCCGGTCGGGTCGGCTTGCACCGCCGTCGGAGACACCGGCATGGTTTCACGCCCGGCGAGCAGCTCGAAGAACGAACCGATGGTGGGCGTCTTCATCGTGATCTTCACGGTCGACGGATCGACCACCTCGACGGAGGCCACGTTGTTGATCTCGGGGGCGAAGTTGGTGTTCTTCGCTGCCACGGCCCGGTCGATGGAGAACTTGACCGCCGCCGCGTCGAGCGGGGTGCCGTCGGTGAACTTCAGGTTCGGCCGGAGGGTCAGGGTCACCGAGTTGTCGCCTTCGACCTTGTACGACTGCGCCAGGCCGGGCTTGTAGGTGCCGTCGTCCTGGGCGTGGAGCAGGGTGTCGTAGATCAGGTTGAGCTGGAGGAAGTCGGTGATCGCGCGCGACTTGATCGGGTCGAGCGCCCGGTCGGTCCCGGTGACCTGCAGGTCCGTGGCGTACTTCAGGATGCCGTTCGGATCGGCCTTGCCGCTCGACTGGGCAGCGCCGGCGGTGGCGGAGAGGCCGACTGCGCCGACTGCCACCAGCGCAGTCACCGCGACCAAGCTGCTCAGGCGTCGACGCGTACGGACACGCGAACCCTGCATGTTCCCCCCCTTGTGTATGCCACTGCCGTGGCACCGAAACCCTGACGGTGATGTCAGCGTCAGGGCGCAATATACCCAAACGCGGCTCAGTCGTACCCGCGGCTCAGGAGGCGGCGGCGTCGCCCTTGGCCTCGTCCGCGTCATCGTCGCCGCTCTCGTCGCCCCCGGCATCCACGAGTGCGGCCTCCTGCTCGTCGATCTCTCGCACGAGCCGGTCGATCGCCGCGTCGACCGTGGCGTCGGCCGTGGGGCTCTCCGCTCCGGTCCGCTGGGCGTACACCACGCCGCCGAGCTCTTCCTTCAGCTCGCCGATCTTCTTCTTGACCTTCTGCTCCTCGAGCTTGTCCTGGGCGGCCTTGGCCCCGCCCTTCGCCATGTCGGCGCCCTTGGACGCGGTCTCCTTCATCTTGTCCATCAGGCCCATGGCGGTTTCCTCTTGAGGTCGTCGGCTCGGTCCGACCGCGAGCCTACGCCGGGCGCGCGTGACCTGCCCCGTCTGGCCTAGCGTGGAGGATTCGGGCACACGATCGAGGGGGACCCACCGTGAGCGACCGTTACGTCGTCATCTCGTCCGACTGCCACGCCGGTCTCGCGTGCGAGGACTACCGGCCGTATCTCGACCCGCAGTACTACCCGGCCTTCGACGAGTTCCTCGCCGAGCGCAACGCCATGCGGGACGAGGCGTTGAAGATGAACTACGACTACATCATGAACTGGGAGACCCAGAACGAAGAGGGTCTCCGGGGTGCCTGGGACGCGGAGCAGCGCGACAAGGAGCTCGACGCCGACGGCGTGGTCGCCGAGGTGATCTTCGCCGACTCCGACGCGATCACGGGCAACGAGTCCCCGCCGTTCGGGGCCGGGCTCTCGGCCGGGATGATCGAGGACCCCGACCTCGCGTTCGCCGGCGCGCACGCGCACAACCGCTTCCTCGTCGAGCTGTGTGCGACGAGCCCCGAGCGGCGCGGCGGCATCGCGTTGGTGCCGATCTCGGCCGACCCCGAGCGCGCGGTCGCGGAGATCGAGTGGGTCGCGTCCCATCCGGGGATCCGCGGCATCATGATCCCGACGATGTGGCGGAACCACCCGCCCTACAACGACCGCGTGTACGACAAGGTGTGGGCCGTGTGCGCGGAGGCGGGCCTGGTGGTGCACACGCACTCCGGTGAGGCACCGCGCGAGGAGTACAACGACCACATCGGCATCTACCTCGCCGAGGTCGTGTTCTGGACCTACCGCCCGATTGCACACCTGCTCTTCTCCGGTGCGTTCGAGCGGCACCCGAACCTGAAGTTCGCGGTCACCGAGTCGGCCGCGTACTGGGTCCCCGACATGAAGTGGAAGTGGGACCAGTACTTCGGCGGCGGGCACACCACCAAGAAGCTCGCTGCGATGATGGAGGGCATCATCTCGAAGCTCCCGTCCGAGTACTTCGGCACCAACATCTTCATCGGCGCCTCCACC
>Ga0302322_100003412_pt1 | contig 13651 bp, 11 predicted proteins | sample Fen_T0_2_FD_203757 | JGI IMG/M metagenome (GOLD analysis project Ga0302322, IMG submission 203757) | Peat permafrost microbial communities from Stordalen Mire near Abisko, Sweden - Fen_T0_2 | ecosystem: Environmental > Terrestrial > Soil > Wetlands > Permafrost | place: Sweden: Abisko...
CAGGAAGCCGAGGTCAACCTCGCCGCCAGCGAGGATCGCCGCGCCGTCGGCGTCGCCACCATTGCCGATGTCCTGCAGGCGCGCACGGCCGTGGCGCAGGCGCGCCTCGCGATGCAGCAGGCCGATGGTTCACTCGCCAGCACGCGCGGCGCGCTCGCCACGCTCATCGGCCTCCCGCCGAACGCGGCGTTCGACGTCGACACCGTCGAAGCCAGTGCGCCGGTCGCGCTGGTTGCACTCACGGTGGATTCTCTCATGGCGCTCGGTCTCCTCGATCGTCCCGACCTGGCGGCCGAACGGGCACAGGTGGACGCCCGCCAGGCGCAGGCTCGCAGCACGCAGTCGCAGCGCCTGCCGTCACTGTCCGGCACCGGGACCACCAACACGCTCTGGGTCGGCAGCAACTCGCAGAGCTTTCCGTCCTACAACATCGGGCTCGCACTCACCGTGCCGTTGTTCAACGGCTTTGGCTGGGAGTACGCCGCCCGCGCGGCGGCGCTGACGGCTGACGCCGAGCGCCAGCGGTTGCGTACCATGGAACGGCAAGTCGCGTTGCAGGTTTTCCAGACCTACCAGCAATTGCGCACCGCCACCCAGAGCGTCAGCACGTCGGACGACCTCTTCACCAGCGCGAGCGCGTCAGTCGACGCCGCAAGGGCGCGGTATCGCGAAGGGGTTGGCTCGCTGCTCGAACTGCTCACCGCCGAAAACGCACTCGCCACGGCCCGCGCGCAACGCATCGTATCGCGCGTGCAGTGGCACACCTCGCTGGTGCAACTCGCCCACGACGCCGGCCTGCTGCAACCGGGTGGCGGCTCGCCACTGCGCCTCGCCCCGAATTCAGGTGGGAATTGATGACGACACAACGCCTCGTCCTGCGCGCAGCGCGGGACCTCCAGACTCCGACTCGCAGCGAACACTGGAGGTCCCTCGCCTTCGGCTCAGGACGAGGGTGCATCTGTCTGTTGCTGTTCGCCTGCGCAAAACCAACCACCCCACCAACGCCGACCGTTCCCGTGAGCGTCACCGCAGTGCATCGCGCCGACGTACCGCTGGCGATTCGCGCCACCGGCACCGTCGAGCCGATCCGGAGCGCGATCGTGCAGGCGCAGGTCAGCGGACAGCTGGCACACGTGCGCTTCCGCGAAGGCGATAACGTCGATGCGGGCCAGGTGCTGTTCGAAATCGACCCGCGGCCATTCGAGGCGGCGCTCACGCTGGCGCGCGGCCCGCTGTCGCGCGACCAGGCGCAGTACGACAACGCCAATCGCGACTTGCAGCGCTACCAGGCACTTGCCGCCAAGGAATTCGTCACGGCGCAACAGCTCGATCAGGCGCGTTCCGCGGTCAATTCGCTTATCGGATTGCTGCGGAGCGACAGTGCCGCCGTGGAACAGGCGCGGCTGAATCTCCAGTACGCCACCATCCGGGCGCCCGTCAGCGGTCGGGCCGGCTCCTTGCTCGTGAAGGAAGGAAACCAGGTGCGCGGCGGCGCCGGCCAGACACTCGTTGTGATCAACCAGATCTCGCCGATCCTCGTGCGCTTCCCGGTCGCGTCGGCGTATTTCGACGCCGTGCGACGCCGCGCCGACAAGGCGCTCGAAGTGCACGCCGCACCCATCGGGGATTCGGTGCACGTGCAGGCTGGCGTGCTCGTGTTCCTCGACAACGCGGTGGATTCGCTCACCGGCACCGTGGCGCTCAAGGCGAACTTCGCGAACGCCGATCGCACACTATGGCCCGGCGCACTCGTCGCCGTCTCGCTGCAACTCGATGTCGAGAAGAATGTGCTCGTCGTGCCAACGACGGCCGTGCAAGGGGGTCAGTCCGGCAACGTTGTATGGGTTGTCGACTCTGCCAAGAAGGCCCATGTGGTCAAGGTCACGGTGCTCCGAAGCACCGATTCGCTCACGGTGCTCGGTACCGGTGTCGAACCCGGCCAGCGAGTCGTCACTGACGGACAGCTGCGCCTCACCGATGGCGTGACCGTTTCGATTCGTGGTGAAGGAGCCGCTACCGGTTCGGACAGCGGCGGGCGGCGCGGCGGCGGAAAGGCGAAGACCCCGTGAACATTTCGGCCCCGTGGATCGCGCGCCCGGTCATGACCACGCTGGTGATGGGTGGCATCCTGGTGTTCGGCATCACGTCGTATCGCAAACTCCCGGTCGCCGACCTGCCGACCGTCGACTATCCGACGATCTCCGTCAACGCGAATCTGTCCGGAGCCAGTCCGGAAACGATGGCGGCCTCCGTGGCCACGCCGCTCGAGAAACAGTTCTCGACGATCGCCGGTCTCGACGCCATCACGTCGTCCAGTCAGCAGGGATCCACCAGCATCACGTTGCAGTTCGGGCTCGATCGCGATATCGATGCGGCCGCAGCCGACGTGCAGGCCGCCATCGCCCAGACCCAGCGATCACTGCCCCGCGATCTGCTGCCGCCATCGTACCGCAAGGTCGATCCGTCGGCGCAACCGATCGTGATGTTCGCGCTCACGTCGCCAACGCTGTCGCTGTCCGCCATCGATGAGTTCGCCGAGACGTCGATTTCTCAGCAGCTTTCAACCATTGCCGGCGTGGCCCAGGTCCAGGTGTACGGCGCGCAGAAGTACGCGGTGCGCATTCAGCTCGACCCGCAGGCGCTGGCGGCGCGCAAGATCGGTATCGACGACATTGTCACCGCGATCAACAACGGCAACGTCAATCTCCCCACGGGAATCCTCTGGGGTACCGACAAGGCGTTCGCCGTCGAGGCGGACGGGCAGCTCCACAACGCTGCGGCGTTTCGTCCGCTCGTGGTGAACTGGCACGATGGCAACGCCGTCCGCCTCGGCGACCTCGGCCGGATTGTCGACAGCGTGCAGGACACCAAGGCCGCCGCCTGGTTCAACAGCACGCGCGGCATCGTGCTGGGTATCCAGCGCCAGCCCGGCACCAACACTGTTGACGTGGCGCGCGCGGTGCGCGCCGAGATGGCACGGCTCCAGACGCAACTGCCCGCGTCACTCAAGGTGAGCCTGCTGTACGACCGATCGGAATCGATCGACCAGTCGGTCAATGACGTGAAGTTCACGCTGTACCTCACGCTGTTCCTCGTGGTCCTCGTGATCTTCCTGTTCCTGCGCAACGTCTCGGCGACGATCATTCCGTCGCTCGCGCTGCCGCTGTCACTCATTGGCACATTCGCCGTGATGTACCTGCTCGGCTATTCGCTCGACAACCTCTCGCTCATGGCGCTGACGCTGTCGGTCGGCTTCGTCGTGGACGACGCCATCGTGATGCTCGAGAACATCGTCCGCCATACCGAACTGGGTGAAGACCCGCACACGGCCGCCGTCAACGGCTCGACCGAAATCGGATTCACCATCCTGTCGATGACGCTGTCGCTCGTGGCGGTGTTCATCCCGGTGCTCTTCCTCGGCGGGCTGATCGGCCGCCTCTTCCACGAATTCGCCGTGACCATCGGCGTGGCCATCCTGATGTCGGCGCTCGTGTCGCTGACGCTCACTCCGATGCTTTGCAGCCGGTTCCTGCGCGCCGGGCATGCCGAAGAAGGCACCGGTGTGCTTGCGAGGATCTTTGGAGTGACCGAGCGAATCTACGAGCGCATCGTGCATCGCTACGATCGATCACTGCAATGGGTCATGGCGCACTCGCGCATGACGTTCGCCTTCTCGTTCGTCGTCCTGGTCGCGACCATCCTGATGGCCCGCGCGGTCCCGAAGGGATTCATCCCATCCGAGGATACCGGGTCGCTTCGCGTGACGACAGAAACGGTCGAGGGCACCTCGTTCGACGGCATGTACAAGCACCAGATGATGGCGATGAACGTGATTGCCAAGGACTCGAACGTCGCCGGGTTCATGTCCTCGATGGGCGCCGGCGGCGGCGGCAACACGGCCAACCAGGGTCGCTTCAACCTCCGGCTCGCCGATCGCAAGGACCGGAAGATGTCGGCCGACGAGATCGCGCGCTCCCTCAGCCGCAAGCTGAGCCAGATCCCCGGGTTGCGCGCCTTCGTGCAGAACCCGCCACCGATCAGCATCGGCGGCCGCCAGTCGAAGAGCCTCTACCAGTACACCCTGCAGGGTGCCGACATTGAGTCGCTCTATCGCACCGCGCAGGCGATGCAGGTCCGGCTCGGCGACCTGCCGCAATTGCGCGATGTCACAAGCGACCTGCAGATCAAGAACCCGCAGGTTCAGGTCACCATCGATCGCGACCGTGCGTCGGCGGTGGGCGTCACGATGTCGCAGGTCCAGAATGCGCTCTACAATGCCTACGGTGCGCGCCAGGTCTCCACCATCTACACCGACAACAACCAGTATCAGGTGCTGATGGAACTGCTGCCGCAATACCAGCGCGACCTCGGCGCCATGTCGCTGCTGTCGGTGCGCGGTACGAACGGCCAGCTCATCCCGCTCAATGCCCTCGCGCAGGTCAAGGAAGCGGTCGGACCGCTCACCGTGAACCATTCCGGGCAGCTCCCCGCCGTAACGATTTCGTTCAACGTCGCGCCAGACATTTCAATCGGTGAAGCGGTGAACGCGGTCAACGTCGTGGCGAGCAGCGCCTTGCCCCCCACAATCTCCGCCGCCTTCGCGGGCACCGCCCAGGCATTCCAGGATGCCCAACAGGGACTCATGGTCCTGCTCGTCCTCGCGATCATTGTCATCTACATCGTCCTCGGCATCCTGTACGAGAGCTTCATCCATCCGTTGACGATCTTCTCCGGGCTGCCGTTCGCCGGGTTCGGCGCATTACTGGCGCTCCTGATCTTCCATATGGAACTGAGCGTGTACGCCTTTGTCGGCATCATCATGCTCATTGGCCTGGTCAAGAAGAACGCCATCATGATGATCGACTTTGCGGTCGAAGCTGAGAAGCATGGCAAGTCACCGCGGGAGGCGATTCATGAGGCCTGTCTCGTCCGGTTCCGGCCGATCATGATGACGACGATGGCCGCCTTGATGGGGACCCTGCCGATCGCCCTTGGGGCGGGGGCCGGGGCCGAGTCCCGGCGGCCGCTGGGTGTGGCCGTGGTGGGGGGTCTGGCCGTTTCCCAGCTGATCACCCTGTACGTGACGCCGGTCGTGTATGTATGGTTTGATGAACTGAAATTGCGGTTTTCACGCACCCGGGCGCCCGCTTTGAACCGATCCGAGGTCGCAAAGGCCTGATGCCAGCCATCGCGCTGCTCTTCCGTCTCCTCGCCGCACTCGCCGCAGTCCACGGCACGGTGCGGGTTGCGGGGCACGGGCCAGCGGCAGCCGGCGTCAGAATCCAGCTCGATGGCGTCGATCGGGGGGTAACCGATTCGGTCGGCCACTATGCCGTGGCCGGCGTGTCGATGGGTGAGCATGTGTTTCAATTTGTATCGTTTGGGTTCGAGACCAGGCGCGTCACAATCCTGCTCGCCGATTCCTCCGATCTCGCGCTCGACGTCGAGCTGAACCCGCGTCCGGTCTCGCTCCCCGCTCTTGAAGTCGTCGCCCGCAACACGCCGAATGCCCCGGTGGACAATCCGGTCGGATCGACGACCTGGCACGAAGCCGGGTTGTACCGATTCAACTCCGACTGGCGATCGAACCAGCCGGCCGGCGGTGTCGATGTTCAGCAGGCGATCGCGATGCTCCCGGGCGTATCGACGCGAGGCGACAACGCCACTGCGCTGAGCATTCACGGCGGCCGCGGCTCGGAGAACATGATCCTGCTCGACGGCGTGCCGCTGATCGGCGCGGTGCATTTCGCCGGCGCACCAAGTGCGATCAATCCCGAGGCGATCGCGCTCTTCGACGTGCACACCGGCGTAAGTTCCGCTCGCTATGACGGCGCGCTCGCCGGCGTCATCGATCTCCAGACATCGGACATTACGCCGACACAGCTCCAGCTGAACGGTTCGCTCTCGTCCACTGATGTGCGATCGGTCGCGCGGGCGCCACTCGGACAGGGCGGCGGCATCATGCTCGGCGGACGCGCCTCCTTCCGAAATCTCTTCAGCGACGCCGGCGGGCTCGGCTCTACCACTGGTTATCAGGATTTCATCAGCGCCGCCCACCTGCGACTCGGCGCGAGTACGCTCTCCTTCGTCGGATTCGAGAGCGGCAATCACCTCAGCTGGCAGTCGTACTCCGCCGAACCGGCCGCCGTGGACGCATCGATCCGTTTCCAGGCCGTGGGCGTGCCGACCACGACGACGCCAGGCATTGCCGCCAGCGGCGACGCGGCCACCTGGCAGAGCGGCGCATTCGGCTCCACATGGGCCCTCCCGATCAGTGGCGTGGATGAGTGGCGCACGACGGGTTGGTGGACCGGCAACACGGCGGCCATCGCCACGATCGTGGGAACCCAGACGACACACCTCGGCAGCGGCATCTCCGAGTTCGGGATCAAGTCCGAGTTCCTGCACCGTGGCGCGAGCAGCAGCCTCCTTTTCGGCACCGAGCTGACCCGGCCCCGGACCTGGTACTCGTTGAGCGCTCCGGCGACGAGCGCCACCGACACCGGATTGAACATCGATCTCCGGGCACAACCGATGCTCGGCTCGGTGTTCGGCGAATGGGACTGGCACGGATCGGAGACGCTCGACATTCGTGGGGGGCTTCGCGCGAACACCAACTTCGCTTCGCCCGTGACGCTCGACCCTCGCCTCGTCGTGAACTTTCGCACGGGAGCCGCGACGCGGATCGAGGCCGGCTTCGGACGCACGCATCAATCGGTGCAGTCGATGTTGAACGAAGAGAACCTCACCAGCGCGATCATCGGACCGCCGCTGCCGCTCGCCGCGTCGGCCGGCGCGCCCGTTGCACGATCCGATCAGCTGTCGCTGAGTTTCGAGCACCAGATTGGCCGCGCGGTCACGCTGTCGCTCGATGGGTACACGCGGGATTGGGAAAACGTGCTTGATCCGACCGCGAGCACCGGCGCGCTCTTTGTCTCCGGCGCGCCGCTCTACGGCAGTGGTAATTCCCGCGGCCTGATCGCATCCATTGCTGCCAATATCGGCCGCTTTTCACTGCGCACCTCGGCAGGCCTTGCCGCCGCCACGCAGCAGGCCGGCAGTGTGACCTATCACACCGGATTCGAGCAACCGTGGTCGTTCTCGGGCGACGTGAATTATCGCCCGAGCGATGTCACGGCCTTCCAGTTCCGCTGGAACACGGGAGCAGGGCAAGCCCGGACGGCCGTCTCGCCGGGACTAGGCTGGCAGGCCTCGCAACCGGCGACCGGAACCGGCGAGATCACCGGCATCGGGACGAACGTCCCGGGTGCGATCAACGCAATTCGCCTCGCGGGCCCGATGCGACTCGACCTTTCGGCTCGCCACCTCTGGCAGATCGGTTCGGCCACCGGCGCACGGCGCAGCGGGCTCAGCACCGCACTGCGCTTGGAAAACATTCTTGATCGTCCTGACGCCATCGGAATCATGGAACAGCCCGGCGGCTCATTGCAATTGCTCCGCGGAACGGGACGCGCCGTGGTGCTCGAACTGGGCTGGGTCTACTGACAGCTCGAGACGACCCACGTGGCGACACAATCGGTCCGTTTGACGCGTTCCTGACATATGATCTCCCTCGCCGCGTCACCCTCCGCCGGCCCCCAGGCGTCATTCGCAGGAACACTCAGGCCGGCGACAGATCCGGCAGGGCGTGCTGTGGTGGCTAGCGCATTCGAGGCTGAGCTGACCCGGTTGTACGAGAAGCAGTTCCCGTCGCTCTATCGCTATCTCGACCGGACCCTTGGGGACAGCCAGCTGGCGACCGACATCGCACAGGAAGCATTCATCCGCCTGTTCGATCGCGGGTCGATGCCCGATGAGCCGGTGGCGTGGTTGATCACCGTGGTCAACAACCTCGTGCGCGACGACTATCGCCGCACTGGTCGACGGCTTCGGCTCCTGGAACGTGCCGGCTACAATGTCGGCCACAGCACCTCGTCGCCCGATGCTGCGACGAAACTGGATCAGCAGGAACGGCGTGAACAGGTGCACGCCGCATTGAATCACCTGAACGCCCGAGACCGCCAGGCGTTGTTGCTGAGGCACTCCGGTTACAGCTATCGCGAAGTCGCCGTCGCACTCGGCATCACCGAGACCAGCGTCGGTACCATCCTGTTGCGCGCAGGCGCCCTTTTTCGAGAGGTCTATGAAGAGCTACATGGTAAGCCAGACTGACCCACGCCATCCCACGGACGAAGTGCTGCTCGCGCTGGTACACGAGCAATCGTTCGACGACGCCGCGGCGATTCGCGGACATGTTGTGACGTGCGCCTCGTGCAGTGCACGTACGCGCGAGCTTGCGGCGCACGACGCCGTGATTGCCGACTTGCTGGGCTCGCTCGACCACCCGCTGCCGGAGGCACGCGCACCATTCAGCGCACGGCATTCGGGCCTGCTCCGTCGAGCCGCACTGGTTGCCGGTGCCGTTGCCACGATGGCTGGCGCAGCGGCGGCCCTGGTGCCGGGCTCACCGGTGCACGAGTGGATCGTGGCCCGCTCGGCGCCCCAGGCCCCTGTGCGCCCGGCCCCGATTGCCACGTCCCCTGAGGCAACCACGGCCACGGCCACCAGCAGGGATGCGGCCATGGCGTCGGGTATCGCCATTCCAGCACAAGCGACGCTCGACGTCGAATTTCGCCGGGAACAGGAGAGTGGCACCGTGGAGCTGGTACGATCGGTTCCCGCGGACGTCACCTTCCGTTCGCGCGGCGGCACGACCGCCTACGACGTGGCTGACGGGCGGGTGGTGATCGACAATCGGACGCCGGCCGAGGTGTACGTGATCGATATCCCGTCGGCTGTCCAGCACGTACGAATTCACGTGGGAACACGCACCCTCATCCGCTGGCCGGATGACTCCGCTCGATACGTTCTGGCCAACGATTTGCATCGAGCTCGCGTAGCATTACGACCATAACACGCAGGTACCTCATGACGTCGCGCCGCACCACAATTGTCCTGATGCTCTGCCTGGGAACGACCGCGAGTGCTGCGCGAGCCCAACAAATCGGTGGTCCCGCGGTGGGACTGCGTGCGACGACGGCAACCGCGCTGGCCGATACCGGCCGGCCAAAGGCGATCGAGTACAGCGATGCGTACGCCGTCCGCCTCAAGATTCACGAGATCGCCAGCTACTTCGAGTTGCCGCTCTTCGCCGCGGAGTATTTCCTCGGGCAGTCACTACTCAACGACACGACCACCTTCGTCGCCGGCAAGCGCGGCAGCTCCAGCACGCGAAGTTGGCACAGCACCGTTGCCGGCGGACTCGGCGTCCTCTTCTCGGTCAATACGATCACTGGCGTGTGGAACCTGATCGAGTCGCGCAATGATCCGGCCGGCGGCGTACGGAAGTGGGCCCATAGCATCGCGATGCTGCTTGCGGATGCCGGCTTCATGCTGACCGCCAACGCCGGCGGTGACGCAAAGCGCACCCTCGCTGGTGCCAACAATCACCGCAACCTCGCCATCGGCTCGATGAGCCTGGCGGCGGTGTCCACCATCATGATGTGGCTCTGGAAGGATTGATGCTCGCATCCCTGATTGAATCGCTGACTCACCTGTTTGCTCCGTGGCAGGCCATTTTCTCCGACTCGAAGGTCGTGGACATTGGTGTCACATCCGTTCACCTGCTGGCCGTCCTCGTGGGCGGCGGACTCGCAGTGTCGGCAGATCGCGCAACTCTGCGGGCGTTGCGGGGCGTGACACTCGAGCGGAACCGTATCATCGAAGATCTGGCCGAGACACATCGACCGGTCCTGATCGCACTGACCGTGCTGTTCCTCAGTGGGCTCGCCCTCGCCACGGCGGACGTCAAGACGTTCGCGCATTCGCCCGTCTTCCTGGTGAAGATGAGCCTCGTGACGCTGCTCCTCATCAATGGCGCGTTCCTGGTTCGCACCGAACGGTCGCTCCGGCGCGAACCGACCGAATCGTGCTGGCGGCGGCTGCATCACGTCAGCTGGATCTCGTTGACGCTGTGGATGGGAATCGTGGTCGCGGGCGTCACGCTGGTGAACGACGCATGAGCGACGACAGCTGCACGAACTGCGCCCTGGGCCAGTCGCGTCGCGATTTCGTCCGAGAGGCCGCCGTGACGGCGGTTGGCGTGCTCCTCGCGCTCGGCATTTCGCCGGAGATGGCGGCGGCAATGCGTCCCACCGCGATTACGACCCGGCGCCGCGTCGGCGCCGATCCGAGCTACCCGATTCCGGCGGCCGACGGCATCCAGATCGACAAGAAGGAACAGGTCATCCTGGTGCGCTGGAAGAACGAGGTCTTTGCCTTCAATCTCTCCTGCCCTCACCAGAACACCGCGCTGCACTGGAGCGATGCCGACCACCAGTTCCAGTGTCCGAAACATCACTCGAGATACCAGCCTGACGGGACGTTCATCGATGGCCGCGCGACCCGCAACATGGATCGCTTCTCCTTGACGAAGGCGGGAAATGACGTCGTCGTACACATCGACACCATGCACAAGAGCGACGCCGACAAGGGCGCCTGGACCGCATCCGTCGTGTCGGTGACCGGAGCCGAGTGACGTGCCCTGCACCGGATGCGCCGGCATCGATCGACGGACGTTCCTCGAGGCCACGCTCGCCGCACTTGGCGCGAGCGGACTGGCCGCGTGTGCATCCACGGCGTTCACCTCGCCCACCGTCACTCCATTCAGTGTGACGGTGGCGAACTTCCCGGCGCTCGCCAACGTCGGCGGGGTCGCCGTGGTGGACAACGGCGCGCGCAGTGGTGAACCGATCGCGGTCGCGCGCACTGGCGCTGCCACGTTCGTGGCACTGTCGCTCGTTTGCCCGCATCGCGGTGTTACCGTGAGTGTCGTCGGCAATAGCACGTCCTTCTATTGTACCGGTCACGGCGCCACGTTCGCCGCCAGCGGTGCGTGGACCGGCGGGCAGTCGACCAGCAGTCTCGGCACATATCCCGTGACGTACGACGCAACGGCGGGCACGCTCCAGATCGGCTGACCGCGCTACATTGAAGGAATGAACTCTCTCGCGGCGCTGACGGTGCGCCTGGCCCCGATCGCCCTGCTGTTCGCCCCGCCAATCCACGCCCAGAGCCGTTCCCTCGAGATCGACGAACTGGAACGCCGTGTCACCATCATCCGTTCGCAACTACCCCAGATTACGGCCCTCGCCGAGAAGTACGTCAAGTTTCTTGGGCGCGACGGCAGCGGGCGCTTGCTGATTTCGCGCCGAATCGACCCGGCCTTCTTCCTCGAATTCCTCGGCAGGGCGGGCGGCCCGCCCGATACGCAGGATGCCGACAACTCCGGCGTCTCCGGGCTCGCCTTGCTGCCCGTGCGCCATTGGGCCGGGAACGGCCTCGGCATCGCGAGCAAAGTGGAGGAGCTCCGGTCGCAGGCCCGGCCGGTGCTGATCATCGGGCCGGCCAACGGCCGCCCCGAACTGCTGCTGAGCAATGCACCGTTCATCGATAATGGCGCACCGACCGGCGATCGCGCCGACGCCTCTATCAATGGCATCGCCAACATGATCGTCGGTTGGACGCTCTACACCGAAGTGGTGTCGGCTGCCACCCGCGACGGCTGGCAACCGGGCGTACTTCTCTCCGTCCTGATGCCGGGCGCCTCCGCACACAACGCACGAGCAACATTCAAGATGCCGGGTGTCACACCGGATCCAATTCCGGGCGGCGGACTTGGCACACAGTATCTCGACGCCATCGATACCATTCTTACGCATGCGAAGACCCCGGTGCACATCACGTTGATTGACACGGTGGCCGCGCGACTCCGAACGCTGCGCGACAACGGGGCGACGCTGTACGCCGGATCATGCGGTCATTATCTCATGGAAGAGATTCCGCACGATGCCTTGTCCTCGAAGACGTTTTCGGTACTTCCGGCGGGAGGATCTGTCCCGATGGGTACCCGCGCGTCGACACGAGGGGATGTGATGGTGTGGTTTGGATACGGCGGGTACGACTGCCCGAATGCCGACGTGTCGCGGACGTTCGAGGACCTCGGTCTCCGGGTGGTACTGGCGAGTGATCATCCACCGGCGAGTCCTCCGAGCAACGTGATCGCCGAAATCCCATTGCCGTGGCAGCTTCCGGACGGGATCGTGCCACTCCCGTTCGCCCCAAAGCGAATGGCGCCAGTGTCGTCGGTGGACATGGCCCTACACTACATCTGGCTTCGTCGGTTGCTGGCGACACCCTAGATCGAGAGGTTCGCTGATGCGATCCATCCCGCTGTATTCGGCATTCGTGCTTCTTGCCGCCCTGCGGCCGTCCGCTGCGCAGAGCATTCCACCTGAGATCGCCGAGATTCGGCTGCGCGTCGCCGGAATCCGCGCACAGATGGCGGAAGTCACGGCGAGCGCCGAGTATGTCGGTTCGCTCTTCACACGCGATTCCACGGCACGGCTCATGGTCTCGGGAATGCGCAACCCCGGGATGATGGCCGAGTTCGCGTTCCACTCTGGCGGCCCGCCGGAATTCCGCGACGCCGACGACCTGTCGGGCCGGGGTGTGGTCATCGTGCCGGTTGCAGCGTGGGAAACCGGAGCGTTCGCCGTCGCGGCGCTGATCGATCGATGGCAGGCCGTGGGGCGCCCCGTCGTGGTCATCGGGTCGCTGGCGGGGAAACCGGAGCTGCCGACACTGCGACATCTCGTGCCGAATGGTGCACCAGACGGACTTCGCGCCAATGCGACGATCAACGAAGTCGCCAACCTGATCGCGGCATGGACGTTCTACGTCGAGTTCGTCGCATCAGCAACGCGACACGCCTGGCAGCCGGGAATCCTGGCGTCAATCGCGGTGCCGAATGCGGACGACTCGAACGCCAGGGTGCGATTCCGTGCGCCGGGGCGCGCCGGTGCCGTCACGCCGATCCCGGCCGGCCAGCTCGGCAACCAGTATCTCGACCGGATCGATTCGCTGCTCACGCTGGCAGCCAGGCCGCAGCATCAGGCGCTGCTGCAGCGCGCTGCTGATTCGTTGCGCTCGGCACGCGCTGCCGGGCATCGGCTGTTCGTCGGCGCCTGTGGCAACTACCTCAACCGCAGCGTGGTTGCGGATTCGATCGGCTCGCCGTTTCGCCCGGTGCTGGCGCAGTACGAAGTGGTCGCACCGATGCTCCAGCGCGGCGCACGTCCCGGTGATGCCCTGCTCTGGTTCGGCTACTACGGCTATGACTGTCCGCACCTTCAAGCCGCGGGCCCGCTCCAGGACGCGAATTACAAGGTCGTTGCCGTCAGCGACAACTTGCCGCCACAGTTCCCACCAAACGTCCTGGTCGCTGTTCCGCTCGGATGGCGCCTTCCCGAGCATGTCGCTGACGTGCCGTTCAACGGTGAAGGTGCCGGCTCGGCGTCGAGCGTAGACGCCCTGCTGCACTACCTCTGGCTGAAGCGGCTCGTCGGCACTCCCTGAGGGCGACAGGCCACCGCGCTAAGCTCTTTTCCTGCAATAACTTAGCGCCGTGAACCGGGCTTGTAATCCCGGCAATTTCCGGCTATATTTCCGGCTTGTGATCTGGCGCCTCCTGGCGTCGAATTCCGTCCTTCAATTCCGAGCCCGATGACCGCGCCAAACTCCCGCGAACGCATCGTTCCGCGCCTGATCGAAGACGAGTTGCAGCAGTCGTTCATCAACTATTCGATGAGCG
>Ga0302322_100003413_pt1 | contig 13649 bp, 10 predicted proteins | sample Fen_T0_2_FD_203757 | JGI IMG/M metagenome (GOLD analysis project Ga0302322, IMG submission 203757) | Peat permafrost microbial communities from Stordalen Mire near Abisko, Sweden - Fen_T0_2 | ecosystem: Environmental > Terrestrial > Soil > Wetlands > Permafrost | place: Sweden: Abisko...
GAGAAGTACCTCACCTACTCGCACTGGCGCGCCGACCCCGCGATCGTCTCGCGGTTCGTCGAGAACGCGGCGACCTCTATCGTGAAGCTCCGCGAGGAGCTCGGCGTCGTCTACGAGAGCGTCGAGATCACTGCCCCGGACCAACCGGAGGAGCTCCAGACCTGGCACCTTCCCGAGGGCGAGATCGCGCACGTGATCGAGCTCCAGGAGGCCGAGGCGCGGCGCCGCGGCGTTGACATCTTCCTCGGCACGCCCGCCATGCACATCCTCATGGACGAGGGCAGGGTCTGCGGCGTCGCCGCCAAGGACTCCGATGGCAAGGACGTCACCCTCGGCGCCAAGGCCGTCGTGGTGGCCACTGGCGGGTTCGCCGCCAACCCGGAGATGATCAACAAGTACAGCAAGTTCAGCTCCGGCGAGCTGATGATCAACGTCGGCGGCCCGGGCAACACAGGCGACGGCGTCAACATGGTCCTCGAGGCCGGCGGCGTCGAGAACCACAACAACATCGGCTGCCTGCTGCTGTTCCCGTTCATGCGCGACAAGGCGATCGTCAGCCACACGAACTGCGCCGCGATGCAGCCCTACCTGTGGGTCGACAAGTACGGGAAGCGGTTCACCGACGAGACCGTCGCCCTCAACTTCGGCCACGCCGGCGACATGGTCGCGAGCATGCCGGGCGCGTACTTCTGGTCGATCATCGGCCAAGAGGCGATCCAGCACCTGGTCGAGGTCGGCAACGAGGTCGGCCTGGGCATCTACATCCGCAACTACGAGAAACTCCCCGGCCTGCCCGCGGAAATCGCCGAGGACGCCGCAGACCCGAACCGCTCGAACGTCGAGGGCGCCGCGACCATCGCGGAGCTGGCGGCCAAGATCGGCGTGGACCCGGAGGTCCTCGTCGCCCAGGTCGAGGCGTACAACGCGGCCGTCAAGGCCGGCAACGACACCAAGTTCCACAAGCCCGCGAAGTTCCTGCTCCCGATCCTCGAAGGACCGTTCTACGCGGTCAAGATGGAGACCGGGATCATGATCTCCATGGGCGCAATGAAGATCGACGACCATTGGCGCGCGATCGGCGAGGACGACAAGCCGATCCCCGGCCTGTACATCGTCGGCGTGGACGCCGGCGGGATGTGGGGCGAGAGCTACAGCCTGCCGATCCCCGGCTCCGCCAACGGCTTCTCGGTGACGTCCGGATGGCTCGCCGCCGACGACATCGCCGAGCAGGTCAAGGAGGGCGTGCTCGTCTAGCGCGCCGCTCGACACCTGCGGATACCCGAGTGCCCGTCCGGCACTCGGGTACCGCTGGCCGAGTCGCACGCTCGACGCCTGTCGCGTGGAGACCTGACGATGACCGCATCACCCCCCGACTCTCCCCCCGGCGCAACCTCGGTCGACTTCGACGTCATCGTCGTCGGCGCTGGTGTCGCCGGCTGCGTGACCGCCTACCAGCTCGCGAACGCCGGCCACGAGGTCCTCCTCGTGGAACGCGGCGCCCAGCCGGGCGCGAAGAACCTGTCGGGCGGCGTCCTGTACTGCCGCGTGATGGAGCAGGTCTGGCCCGACTTCGCCAGCCAGGCGCCGGTCGAGCGGCGGATTACCCGCAACAAGGTCGTCTTCCTGAACAAGGGCTCGCTCGTCGGCATCGACTACTGGGACGAGCGACTGGCCACGCCCGCCAACGCCGTCACCGTGCTGCGAGCGAAGCTTGACGCATGGCTGGGCGAGCAGTGCGAGGCCGCGGGCGTCACGGTGATGCCGGGCATGCACGTGGACGAGCTGGTGCGGGAGGGCGAGCGCGTCGTCGGCATCCGGGTCGGCGAGGACGTCCTGCGCTCGCACGTCGTGGTCGTGGCGGACGGGGTCAACTCGTTCCTCTGCCGCGATGCCGGGATCCGGGCCAAGGAGCCCATCAGGCATCTCGCCGTCGGCGTGAAGTCCGTCATCGGGCTGCCGCGGGCGGCGATCGAGGACCGGTTCGGGGTGGCCGGCGACGAGGGCGTGGCGTACGCGGTCGTCGGCGACTGCACCGAGGGCCTGGGCGGGGGAGGCTTCCTCTACACGAACCGTGATTCCGTGTCGGTGGGCGTGGTCGTCCGCCTCGACGAGCTGGAGCGGGTGGCTGGCGCGTCGGCGTCCGACATCCACGACCAGTTCCTCGCGCACCCGGCGATCGCACCGCTGCTGCGCGGCGGCGAGCTGCTGGAGTACGGCTGCCACCTGGTCGCGGAGGGCGGCCTGGCGATGGTGCACGACCTCGTGCGCCCCGGGCTTGTCGTCGTCGGCGACGCCGCCGGCCTCACGCTCAACACGGGACTGACCGTGCGCGGCATGGATCTTGCGGCGGGCTCCGCGATTGCTGCCGCGAAGGTCGTTCACGAGGCTCTGGAGGCCGGTGACACATCGGCCGAGCGGCTCGCGGCCTATCCGGCCGAGCTCGACAAGAGCTTCGTAGGGCGCGATCTGCGCACCTACGCGAAGGCGCCAGCGTTCCTCGAGACGCGGCGCATGTACAAGGCGTACGGCCTTGTCGCCGCCGACGTCTTCCACGGGGTCTTCAACCTCGACACCACCCCGCGGCGGCGCATCCTCCCAACGGCCTTCGGGGCGCTCCGGCAATCCCCGGTCAAGATGCGCCAGGTGCTTCGTGACGGCATCGGCGCCGTGAGGTCCCTCTGATGCTCGACCTCGGCACGGTCCCGGAGCGGCTCGCCAAGAACAAGTACGACCTCGACGAGGCGTCGCACATCGAGCTCGACCAGGCGCTCGCGAAGTCCACCGGGACCGACAAGCTCCTGCTGCGGGTGTGCGCCGCGCACGTCTACACCGAGGCGCCCGACGGCACGATCCTCGTCCAGCAGGCGGCGTGCCTCGAGTGCGGGACGTGCCTCGCCGTGGCGGCGCCCGGCACCCTCAAGTGGCACTACCCGGGCGGTGGATTCGGCATCGTCTACCGCGAGGGGTAGGACCCGCAAACTCATTCGAGCGTCGACCAGGGCAGCGCGGCTGGATCCACACTCGCGAACTCCACGACATCCGCGGGGGCACCGTCAGGAAGTAGTCGTGGAAGGCCGGCTCCCACCCGTCGCCTCTCGGCGACCTCCCCGAAGACGACTTGGAGTGCGGCCGCGAGCTCGCGGAGCAACGGATCGGCCTTCTGGCGACCGACCCGGTCGACGAGCCAGTCCTCGATGGGCGACATCCGCGTCCCGGCGCCCACCCCGTTCGACTTCCGCGCGATCGTGCCGCCGCTCGAGCAGTTCCTGCTCTCACGAGCCAGGCTTGCGCGGCATTGTGGAGCCGACGTCGCTCACCGCCGTCGACGTTGCGCGGACTGGTGACGCCGACGAGGTCCGACGACTGGAGCGTGCCCTGGTAACACCCTGTTTGACCTGCTCTCGAAGGTTGACGCCTTCATTTCGGCCGAGACCGAGTGGTCCGAACAGAAGTCGCTCAAGGCATACGTGTTCGACACGTGTGAGAGCGCGCTGCTCACGGGAGGGCTCACTCGGGGCCTCGCCGACCCGAGGTCGCCGAGAAGGCGATGCGGGTGTTCCCACTTTCACCGGCCTCGCTCGAGCCATGTTCGAGCTGCGGCGGGGAGCCTCAGCGGATGGAGTCACCCTGGAGGAGCTGCTTCGAGGGCTGCGCATGGCTGGCATCGAGGTCGACGGGGACGACCCGAACTGCACCCTGGCCGATGCGCTGAGCGCCTCGCAAGCGGACCGCGTGTGGGAACGCCAGGACGGCGCGACATGGCTGTCCGGGACCAGGTTGGCCCGCCCGGGGACGGGCTCTCTGGCAAAGCCGCTCGCGGACGCGCTGTCTGACCCTGTCAGGGTCCGATGGCCCAGCGGGCGATTCCACCACGAGGAGGCCCGTGTGCAGTTGGAGAAGACGGGCGTTCGCGTGTGGGCACCGGCAGCGTGACCCGCGCCGCGCTCGCCGGGGCTCCCGACCGGTTGGCGCCGGTGCCGAGCGCGCGGGGCTGGTGGCGTTGGCTGCCAAGCGGGTAGGTGCGTGAGCCGGCTCCACCTCAGGTGCCAGGTCCGCGGGCAGACTGGCGGCGGGGTAGCCATCGGTCTCGACGCCGGTGCCCATCTGCCATACCACTTTCCGTACCACCTACGGCGCGATACAGGGCGGGTTGCGGCGATACATGCTGGGTCGCGAGAATCGGGTAGGGGTCGGCGTCACACCGACCCCTCCCACACCACCGGACGTGCGGGTCCGCATCCGGCGGTTCGCCAGTGCTCCCGGAGCTGGCGGACACGGAGACCGAGCGGTACCAGACCAAGGTCGGTCCAGTAGCGGATCGGCATGGCCCGGCTGAGCGGGGCGGACCCTGCCATGCGCCAGTAGCCCTTCCGACTGCCGCCCCACATCCGGGCCTTGTCGTCAGGGATGCCCAGCGCACGGAGGTTGCGGCGCCGCGCGGCGGGCCGCTTCCACTCCTTCCAGCGGACCTGTCGCAACCGGCGACGGAGCCACTCATCGACCTCGTCGAACACCGAGGGCGTGTCGGCCAGCGCGAAGTAGGCGGCCCACCCCGTGAGGAACCGGTTGATCAGCGCGAGCCGCACGGGCATGGCGATCGAGCGGTGGCGGTCGGTCAGGTCGCGCAGCCGGGCGCGCAGACGAGCCTTCGTCTTGCGCTCGAGCCGCACGCGGACCCGGCCACCATGGCGCAGGAAGCCGAACCCGAGCAGGCCCCGCACCGTGGCCGGTGCGATGCCGCTCTTGGCCTGGTTCACCCGGAGATGGAGCCGCCGCTCCACGAAGGTCGTGACCCCCTCGAGGACACGCGTCGCTGCCCGTTCGCTGGCCACGTAGACCCGGAGGTCGTCGGCATAGCGGACGAACGTGTGGCCCCGCTGTTCCAGCTCGTGGTCGAGGTCGTCGAGCATGATGTTCGCGAGCAGCGGCGAGAGCGGTGACCCCTGCGGGGTGCCCTCGGTCGTCGCGAGCGTCACGCCGCCGACCATGACCCCGGCGTCGAGGTAGCGCCGGATGAGTCCCAGGATCCGGCGGTCACCGATCCGGCGGGCCACGCGTGCCATCAGGGCATCGTGGTTCACCCGGTCGAAGAACCGGTCGAGGTCGACATCGACGACGAAGGTCCGTCCCGTCTCGATCGCCGCCCGGGCGGCCTCAACCGCCTGATGGGCGCTCCGTCCCGGCCGGAAGCCGAAGCTCCGGTCCGAGAAGATGGGCTCGAAGATCGGGGACAGGACCTGGCTCAACGCCTGCTGGAGGAAGCGGTCCGTGACCGTCGGCACACCCAGCTCGCGCTCCCCTCCCCCGGGCTTGGGGATCATCACCCGGCGGACGGGGCTGGGCCGGTACGTGCCAGCGTCGAGCTGCACGCGGATCGCGGACCAGGCGACCTTCAGGTGGGGGCGAAGCGCCTCCACCATCATGCCGTCGGGACCCGGGGCACCGCGGTTGGTCTCGACGCGCCGGAGCGCCCGGGAGAGGTTGTCCCGGGAGAGGAAGCTCTCCCAGGGGTCGTCCACCCGGGCGGGGTGAGGGGTGGTCGCCGGAGACGCCGGACCGGCGCTGTGCTCTGCCGGAGGGCCTGACGGCTTCACCGTCCCATCCCGTCCGGCAGGCCCGCCACGAGGACGGGTTGGCTGCGGTCTTCGTGCCGGTCGCGAGTACTCGGGCATCCGTCCCTCGGACTGACGTTTGGCCCTTCCCGGCGATGCTGATCCCCGCCGGTACTACGGCCGCTGCTGACTCCTGCCCGGTCCATCGCAGCCTCTCGGCCACAACGGTCGGATCACTCCGACACCCGGACAGGCCTCCCCGGATAAGAACAACCGCTGTCGCCCCATCCCCGCCGCGTTTACCTCACCCACGCCTTGGTGGTCTCGGACGTCACCGTGCGATGCCGGCTCATCCGCGTGGTCAGGCCTCGTACGCGGTTCGTGTTCCTCGGGTCGGAGCTTTGCCTCGGGCTTCCTTCCGACCCCACCTCGCGGTGACGCCGTTGCCTCCGGCTAGGGGTTCGTACCACCTCGATCCCCAGAGGACTTGCACCTCCAAGCTGCTGCCCATGCCGGGCGTACATCGAGAAACCCGCCTCGCTTGAGGCGGGTTTCGGGCTTGTCAGGTGGAGCCGACACTCGGATTTGAACCGAGGACCTGCTGTTTACGAACCAGATCGGCCTAAGCGTTGTGGCTTGAGCGTGGGATCGCGAGCGTACGCTGCTCAGTTAGCAGGTCTTCGTTTCGAGCTCGTTTGCCCCGCTTCTTGTTGCCTCCGAGGACGTGGTTGACGGGGTCATCGTATGCCAGCAGATCAAGCAGACGCTGTGCCCCAGCGTCACCGCCGGCGAGCCCCGACGCCGCGCAGGTCGAAGCCGAGTGTCGCGTATGCCGCCAGCCGCTTCGTCAGCATCCGTGCGAGCACCGGGACCTTTGCGTCAACGTAGTCGTGCACCTCGATCCGCGTCTTGCCCTCGAGTGGTCGGAGGATGCGCCCCGTGTACTGGACGATGCGCCCGCGAAACGCGATCGGGAAGGCCAAGAACAGCGTGTCAAGCGGTGGACAGTCGAAGCCCTCTCCAAGGAGGCTCCCAGTCGCGAGCAGGACCGCACCGTCGCCGTGCTGCGCGTGGGCCAACTGGTCAATGATCTCCCGGCGCTCCTTCATTCCGACGCCTCCTACGAGGACCACCGGCTTCATCCCCAACTCGTCTAGGCGGGCCTCGATCGACCGTACGTGGGCCGTCCACTGCGAGAGGACGAGGCAGTTGCGACCGACCCGGGAAGCGGCGGCGATGTCCACGCAGATCTGCCAGGTGCGGACGTCGTCCTCGACTAACCCGCGAAATACCGTCTGGATCGCCGGGCTGGCCTCGCCTCCACGGTCATCGGAGCCGAGATGGCCGGTCTCGTGGATCGCCAGCACGCGTTCGATGCCGTCGTCTTCGGTCGAGCCGCTGCTCATCCTGTGGCGTACCGGCCCGCAGTACATCGTGATCAGCCCTTCGAGCCCGTCCCGGCGATAGGGCGTCGCGGTCAGGCCGAGCCACGCTGGGGCGCTGATCTGCCTGACGACCCGCTCGAACGTGACGGCGGGGACGTGGTGGCATTCGTCGACGACGACCAGCCCATAGTCGGACGTCAACTCCTGAAGGTCATCGCGACGCGCGAGGGACTGGACCATGGCCACGTCAACGATCCCCTTGAGGCGACCTGATCCTCCGCGGATCGCGCCGACCTGGCGGCGATTGAGCCCGAGATGGTCCTGCAGCCGCTGGCGCCATTGCTCGAGCAGCGGTTGGCGGTCCACGAGGATCAGCGTGGCGGTCGCTCGATGCGCGATGACCGCGCAGCCGACCACGGTCTTGCCGGTTCCCGGGGGCGCGACCAAGACCCCGAGTTCATGGTCCCGCAGCTCACCGAATGCGGCTTGCTGGTCCGTGTCCAGGGTGGCGTGGAGCCGGACATCGATGGCCGGTGCAGTCGACGGAGTCTCGCGGACCTCCAGGCAGCTGCCGGCTTCTCTTGCCAGACCTGTCGCGGCCTCGCGCAGGCCCCTCGGCAGCAGTAGCTGATCGACGGTCTCCTCGTAGCAGCGGATCAGCCGCGGTGTATTCCAGGTCGAGAAGCGGAGTCGCTCCTTCTCGTAGTACTCGGGGTTGTGGAGCGAGGCGAGGTGTTTGAGCGACGAGACGATCGCAGGCGGGAGCCCGATCCGGTCAATCGCGAGCATCGTGCCGGCCACGGCATGGATCGACACCGGTGGCTTCGGGGCGTCACCGTGGAACGGGCGGCGGTACGCAGGCTCCATCGGACCGGCCGCCACCTCTCGCAGCTGCTCCGCCATCGAGTTTGCGACCGCCGGCACAACACGCTGAAGGGACGACAGGGACGCCCACTGATCGTCGAATGGCCCGAGCGCATCGTCGAGGAAGACCGTGGTCCCCTGGCGCCGGCACTGTCCCTGGAGCGGCAGCGCGATCAGGTTGCCGAACGAGCCCTTCGGCATGAAGTCCTGGGCCGGAAAGAGGCGGTCGTAGCTCGCGAGGTCGAGCTCCGCACGGATGGTCATCGCCTCGCGCAGCAGGTGTGCGCCGATCCGGCGGGCGACCGACGCGGGCACTCGACCCGCAAAGAGGATCCACACGTGGGCGCCGTCGCCGGAGCGCGAGCGCTCGATGGCGGCCTCGATGCCCAGCGCTCGCGCGGCGTCCTGGTAGGCTCGCACGTCGAGCGGCCAGCTCGATCCGTCGAAGTCACACGCGAGCAGCCGGCAGGAGTCGTCGGGCAGGAGTGGGTACAGACCGACATGGGCCCGACCGGAGAGGTGCGCCTCGATCACCGCGTCGGTCAAGGGGAGATACTCGCGGTCCTGGCGCTTCGCGTTGGCAGCCCCGCCGACTACGGCCGGGCTCCAGCCCGCCTTCCCGGTTCGAGGGTTGCTCCAACGGGTCGCGTAGACGTCGTCACGCCCCGCGAACAGCGCACGGAACAGCGCGATCTTCTCCTCGGCCGAGGACTTGGCGTCCACCCTGGGGAGGCCTGCGGTCTCCTCCTCGAAGAGGGTCAGCCCGCCGGTTGGAACGCTCGGGGTCTGTTCAGCCGCCGGGGACCTGACCGCGTCGGCTTCCGTCCCGAGAAGGTCGCGGAGGCGTATGTTCTCGGCTCGCAGTAACTCGATCTCGCGCAGCAGCTCCGCCCGCGCCGGAGCCTGTCCGCCCCGAGATCCGTCGCTCACGCTTGTGTGCTGCCGCCGTTCGGCCCGGTGACCAGCCGCCAGTAGCCATGCGGATCACGCGCGCTCTGGCTCTCGCGGCGCAGGTAGCCAGCATCAGCGAGGGCGGTGAGGTATCGGCGCGCCGTGTTGACCGAAACGCCGAGGAGTTCCTTCGCCTCGGCGGTCGTCACGCGCCCGTTGCCGAGCGCGAACTCCACGAACCGCTCCGACCCCCGCGGAAGGAGCCGAAGCATTCGCGCGCCGATTGGGTCCATCAGCAGCGTGACGATCACCGATGCCGGCCCCTGGCGATAGATGGGATCAGGAAGCCCGACCTCTTCCATCCCCTCGAACATCCGGTCCACGCCTTCGCCGAGCTCTCGCCCGAAGCCGAACTCGAGGACGGTCCTCGCCACTCGGGGGTTGCGAGCGAACCGCGTCGACCGGATCGTCTCGATTCGGACGAGACCTGGCAGGCGTCCGGGCGACTCGACCTCCAGCCGATCGGCGAAGAGAGAGACCCGGATGTGGTCGCCCCCGATCGAGTACGACCGGTGCACCACGGCATTCACGATTGCCTCGAGCCAGACCCTCTCAGGGATCACGGTGGCACGATGGAATCGCCCCCCCGGGCCGAGCCGGATCACCGACCCGAGCCATCGCCGCAGTGTCCTGCGGGCGAACAGGATCTGATCACGAAGCGCGCCATCTCCGTGGACGTCCGAGATGACGTTCAAGCGCTCGCCGGTCTCGCGGGCGCTCCCCTGATAGCGAAGCAGCCGGATCCGCGCCTCGGGCAGGAATCGCTGGGGGCCGGTCCCGAGCGTCAGGATGCCGGCGACGGTTGGCAGGAGCTGACCCCGGCTTGACGTGAGCAGACCCCGTGCCAGGAGTGCGTCGTCGGGTCGCTGATTGCCTCCGACCGAGCGAAGGAACCGGTCGATGAGGTTTGGGTCGAGATCGTCGCGAGCAGCCCCGGCAACCGGCGTCCCGTCGAAGAACGTCCCGCCCTTGTCATAGCGGAGCTCCGAGGCCTCGATCGGTCCCAGGCGCCGGTTCTCGTCGCCAACTCGAAGGAGGACCTCGCCGCGCACGTTCTCGTGCACGTGCTCGCTCGCATCGACTTCGATGATCAGGAGCCGGTCGGCGTCGCCGCGCTCGTTGATGCAGGCCACCACCTCGTAGTGGGCGGGCACTGGCGGGCGAGTGAAGTCGCGGCCGGCTTGGCGCCACCCGTTGTGCAGTCGCTCGTCAGGACCCGTACCCTCAATGGCGCCGCCCCAGATCCCGACCACGATCAGGCCACCTTCGGCGTTGGCAAGCGCGACCATTGCGTCGGCGAGCTCACGGGGCTTCACGCGAGCACTCTTGCGATCGAACCACTGGCTTTCTGGCCGCTTCCGCAGCGCAGGCACACGCCGGTCCTCGGGGAGGAGCTGGAGCTGCTGGATCGTCGCGAACCCTAGGTCGCCTGCCATGGCCGATACCATAGTCGCTACTTATCAAGTTGACAAGTACGAACAAGGTTCCTACCTCGGCCGACAACCTGCGATCTGGAAGACAGCAGGTCTTGATGCGTCCGGTCGTGCATGGAACCCGGGCGCTGGCCGACCGGGCCCGTGATTGAGGGCTCGACCATCTCGTCCAGTTAGCAGGTCTTCCCCAGGCACGAGCGTTGTGGCCAGGGAAAGTGGCGGCCCGATCGGTCCGGAAGACCGGATAGCAGGTCTACCTGAGCACGAAACGGGGGAGTGGAGCCGACACTCGGATTTGAACCGAGGACCTGCTGTTTACGAAACAGCTGCTCTACCGCTGAGCTATGTCGGCGCGGAGGGCATCTTAGCAGGCCCGCCACGCTCGCCATGGACGCGCTGTTCGGGCCGGTGGGGAGATGCGCGCCGCTTCACGCCCGGACCAGCGGGCGCGCGCCGACGGGACCAGGGACCGGCAGCGGCACCTCCAGCCTGAACCAGGCCCCACCCCCCGGGCGGTCCTCGTACCGGATGTGGCCGCCGTGCGCCTCCACGGCGGCGGCCGCGGTGGCGAGCCCGAGCCCGCTGCGACCGTCCCTCCCCGCCGGCCCCGCCCCGAACGGCTGGAACAGCCGGTCGCGCAGCTCAGGCGGCACGCCTGGCCCGCGATCAAGGACGTCCACCGCCAGGATCCCTCCGCCGGTGCCGGTGCCGGTGCCGGTGCGCGTGCCAGCGGTGCCTCCGCCGGTGCCGGTCTCGGAGGTGCTGTCGGCCGGCGTGGTCTGCACGACGATCTCGACCTCCGTGCCCGGCTCCGACTCGAGGACGGCATTGTTGAGGAGGTTACCGATCGCCTGCTCGATGCGGACGCGGTCGACGCTGACGATCACGTCCGGAGCGCTGACGACCATGCGCACGTCCCGCGCTTCCGCGACCGGTTCGAACCGCGTGATGAGGCCCTCGACGACCTCGCGGATCGACACCGGCTGCCGGAGCAGCTCCCGCCCCGACGACTCGGCCTCGGCGAGCCTCAGGAGGTCCGAGGCGAGGGCCGACAGGCGGACCGCGTCACCGTGCGCCAGGCGGATCGAGGCCAGCAGCGCGTCCGCGTCGTGCTCGTAGGTTGCCGAGAGCTCGAGCTCTGCCTGGAGCGTGGCGATGGGCGTCCGCAGGTCATGTGAAGCCGTGGCGACGAACCGCCGCTCGCGCCGAACCGTCTCCGCGACGCGGTCGAGCATGGCGTTGAGGGTGCGGCCGAGACGGCCGAGCTCGTCGTCGGCGGCCGGGACGTCCAGCCGGCGGACGAGGTCTCCGGTCTCGATGGCATTCACCTCGCGGACCATCACGCTGACGGGGTGCAGCGCTCGTCCCGCGAGCCACCAGCCGCCGCCCAGGGCCGCGAGCGTGGCGATCGCCCCCGCCAGGAGCATCAGCCGTGCGAGGTCGGCGAGGCCCGAATCCACCTGCGCGAGCGGTCGGCCGGCGACGATGGTCGTGCCATCCGGTCCTGCGATCGCCTCGATCGCGTAGGCGACCTTGGCCGGCCCCAGGGTGAGCGTGGCCCTGCCGAGTCTCGGCGCGACCAGGCCCTGTGGAACGTCCTGGCTGGCGCTGGCGAGGGACCCGTTCCGCGTGAACACGGCCCCGAAGATCCCGCGCCAGGCGGGATCCACGGTGTCGGGGGTCGCCGTCGCCGACTTGCCGAGGCTGGCGCCGAGGTCCTCGGCCCTTGCGGCCAGCTCCTGGTCGACGGTCTCACGCACGATCCGGCTGTACTGGTACCAGACGACGCCCCCGACCACCGCGAACAGGACGACGAGGGTGACCGCATACCAGATGGTCAGCCGGAGGCGGATCGTCACGTCCGTTTGCGAACCGGGACCGGGTCTGGGATCGCGGGCTCGACCAGGCGATAGCCGACGCCCCGGACCGTCTCGATCGCCGGGATCCCAGGCCCCGAACCGAGCTTGGAGCGCAGGTAGCCGACGTAGACGTCGACCACGTTCGAGGTTCCGTCGTACGCCCAGTCCCACACGTGCTCGATGATCTCGGTCCGCGGGAGGGTCTGGCCGGCGCGGCGCAGCAGCAGCTCCAGCAGCGAGTACTCGCGGGCCGTCAGCGTCATCGGGCTTCCCGCGATCGACACCGAGTGGCCCGCGGGATCGAGGTCGACGACTCCGACCCGGACGTGGCTCGGCCGGGGCACGGCGCCCCGCCGCACGAGCGCCCGCAGACGAGCAGCTAGCTCCGCGAACGAGAAGGGTTTGACCAGGTAGTCGTCGGCTCCCACGTCGAGCCCGCGCACGCGGTCGTTCACCGCCTCGCGCGCGGTGAGGACGATGAGAGGGCTCCAGCAACCGGCTTCGCGGAGGTCCCGGCACACCGCGAGCCCGTCGCCGTCGGGCAGGTTGACGTCCATCACGATCGCGTCGTAGTCGTTCTCGCGGCCCATGAACCGCCCGTCCTCGGCGGTGCCGACGACGTCGACGGCGTATCCCTCCGCCATCAGGCCGCGGCGGAGGAGATCCGCCATGCGGGCATCGTCCTCAACGACCAGCAGCCGCATGGCTTCCCCGTACGTCCCGCGTCGCGGCCAGCGGCGCTCTTATCGGATTCCTATCCGGCGCTCACGGTCCGCATACCCCACTGATCCGAGACTGCCGGCATCGATCGCCCCCCGCCACGGGGAGCCATAGACGCCAGGAGGCATCGACATGCGCAAGCTCGGAATCGTCGGTGGCGTGGCCGCCACCGTGCTCGGGGCCACCGTCGTGATGGCCGCGTCACCCGCGCCGGCGGCGACCCCGGCGCCCACCCCTGCGCCCACCAAGGTTTCGGGCACGGCGCCTGCCCCGGCTGCGACCGGAACGACGCCGGCGTCCGTCGCTGCGGCCACCAGCCCGTGGTCCGCCGGTGTCACGCCGCTCACGCTGCAGGGCAACGCGACGTTCGTCAAGCACAGCAACGGCTCGGCAACCCTGACCCTGCGGATGCAGGGCCTGGATCCACTGGCCGACTGGGCGGTCACCATCGTGCCCGGCGGCACGGGCAGCTTCGGATCGCGACCCGTCCTGTTCCGCTGGACCAGCAGTGACATCGACCGGCTGGGCAATGGAACGCTCAGCGTCCACCTGACGGCCGACGAGTTCGCCTCCATCGCGCACGCGCGTACCACGGATGGCTTCGTCATCCTCGTGTCCGACGGCTCGAGGGATGCCCTCGCCACGTTCCCGAAGGCCTGATCGACTTGGCCGTGACCGGCTTCGTGACCCGGGCTCCCCAGGACGGGGGACCCGGGTCCTTTCGCGTGACCCGCGCCGGCAACGACGCGCCTTCTGTGCGCATGCTGGAATGAACCCACGTCACCCGGCGCGGGTCAACACAGGCGAGGGGTCCATTCTGTGAAGAATCGGACATGGCCTCGTGTGCCGGTCCTCACGCTGGCTTCACGGTTCCTTCATGGTCCG
>Ga0302322_100003414_pt1 | contig 13647 bp, 10 predicted proteins | sample Fen_T0_2_FD_203757 | JGI IMG/M metagenome (GOLD analysis project Ga0302322, IMG submission 203757) | Peat permafrost microbial communities from Stordalen Mire near Abisko, Sweden - Fen_T0_2 | ecosystem: Environmental > Terrestrial > Soil > Wetlands > Permafrost | place: Sweden: Abisko...
CGGCGCCGGACTCGCTGAGCATGAGGGCGAGCAGCACGACCTGCAGCAGCAGGTCGCCGAGCTCGCCGTGCTCTGCCACAAGGTCGCCGCCGGCGACGGCGTCGGCCAGTTCGTAGACCTCCTCGACGGTGTAGCCGATGATGTCCCGCGGCGTCTGCTCGCGATCCCAGGGGCACTCCACGCGCAGCACGTCGACGATGCGCTTGAGCGAGGCGAGCTCCTGGCCGAGCAGGGCGTCGTCGAAGGCCGGGCCCGCAGGCACCGTGGCCGGCGGCGCGGCGACGCGGCGACGAAGCTCGCGCGCCAGGTGCGGGCCCCGCGGACCGGCGAGCGCGACGACCACTGCGCCGGAAGCCGAGCGGCCAACGAGGTCGTCGAGAGCCTCGGTGTCCGCCGGGTCGAGCTCAAGAAGCCGGATCTCCCCGCGGCTCGCAGCCTCCGCGACGAGGCCGCGCAGCTCACCGTCGATGCCGGCGGGAACAAAGACGGCGCCGCCGCCGGAGAGGGCCCGCAGCGAAGCTGCGGGCGCCAGTCCGGCGGCGGCGCCGATGAACACGAGCGTGAGGCTCATCGCGTCGGCGCTTCGCCCGAAGGGGCGACCCTCGCTACTTGCTCGGCGAGGCCGAGGGCACGGGCGAGCCACTCGGGCTCGGCGCGGCGGTAAGGGTCGCCGGGTTGAATCCCACGGCGTACACGATGTCGGCGTCCTTCGTGGCCTTCTTGAGCCAGTCCGTCCAAGCCGTGGACTGCTTCTGCAGCTTGAGCTGCTGCTCGATCATGGCCTTGGCCTGCGCGAAGGTCTTGGTCGAGCCGGGGGTCTTCTTGGTGACCTCGATCACGTGCCAGCCGAACTTGGTCTTGACCGGCATCGCGACGACGCCCGGCTTGCTGCTGAAGGCGACCTTCTCGAAGGTGGGGTCCATACGGCCCTTGGGGAAGTTGCCGAGGTTGCCGCCGCTGTTCTTGGTACCCGGATCGATGGAGTACTGCTTGGCGACCTTCTGCCAATTGGCATCGGTGTTGTTGGCTGCAAGCAGCTTCTGCACCTTGAGGGCCTGGGCCTTGGTCTTGACGAGGACATGGCGCGCATCGACCGACTCGGGGGTCACGAACTGCGCCTTGTTCTTCGGGTTGTTGAAGTACGCCTGGGCGTCCTGATCGCTGATCGTGACGTTAGTGCCGACTTTTGCCTGGACCTTCTGCTGGAGCATCTGCGCCTTGAGCTGCGACTCCAGGTCGGCCATGGTGACGTTCTGCTTCTTGAGCAGTGCGTCGAGCTTCGTCTGGCCGCCGACCTGCTGGACGATCTGCTTGAGGCGGTCCTGGTACTCCTTGTCGGTGACCGACACGTTCATGCTGGCCGCCTGCTGCTTGATGACCTCATTCTGGACCAGGTAGCTGACGATGCTCGCCTTTAGCTGGTTGTACTGGGTGGTGCCCTCTTTGGGGAACGGCGGCGCACCGGGCTGCGATGCGTACTGAGCTTTGGCCTGCGCCATGATCTGGTCGAACTGCGCCTGCGTGACGGCGCCCTTGCCGACGGCCGCGATTGCACCGGCCGGGACCTTGTTGCCACCACACCCGGCAAGCGCCAGCACAGGCACGAGCACGGCGAGCATGACGACAGCCACGATGAACTTCTTCATAGACTCTCTCTCCCAGAGGTAGTGGGCTGGTCGTGAGACACACGGGTGTCAAGTATAGCATCGAGGTTAGCCTCGACCCACATTAAGAGATGTGAATCGGAGCCCGGCCGGTGGGCGCTGAGCGAGCGCCTCTGCTTGAAGTACACGACGCGCTCGTCGGCGGCGCGCAGACGCTCCGCCCAGGCGTCGTCCAGATCCAGGCCCTCCACCTGCAGGCGGCTGCCGCGGTAGGCGACCGAAGTCGCGTGCAGATCGGCGGCCTTGAGTCTGATGGCCTGCAGCGTGAGCAGGTGCTCGACAGGCTCCGGCGGCGGCCCGAAGCGGTCGCTGAGCTCGGCCTTGGCGTCGCCCAGCTCGCGCAGCGTCCCGGCGCGCGCGATGCGCCGGTGGGCGTCGATCTTGCTGGCCTCGTAGGCGATGTACTCCGGCGGCACGTAGGCGGTCACCGGCAGGTCGACGCGCACCGGCGCGACCAGCGCCCCCTCTTCACCCTGGAGCTCGTGCACCGCCTCCTCCAGCATCTGCGCGTACATCTCGAAGCCGACCGCGGCGACGTGCCCGCTCTGCTCGTCGCCGAGCAGGTTGCCGGCTCCGCGGATCTCAAGGTCGGCCATGGCGATCTTGAAACCGGCGCCCAGGTCGGTGTGGTCGCTGAGGGTCGTCAGCCGGGCGGCGGCGTCGCCGGTGAGCAGGTCTTCGCTGGGGTAGAGAAGGTAGGCGTAGGCGTGCGCATCGCTGCGCCCGATGCGGCCGCGGATCTGGTACAGCTGCGCCAGGCCGAGCATGTCGGCGCGTTCCACGATCAGCGTGTTGGCGGTGGGGATATCGATGCCGCTCTCGATGATCGACGTGGTCACCAGCACATCGGCCTCGCCGGCGAGAAAAGCGAGCATCACTTTCTCGAGGGCACGCTCGTGCATCTGGCCGTGGGCGACCAGGAGGCGCGCCTTGGGGACCAGATCGCGCACATGCTCGGCGGCCTGGTCGATCGTCTCCACGCGGTTGTGCAGATAGAACGCCTGCCCTCCGCGAGCCAGCTCCTTCGCGATGGCGACCCGCACCAGGTCGTCGCGATACTCGCCGATGTAGGTACGGATCTCGTGCCGGCCGCGCGGCGGCGTCTCGATCACCGAGATGTCGCGGATGCCGCTGAGGCTCATCTGCAGGGTGCGCGGGATGGGCGTGGCCGACAGGCTCATCACGTCGACCTGGAGCTTGAAGCCGCGTAGCAGCTCCTTCTGGCGCACGCCGAAGCGCTGCTCCTCGTCGACCACCACGAGGCCGAGATCGTGCGGCTGCACGTCGGTGCTGAGCAGGCGGTGCGTACCCACCAGCACGTCGAGCTTGCCGGCGCTGAACTCGGCGAGGATACGCCGCTGCTCGGCGGCGGTGCGAAAGCGCGAGACCATGCCGACGCTGACCGGCAGGTCGGCGAAGCGCTCGCTGAACGTCATGAAGTGCTGCTCGGCAAGGATCGTCGTGGGCACCAGCACCAGCGTCTGCTTGCCGGCCTCCGCGGCCTTGAAGGCGGCGCGCAGGGCGACCTCGGTCTTGCCGTAGCCCACGTCGCCGCAGATGAGGCGGTCCATGGGGTGCGGCGACTCCATATCGTTCTTGACCTCGTCGATAGCCTCGGCCTGGTCTTCGGTCTCCTCGAAGGGGAACGCATCCTCGAGCTGCCGCGTGAGCTCGCCGTCCGGCGGGTAGGCGAAGCCGGGGATGGCCTGACGCGCGGCGTAGAGCTGGAGCAACTCGCCGGCCATCTCGACGACCGCCCTGCGCGCTCGCGTCTTGACCGTCTGCCAATGCGTGCCCCCAAGCTTGTCGAGAGCAGGAGTACCGCCGGAGGCGCCGATATAGCGGCTGACCTTGCCGATCTGGTCGTGGGGCACGAAGACGCGGTCCTCGCCCTTGAACTCCAGCAGAAGGTAGTCGCGCGTGATGCCGCCCACGGTGCGCGTCTCGATGCCGGCGAAGCGGGCGATGCCGTGGTCCTCGTGTACCACGAAGTCGCCGGGACGCACGTCGAAGAACGTGGTCAGCCGGGTGCCGCCGCCGAAGCGCTGTTCGCGCGGGGCCGCCCGCAGCAAGGCGCGCTCGCTGACCACGGCGAGCTTGAGGTCGGCGGACACGAAGCCTTCGCGGAGCGGCGCGGCGAGGAAGTAGAGGCCCGGGCCGGCCTCTCCGCCGTGCAGGAGTTGCTCGGCGGTGACCACCTCGGCGCTGACGTTGCGCAGCCGGTACGTGGCGCGCTCGGCCTCGCCGGCGTGACGGAAGACCACGAACACGCGATAGCCGTCGCGCACCAGCCGAAGCAGGTCGCGCTCCGCGCCGGTGATGTCGCGGGCGACGAACTGCGGGCGAGAGGCGCTGAACTGGAGAGCCTGCTCGCGCTGCACGACGTCGACCGGGAGAGCGCCGGCGAGGAGCGCGCGGACCTCGGCGAGCGGCACGTAAAGGCGCTCGCGCGGCTCCGCGCCGCTGAGCGCCATCTTCACCTCGGCGTCGAAATCGGCCAGCGCGCGGTAGGTCTCGTCGGGATTGAACACGGCCACGTGGACGCCGGCGAGCGCAAGGACGTCGGCCACGGTGCTGAAACTGCCGGAGAGCGCCGCCAGCGCGCGCACGCCGGCGCGGCGAAAGAGCTCGTCGGGCGCCTCCTCCCTGCCCTCCCGCTCCCAGGAGTCGAGCGCCGCGTGCAGACCACTCTCGTACCCGGGCACCGAGGTGTCGGCCTCGAAGGCGGCGTACACGACGGCGCGCGCCAGGTCCCCGGTGCTCCGTTGCGAGTAGATTGAGAAGGTGCGCAGGCTCTCGACCTCATCGCCCCAGAACTCCACGCGCAGGGGGTCGCCGAGCGCCGGGTAGGCGTCGATGAGTCCGCCGCGTACGGCATACTCACCGCGGCCGCGCACCTGCTCGACGCGCGCGTATCCCAGAGCCGCCAGCCGCGCGATGGCTTCGTCGAACGAGACCTCCTCGCCCGGCACCAGCTTGAGCGGCTGAGGCTGCAGCTCGAGCGGCAGGAAGCGCTCGAGCAGAGCGCCGGCGTCGGCGACGACCATGCCGCCGGCGGCGAGCGCGGCGAGCGCCTGCTGGCGCTCGCCGACGACGTGCGCCGCCGGCGCCACATCGGCGCCGTACAGTACGCCGCGAGCCGGAAGTACCGGCACCTCGCGACCCAGGAACAGGGCAAGGTCAGTGGCCAGCTTGGCCGCGGCCTCGCCGTCCGGCGCCACTACGAGCCAGCCCGGCGTCTCCAGCGCCCGCAGCGCAGCGGCCAGCACGTAGGGCGCAAAGAAGCTCGGAGCGTATACGGCGGTGCCGCGGCGCAGCCGCGGCACCGCCGCCGCGAACGCCTCACTCGCCGTCAGATACTCGAGAAACACGGTCCTCCCGCCACGCCGAAAGCCCCGTTCGCCTGCGGCGACGGGGCGACCTGCAGCACCGCGATTCTACCCGATGCGGGCGCCGCCGGTCGGTCACGCGGGGCGACGCCGCTGCGCGACCACATGCACCGGGTTTCCGTCCCGGACGCTCCTCGTCGTAGGATGGTCAGTCAGATGGGACGTTCACGATGCTGAGACGCACGACTTGCGCGGGCCGGCGTATGGGTCGGCGCACGCGGCGCCTCGTCCCGACAGCCGCCGTGCTGCTGCTCGCTTTGGCCGCAGTGGTCACCGGCCCGCAGCCGGCAAACGCCACCTCCAGCCTCTCCGCCACCATCGACGGCATCCTCGCCAAGCACGGCGTCGCCGGCGGGGGCACCGGCGTGTGCGTGCGGGACCTCGACACCGGCCAGATGATCTACGCCCGCCACGCCACTACGCCGCTGGCCCCGGCCTCCAACATGAAACTGGTGACAGCGGCGACGGCGCTCAAGACATGGGGCGCCGGGTTCCGCTTCACCACCGAGCTCTACGGCCCGGACGTCCCCGTCTACGGCGGCGTCATCTACGGCGATCTTCATCTCAAGGGCTACGGCGACCCCAGCCTGTCCACGCTGGACTATCAGCGCCATGAGCTGCATTTCGCCACCGCCTCGTTCGAGAAGTTCGCCCACCGCCTGCGATCGCTCGGCGTGCGCAAGATCAAGGGGCGTGTGCTCGGCGACGAGAGCTGGTTCGACAAGCAACGCTATGTGGCCGTTTGGAAGCCCGATCTGCGGCTCGAGTGCGGGCCCCTGTCGGCGCTCTCGGGCAACGAGGGACTGAGCAATGGCAACCGGGTGACCTCGCCGGCCATCTACTCGGCGCGGCTCTGCACTCAGGCTCTGCGCAAGGCGGGGATCAAGGTCACCGGCGCGCCGGGGAGTGGCAAGGTCCCGGCAAACTTCAGCCTGATCAAGCGCCAGCACTCGGCCCGGCTCGCCGCCGTGATCAAGCACATGGACAAGGAGAGCGACAACTTCTTCGCCGAGCTGCTGGTCAACGGACTGGGCAAGGACATCTACGACGAGGGCAGCACCGCCGGCGGCGTGAAAGTGCTGGAATCGACCTTGCTCGCCAGCGGCCTCACGCCCGCGAGCTATCGCGTACAGGACGGTTGCGGCTTGAGCTACGGCGACCGCCTCACCGCCCAGGGCATCGTGAGCTTGCTCGGCGACATGTGGCTGCGCCCCGAGTTCCGCGCCTACTACGATTCGCTGGCCATCGCCGGCGTGGACGGGACCTTGGACGGGCGCATGCGCGGCACGGCGGCGGCCGGCAACGCCCACGCCAAGACCGGCACGCTGGACATCGCCGTGTGCCTCTCGGGATACGTCGAGAGCGCCGACCGGCACCACGTGGCGTTCTCCATCCTCATGAACGGCGGCTCGATCTCGTGGGCCCAGGCCACCGAGGCGGAAGACGCCGTCGTCGTGACGCTCGCCAAGACCAGCCTTCGGGGTTCACTCCAGTCTCCGTTCGCGCTCTGGCTACGTCACTTCCCCGTCTCGACCCTGGAGACCGTTCACGCGGTTGGCGGCGACTTCTAGCCCGGCCTCGAGCCAGAGTTCCACGGCGTCGGCGGCGGCGGCCACAAGGCCGGCTACCTCGGCCTTGCTCTCGCCGAAGCGGCTGAGCACGTAGCCGGCCACGACGTCGGGGTCGTAGCTCGGCGGCCGGTCCACCCCGACGCGCAGGCGCGCGTAGTCCGCCCCCACCAGGCCGGTGATGCTCTTGAGCCCGTTGTGACCGCCGCTGCCGCCGCCCTCCATCAAGCGCAGGCGGCCGAAGGGCAGGTCGATGTGGTCGTGCGCCACGAGCACGTGGTCCAGCGGCACATCGAGTGCGCGCAGAGCGGCGGCCACGCTGCGGCCGGACTCGTTCATGTAGGTCGTGGGCTGCAGAAGCAGGACGCGGCAGCCGCCGATCACACCGTCGGCGCAGCGGCCCTCATACCCGCGCTTCGTCCTGAAAAAGCCGTGGCGGCGCGCCAGTTCCTCGACCACCTGATAGCCGACGTTGTGCCGCGTACCTTCGTACGTCGGCCCGGGATTTCCCAGGCCGACGATCAGGTAGTCCACGTTGTTCTGCAGGCGGAAGAGCGCCACTGCGCTGGCCGGTCAGGCGGCCCGCCGCGATGCGGCGGTCAGTCCGACGCCTCTTCCTTGTCGGTCTTGCCGACGATCTCCGGCTCGGCCGCCTCGGCGCCTTCCTCGACGGCTTCTTCGGCGCCTTCCTCGGCCTCTTCCTCGATCTTGCGCGGCGGCAGCACGGAGCAGATCACCTGGTCGGGCTCGTCGAGGATCTCGATGCCCTCCGGAGCCACCAGATCGGCGATCTTGGCGGTGTCGTTGACGTCCAGCTCGGAGATGTCGAGCTCGAAATGCTCGGGGATGGCGGTCACAAGGCCTCTGACGTTGACCTCGCGGGTGCTCTCGTCGAGCATGCCGCCGGTCTTGACGCCCTTGGCCTCGCCGATGAAGTTCAACGCCACCGTGGTCTCGATGGTCTCGTCCAGGCGGATCTCCTGGAGATCGAAGTGGATGACGGTGCTCTTGACGCGGTCGAGTTCGAGCTCCTTGACGATCGCGTGGTGCGAGGCCTTCTGGCCTTCGAAGTTCACCTCAAGCACGGCGTGCGTGCCGGCGCTCGTAGACAGGGCCGTGCGCAAAGCGCGCGGGTCCACGGAGATCACCGTGGCGGCCTTGCCGTGGCCGTAAAACACGCCGGGGATGAGGCCCGACTTGCGCAGCCGCTTGGCGTTGCGGGTGCCGGTGACGTCGCGCTTCTGCACGACGATGCTGACTTTGTCCATTGGTCGTCTCCTGCTAGAAAAGCTGGTTCTCGCCGGCGAACAGCTCGCTCACCGACTCGTCCTCGAACACGCTCTTGATGGTGTTGGCCAGGGTGTCGGCCACGGAAAGGACCTTGATCTTGGCGTCCTCCGGGCCGAGGGTGATCTGCAGGGTGTCGGTGACCACGACCTCCTTGAGCGGCGACTCACGGATGCGCTCGCGGGCCGGTCCGCTGAAGATCCCGTGGGTAGCGGTCACGTACACCTCTTTGGCGCCGTTGTCGTACAGCGTGGAGACGGCGTTGATCACCGATCCCGCCGTGTCGATCATGTCGTCGACGATGATGGCGATCTTGCCCTGCACGTCGCCGATGAAGTGCATGGTCTCGGCGCGATTGTGCTCGGGGCGCATCTTGGTGAGCACCGCGAGCTCGGTGTCGGGCAGGCGGCTGATGAAGCGCTTGGCGAGCTTGACGCCGCCGGCGTCGGCCGAGACGGCCACCAGGGGCGTGCCGCCGAAGTCCTTGTAGCGGAAGTAGTCGGCGAGCATGGGAACGGCGGTCATGTGGTCCACGGGGATCTCGAAGAACCCCTGGATCTGGCCTTGATGAAGGTCCATGGAGAGCACGCGGTCGACGTGCGCCGCTTCGAGCAGGGTGGCCATGAGCCGCGCCGTGATGGGCTCGCGCGCGGCGCTCTTCTTGTCCTGGCGCGCGTAGGGGTAGTAGGGGACCACGGCGGTGATGCGCCGCGCCGAGGCCAGCTGCGCTGCCTGGATCATGATCAGCAGCTCCATGACCTCGTCGTTGAGGTGGGTGTCGGTGGGCGACTGCACGATGAACACATCGGCTCCGCGGATGCTCTCGTCGAAGCGCGCGTAGATCTCGCCGTTGGCGAAGGTCTTGAGCAGCACGCCGCCCAGGTTGATGCCGAGCTTGGCGGCGATCTTCTCGCTGAGCGCAGGGTTGCTGCGCCCCGAGAAGACCATGAGGCGCTTCTGCGACGTGGTCACGCAGCAGGAGGTATCAGGCACCCTCGTCCCCTTCCCTGTCTTGACAGCCGGCCGAACCTTGATTCTACCAGAGTGATGACGACGCCCGGCCCGAAGGGCTCAATGAGCGGTGCCCCTTCGGCGCCCCGCTCGTCGGCCCACCCACGGCGGCTAATGGGCGTCCTTCTGCTCGCGCTGCCGCCGCGCCGCCTTGCGCTCGGCGTACCCGTCGATGTTCTGCTGCTTGCCGCGCGACACGCCGAGCGCGCCCGGTGGCACGTCCTGGGTGATCACCGAGCCGGCGGCCGTGAAGGCGCCGTCGCCGATGGTGACCGGCGCCACGATCGTGGTGTCGCTGCCCGTGCGCACGCCGTCGCCGATGTGCGTGGCATGCTTCTCGTAGCCGTCGTAGTTGGCGGTGATGTTGCCGGCGGCGATGTTGCTGTCGCGACCGACGATGGCGTCGCCGACGTAGCTGAGGTGTGGCACCTTGCTGCCCTCGCCGATGCGGCTGTTCTTGATCTCGACGAAGGTGCCGGCCTTGGCGCCCTCGGCGAGCACGGTGTTGGGACGGATGTAGGCGAAGGGCCCGACGCTGCAGCGTGAACTGATGACGCACTCGTAGAGGTGCGAGCTCACCACACGGGCACGGTCGCCGACAAAGGCGTCGCTGAGAAACGAACCGGGCCCGATCTCGCTGGCGGCGCCTACGGTGGTGCGACCGAGCAGGTGGGTATTGGCGCGCAGCACCGTGTCGCGACCGACCTCGACGCCCCAATCCACGTACGTGGTGTCTGGATCCTCGATGGTGACCCCTGCGAGCATGAGCCGTTCGAGCAGGCGCCAGCGCATCGCCGCGTTGACGATGGCGAGCTCGACGCGCGAGTTGACACCCATGCACATCTCCTCGTCGTCGCTCTCGAAGGCGGCGACGGTGTGCTCGGCGTCTATGAGCAGGTGCACGACGTCGGTGAGGTAGAGCTCGTCCTGCGCGTTGTCGCTGGTCAGCCGCGCGAGCGCGGGGCGCAGGGCGTCGCCGCGGAACACGTAGAGCCCGACGTTGATCTCGCCGATCGCGCGTTCGTCCGGTGTGGCGTCTTTGGCCTCGACGATGCGCGCCACGCGGCCGCTCGCGTCGCGTACGATGCGCCCGTAGTGCGCGGGGTCGTCCAGGCGTACCGTGGTGAGCGTAGCCGCCGCGTCGGCGTCGAGATGCCGCTGGAAGAGGCCGGCGACGAAGTCGCCGTGCACCAGCGGCACGTCCCCGTAGAGGACCATCACGTGACCATCGAAGTCCTGCAGCGGCTCGAGTCCCGCGCGGACGGCGTCGCCGGTGCCCCGGCGCTCCTGCTGCACGGCACGCTCGCAGCCCACGGGCAGGATCTCGCCGATGCCGTCCTGGTCCGGGCCGGTGACGACCACGATGCGTTCCGGCGACACGCTGAGCGCGGCATCGATGACGTACGACAGCAGGGGGCGCCCGCAGACCTCGTGCAGGACCTTGGGGACGTCGGACTTCATGCGCGTGCCCAGACCGGCCGCCAGGATCACGACGGCGAGTGGAGGGCACTTGGCAGGTTTCTTGCTCATGTGGCTCACTTTGCGAGTGTGATGGTGTGTCTGGCTGGGGCGGGAGGATTCGAACCTCCGGATGCCGGGACCAAAACCCGGTGCCTTACCGCTTGGCTACGCCCCAGCGCCTGACGGCCAGGGGCGCCGCGAGGCGACCCGCCGCCCGCCGCGAAGCGGCACGGTATTGTATCACCCCGGACGAGGACGGGTGCGCGGGCCGGCCGGCTGCAGATCGGTGACGTGCCAGGCGCGGGTGGGCGCCAGCGCCGCCCGCGCCGCCCGCGCCGCCTCCCCGGTCGCGAACAGACCGAACACGGCGGCGCCGCTGCCGGTCATGGCGGCGGCGAGCGCCCCGGCGGCGAGCAGACGGTCGCGCAGGGCGCCGACCTCCGGCCGGCGTGCGATGACGCTCGCCTCCAGGTCGTTCCGCACCAGCGCGGCCACGTCCACGATGCCGGCCGCCGCCTGCGCGGTTGAGGCGAACTCGCCGGCTCGCGGCGCGAACTGCTTGAGCGTCGTCTCCGCGTCTTCGTCTCGCCAACCGTAGACGGCCGTCGTGCTCAGGCCGTGGCCGGGGACCGCGATCACCAGGTCCAGCTCCGGCAACTCCACCGGCTTGAGCACCTGGCCGCGGCCCATGGCGAGCTGTGGCCCCGGCCAGAGGAAGAAGGGCACGTCCGAGCCGACCGCCGCGGCGACCTCGTGACGCAGCCGCGCCGACAGGTCGAGGCCGAACAGGCGCTCCAGAGCCACGAGGGTCGCGGCGGCGTCCGAGCTTCCGCCGCCGAGACCTGCGCTGTGCGGGATGTGCTTTGCGATCGTGACACGCACCTCGAAGGTACGGTCAAGACGTGTCTCGAGCTCACGCACGAGCTTTGCGGCGAGGTTCAGCTCGCCGGGCGCCACGTCGCAAACGACGTCCAGCCCGGCACCCGGCGTGCGCTCCACCACGACGCGGTCGGCCAGCGTCACGGGAAGCATGAGCGAAGCGATCTCGTGAAAGCCGTCGGGGCGCACCGGCCCCACCAGCAGCGCCAGGTTGATCTTGGCCGGCGCCGCCACCTCGACGACGGCTCCGCTGCCGTTGCCGCTCATCGCCATGTGATCCCCTCCATCAGGTCAGCCCCCGGACGCCGCCGGAGTCCCGGGGACCGGGGCCGGCAGCCAGCCAAGTGCGTGGGCGAACTCCACCCACCGCGACGGAGTGAGCTCCTCAGGGCGCGCCGCCGGCTCCAGGCCGAGCTCGTCGAGAGCGCGAAGCACGTCGTCTCGCGCCAAGACCGCGCCGGCGTGGGCCGCACCCGAGAGCGAGTTGGTGAGCACCTTGCGGCGCTGGCCGAAGGCGAGGCGCACGAGCGTGCCCATGGCCGCATAGTCAACGGAGTCGAGCGGCGGGGCTTCGCCGGCCGCTCGCATCGACCGTCCGGCCGGCGCTTCGCCCGCCTCCCGGGCTTCATGGCGCACGAAGGTGACGAAGCTCGACTCCACGCGCGGCTGAGGGCGGAAAGCCGACGGCGGCACCGCGCGCACCTGTTCGCGGCAGCAGGCCAGCTGCACGAGCACCGAGACGGCCGAGTACGCCTTGGTCGACGGCACGGCGAACAGACGATCGCCGAGCTCCTTCTGTACCATCACCGCCCAGCGCGTCATCCGTGGCAGCCCGGCGATGGTCGTCATGATCAGCGGGATGGCGATGTTGTAGGCGAGGTTGGCGACCAGGGCGGTCGGCGCCGGGTCGAGGCCAGCGAGGTCCTGTTTGAGTGCGTCGCCGGGGTGCACGCGGAGGTTGCCGCGCTCAACGGCGAGTCGTGCCAGGCGCGCCGCGTAGCGATGGTCGATCTCGAAGGCATGCACCAGGAGCGCACGGTCGAGCAGCGGCCGCGTGAGCTGGCCGTCGGCGGCCCCGACCTCCAGCACCACATCGTCCGCGGTCACCGCGGCCTGCTCGACGATGACGCGCAGGATATTGCCGTCCACGAGGTGGTTCTGCCCGTAGCGATGCAGCGAATGCGGCCGTGGCGGCCGGCTGCGGTCGCCCGCGCCCACCGCGTCGCCGCGCCCGCCCGCGCCGGCTCCGCCCGGGCGGCCGTGCCCGGCGCCGCGCGATCTCCCGTCGTGACTCTCCCGCCGTCCGGCCACGGTCAGCCGCTCTCCGGCAGCGCGAAGACGCGACGCGCGTTGGCAGTTGTGACCTCCGCGACGCGGGCAGCATCCCAGCCGCGTACCTCGGCCACCACGGCTGCCGTGTGCGTCACCCAGGCCGGCGTGTTGCTGTTGCCGCGGTTCGGGACCGGCGTGAGAAACGGCGCGTCGGTCTCGACCATGAGACGGTCCTCGCGCACGCGCGCGGCGGCGGCGCGCAGATCGCCGGCGTTCTTGAAGGTGACGTTGCCGGCGAAGCTCGCGTAGTACCCGCGCGCGTTGCACTCGTCCACCGCGTGCGGCAGCGAGAAGCAGTGCATGACGACCGTCAGGTCGCCGGCCTCGTCGGCGAGCTGCGCCATGGCCTCGTCGCCGGCCTCGCGCACGTGCACCACGAGGGGCAGGCCGACGCGCCGCGCCAGCTCGATTTGAGCGCTGAAGGCGCGACGCTGCGCGTCGCGCGGCGCCAGGTCGCGGTAGAAGTCCAGGCCGCATTCGCCCACGGCCACGACGCGCGGATGCGCGGCGAGGGTCTCGAGCTCATCGAGCACGCCGTCGTCGAGAGACGCGGCTTCGTGCGGGTGCAGGCCCACGGTCGCGTACACATCGGCGAACCTCTCGGCGAAGCCGACGGCAAGCCGCGAGCTGGCCACGTCGATGCCGATGGTGACGATGGCCGCGAGGCCATCCTCGCGCGCCAGTTCGACGGCCCCGTCCGGGTCGCCCAGCATCTCGAGGTGGCAATGGGAGTCGATGAGAGGCATGGGCTCAGCTATCGCGAGACTCGGGTGATGGCGCGTTCGAGTGGCCGGGCTGCGAAGGCACCGGGCGACGGCCTCAGGCGCCGGCCTCGAGGCGCGGGAACAACGAAGGGGCCACGCCGACCGTCGCCGCCGTGAGGCCGCCCCACACTGCGTTCTCGAGCAGCATGTCGGCGTCGCCATGCGCCTGGCCCAGACGGCGAAGGATCTCGACCGCCGTGACGGGGACGACGGGGTACACGGCCAGCGCGACGAGGCGCAGCCCGGCCGCCAGGCCGTGCAGCACCGCGTCGAGGCGGCCGGCCCGCGCTTC
>Ga0302322_100003415_pt1 | contig 13647 bp, 14 predicted proteins | sample Fen_T0_2_FD_203757 | JGI IMG/M metagenome (GOLD analysis project Ga0302322, IMG submission 203757) | Peat permafrost microbial communities from Stordalen Mire near Abisko, Sweden - Fen_T0_2 | ecosystem: Environmental > Terrestrial > Soil > Wetlands > Permafrost | place: Sweden: Abisko...
AGCGATCAGCTGCGCATGCATTTCGCGGACTCGGTCGCTGGGAAGGGGAGACCGGCGCGGAATTCGACGCCCTGATGCCGGCGGGCTTGGTCCTTGCCATGGGCGCACTGACGCTTGCGCTCGGCGCGCTGACTCTGGTGACCGGGGCCTGAGTCCCTGAGTCGAGATGGCGGTGCGGGATGATCAGCCGACGCTCTTCGCGCTGCCGCCGCGCGTGATCGAGGCCGCACCGATCGACCCGGCGCAGCGCGCGCTTGCCTCGACCCTCTCGCCCGAGCTGCGCGTGGGCACCATGTCCTGGTCGTTCGCGGGTTGGCGCGGCCTGCTCTATGCGAAGGATGCCGAACCGAAACTGCTCAGTGAAGCGGGCTTGACGGCCTATTGCGAACACCCGTTGCTCCGCACCGTGGAGATTTGATCGCTCTTTTTACGAGCCGCTTTCCGAATGCTTCGCGGCACGCGCGCCAGGCTCTTCCTTTGGGGCGTCGCGTGAAGGCCGTGCGTGCTCGGTCCCTTCGGGAGCTGCGCGCGCCGGGACCTGAACGCCGGACGCGGCCCCGAAGCGCGCCGCGTCAGGCGGAGGAATCCTGATGGGACGCGTCCGGAACGGCTGATCGAATGCAGCGGAATACGCACTCATCAGCGCACACAGGGTTGATGCTCAGCGCACCTCTGCAACCCGCCGTTGCGGAAGCAACCCGCGCTTGCGTGAACCGGTTGCAGGGAGGATTGCTTTGGCGTTTCTGGAGCGAAGGAGCCGTAAATGCGGTCGCCACGGCAGCCTCTCGCAAGAAGCGCCGTCTGTCCCGAGGCATCCTGAGGAGTTGGGCAGCGGCGCTAGCGCATTTGCAGTCAGGGAGGCGGCGAGTCATCCGACGGCGACGCTGCTACGTGACCGCCTGCCACGCGCCAGGCGCCCTGCTCACGCGCCCATACTCTCGTATAGCGGTAGGTCCCGTGAATGGTTGCACCATTGACCTCGACAACGAGGCGCGTCCGAAGTGCGACGATTGCCACCTCGGTACCGATGCGGCGAACGCGCAACTCAGTTGGATCGTGACCGGTAATTCGGACAACGCCGGATTGGTGGGCCGCAAGGTCCTGCGCCTTAGTACCCAGTTGCCCGTCGGGGCCGGTGAAGAGAAGGTCCTCGGCAATGAGCCGGTCGAGCGCCTCGACATCAGCCGTGAGCTGTGCCCTTCGCAGGTCGGCTTCGAGAGCCACGATTTCTGGGTCGCTGAGCCCCACCAGGACTCTCTCGAGAACGTCTGCGTCTGCGTCTGTACGCGGCATATTTGAGATAAGCTTTCCGGTGGGGGCCGACAGACGGCGAAGTCGGCGCTGGCTTTTTCCCGTCCGCCAAACGTGGCCGTAGAAAAAACCTAATGCGGCACCAAAGCAACCCCATCATGGTAATCCAGCGCGAAATGTGCCGCTCAAGGAGCAAGCGCCAGGGGAGATCTCGCTTCTGAAGCGCTAGGGCCGAGCTGTTGGGCGCCCCTTTGGCTCACTGCCCCGCTCCTCGGTGCTGCAAGCCCGGGTAGGCAGCTCTTGGCGATTCAGGCGGGTTCGTCGTCGCCGTAGTAATCGATGTCGATGATGAGCCCAAGCGCAGCCGCCCTTTCGACGGTTCGAGCGGGGAGGGCCGGGGGGTGCGCTGGAGCGCCAGAGGAAAAGCAGAAGATGTCGCCGACGACGCCGTTGGCAAGCAATCGCTTGACCTGTTCAGCGCGGGGCTCGAGTTGATTCAAGATCCAAGAGACGTGCGCATCGATATCGCTCGAGCGTACCCACGATTTCGAAGACATTGACCACATCCCACCGCGATACGGTGCGTATTCATTCACCGAATGGTCGGTGCGTCGCCGACGAACCGTCGGCTCACCATTCCGGTGAGCGTGATCGTACGGCAAGCGAATCAGGCGAGTCACGTCGAGCGGATCCAGGGAATCGCCCATGAACCTGAGGGATGCATGAGCATGCGTGTAGAGAGCTGCACGCGATACGGGGTCGAGGGAGGTCGAAACGCCCGGGACGGTCCAGGCATGCATGGTCGACTCGTCGACGAGATGCTCTCGGTCGTCGTCGCCCGGAACGAACAGTCGCCACGATTCAGACTCGACCGCGGCGTCAGGGAATACTTCGAGCGTTAGGCTGCCTTCGAGCGTCAGCGAGAGTGAGCCGCTCGGTCCACGCTTCACCTCGGTCACATCCCGGGGCAAGAAGTGCCGCTGAACAGCTGCCCCCACTTCGTCGAGGCGCGTAGGATGTCGTTTCCAATCAAAGTCCTCTGGCACTTCACTCAACCGAGAAGTGCCAGGCGGAAAGGTCAAGTCCCGGGACCCCAGAACGATCTTTCCCGCCATACACACTCGCCACGGCGCTTGCACGTGCAGCGCGTAGTCACCGACTTCCCGAGACCGGCCAGTCGGTGACGGCAGCGGCCTACGATTCCCAAAATGAAACCATTGCATGTCCCCGGCACGACCAAGGCACCACCACGGAAGTCCGAGCAGGTCCTCGAGTTGCGGAGCAGGGTGCGTCATGTCAACGGCGAACGAGTTTGGCCAGGCTATCGCGATCGGAGGCGGCTCGAGGCCTTTTTTCGGGACGGGCCGCGTTGGCGTGGCCGGCTCAGCCGTGATTCGGGGGCCCGAACCAGGTCGTTAGAACGTCGCGAAGGCCGTCTTCCGTACCGAATCCGACCCACGCGACGTATCCATCTGGCCGAACCAAGACGGCCGTCGGAGCGGTGACCATGCCGAGCACCGGGAGATCCCACACGCCGGCATATTGGGCCTCGACCCCGCGGACGCGATCGGCCCAGGGAGCGATGTCCAGGGAGGGGCCGAGATTGAGCAATATCGGGCGGGCAGCGCAAAGCAGGCTGAATGCCCGCCGTGGGCCGCTCTCGGTGACCAAGTCGAGATCTGGCATGCGGCGCCCAAGTAGCGGGTGTCCCGTGCCGAGGTCGTAGCGAATGTCGAGCCCTGACATCATCGCGGCGTAACGCTTGCGGGGCTCGTCCATCGTCAATAGCTCGGCCACATTCTCGCGCGCGGCATTCGTCCGTTCGTCACCGCGGTTGAGCGCCGTTTGCGCCAGGGTGTTCTTGAGCACGCGTGCTGCGATCGGCTGCCGCTCGGCCTGGTAGGTGTCGAGCAGGCTGTCCGGCGATGTGCCGCTGACCACTTGAGCCAGCTTCCAGCCCAGGTTCACGGCGTCCTGGACGCCGATGTTGAGGCCCTGTCCGCCAACTGGGGAATGCACGTGCGCCGCGTCGCCGGCCAAGAGCACGCGTCCCTCTCGGTAGGACGCTGCTTGTCGGGCGGCATCGCTGAACCTCGAGAGCCACCTTACGTCGTGAACACCGAAGTCGGTCCCGTACACGGTGTTGAGCGCCTGACGCAGGTCGGCGAGAGTCGGTGAGTCGCCTTGCCTGACGTGCGGCGCCTCGTTCAACACCACACTCACTCGCTTCCCGTCCTCCTGTCTGCCCAGAGCATTGACACCCCGCTCGTTCCTGCGGAAGCCCCACGCCGGCTCTTCGGCCATCGCGACATCGGCAATCAAGTAGCTGATGGACGGCTCCCAGCCCGGAAAATCGATCCCCGCTTGCTTGCGGATCAGGCTGCGACCACCGTCGCAGCCGACGAGGTATTGCGCCCGGAGCACGCCGCCGCCGCTCAGCTCCACGTCGACCCCAGTGCCGTCCTGACTAAAGCCGGTTACCTCACGTGCGCGATAGATCGGTACCGAGAGCTCGCCCACCCAAGCCGCGAGGATGCGTTCGAAATGCTTCTGGCGCAGCGCGAGCCCGTAGTTGTGGCGCGTCGGAAAGTCACTGATATCGAGCCGCACCATCGCGAAGCCCGCGACCTGCGCGACCTGCCCTTGCGAGAGAAAGCGATCCGCGATGCCACGCTGATCGAGCATCTCGATCGTGCGTGAATGGAGACCGCCTGCGCGCGAGCCCTCGAGGTCCTGGTTGGCGCGCCGCTCGACGATGGCGACGTCGACCTTTGCCAAGGCGAGCTCGGCCGCCAACATCATCCCCGTCGGACCTCCTCCCGCGATTACCACGGCGTGCTTGGTCATTGTCGTCATGCAGGGACTGTGCGGCATGACCCGGGGCTTGCGGCAAGCCCCCGTCTCTGGCATAAGACTGGGGTGGAAGGCGACCGGGCTGAGGCGCGCCAGCCGCGAGCTAGCGCGACGGCATCTTCTCGAAACTCGGCAGCGCCGGATCCGTCCGATCCCAGGGGAGGCCGCGGATCGCGTAGGTGACGGAGCCCGGTACGTAACGGCTCGGATCGTCCAGGCTCGCGGCGTGGATGGTGAAGAGGGTGGGCGCCGCAGCGAACGTGAGATAGACCGGCGTGCCGCAGCGGGGGCAGAAGGCATGCGTTTTGATGTTGCCGCTGTCGCCTGCCACATCCCAGAATTGGGCCTGGCCCTCGAGCAGCACGCCGGCCTTGTTTGCAAAGGTGAGATACGAACCGTGACCGGTGCCGCTGCGCCGCTGGCAGTCACGACACTGGCAATCATTCATGACCAGAGGTTCGGCGGGGATTCGATAACGGACCGTGCCGCAGGCGCAGCCGCCAGTATACGCTTCGCTCATGAGTATTTGTCCTATTCGTTGAAGTGACTGAATCGATCGCGGCGCCGGGCGCTTCACTCAATGTAGCCGCGCCGCTCGGCGCTCAATGCCGAGGCCCAGGCGGTCCTGCTTCGGCCGCGATGGCATCGACCTGGCGCACGACCTGCTTCCAGCCTGCGCTCATCTTGTTGAAGGCGGATTCGTTCTTAGGCAGTACGAAGCCCGCGTGGACGAGCCGCACGCGCGTGCCACCCGCCGTCTCGGTCAGCGTCCAAGTGACGCGCGTTTCGAGGCGTGAGCCGTAGCCGACGTTGCTTTCGTGCCCGCCCTTCCAGGAGAAAGCAATGCGCTCTTCCGGCACGACTTCCAATACCTGACACTCGATGGTGCCGTCCCATTCGCCAGCCGGCGTCGTCTTGAACGTGAAGTGTTTGCCGACAACGGGCTCGAAGCCCAAAGGCTCCATGAGCCAGCGCGCCATCAGCGCCCCGTCCGTCAATACCTTCCACAGCTTCGCGGGGGCGTGCGGGAAAACTTCGTCGATCACGATGTCTTGAAGATCGTCCTTCGTTGCGGCAAGGCTCATGGATCCAACTCCTTCATCAAGGCGCGCAAATTGGCGAAACGCTCACGCCAGAACACGCCATAGTGGCTCATCCAATCGACTAGGGGGGCGAGCCCGCCCGACTCGGCGCGGTAATACACGTTGCGCCCTTCAGGCCGCTCCGCGACGAGGCCCGCGTTCTTTAGCGACTTGAGGTGCTGCGACACGGCGCCCTGGGTCACGCCGCTGCCCCGCGTCAGGTCAGCGACGGTGATTTCTCGAGCACCGACGATGCGCTCGTAAACCGCGCGCCGCGTCGGATCGGCGAGCGCGCGCATGAGCGTGTTGAGGGTGTCGAGCGGCGCGACCTGAGGCATGTCGACTTATTAGCGCTCGCTAATGTATTAGTCAATGCTAATGTTTCTTCGAACGCATCACCCGGCGCTGCGCCGTCACTCTCGGGGTGGCCCAACCGCTCCTGGGGTATTGGTTCTCCGTTCACGACCTTCACTGGTACTCTAGGAGGGCAAGGCTTGAGCGTCCCTGGTAGTTTTCGTATCCGGAGCATCGCGGTTAGCGACTCCCTCGAAGAGCTGACCTCGTTATTGCATCGCGCCTACGCAGCGCTCGGCGCCATGGGCTTCAACTACACGGCCGTGAATCAAAGCGTTGCGATGACCCGCGAGGGGATCGCAGACAAGGAGTGCTATCTCGCGCTGATCGGCGAACAATTAATCGGCACTCTCGTGCTCGGCCCGGCCGGTAAAGACCAGGCGGTCTGTGAGTGGTATCGTCGACCCGGGATTTGGATCATCGGGCGGTTCGCCGTCGACCCCGGCGCCCGAGGGCAGGGCATCGGAAGTCGACTATTGGCGTTTGCCGAGCGGCGCGCCTCGGACCTGGGCGCCGTCGAAGCGGCGCTGGACACCGCGGAAGGCGCGGAGCACCTGCTCGATTTCTACGCCAAGCGCGGCTACCGCCAGGTTGATCAGGTCCAGTGGCAAGGCAAGAACTACCGGAGTTTGGTGTTGAGCAAAGCCCTGACCGGCCATCGCTGAGCGCGTGAACGGCGGCTTCGGCCGCGACATCAGAGCGTTCGGCGAACGAGACGAGATCCACGCTTCTTGAATGGGCGCCAACGACAATAAGGCTGTACGAGTAGCCGTTTGAACCACCACCGGCATTCATACCAGCAACGCCGGGCGTGACTGGCACTCGCCCCTGACGGGGATGAGAGGACCAATCCGTGTCGCGTTACGAGGCTGCGTCTTCCGGAAAGCGCGTCGCCAATCCGAACAACCGGAAAGCACAAGCCGTCGTATCGCGACGGACGTCGTCTTCACTACGTTCCGCGAAGCGCGCCACGCTAGCGGCAACGTGTGGCAGGTACGCAGGCTCGTTGCGACGACCGCCGACGCCTTTCAAGTCCCGCGGCAATAAGAATGGCGCGTCGGTTTCGACCATCAAGCGGTCCGCGGGGATGTGCTTGAGCAGCGCTTGCAGGTGCGTGGCACGCCGTTCATCGCAAACGTACCCTGTGATTCCGATGCAAAGGCCAAGCTCCAGGTAGGCCGAGAGCTCCGCAGCGTTGCCGGTGAAACAGTGCACGACCCCGCCGGTCAATTCCTTGCGCGCATTGCTCAAGATACCCAAGAAGTCCGCGTGGGCGCTCCGCTCATGCAAAAATACTGGCTTTTGCAAAGCGATCGCCAACTCGAGCTGGCTCTCGAACGCGCGGCGTTGCTCCGGACGCGGTGAAAAATCTCGATCGTAGTCGAGCCCGCACTCGCCCACGGCGACGACCTCCGGGCAGACCGCAAGATTGCGGAGCTCGGCTTGGGTATGGCGATCGAAGCCGCGCGCGTTGTGCGGATGCACACCAGCGGTGCAACACAGCACCGTTGGCAGGGTGCGAACTAGCTCGATTGCCGCCTGGCTGAGAGGAGCGGTCAAGCCCGTGACGATCATGTGCCGAGTGCCTGCACTCAACGCGCGCTCGATGACCTGCGGCAGGTCGGACCTAAATTGCTTACTGGTGAGATTCACACCAATGTCGATCAGGCCGTTCAAGCGCTTCGCTCCAGCGTCAGGGTGTAACTCGGAGCGACCCGCGCCCAGATGCGCTGATGATAGGCCGTCGCATCCCACTCCGGGCCCGCATCTCGCGGCGGATGCGTTCGATGCCGCTTGCCGCGCGCGAAGGCGCGTAGCGCGCACAGCTCGGTGGTTCGTAGTTTCAGGCGTTGCAGCTCACGCTGCTCCGCCGCCATTGGCGCTTGCCAGCGCGTGCCCAGGGCGCGTTTCAAAGTCCGAATGCGCTCGGAAAGTTCCGATAGATCAGCCCGAAATAGGCCCAAATTGAGGTTGAATGACATAGATGGATCTCCAGTTGAGTGGGGCCTCGCGGTTCTCCGCGGGAGTGCGGGACGAGGCGATTGGTTGTAGAAACGAAAGCCGGCGAAATGCCCGGCGCGTGCGAGTATCTTGCGCTGATCCGCAGATACATGCCGTGTCGCAGCCCCCATGGCGGGGACGCTGCGCAGTAGCGGGGGCTTGATTCGAACAAGCCTCTCCGGAAGGCTATTCCGGCGTAGGTTCCGCTCCTACCACCCCGCAATAGACGAATACCCGGCGTGATACGTCGAGGCTGGCTGGATCTTCCCAGGGCGTCCCACTTCCGAGAGCTCCTCGTCAGAAACGAGCGAGCTGCTTGGCAGCGACGCGCAAGAATTGATTCGCAAAAACGAACGTTGAAAGAATTAGAAGCCCAGCACCACCTTGATATTTATGCACCTAGGATGAGCCACGCGCTCAGATCTGTCAAGCCCCCAGGCGCAACGCCGCGCGCGTAACTCGCGTTTCGTTCACTGAGGTGTGGAGCCTGAAGCGCGATTTCGATTTCGGTGTATGTGGAGTCTCGCGGCTGCGTCGAGTGCTTGCTGGCGCGCGTTGCATCAAGCAAAGGGCGAGGGATTTGAAAGGCGCGCGGTGTCCGAAGCACAGTCGTCATCGTCACCGCAGGGCACGTAGCCAGTTGCCGTGTCAGGCGGGTCTGACGAATCGAGCGCGATGCAACATGCCGTTGCCCAGACGATGAGGTGACCGGGCACATCGAACCGTGGCGACTCGCAGCCTCTGCTCCCGCCGCCTTGCCGTTCAACGGTCCGTTCGGGCCGGCCGAACGAATACCGTCGTCGGTAGAATCAGTGCCGTTTCACAACGTCAAGGATCCGTGGAGATGCATGCGCCCAAAACAACAAGGTTCATGGCTTTACCCAGACAGGGTCCAATGAAGGTCGGCCTGCGGACGGTAGGAAAGGTAGGGGAGGGATAGAGACGCTCAGCGCCCCAAAGCCTCTCCCCGAGCGCTGGACAATCGGCTAGCTTGCCCGCAGGCGCGCATTCGTGCGCTCGAGTCTTTCGGGGCTGGGCTAATACAAAGGGTCTTATGATGATGGGCATACGTTCACTTATTGCGTTCGTTTCGGTGGTTTCGCTTTTCGCGCTCGCGAGCTGCAGCAAGGATCCGACGAAATTCGAGCCCTCGACGCGTGGCAAGCGTGGCGAGAACTGTCAGGCGCGCAATGATTGCCAAGACGGCCTCGCCTGCCTCAATGGCATTTGCGGCATCAATGAGTTTTCGGTCAACGTAGCGGTCAAGCACTGCGATCGCATCGAGTGCGCGAGCACTGCGGATTGTTGTGGTGACAAGCCGACAGAGATGCCCGCGAAGTGCAACGTGCGCACGGCGACCTGTTTGGCGACGTTCCCTGGTTGCAACGCGGCTCAGGTCTGTACCAGCGACGCCTCTTGCGGCGGCCAGGGCGGCACCTGTCGGCCTGCTGCCGCGAGCGGCACGTGCTCAGGTGGCACTCTTTCCGGGCTCAGCTGCACGACGGCGACGGATTGCCAAGATTTGTGCGTGAGCAGCATTTGCTCGTATTCAGGGGGAGCATGCGCCGCAAATATTGATTGCACGTACTACACGTCCACCACGCCGGTATGCACGAAACCGAGCCGTACCTGCAGCTGTGCCAATCCGAACTACAATGGGAGTGCCGCGATCTGCAATGATCCCGATTGTACGGACCTTTGCACACTCCGCTGCGACGATGAACGCTGCGTCGCGGACCGGTCTTGCAAAGTCGATGCCGAGTGCGGTGCGACCACGCCGTTCTGCTCGGACGGGCAGTGCGTGCAATGCACGGCCGACAAGGATTGCGGCGACGACAAGAGCTGCAACGCAGGCGTTTGCCACGCGCGATGCAAGCACAACGAAGAGTGCAATGCTTTCTACGAATGCAATGCGGACAGCGGTGAATGCGAGTACGCCGGCTGCAAGAGCGACCGCGAATGCATCCTGGCAGCTGGCGGCAACCAAAACGCATCCACGACGACGCCCAGTGGTGAAGATCCGCGGCTACTGAAGTGCTTGCCGTCCGAGACCGAGCCCGCGCACAAGACCTGCAAGATCCCGTGTGAAAATGACGGCTCATGCGGAGCACAATCGGTTTGCGACGCCGGCTTCTGCAAATTCATCGGCTGCGAGACGAACGAGGATTGCCGCGCGTACTTGAACCTAGTCGCCCTAGCGCCGACTCCGGCGAAGCCTTACGTGCCCACCGCCGTCTGTCGCGAATGATTGCATTGACGTGAAGCGCGGGCTGCCGCTGATCGTCAGGTCAGCGGCGGCGACACGGCGAAACCTAAAGCCTGCGGTTCGGCACGTTCAAGGACGCCGTCCGTCAAATCGTGCAGACCTGCGCCAACGCCGTCACACACGTCATCCTGGTCGACCAACGCCTGGGGCATGGGCTGCCCGCACCAATTGCCTACTGCTGGGGGTTGACCTCGATAATGATCGAGCCCACACCCGCGCTGCTCGCATACTCCCGGTGAGCGGCTTTGATGTCTTGCAGTTTGAAAGTGCCCTTGATTGGTACGGTTATCTTGGCGGCGGCAAGCCACTCGAACAATTGGCCAAGGTCCGGAATGTAGTGTTTCGAGGTGCGAGTAAGCCCGAAGAAGGTGGTGCGTTTCCCAGACCCAAAGAGCAAGTTTCTGGCCAGCAATTTCAAGATTGACGGCCACACGGGAGCTCGTTGAGAGCCTGACAACCCGAGTAAATTCGTGCCATACCCCACCAAGATGCCGCCCTTTCTCAGGATCGAATAGGACTCGTCAAAACTCTTGAAGCCGAGCGGATCGAACACGGCGTCGGCTCCACCCCGCGCATTCATCTCACCGATCCAAGTCTTGGTCGAATAGTCGAAAGGAACAGCGCCTAGCTGGCGGAGTGCGTCGTGCTTTCGCGGCGACGCGGTCCCGAAAACCTCGGCGCCCTGCATTTTGGCTAGCGCGAAGAGCGCCCCGCCCACGGCCCCACTCAAGCCATGGACGAAAACACGCTGACTCGACCTGACCTCGGCGGTGCGATGGAGCATTTCGTAAGCGGTCATCCAATCCAAGACGAGCGCTACGGCAAGCTTCGGATCCGCGCCTTCGGGTACGGGCACTAGAAACCGCTCGGGGAGATTGATGAGTTCCGCTTGCCCTTCGTACTTCGACAAACACGCGACGCGGGTACCCACCTGAAACCGTGAGCAGCCCCGACCGTTAATCCTCACCTTCCCAACGACGCTGTAGCCTGGCGTGAGCGGCGCCTGCTTCTGGAAAGGATAGGTACCGCGACGCATGTTCACGTCGGAGCCGGACACGATCGAATATTCGACTGCGATTTGAGCCTCTCCTGGCGCTGGGTCGCGAATGTCGGCATCCACGAGGACAAGCTTGTCTTCGTCCCCGAACTCCGTAATTACGACTTTCCTCATCTTCGACATCGTGATTCCCGTCTTCCTAATACAGATCGGTGGGCTGTCCTAGCGATCGCTGTCGTAGCGATCGCTCTCCCAAACCGATGCGCGCTGCGCTCACATGCCGCGCACGCCTCGGCAGGGCGCCGGCGCAAAGGTGTGGCGCGATTGCGTGAAATCGAGCGCTTCGTCAGCGCGAGCGATGCTCTTGACCTCGAGGACCGGAGCGCTGTGCTGGCGTCCTGGTAGTTAGCCCTTCTCTCAGTCGTTTTCGGGCAGTCGCTCCGCCGCGCAGCTCGGGCAAATCAACGTGTGTCCGGGGGCTGGGCGCAGATGCTGGCGGCTCGAGCAGTAGAGGCAGTGAAGGTCCTTCATCAGCTCCGGGACTGTCTCGGCCAAGTCGTCGCGCGTCAGGATCCCCCATATGCCATCGTCGTCAGCGACCACCACCGAGCCCACGTCGTTGAGCGCCATGTACGCGGCGGCCTCACGTGCCGTGGCTTCTGGACGAACGGTAATCGGCGCTCGACGCGCGAACAGCGATACTGCTTGTTCTGGGCGAGCACCCACGACATCACACGTGCAGACGACTCCGAATAGGCCGCCCTCGTTGACGAGTGGAAAATGGTGAATGCTCAAGTTTTCTGATAGCTGCAACAGCTCACCGACGTCCGCGTTCGGATCGAGCGCGATGACCGGGGTGCTCATCAGCTGTGAAACGAGTTCGTCATCATTCATGTGCCGCGTGCTCCGAGCAAGATGCAGGCCACTCTCATGCGACGCGCGAGTCGTGTCGATCTACGCGCGGCGTCCTTGTCACACGCCTGAAACACGCAAACGGCGCGTTTTTCGCGCAAGGTTTGCGGTCGGCGCGCTGAGTCGCAATCGTGCCGGCAGTTTCTCCGGTGTTTCGAGCATCACCCGCCGCGGGGCTTTCGCCCTGCATCCATCACTTGGCGCGCCGCATGCAATCGCCGCTCGACATGTCCGACACACACGAATATACCGCACGGTTGACGGAGAGCAGGGAGCTCCATCGTTACGTCAATCTCAAACTCGCTGCTCTGGGACAACCGCCCAGTTTGGTGACTACCGAACCCGAGTTCATGGCGCTTGCGGCGCCCCTGGTGAGAAATCATTTCGAAAAGGACGAGCTGTTCGGTTGGCCACTGTGTCCGGTCGATCGGCGCATCCAGTCGTTCCTCGATTCCTACCTGAGCGACGTGTGCCCGGAGGGCGTAGCGCGCCTTCCTCATCGCAGCTTGGTGCTGGACCGGCCAGGCCTCGCCAAGACTTTGGCTTTGCCGCCCCGCGCGGACTACTTCGCATCGCCGTACCTGACCTCGTACCGGATCGCGCAAGGCGTCCTACACAATCCGAAGAACGATCGCCGTACGACCCAGGGCGTGTTTCACGTCGCCGAGGGTGGCCTGCCCATCGCGCTCGACAAGCAAGCCGTGCCCAAGAAGACCTTCGCACTGCTGCTAGCGGCTGCGTTGCAGCCTCCCCGCGAGCTGCTCGTTCTTCCGTTCACGTCCGAGCAAGACGAAAGCGCCCACGCGGTCGTGTCGCTGTTGATGCGCCCCGTGGTCTGCCCCGCGACCGACCGGGATCCGCGGAAGACCATGGAAGTGCGCTTTTTCGCTCCGGGCACATTGGTCAGCAACCTCGACTTCGTCGAAACTATTTTCGGAAATGCTGGCGACCCGTTTCTGGCCGAAAATGACGCTGCGCTCGATGCGTCGGGCTGGACGGGTCACACCGGGTGCGTGATCTTGGCGCCGCATCTGATCGGGCTCAAGAAGAAGGATCTGGGCTTGCCGCACTTCGACCAGGCGTCGCCGCGCCAGCGCCGCGATGGCATGTGTTATCGGGATGATGGCGAGCCGTACAACGGTGGCAGCGCGTTCAAGATCACCTGCCGTGACGCACGCGGAGTCATCGTTACGCTGATTGCCGACAATTACTACGGCTACTGTAAGAAGGAGGTGAAGACGCAGATCAGCTATGCCGCAAACCTGTTCGGCGCGTGCGAGGAAGAGCATTCGGGAGGCGTGGTCGCTTACCCGAGCTACGTGCTGGGCAATCAGTTCAGCGATCCACAAAGCCTGGACTTGAAGCGCACGAGCTTCAGCGACATGCTTCGTATCCTCGGCCCGCGTGCGCAGCTGAAGCCGGGCGGATACGCTATCGACACCACGTATCCGGATTGCGTTTATGTCCCGGAAAACGCGGAGTTCGCCGTACGCGAGGCCTCCGTACGCTGGCAAGACGAGACCGGCCCGCAGCGGCTCACGCTCCGGCCCGGCCATTCCTATGTGCTGCCGTCGGGGTATAGCGTGAAGCTCGAGCGGCACCCAAAGGCGAACACGTGGCGGCTGGTCGGAACACGCGCAGAAGGCGTTCTGTGCCACAAGCCGTGCACCGTTTCCGGTGGCGGTAAGTCGGAGATTTCGAAATCACTGCGCCCGATGATCCATCTCGCTTCGGTGTTCGTTCGAGATTTTCAGCAAGATTTCGCCAGGGTGGCCGAGATCGTCAAGATGGACTTCTCCAAGTGTTACAAGCTGCCGACGACCGATCCACGAGCGAGTCGGCCGCTCTTGAGTCCAGAGCGTTCACTCGGTTCGGTGATCAAGTTGCTCACTCCGTCCCCCGACTACAGCGACGAGCACAACGCTTGGCTG
>Ga0302322_100003417_pt1 | contig 13642 bp, 11 predicted proteins | sample Fen_T0_2_FD_203757 | JGI IMG/M metagenome (GOLD analysis project Ga0302322, IMG submission 203757) | Peat permafrost microbial communities from Stordalen Mire near Abisko, Sweden - Fen_T0_2 | ecosystem: Environmental > Terrestrial > Soil > Wetlands > Permafrost | place: Sweden: Abisko...
GGGCTGGCGCACTGCGTGATGATCGCCAGCGACTTCCTCGGCGACGACGACTTCGTGATGTACCTGGGCGACAACCTCCTGCGCCAGGGGATCAAGGAGTTCGTCGAGGCGTTCGAGGCCGACCGCGAGCTCACGAAGACCCCGACGCTCGACGACAGCCGCGAGCCACCCACCGCGCAGATCCTGCTCACCCACGTCCCCGATCCCGAGCGCTTCGGCGTCGCCGAGATCGACGACGACGGCCACGTGATCCGCCTCGTCGAGAAGCCCGAGAACCCGCCGTCGGATCTCGCGCTCGTCGGCGTGTACCTCTTCGACAAGACCATCAACACCGCGGTGCGGTCCATCCAGCCGTCCGAGCGGGGCGAGCTCGAGATCACCGAGGCGATCCAGTGGCTCATCGACGAGGGCTACCGCGTGCGCCACGAGGTCCTCGACGGCTGGTGGAAGGACACCGGCAAGCTCGACCCGCTGCTCGAAGGCAACCGGTTGGTGCTCGAGGCGCTCGATGCGCGCAACGACGGCACCGTCGACGTCGACTCGAATATCGAGGGCCGTGTCGTGATCGAGGCCGGCGCCCAGATCATCAACTCGCACGTGCGGGGTCCGGCGATCATCGGCAAGAACACGATCATCCGCGACAGCTACATCGGTCCCTTCACCTCGGTGTACTTCGACTGCGTCATCACCAACACCGAGCTCGAGCACTCGGTCGTGCTCGAGCAGACCACCATCACCGACGTCCCGCGCATCCAGGACTCGCTCATCGGCAAGCAGGTGGTGGTGACCCGGTCCGAGGCGCGGCCGAAGGCCACCCGACTCATGCTGGGCGACCACTCTGTCGTCGACCTCGAATGACGCCCGATCGACAGGAGCCGCAACCGTGGCACGCGTGACCGAATCCGACGTCATCCTCGGGGTGCTGACCGTCGACCCCGACGTGCACGGCGACGAGCGCGGGTACTTCGTCGAGACGTACCGGCGCGAGTGGTTCCCGCAGGGGCGGGAGATGGTGCAGGGGAACCGTGGCGACCGCCAGGCCGGTGCCGTGGTCGGGCTGCACTACCACCTCCACCAGGCCGACTACTGGTACGTGCCCAACGGCACCGCCCGGGTGGTGCTGCACGACCTGCGGACGGGCTCGCCCACCGACGGGGCCACGCTCACGCTCGACCTGGGCGTGCAGGCCGACGGCACCACGTCGCACCGGGGCGTGTTCATCCCGCCGGGCGTGGCGCACGGCTTCGCGGCGCTCACCGACATGACCATCACGTACCTCGTCGACAGCTACTACAACCCGGCCGACGAGCTGGGCGTGGCCTGGGACGACCCGGCGGTGCAGGCCGACTGGGGCGTCACCGATCCGGTGCTGTCGCCGCGCGACCAGCAGAACCCGCGGCGCGACGCCATCGAGCCGCAGTGGCAGCCGCACGCCCGCCTGCGCCCCTGACGGCGTGAGGGCGCGCCCGTCGCCCCCGTCCCCGGGTCGGCCCGTTTCGGGGTGGTCGGTGCGGTGGGGGAGACTGGCGCCATGAGGCTGTTCATCACCGGTGGTGCCGGGTTCATCGGCTCGAACTACGTCCGCCGCGTGCTCGCCACCACCGACGACGAGGTCACGGTCTTCGACCTGCTCACCTACGCGGGCAACCTCACCACCTTGCGCGACGTGGCCGACCACCCGCGCTACCGCTTCGTGCAGGGCGACATCTGCGACCGCGAGGCCGTCACGGCGGCCATGGCCGGACACGACGCGGTGGTGCACTTCGCCGCCGAGAGCCACGTCGACCGCTCGATCGTGGCGCCCGACGCGTTCATGCGCACCAACTGCGACGGCACCAACGTGCTGTGCGACGTGGCGCGCCAGGTCGGCGTCGAGCGGTTCCTCCACATCTCCACCGACGAGGTGTACGGCTCCATCGAGCACGGCTCCTTCTCCGAGACCGACGCCCTGAGCCCCCGGTCGCCCTACTCGGCGTCGAAGGCCGGATCCGACCTCATCGCGCTCGCGCACCGCGAGACGTACGGGCTCCCCGTGGTGGTCACGCGGTCGTCGAACAACTTCGGGCCGTTCCAGTTCCCCGAGAAGGTCATCCCGCTGTTCGCCACCAACCTGTTGGAGGGCCGGCGGGTGCCGCTCTACGGCGACGGGCTCAACGTGCGCGACTGGTGCTTCGTCGACGACAACTGCGCCGCCGTCGACCTGGTGCTGCGGCAGGGGACGCTCGGCGAGATCTACAACATCGGTGCCGGGAACGAGATCACCAACCGCGAGCTCACCGAGCGGCTCATCGCCCGGTGTGGCCGCGATGCCAGCTTCATCGAGCCCGTGGCCGACCGGTTGGGCCACGATCGTCGCTACTCCATCGACACCAGCAAGGTCACCGCGCTCGGCTGGAAGCCGGCGTACCCGCTCGACGACGCGCTCGACCTCACGGTCGGCTGGTACCGCGACAACGCGTGGTGGTGGCAGCCGCTCAGGCCGGCCTGACCCACCCATGCGCATCTTCCTCACGGGGGCCGAGGGCCAGCTCGGGCACGAGCTGGTGGCGGCCTTCGCCGATCACGAGGTCGTCGCCACCGACGTGGCCCAGGTCGACATCACCGAGCGTGCGGCGCTGCTCGAGGCCATTGCTGCTGCCCGCCCCGACGTGGTGCTGCACCCCGCCGCCTGGACCGCCGTCGACGCCTGCGAGGGCGACCCCGACCGGGCGTTCGCCGTCAACGCCGTCGGCACCCGCAACGTGGCGGACGCAGCCGAGCAGCGTGGCGTGCCGGTGGTCTACGTGTCGACCGACTACGTGTTCGACGGCACCAAGCCCACGCCCTACGACGAGGGCGACGAGCCCAACCCGCAGTCGGTCTACGGCCGTTCGAAGCTGGCGGGCGAACGGGAGCTGCGCCCCGGCTCCACCATCGTGCGCACCTCGTGGGTGTGCGGGTTCCACGGTCCGAACATGGTGAAGACCATCCTCCGCCTCGCCGCCGAGCACCCCACGCTGTCGTTCGTCGACGACCAGCGGGGCCATCCCACGTTCGCCCCCGACCTGGCGGCCGTCATCCGCACCCTGGTGCTCGAGCAGCGCCCCGGCCTGTTCCACGTCACCAACCAGGGCGCAGTCAGCTGGTACGAGTTCGCCCGCGCGGTCCTCGAGTCGGCCGGGCTCGACCCCGACCGCGTGCAACCCGTCTCGACGGCCGACCTGCAGCCGCCGCGGCCGGCACCGCGGCCGGCCAACTCGGTGCTCGACAACGCCGAGCTGCGGCGCTCGGGCCTGGCGCTGGCACCGCACTACCGCGAGTCGCTCGACCGCCTCGTGGCGCGCTTGCGGTAGTTCCCCCCAGAAGTGGTCGCTCTACGACCACTTTCACAGAACATTCGCGACGGGGGGGTGGGGGGGGGTGGGTCAGCCGAACTCGATGGAGCTGTCGACCTTGAGCTTGCGGAGCTGGTGGCGGGCGTTGATCATGCGCACGGTGCCCGACTTGGACCGCATCACGAGCGACTGGGTGGTGGCGCCGCGGGCGTCGTAGTGCACGCCCTTGAGCAGGTCGCCGTCGGTGATGCCGGTGGCGGCGAAGAAGCAGTTGTCGCCCTGCACCAGGTCGTCGATGTGCAGCACCCGGTCGAGGTCGAACCCGAAGGCGACGGCCGCGGCCCGCTCCTCGTCGTCGCGCGGGTAGAGGCGGCCCTGCATGGCACCACCCATGCACTTGAGCGCGGCGGCCGTGATGACGCCCTCGGGCGTGCCGCCGATGCCGAAGAGCACGTCGGCGCCGGTCTCGGGCCAGGCGGTGGAGATGGCGCCGGCCACGTCGCCGTCGGGGATGAGGCGGATGCGGGCGCCGGCGGCGCGCACCTCGGCGATGAGGTCGGCGTGGCGCGGCCGGTCGAGGATGACGGCCGTGACGTCGGTGATGTCCTCGTTCTTGGCCTTGGCGATGGCCCGGAGGTTCTCGGTGGGCGTCTTGGTGATGTCGATGACGTGCGCCGCGTCGGGGCCGGTGGCGATCTTCTCCATGTAGACGCAGGGGCCGGGGTCGAACATGGTGCCGCGCTCGGACACCGCGATGACCGACACCGCGCTGGGCTGGCCGGTGGCGGTGAGGCGGGTGCCGTCGATGGGGTCGACGGCGATGTCGGTGGCAGGCGGGCTGCCGTCGCCGATGTGCTCGCCGTTGTAGAGCATGGGCGCCTCGTCCTTCTCGCCCTCCCCGATGACGACGATGCCGTCCATGGGCACCGAGTGCAGGACGATGCGCATGGCGTCGACCGCGGCGCCGTCGGCACCTTCCTTGTCGCCTCGGCCCATCCACCGTGCCGCAGCGAGCGCTGCCGCCTCGGTGACGCGCACCAGTTCCATGGCCAGGTTGCGGTCGGGGACCTGCTTCTCGGGCGTCATGGGCGCCGATCGTAGTGGGCGACGGCTGCGCGGCCGACCGGTACGACGCCCGTTCGCGGCGGTGTGGGGGGATCCTGCCCGCGGATTCCGGCCGTGTGAACGCTCGATGTCGTCGTTTCTCGGTGCACGGAGGGTGTCAGCGGGGCGACTAGGTTTAGGGCAACGCGGTCGTGGTCGTCCACGGCGCGTCCCCGATGGAGGAAGTCACCCGTGGATCAGGTCGACCGACGGAAGTTCATCCAGAAGGCGGGCGTTGCCGGTGCCGCGGTGGCCGGCACGGCTTGGATCGCGCCGGTCGTGCTCGACTCGAGCAGTGCCTGGGCGTGGGGCTCGTGCGCCGCGACCATCAGCGCGTTCCCGACCACGAACGCCACCACCAACAGCAGCGGCTGGACCCGCACGGTGACGGCAGGGACGTTCACCACGGGCAACCCGTTCAGCGGCACCAACGGCCTCCTCGGGATCAGCCCGGCGTACCTCGGCCTGGCCGCCCCGGTGTTCCTCTCCGAGGACGACCCGACCGCCTTGACCGGCGGAGTCGCCACGGTCACCTACGCCACCTCGGTCAGCGTCACCAGCGGCTTCTTCTACCGCTTCACGTTCAAGGCGATCTCCACCGCGATCAACACCGGGGCCCAGATCCTCGACGTCATCGTCGGAGGTGTCACCCTCGGCACGTACACGACCGACAGCACCAGCACCCTCGGCGGCACCGGACGGACCCTCATCCCGAACGGTCGCCCCGGCGCGGCGGTTCCCGCCGGGTCGAACGGCAGCAGCCAGGCCCCGGCCACCTACACGGTCGTGTACCACGCGACCTCCACCGGCACGGTGCAGTTCGTCTACCAGTTCACGCTCAACACCAACCGCAGCACGGCGAACGTCCCGAGCGACGACATCGGCGTGTCGTCGCCCACGATCGAATGCTCGCTGACGGGTACCTGAGCACCCACGGCTGAGCGAACGGTGGCACCGGCGACCGCCCGTCGGCCGTCCCGGTGAGAGGTTCGGCGGGGTGCGTCCCCTACGCTCGACCGCTGTGACGGGTCGCATCGGCAGAGTCCTCGGCAGGCGATCCGCCGACAGCCCGTCACCCCTGGCGACCCCGGGGGCCGCGCCGGCACCGTGCCTCGGCTGCCGCGACAAGGTCGGCCGCCCGACGCCGATCGAGCCCATCCCCGGCCGCACGGCAACACCCACCGACGTGGTGGTCCCGCCTCCGGACTCCCTGCTCGGCGTCGTCGACGGCCACCTGGTCGTGCTCGACGCCGCCGCTGGTCGGGCCGTCCTGCTCAACGCGAGCGCGGCGCTCGTCCTGACGGCGTTCGACGGCGAGCGTCCCGTGGCCGACGTCGTCGCGCAGCTCGTCGACGAGACGGGCATGGACGAGGCCCTGATCGCGGCCGATGTGCGGGCCACGGTCGACCGGCTGCTGGCGCTGGGCATCGTGACGCTGACCCGGGACCAGGCGGAGGGAGGGCCCGACGCCGCCGCAACCGTGGCGGCGCGACCCACCCGTGATCCCGACCGCTGGGCGTCGACCGTCGACCGTCTCCTGGCGGAGGTGCGCTGGGCGTGGGACCGGGGCCCGTTCCGGCTGGCCGCGACCTCGGTGCGAGTGCGGGTCGACGATCCCGAGGTCGCGGCGCACCTCGACCACCTCCTCGGGAGCCTCACGGACCAGGGCCCCGGAAAGGGCGCGCCGCACACGATGTCGATCGTGTCGCGACGGGTCGGGGTGGACACGGGCTCGAGCGACTCGCGCCGTGGCTACCGGGTGGTCGTCGACGGTCGCGTGGTGGCCCGCGTCGCCACGCCGGACGCCGCTGCCGTGCACGCCCTCCACCACCTCGACGAGCTCGCCGTCGAGGGCAGCGCGGGAGCGCTGCTGTTCCACGCCGGCGCGGTCGAGCGTGACGGGCGGGTCGTCGTGGTGCTGGGCATCAGTGGCAAGGGCAAGAGCACCCTCACGGCGGCCTTGGTGCAGCACGGCTTCCGCTACCTCAGCGACGAGGTCGTCGCCGTCGACATGGGCACCGGTGAGGTCTGGCCCTATCCCAAGGCGCTCGACCTGCACCCCGGGTCGCTCGACCTGCTGGGCCTCGACCCCGTCTCGGCGTCGCTGCAACTTCCGGGGTCGAAGGGGAAGCTGCTCCCCGAACGCCTGGGCGACGTGGGCTCGGGTGGCAGGCCGGCGCTGCTGGTGTTCCTTGCCGAGACCCTCGCGCCTCCGGCCGGCCCGGGCGCTGCACCCGTCGAGGTGATCCCCCCGGCCGAGGCGCTGGTGGCCCTGCTCCCCGTCACCTTCGAGCACACCATCGAGGAGCCCGGCCACTTCCAGGCGCTGGCATCGCTGTGCGAAGCCACCCCCGCGATCCGCATCGGTCGGGCACCGCTCGACGCGGTGGTCGCCGAGGTCGAGGCCGCGCTGGCCGCCTCGCCGTAGGGTCAGTCCGACGTCGCCTCGGCGGGCGCCGGGGTGAAGTCGCCGGCGGCGACCCGGAGCGGACGGAGCGACGCGGTGAGCGCGTCGAGGTCGTCGGTGCTGTAGGCGTCGAGCCCGAACGAGGTGGCCTCGACCGCGGTGGTGGCGGCCGCGACGATGCGCCGGCCCTCGGGGGTGATCTCCGCCAGCACGATGCGCCGGTCGTCGGGGTGGCGGGCACGCTGGACCAGGCCCTGCTCCTCGAGCCGGTCGACGGTGCTGGTGATGCTGGTGGGGTGGACCATGAGCCGGTCGCCCATCTTCCCCATGGGCAGCGCGCCGTTGCGGCTGAACGACAGCAGCACCAGCACCTCGTAGCGGGCGAACGACAGCTCGAAGGGGGCGAGGGCGTGGTCGACCGCGGCCAGGACCAGCTGCTGGGCCCGCATGATCGAGGTCGCCGCGGCCATGGCCGGGCCCCGGGCGCTGCGGAGGTCCCACTGGCGGCGGGCCTCGGCGATGGGGTCGAACGGCAGGGGTTGCTGGGGCACCGGATCGCTCCTCGGGATCGGGGGAGGGGCGTGAGGCGAGCCCGGACCCGTACGTGGAGGCACAATAGTTGGAAGTCAAGCTATCGTGTGTCCATGGAGCTCGCCGACGACCCCACGCCCGCTGCCGACGCCACGGCCGACGCCGCGGGGGCGGATTCCGGACGGGCCCGGTGGCAGGCGGCGTTCGACGCCTCCAGCAACGTCAGCCCCACCGTCAACGGCTCCGGCATCGGCGTGCACCCCGTCTACGCGCCCGACGACCCGCCGGCGTCCATCGGCTGGCCGGGCGCCTACCCCTACACCCGCGGGCCCTACGCCTCGATGTACCAGTCGAAGCAGTGGACCATGCGCCAGTTCGCCGGGTTCGGCACCGCGCACGACACCAACGAGCGGTTCCACAGCATGCTCGCGGCGGGCGGAACCGGCCTCTCCACAGCCTTCGACCTGCCCACGCTGATGGGCCGCGACTCCGACGACCCGGTCGCCGAGGGCGAGGTCGGCAAGTGCGGGGTCGCCGTCGACACCCTGGCCGACGTGCGCGACCTGTTCGCGGGCGTCGACCTGGGCAAGGTCACCACGTCGATGACCATCAACTCGCCCGCCGCCATCCTGCTGGCCATGTACGTGGCCACGGCCGAGCTCGACGGCACGCCCCGGGCGGCCCTCGGCGGCACCCTCCAGAACGACATCCTGAAGGAGTACCAGGCGCAGAAGGAGTTCGTGTTCCCGCCGCGGCCCTCCATGCGGCTGGTGCGCGACACCGTCACCTTCTGCCAGGCCGAGATGCCCCGGTGGCATCCCATCTCCATCTCCGGCTACCACATCCGCGAAGCCGGCTCCACGGCCGTCCAGGAGCTGGCCTTCACGTTGGCCAACGGCTTCGCCTACGTCGAGCTGGCACTGGCCGCCGGGCTGGCCATCGATGCCTTCGCCCCCCGCCTGAGCTTCTTCTTCAACGCCCACATCGACTTCTTCGAGGAGATCGCCAAGTACCGCGCCGCGCGCCGCATCTGGGCCCGCTGGCTGCGCGAGCGCTACGGCGCCATCGACGAGCGGTCGCTGCGGCTGCGCTTCCACACCCAGACGGCCGGGGTGTCGCTCACCGCGCAGCAGCCCGAGGTCAACATCGCCCGCACCGCGCTCGAGGCGCTCGCCGGCGTGCTCGGCGGCACCCAGAGCCTGCACACCAACTCCATGGACGAGGCGCTCGCGCTCCCCACCGAGAAGACCGTGCGCATCGCCTTGCGCACCCAACAGGTCATCGCCCACGAGACCGGCGTCGCCGACGTCATCGACCCGCTCGGCGGCTCGTGGTTCGTCGAGTCGCTCACCGACGAGATGGAGCAGCGCGCCGAGGAGATCTTCGCCCACCTCGACGAGTCCGGCTCCGGGTCGATGCTCGACGGGGTGCTGCGGGGCATCGACGAGGGCTGGTTCCAGGGTGAGATCGCCGACTCGGCCTACGAGCTCGAGCGGGCGCTGCAGGACGGCCGCCGGGTGGTCGTCGGCGTCAACGCCTTCACCGAGGGCAACGACGAGGCGCAGATCGAGCTGCTGCGCATCACCCACGAGCAGGAGCAGCTCCAGGTGAAGCGCCTCGGTGCGGTCAAGGCCGACCGTGACTCCGACGCGGTGGCCCGCACCCTGGCCCGCGTCGGTGTCGACGCGGCCGACCCCGAGGTCAACCTCATGCCGGCGCTGCTCGACGCCGTGCGGGCCTACGCCACCGAGGGCGAGATCATCGCCACGCTCGGCGAGGTCTTCGGGCGCTACACGGAGACCCCTGTCCTGTAGTGAGATAGACGCAGATGTCGTAGGCCAAATGACGCAATTGTCGTTCGGGTATCGATATCGGTGACCGGTTCCACTAGTCTTGGCGCTTCGCACGGACCAGGCGATGAGGTCCGCGCAGGGATGGTGCATCGCACCTTTGGAGGGAGCAACCGTGGAGCAGGTCGACCGGCGTCAGTTCATGCAGAAGGCCGGCATCGCCGGCGCGACTGCCGGTGCCCTGTGGGTGGCTCCGAGCGTGCTGGGCTCCAGCACCGCGTTCGCCGTCGGCAGCTGCGTGCACAACGGGGCCCTTGCCTGGTCCACGGCCACCTTCACGGGCACGACCACGCCCAGCACCTCTGCGGCCGTGGTGTTCAACACGACGCTGACCACGGCGGGCTCGCCCACGACCTACCTCGTGGTCACCGTCACGCCCACCAGCCCCAACCCCGGCACCGGCACCGGCTCCGGGGGAAGCAGCAACACCGGCGGCGTCGACCAGGCCGTGCCCTATCCCAACACCCCGGCGCCCGCGGGGCTGAACGGGGTCACGTCGTACTACGTGCTGAACATGGCCAACGCTGCGGCCAACCGTGGCTACACGATCAAGTTCGACTTCTGGGCCGATGCCGCCCACACCGTCTCGCAGAGCGTCTACAACCTCGCATTCGCGCTGATCGACATCGACACCGACAGCACCAGCGCCAACAAGTACAAGGACAACGTCTGGCTGGACACCGCCGGTTACTCAGCGGCGCTCGGGTCCGAGGTGACCGGGAGCGGCACGGCGGGCAGCCCGTGGACGGGCAACGGCACCGTAGGCATCCAGAACGCCAACGGCACCGTGAACGTCACGTACCCGAAGACGCAGGCCATCCACGAGCTGAACGTCTCCTACCAGTCGGGCAACGCGGCGGGCGGCATCCAGTACGTCGGCATCGGCAACATGACCTGGTGCTACTGAGGTTTCGGGCGCTTGCGGGCTTCCCGGCCCGGGAGGCTTCCGCTGCTGGGGTCTCGGCACGGGGGAACGGCCCTGTTCGACCAGGCCAGCGCGGTTCTCGCTAATTCCGATTGACTTGGTCAGGATTAGGTCTCTACGATGCGGGGCGTGTTCACGCCGACCGCCACCGCCACCAGTCCGCACCCGTCGACCCCGGGCGGCTCGGATGCCTGCCCGGTGCGGCTCGACGACACCCTGCTGGAGCAGATCGCGGCCGGCATCGCCGCCTCGCCGCTGTGGCAGGGGCAGATCGAGCACGACCCGCTCGTGCGCCCGTCGATCCGGCTCGTGGTCACCGAGAGCTACGAGGTCTGGCTGATCGGCTGGTCGCCCGGCCAGAGCGTGGAGCTGCACGACCACGGCGACGCTGCCGGCGCGTTCGTGGTGGTGGAGGGCGAGCTGGTCGAGGTGGTGGTCGACGCCGATCGCAACCTCCGCCGCAACGTCATCGCGGCGGGCGGCTCGCGGTCCGTGCCGGTGGGCGAGATCCACGACGTGCTCAACCTGTCCGAGGCCACCGCCACCAGCATCCACGTGTACTCGCCGCCGTTGTCGTCGATGACGCACTACGACGCCCTCACGCTCGAGCCGGTGCGCGAGGAGCGGTACGTGCCCGACGGCGCGGTCTACGGTCCCGGTGATGCCGCCCGCGCCCTCCACCCCGCCAACGGGGCCCGTGCCCGGACCTGAGGCGAGCGCCATCGACCGGCTCCTGGCGGCCGAGCGCGCCACGTTCGAGCGGGTCGAGCCCGCTGACCTGCCGGCCGAGGTCGCGGCGGGCGCCCTGGTCGTCGACCTGCGGCCCGTCGAGGACCGCACGGCCGATGGCGAGCTGACCGGGGCGATCGTCGTCGACCGGCTGGTCCTCGAGTGGCGGCTCGACCCGAGCAGCCCGCATCGCCTGGCGGCGCTCGAAGGCCCGGAGCAGCGCGTCGTCCTGGTCTGCAACGAGGGCTACGCGTCGAGCCTGGCGGCCGCCACGCTGCGCCGGCTCGGCCTCCGCCGCGCCACCGACCTGGTGGGCGGCTTCCGCGGCCTGCAGGCCGACCGCCCGAACTGACCCCCACAAACACCCGTTTCCCGGGGCTTCCCACAGAACATTCGGGGGCTGGGTGGGGGGAATCGCTTTTTCGGCGGATCGGGGGCACTTGGTACGATGTCGTCCCCTGCCGTCGGGCCAGTGTCGTCCCAGCGAAGCAGCACGAAACCCCTTCGCCTCAGGAACACGAATGCCCAACCTCCCTGCAGCCCAGGGTCTCTACGACCCCGCGTACGAGCACGACGCGTGTGGCGTCGCCTTCGTCGTCGACCTGCAGGGTCGACGCAGCCACGACCTCGTTGCCAAGGGCGTCGCCGCGCTCTGCCACCTCGAGCACCGCGGCGCCTCGGGGGCCGAGGAGAACTCGGGCGACGGCGCCGGCATCCTGCTGCAGGTCCCCGACGCCTTCCTGCGAGAGGTCGCCGGCTTCGACCTGCCGCCCGCCGGCGCCTACGCCACGGGCATCGCCTTCCTGCCGCCCGACCCGGCCACCGCCGACGAGGCCGTGGCCTCCATCGACAAGATCGCCGCCTCCGAGGGCCTGCGGGTGCTCGGGTGGCGCGACGTCCCCGTCGACCCCTCGTCGCTCGGCTCCATGGCCCGCGACGCCATGCCCTCGTTCCGGCAGCTCTTCCTCGCCGGGCCCGAGGCCCCCAGCGCCGACCAGCTGCAGGGCATGGCCCTCGAGCGTCGGGCCTTCGTGGTGCGCAAGCGCATCGAGCACGAGATCGTCACCGATGCAGGCACGCCCGCCGTCTACTTCCCGAGCCTGTCGGCGCGCACCCTCGTCTACAAGGGCATGCTCACCACGCCGCAGCTCGAGCGCTTCTACCCCGACCTGGCCGACGAGCGCGTCGAGTCCGCCCTGGCGCTGGTGCACAGCCGCTTCTCCACCAACACCTTCCCGTCGTGGGAGCTGGCCCACCCGTACCGCCTGCTCGCCCACAACGGCGAGATCAACACCGTCATGGGCAACCGCAACTGGATGCGGGCCCGCGAGGCGCTGCTGGCCTCGGAGGCCTTCGACGGCCCCGGTCAGAACGGCGACGGCAGCACCACCATCGACCGCATCTTCCCGATCTGCACGCCCGGTGCGTCCGACTCGGCCACCTTCGACGAGGTGCTCGAGCTGCTCGAGCTCGGCGGGCGGCCCCTCCACCACGCGGTGCTCATGATGGTGCCCGAGGCCTGGGAGAACCACGCCTCGATGGACCCCGCCAAGCGGGCGTTCTACGAGTTCCACGCCTCGCTCATGGAGCCCTGGGACGGCCCCGCCTCGGTGGCCTTCACCGACGGCACGGTCATCGGCGCGGTGCTCGACCGCAACGGCCTGCGCCCCTCGCGCTACTGGGTCACCGACGACGGGCTCGTGGTGATGGCCTCCGAGGTGGGCGTGCTGCCCATCGACCCGTCCACGGTGGTGCGCAAGGGCCGGTTGCAGCCGGGTCGCATGTTCCTGGTCGACACCAGCCAGGGCCGCATCGTCGACGACGAGGAGATCAAGGCCACCCTCGCCGCCGAGCACCCCTACCAGGAGTGGCTCGACGCGGGCCTCGTGCACGTCGACAAGCTGCCCGAGCGCCCCCACACCCGCTACCCCCACGCCTCGGTGCTCCGCCGCCAGCAGACCTTCGGCTACACCACCGAAGAGCTCAAGATCCTGCTCGCGCCCATGGCCCGCACCGGCGGTGAGGCCCTCGGGTCGATGGGCACCGACACCCCGCTGGCCGTGCTGTCCGAGCGACCCCGGCTGCTGTTCGACTACTTTAGCCAGCTGTTCGCGCAGGTCACCAACCCGCCGCTCGACGCCATCCGTGAGGAGCTCGTCACCTCGCTGCGGGCCACCATCGGCGCCGAGCGCAACCTGCTCGACCCCGGTCCCGAGTCCTGCCGCCAGATCGTGCTGCCGTTCCCGATCCTCGACAACGACGAGCTCGCCAAGCTGCTCCACGTGAACGACGACGGCAGCCGGCCCGAGTTCGCCACCGCCCAGCTCGACGGCCTCTACCGCGTCGCCGACGGCGGGCCCGGGCTGCGCGCCGCGCTCGACGACCTCACCCGGCAGGCATCCGAGGCCATCACCGGTGGCGCCCGCCTGCTCATCCTCTCCGACCGCCACTCCACCGCCGAGCTGGCCCCCATCCCGTCGCTGCTGCTCACGTCCGCCATCCACCACCACCTGGTGCGCCAGAAGCTGCGCGCCCGGGCCGGGCTGATCCTCGAGACGGGCGAGGCCCGCGAGGTGCACCACATGGCCCTGCTCATCGGGTACGGCGCCTCGGCCATCAACCCCTATCTGGCCTTCGAGACCGTCGAGGACATGCTCGCCCGCGGCAGCATCACCGACATCGGCCTCGACGAGGCGGTGCGCAACTACATCAAGGCCTCGGGCAAGGGCGTGCTCAAGGTGATGTCGAAGATGGGCATCTCCACGGTCGCGTCCTACACCGG
>Ga0302322_100003419_pt1 | contig 13640 bp, 10 predicted proteins | sample Fen_T0_2_FD_203757 | JGI IMG/M metagenome (GOLD analysis project Ga0302322, IMG submission 203757) | Peat permafrost microbial communities from Stordalen Mire near Abisko, Sweden - Fen_T0_2 | ecosystem: Environmental > Terrestrial > Soil > Wetlands > Permafrost | place: Sweden: Abisko...
CACCTTGGGCAATCAGAAACGCAAAGTCGGGTGCGCCGGCTGATCTCAAGAGGTTTGCAACTTAGGAGTGCATGAACAAAGTTCAATTCTTTCTTGTTCATTCCGGGAAACTCGCCGCCAAGACCCGACCAGCACCGAGGGTCTTAGGGTTTGGGTGCTTCGCTCCGGATCGCCGGCCAGACGCCAGCCATGACTTCCTGCATACGCGCGAGCGCGGCCACCTCGTCGCCCTGCACCACCGCGGTCTGAACCACCACGTAAGCCCAGCGGTCCGCGCGCATGTGCCGTACGCGGTCAAAGGTATCGCGCAACTGCATGCCGATATGCGTCGGTTCCAGCGCTTCGCCGCCCACGAACCAGTAGGCGAACAATGAGTGCACCGGCCCAGGACCAGCCCGCAGGTCGACCGGGGCATGCTCGATCCGTAGCACCGTCGCCGGCACCGCCTCGTCACCCAACGGAAATTCATGCCGGAACCGGCTGGTGATCGTCCACCCTTGCCCGACCAAACATAGTTCAGGCCGGTGAATCGACGTCCGATCGCGCCCGCTCAATACCACCGAGACAAACACCTGCCGCCCACGGTCGCTGATGGACACGTAGTTCCGCCGCGAGAAGCCGGTGTCGGCCGGCAACACCGCGTGCTCCACCTCCGTCACCGCGACGCTCTGCCCCACCCACTCCGCGCCAACAAAAGCCGGTGGCTCCGACGGCGAAACTCCGTCCGCCTGCAACTGTACACCCGCCATCGAACGTGGTGGCCGCGCGTCGAGCCGCATCGCCGCCAGACAAACCACGGCTCCCGCAATAACCACACCCACCGCCACCAGCCAGGGCTGAAAGCGCGACGGGAGGTACTGTTCGGGCTTTGTTTCATCAACGGTATCCGCCGACTTGAAACCAAAGCGCCGCAACAGCGGCACCGTTGCCAGCAAAAGTCCCAGCACCGCGAGAAAGACCAAGACGCCTGACCAGTCATGCGCCCGTTCACCTGCGGCTTGACCAAACCACTCGCCAACCAACACGACTGACAACACGCGCGCGATATTGCCCAGCACGACATACGGCAGGCCGGCCACCACCAGCGCCAGCCAGGCCCAGCACGACCGGAAATTCATCCGACCAATCAACAACGCCAACGCCAGCAACGCCACCAGCGAGCGAATGCCCGAGCAGGCTGCCGCGACGTCGTACTGGAAACGCCCGTCGGGCGAGAACAGCTGTGTGCCGTTGCGCAAGAGCGCCACGCCTAGCTTCTGCGCGATGGTGTAGGTCTGATTCGTGACCACCATCCGCAGATTAAAGCCCAATGTGTCCACAAAACTGACCGGCACCGCCAGCAGCATGAACCCGAGCGGAAACACCGCCGCCCGGCCCCAGCGCCGCCCACCCGCCAGCACCAGCACGCCCCAGAGAAAGAGCAGAAAAGCGGCGATCGAGAGACGCGTTTGCTGCACAGCATAACCAGCAAGGTGCAATGCCAGCCCGGCCAGCATCGCCGCGAGCGCCGCACCGCTGTTCGCGCCGGCTTCCGCTGTCGGGCAAGTCTGGATACGCAGGTTCCGCCAGAACAACCACACCGCGACCAGCAGGATGAGCAGGCCGTGTTGCGTCTCCGCCGCCGGTTCGAACCATTGCGAACCCCACCAATAGAAGAGTGACCTCGTGTGGATATAGCCGCGGGTGGCGTTGCCGAAAAATTGGAAAACCAGCCCACCAACGAACGCACACCCCAACGCCGCCAGACCGGCAAAACGAAAGGTAAACTGGTTTCTTGCGGTTGGGGCGATCATGTCCTACGAACAGCATCGATTGAGTGGCAGCTTTTTTCCAAGCCTGCAATGAAACTGCTCGTACTAGCCCAAACCCCACCACCCCACCACGGCCAGAGCGCGATGATCCGCTTGCTGCTCGAAGAGCTCGGCCGCACCGGCCAGGGCTTCGAACTGCACCACGTTAATCTCAAGCTTTCCCAAAACTCTGCCGACATCGGCCGGTGGCGCTTGAACAAACTGTGGCCGCTGCTCGGCGCCTGCGGCAAGGCTTTGTATGCGCGTTGGCGCTACGGCCCGATGGCGCTTTACTACGTGCCCGCTCCCGCCAAACGCGGCGCACTCTACCGCGACTGGATCGCGATGATCCTCTTGCGGCCATTCTTCCCACAACTGATTTTGCACTGGCACGCCGTGGGGCTCGGCCAATGGCTCGAAACCAACGCCACGACCATCGAACGCCGCATCACTCAACGCCTGCTGGGCAAAGCCGATCTCGCGCTCGTCCTCGCCCCAGAAGTCGCTGCCGACGTGGAAAAACTCTGGCCCAAACGCGTCGCCATCGTGCAAAACTCGCTGTCGGAACCCGGTGTATTGCCGCCACCACGACACCGCAAAACCAACGAGCGGTACGAAATCCTTTTCATCGGACTCTGCTGCGCCGAAAAAGGTTTCTTCGATCTGCTCGAAGCCGTCGCGTTGCTCCATGCCCACACGCCCGGCGCCTTCCGACTCACCGTCGCCGGCGTTTTCGACAGCCCTGCCTCTGAGAAAAGATTCTGGGCCCGAGCCGAAGAGCTGACCACCGCGGTACACTTTGCCGGCTTCACCGATGGTGAGGCCAAGCACGCGCTCTATACGCAAAGCGACGTGTTCTGTTTCCCCACCTATTACCCGCACGAAGGCCAACCCCTCGTCCTAATCGAGGCCCTCGCGCACGACATGCCGATCGTCACCACCAAGTGGCGCGCGATTCCGGCCATGCTGCCGAGAAAACATGTCTGGTTTGTGGACCCCGGCCGGCCCGAGCAAATCGCCGACGCGATCTTTCAGGCGCGCAAAGCCGGCGAAGCCAACGGCGTCCTGCGCGAGCACTACCTGTTAAACTTCACGCCCGCCCAGCACGTCACCGCGCTGAAAGCCGCACTGCGCACACTGGAAACCCCCGCGCCGTACTCCGCGCAGTGACCAGCCCGCACGCATCACGCTTGCCAGCACGCTCCGGGCTCAGAGCATAAGCGACCGGTCAATGTCACAGCCCTCCCAGCGTCCTAAAATTTTGCAGTGCGTTTCACATCTGGCGTTGGGCGGCGCCGAACGCGTCGCGCTGACGCTGGTGGAAGCTTTGCGCGACGAATTTGATTTCGAGATTTTCGCCGTGCGCGGCATGGCCGATGGCGACGTCGGTCAAGCCCTCGCGCGCCACATCCACAACCTCGACGTTCCCCTGCACGTGGGTGCACGGGTGCCGATGCGCTTCGGCGGGGTAATCACCAGTGGTATCGGCATGGCTCGTGTGCTGAAACGAGTGAAGCCTGACCTCATCCACCTCCACACCGAGATTCCCGAAGCCGGCTACGCCGCGATGGCCGCGTTTCTGCCGGGAACCCGCGCCGCGCCCGTGGTGCGCACGATTCACAATACCGTGTTTTGGGGTTTTTGGCGGCCGCTGGGCCGTTGGTGCGACCGCCAGATGCCGAACAGTTTTGTCGCTGGCGTCTCGCCTGGGGCAACGGAAGCGTTCAACCGCCTGCGCCAAGAATCGGGCGCCTCCGCGCCGCCTCAACCGCCCACTACGATCTACAACGGCGTACAAGAACCAAAGCCCCTTTCGCGACCAAACCGAAAGCCAGGCCCAGAGCCGGTGCAGCTTGTCTTCGGCGGCCGCTTTGAAGATCAAAAAGGCACCGATCTGCTCGCCCAAATTCTCGCCCAAGTCCGCCCACCTAATCCTGCGGGTGCCCGGCTGGTCCTTTTCGGCAGCGGCGCTCACGAGCCGCAGCTACGCGCCATCGCCAAGCATCCACCACCCGGCTGGACGGTCGAGGTACGACGCCCCATCCCCGATTTCGCGTCACAGCTCGGTGAATACGATCTGGTCCTCATGCCGTCACGCCACGAAGGGCTGGCTCTGGTCGCGATCGAGGCGTCGCTCAGCGGCATACCGATTATCGCCACTGACGCACCGGGCCTGCACGAAACCCTGCCCGCCAATCATCCCTGGCTGGCACGAGCAGGCGATGCCGCCAGTTTCGCCACGGTCCTGCAGCACGCGCTCGATCATCCAGAACAGCGGAGCGAGACCGGAAACAAAGCGCGTGTGTTTGCCCAGGAAAGGTTCGCAGTAAAAACCATGGCCGACGCCTACCGTACGCTCTATCGACAGGCGCTCGCCGCACGATGACGTTGACCGTGCAATGACCCACACGACTTCTCATTTGAACTTAGGTTGGGCGGATGATTCCTCATCCGCCAAGGCAGGGACGCCTCTCCGAGGCGTGCGCGAACCACGAGCCCGGACGTTTCGGAGAAACGTCCCTACCCTCGAACCTCAACCACCTCCGAGGTGGAGCGGGCACTCCGTGCGCGCTCGGTTTGTAACCGACGCACAACACGCAGCGAGCGCGCTCAACCCGCACGGAGTGCGGCTTCCACCCTCGCACCAAGTGGCGCATAGCCGTAATCCGTGGTTTGCCTAAACTGCTGAAATCAGAATGAAGTTCTCCGCTGACATCCGCAATCGCCTGCTGCCGATCACGCTCAGCCAGGCTATCGGGTTTCTCTGCGGAGTCGTTGGGGTGAAAATCACGACGCGGTTGATCGCGCCCGCCGACTATGGCGCCTACGGGGTCTTCCTCACCTTTGCCCCTTTGGGCATGTGGGTCGTCCATGCCGGGCTGATCAAATTCACCGGTCGGCACTGGGCGGCCTCAGCTGATCGCGGCGCCCTGTTGCGCGAGGTGCTGCGGGCCGGCGCACGGAAACTCCCTTGGCTGGTTGTGGCCACCCTCGTCGCCACCCTCGCGATGAATGCCGCTGGTTTCCTTCACCTCTGGCCGGCGCTGTTCGCCTCGGCCGTTCTGCTCAGCGCGGGGTTGCTGGCCCAAACTGCACTGCAGGCAGAGCGTTCACACTGGACAGATTTCGCCGTGAGCTCCGCGGCCTCGCTCACGCGCAGTTTCGTGCCGCCCTTGCTCTACCTCTTCGCCGGCGGATCGTTGCTCGCGCTCGAAGCCGGGTATTGCGTACACGCCGCCGTGTTTGCCTGCACCTGCCTGTATCTGCTGGCCAAATACCGCTCAACCAAACCTCTCGCACCGCCCCAACTCACCCCTGTTTATGAAGGGCCGTTGTTCATCGTCTTGTCGCTGGCCGGCTGGTTGATGACCGCGGTGAACCGCTGGCTCGTGGCGGGCTTCTTCGGCGTGGAAAAGGCCGGCTACTTTACCCTCGCCAGCAATGTCGGCATGATCGTCACGAGCATGCTCGGCCTCATCTTCGTACAGTATTTTCAACCAGGGCTGTTCGCGTCGGCAAGCGAAGCGCCCGCGCAACGTCGCCAGCTCGCCCGACGCGTCGACCTGATCGCCGCCACCTACTGCGGGCTCTCGCTCGCCGGCGTCGTGGCGCTCCGCACGATCTCACCTTGGTTGATCGGTCCGCTGATCAGCGAAAAATATCGACCGGCCCTCGGCCTGATTCTCGCTGCCGGTTGTTTCGGCGCAGCCATGACCACCGCTCAGTTCTTTCACGTGATGCTTCTCGCCGGACGTCGCGAGAAAGCCTGCGGCCCGGTCGATTTCACCACCGCGCTCACCCTGGCCGGCGTCGGCCTCGGCGCAGCCTTTGCCGGCGAACGCTGGTTCCTGCTCTGGTTGACGATCACGCCCGTCGTGCCGTGGCTCGTGAGCCGGCCGCTCGCCCGTCACTACTATTTCAAGCCGGCCGCAGCCGGTGAGCCCGCACTGGGCCCATAAGAAACAATCGCGCCGCCAGCCGGCGCTCCGAACCACGCGCCTGCACCAGTGCCCGAAGCGCCAGCCGGCCAGCCCAGGCTAGATTGGCCGCTGTGCGTTCAAGCACGAACACGCGACGCGCATGATACGCCGCGAGGGCTGGTAATTTTTCCGCCAAGCAAAGTTGCGCGCATTGCCGACAGCTCGCACTGCGCGATTGCAGACCGGCCGTGAGCCAGGCGGAGAGCGACGGCAGGTCTTCCTCCCGCGCCGCGCGCCGTCGCGCCGTGAGCAACCGGATCGCACACAAGCTGCGCTCGATCTCAGCCGCTTTCTGTTGAGTGGTTTGGGCTGCGTGCCAGCGATAACGCAGCAGCACTTCCGGCACCGCGCCCATCGTCCAGCGTTCAGCCACACGGGCGAGGAAATCAAAATCCGCCGCCAGCGGGAACTCCGCCCGGTACGGCAACGCAGCAAAAACCTCGCGCCGCCCGGTGTAAGCGGGCGTGACGACAGGCGCCGCGTAGCGCGTGTAGTCGCGCTGAGCGTCCTCGCCCACCAACGAAAATTCCGGTCCGAGGACGGTGCCGTGTTCGTTGATGCGCTCGGCCCGGCACGAGACCAGCCCCAGTCGTGGGTCAGCCCGCAAAGCCGCGACCTGACGCTCGACCCGCGTCGGCAACGCCACGTCGTCGTAGTCGAGCAGCGTGACAAATTCGCCCTGGGCCGCCGCGATACCTGCGTTGTGTCCAGTGGGAATGCCCTCATTGCGTGGCAACCGCACAAACCGCACCCGCGGATCGAGCGCCCCTTCGCCCAAGGCCTCAGCGCCGAGCCCGGTACCGTTGTCGACCAGGATGAGTTCCAGATCGCGAAAGGTTTGGTTGAGCACGCTGCCGACCGCCTCCGCCATGAACGGATTCAAGCGGTGAAAAACCATCACAACAGAAACAGCGGGTTTCGTTGTCATGGGTTCACAACGTCATCGTCCTTTGGCAATTCCTCCATGAGCAACCGCCGACAGAGCATGATCAAAGAAGCAGGCAGTGCAAAAACCTGAGCCCATGACCCCGCGTCACCATGCAACAAATAGAAGAACCACACCAGCGTGAACCATTGCGCACAAACAAAAAGACTGAGGCGCTCGAAAGCCGTCCATTCGTCCGGCCCTTGCCTCCAGACCAACCGGACGACGTGTACGGCTATTCGTGAGACCCAAAGCACAAATGATCCCGTGCAGAGAAAACCCACGACGCCGGTTTTCAGTATCGAACCAAGCAATCCATTATAAAAGGCGCCATTCATATACTGGAGCCATACTCCGCCGTTCACCGCGTCCGACGGTATCAAATCGAATCGCGCCATGCCAAAACCTCGCCCGATAAGCAAATAGCGGGGCATATCGTGCATCGCCAGCTTGAGCACCTCGATACGATCATTTAGGGTATCCACAGCATTATCGCGCGCCAACGTTGTGACCTCAACGCCCGGCAAAAATGAGATCGAGCGCTGAACCGATAAGGGTAGATCGGAAGCCACAAGATATAACGTGGAGACAATAACAGTCGCGAAGACCAAACCAGCGATTACTCGCATGGGGGTCCAAAATCGTTGGAAGAACGCCAAGAACCCCACCGTCGAAACAATCTCGATAAAAGCAGTTCGATGTCCGCTGCTCACGGCAAGCGCCATCATCGCAAACGCCAAAGGCAGGCCTATAAGTGCTCGCCGGGTGGTCAGGTCGCGCAAGCTCGTCCAAACCAAAATCGCTGAAAACATCGCAACACCGACAAAGCCAAAAGACTGATAGCGACGCAATCCAGTCGCCTCAAAGCCCAGCTCGAAATTTAAGGCGTCCGTGGGAAGCTCAAAAAAATAGAGCACCCTCTGAAAGCTTCCATTCAGGCTAAATGAAAAATCAGAGATCAAGTAAGTGAGCGACATTCCCCACCCAAAACAAACAGCCACTACGAGCTGTTTCTTGGAAAGCCTAGTCGACATCATCAACAATGGCAAAACCGCCAAAACCATCTGCTGCGTGTAAAAACGCCCGCCCATTTGCCCACCGCCAAGGGCGCGGAAGCCGACGCCGCGGTACATCATCAGCACCACCAACACGCCCACATAGCCGAGCAGCGCGAGCAGCGCCCGTTTCTCCAAGCGGTCAAACTGCAGGTCGGCCAGCTTCTGCCGGTTCACCAAAAAATACGCGAGCAGGCTCGGCCACGCGAGCAGCGCGCATAGCTCCCACCAAAACGGCCGGCCCGGAAAAAACGGCACGATCAGCGCCGCCGGTTGCAGCGCGATCACCAGCCACGCCAGCGGCCGGGCGTTGACGGAGAGCGTGCCCACGTAGAGCAATCCGGCGAGCCCCGCAAAAACCAGATATGGCGTCTCCGCCAGCGTCACGCCCGCCCAGATGGCAATGAGGCAGGCGACCACCGCAATCGTCCATCGACGAAGTCCGAGTCCATCGGCACCGGGAAAAAGCGGGGGCGGCATACGTTGAGCGATTAGAGATCGCCGCGCGCGGCGCAACCGCGAAGTACGCGGTACTACTCCGTTAGGCAAAGGCCCTGAAAGGCAGTCAAACCGCTAACGGATGGAGGGTGGCCGCTGTGCTCGCCGGATCGAAACGGCGACGACCGCGCGTCGCCCTCCACTCAAAACACCTGACGGAGTAGTGCCAATTTGCCGTGTTTGCCGGACAATCCGCGGTCGGGTGTAGGTCGCACTTCACGTGCGGACCGGGTCTTGGCTCCGATGAACGGGCTGGAGGTTCTGCGTCAGTTGCGGCGCGCAGGCGAGCTGCGGCCCTACCAAATTGGGGCAGGACGATGCGGTACATTGCCCTGCCGCACCCAACCACCGACCCACCATCTTGACGCAAGCCGGCTGCATTCTTGCCGATGGCTAATAGAATTGGTTGAAAACCACATTTAGTTCTTGCACCGAGTTCCATCATCGCGCTGATTTGCCCCTATCCCATCGTTTCTTACCGTGTTTCAACTGCGGTCCGGCGGCAGACAGGGAGGCGGGACGGAGGGGTTCAAAACAAACTAAAATGCCAGATCAAAATCGCATCTCAGCCGCGCTGTCGGCTGAAGATCTCGCGGTCATCTCGACCGCTGTTGCCTCGATCAAAAAAGTGCTCCCGTTCCTCACCAGCCTCACCCCCGACGAGCGCCGCGAATTGCCCAAGCTCGGGCCCAAGACCCTGGGCTTTGACGAACGGTGCGCCAGCTACATGACCAGTCAGCCCGCGCTGGTGCCCTCGTTCATCGACCAAGTCGAGGTCGCCAAAGACCGCGCCCTGCGCACGCAGTTGTCCGCCGTCATGCGCGAGCTCGGCAGCCTGACCACCAGCGCCGAAGACACGCTCACGATCGTTTCGCACGAGATCTACAGCGCCGATCTGGCCTTCTACCAAAACGTGCGCCAGGGCGCCAAACGCGGCATCCTCAATGCCCAGACCGTTTTCGCGGATCTGAAGCAGCGTTTCCCCGGCCGCGCCAATGCCGAATCAGCCGCGCCCACCAAGGCCGAGCTCGCCACCTCCTCCAACTAGGAAATCAGGACCGAGGCCAACCGCAGGGTCGGCCCTCATGGCCGCGCCGAAGCCCACGCAATAGCGCGCCGGCAAAGGGTGGCCCTAGCCAGACCCATCGGTAGAGCCTAATTTCCGTGCGCCGCTGAAGGCCGCGGAGACTAAACCAAACCAGCCGCACCGCCCCCACCGGTGCGGCTTTTTTGCGCTCAAAAGAGCCAGAACCAATACCAACGTCGCGAATCCTCTGGACTGTAGGGCTCGACCTCGTGTCGACGCCTTCCGTCGCTCGCTCCGGCCTGACACGAGGTCACGCCCGACAAGAACCTAATCCTTCTTGAGCGAGCCCGGGCCCGGCAAAAGGCCAATGCTCAAAGGACGTTAGACGTTGGTATTAGTCTGAAGACAGGAAAATGGGGGTCGGTTGCGCCAAGCAGGCTGATCCGCACGGCAAATTGCCGCTTGGCGCGGCAAAATGCGGCAAAAAGCTCCGATGCCGAGGCTCGCTCCAGAATCACCGGCGCCCGAACCACCCCCTTCGCGTCCTGAGCGACAAGATTGCTGCTCCGAGCGACAGCGTTGCCGCTTCTTTCGCCTCGCCAGCGGCTCCGAGCGCCGACGTCGGAGCTTATTTCGCCAACGCTGCCGCGCGGAGCAGGATCGTCGGGGTCGAGAGCAGAATGGTTGCAGCGCCGAGCTCCGACATTGGGGTTCCGAGCCTCGCCAACGAGGCAGGAACCCGAGGCGTCGGGAAACGACACCCGGACCGCGCAGCTCTTCCCCTCGGCGCTGCGCTCCCCCGCCACGAGCCCAACGCTCAAACCCTCGGAATCGGGATCCGGTACGAGATCGCCAAGATCAAGGGCGCGGCATTGGGACTCGCGAGCTGTTCTCAATCGTCAGAGATGCCACTCAACGGCGCTTCACGCTAGTGCTATTCGCACTTCTTCAAGATTTGCCGCGTCGAAGACATCTATCGCGGTTACAATAGGCGATGCGGTGGCAGAAATCGCCGTCGCCATTCCATCTTACCCCAGTGCTTTTCTCGCCGCTTCCAGATTTTCAGGATCAAAAGTATCAATTGAAATATGGATGCTCGCGCCTGCTTTGCATACCACGCCGAGAACCTGATCGAGCTCAGCTCGCTTGCTGAACCACGAGTAATCATAATCGTCCACATATCGTCCGAGCATCGCAAACTCACCGGCGACATGAGCCAAGTTGACCGGGTTTTTCTGTTCCAACGCAGATTGAGTCTTTTCGAGTCCCGTTGAAATATTCTTGATCGCCTGATTCGACCAATGCTCAGCCCCTTTAATTTTTGCGATATTGCGCGGCTGAGCGGCTTCAAACTTGGCATCGCGCAACAATTCCAACAAACGCCCAACAGAGACAATCAACTCTCCGGTACGACGTCTTAATGATGTAATATCAGATTCCATAAATTATTTTGCCGATGCATTCCATGGGGATGGTTTCGGCGAGTTAACAGGATTAATAGTATTCGGAGGAACCCATGCCTGTTGGCCTCCGCCTGGCAGCACCATTTCTGGCACCGCAGCTTCTTGAGGCGCCGCAGGCCCTGCCCACGCCTTCAAACCTTCAGGGCCAACCGTGTGTTCAACATAACCACCATCACCATTCCATGAGTCTTTAACAGCAGAACCAGCTCGCCATGCTCCCTCGGTTCGAGGAGGAGGCTCGGTCGACCAAAAACTTCCGGCCGCCGATTCGTCGCTATCAATAACGCGGTAGAGTTTCGTGCCGGGAGCATATTCGACTGGCTTTGGCTCACTCCCGAATGTCGTGGCAGTACGATCAGACATTTTAGGCCAGCCGTCAGGAGTTACTGGAGCCGTTCTCGCCTCCGCCTGCTTCATGGTTTTAGCCAATTCTGGAGTCTTTGGCACTGCCCCAGGCTCAGTTCTACCAGATTGTTTTGCTGCGTACTCCCAATCACGGGCAATCACACGTTCGGCCGTGCTGGCTTTTTTCGCTACGCCTGCACCCTTCCGCATTTCCACCGCCTCCTCTGCCACACCTCCCGCTTCGGCGGCGCGGGCGCCTTTGATGAACTCGGCGACGCGGACGAGTTGCGGGACTTTGGCCGCGAGTTTAGCGGCGGCACCACCGAGGCTAATCACGGCCAGGATCAGCATCACCACTTCCATCAAAACGTCGCCGAAGATTTCGCCGGCTTCGAACTGGCTCTTGAGATCGGTTTGTTTTTGGAGCTCAAGGAATCGGTTCCATTTGTTGACGTAATCGACCTTGATCTTGCCGGCCATATTGCCGAGCGAATCGACGGGGTGCGCGAAGATCTCGCCCACGTTTTTGATCAGCGCCTCGCGCAGCTCGTAGGAGCGCTTGAGGTCATCCATGCTGATCACCCCAGCGTAGCGAGCGAGATAGGAGCCGACTTCGTAGAGCTGCGGCAGCCCCGCCATCCACCCGGGCGAGAGCACGGATTTCCAGGAAACGCCTCGGTTCAGCCGGTCATAGAGATCGGCTTCGATCAGCATTTTCTGCAACTGCACAAGGCCCACCACGCTCATCGTGGGGTTTTTCACGATGCCATAGCACGCACCTAAACCAAAGCTTTGTTGGCCGAGCGCCCGTTCAGCGACGCGGCGCAACGATTCCCAGGATCCGGCGTCCCAAATTCCCCTTTTGGCCCGCTCAAGTTCGAACTTCGCATACCCAGCTGCAGCCTCCCAAGGAGTGACTTTGTGCCCTTCGGGAGAGTGCGGATCAGGTGCACCCCGACCGCCATGAATGTCGGTCCCACTCGGTCCAGGCGGCCGCGAGTAACCAGCACCGGTGCCTCCCACCGGAGCATCCGGATGCGCGAAGGTGCCCGGATAATAGAGGCTGACCCAGGGGCTCCACGGATTCTTGTCGTCAAAGGGCATGCGCGGGGTAGCGGGCGATTAGGAAAACAACGGCGTCACTCGGGGTGCAATGAAGGATCGGTGCTGGGGGTGCCTTCCCGCGTGAATCATTAACCAGAGCTAAGGTCGACTGAACCGAACCAATCAAGATAAAAATTCATCCAAGACGCCGGAGTCTGGTTGAGGGAGCGACCAAGCGGGGCTCCTGGCGAGACAGATAAACGGTTCGCTCACGACTCCGTCAGGTAAACGCCCTTTGACGATTTCTTGGCCGCCAGCCCTGAAGGACGCGCCTGCCGACGACGCGGCGGTTTCAGTTGAGAAATGCGTGTCGACTCTGCTCCGCGGTTGCCATTCGCCGCGACGCTGTTTTGGTCGGAAAGCAGCGCGTGAACGAATCGGTCCTCACTAATTACCTCAGCATTTTTAAGCGAAACACCCACGGGCGTTTCGACTGGATCACGCCGCTGGCCGTCCTTTGCCTTTGCACGATTGGGGTGGCTTTCATCTATAGTGCGCAATTTGCGGGGCATCTTCCGTTCACGACCAAAGACGGCGTGCTCCGCGGCGTCATCAATCTGCTGAAGGCTTTCTGGTTCAAACAAATCATCTTCATCGGGCTCGGGATCATGCTCTACACGGTCGTCTCGCTGGTCGACTACCGGCTGTGGCTGAGCATGGCGCACTGGTTCTATCTGGCGTGCCTGGTGCCGCTGGTGCTGGTGCTTTTTGTGGGCAACGAAGTTTACGGTGCCTCGCGCTGGATCGACCTCGGCTTCTTCGCCTATCAACCGTCGGAAACCGCGAAGGCGGCGGTGCTTCTGATTGTCGCGAGCATCCTCGCTCGGTCGCTGGTCGGCACGATTGGCCAATCCTTGGGCGTGCTGGGGAAATTGGCTCTTGCGGTGGGTCTGCCCATGCTGTTGATCCTTTTGCAGCCTGACCTTAAGTCGGCCATCGTGCTTCCACCCATGGTGTTTTCCATGCTTTATGTCTCCCGGCTTTCGACGCGTTTTTTCGCGGGAGCCTTGGGCGCGTTCCTTCTGGTCGTCGGTGTGGTGGCGTGGGACAGCTACCATTACGTGCAGTTCATGGACAGCAACGGGTACTCGTACATCAAGGACAAGGGCAAGTACCAGGACCATTCCTGGCTGCCGTTCCACGATTATCAGCGCAACCGCATCCTCACGTTCGTCGCGCCGGATGTGATCGACCCGACCCGCACGAAAGACGCTTGGAACCTGACCCAGTCGCAGATCTCGGTCGGTTCAGGCGGACTCACGGGCAAAGGTTGGACCAAGGGTACGCAAGCCCAGCTCGGCTACCTGCCGCCCGCGGTCGCACACAACGATTTTATCTTCTCGGTAATCGCCGAGGAGGAAGGTTTTTTGGGAAGCCTAATGGTTCTCAGCCTGTTTGGAGTAGTGATGTTCAATGGAGTTCGCATCGCCGGTCTCGCGAGAGATCGCTTCGG
>Ga0302322_100003420_pt1 | contig 13637 bp, 35 predicted proteins | sample Fen_T0_2_FD_203757 | JGI IMG/M metagenome (GOLD analysis project Ga0302322, IMG submission 203757) | Peat permafrost microbial communities from Stordalen Mire near Abisko, Sweden - Fen_T0_2 | ecosystem: Environmental > Terrestrial > Soil > Wetlands > Permafrost | place: Sweden: Abisko...
GCGCTGCTGACGCCCCCGGAGCTGCCAGCAGCGAGGACGCGGCTATTGACGCCGACATCGGCTACACCCGTGCCTGCGAAGCTGATTCCACACGGCTAGCGGGCTGGCAGCAATGGTGGAGGGACCAGTCTGGCGTGCGCCCGTGAAGCACGACCTCGCCCTGCTGCTGGCAGGCTGGCTCCTCGGCGCCGCAGCGGGCTGCATTCTCGCGTTCGGTTATGGCGACGTTCTCAAGGCGCTCTGCCCGTGACCGAGCCCGGCGGTCGGTTCAGGGTCGGCAGGGTCTTCCCGCTCTACGATCCGGCGTTCGGCGACGGCGGCGGTCTGCGCAACGTCGTCGATGCTCCCGACTACCTCCACGCGGTGCAGTTGCTGGTGCAGTGTCGGCTGGCCGTGAAGCGGCTGCGGGCCGCCCCCGCTGTCCCTTCGGCGCCAGCGCCGCAGACGCTTGAGGTGATCGCCAAGGCGCTGAAGGCGCGCATGGAAGTTGCGGAGTCCCAGCTCTGGCTCTGGTCGAACGGCGGCGCGTCTTACTTTGAGGACTACCCGCAGGCCGCGCCGATTACGTCGCTCAGGGAGACTCGCGGCTAGTGCGGACGTTGCGTGACTTCGACGCTTTTTGACGCCGACCTATCACGGCGTACGCTTTGTCATCGCGCCACAGCGTGTAGCTCCCGTCGATGAAGCTCACAGATACCGCCAAATCGTCAGGGTCAGCGCTCTCGAATTCTTCCCGGCTGACGTGGTGATAAGTGCCGAGCTTCGCAAGCAGGGCGTAAATCAGTCGGCGCGTGATCTCATCGGTCGGCCCCGGCATCAGGCGCCCGTCGATCTTGAATGTGTCCGGGCTAGGGCGGTCTGGTGCGTTCATCAGATGGGTCCGTTAGATCGTTACTAACGATCAAAGCGTCTTCATGAAAAGGTCAAGCTCGGCGGCAATCGCGCCCATCCGACGCATGTCCGGCTCGGTCTCGTCCTCGCCCGGGTCGAGCATCGACAGGACGCTGGCGAACAGGTGCTGCGCCCCGCAGAAGAATGCCTTTCGCATTTCCCTGACCTGCGTGTCAGAAGCCCCCGGCGGGATTGCGTTCATGCGCAAGGCGGTCCACCCGGCCTCGATCAGCAAGCCCTTATCGACCAGCGCCCGGGATAGCTCGGCGATCCGCTCGTCATTGGTTTCCATGAGCGCCTCTGTCGGTTAGATCCAAGTCTCGTAGATCACGGGATCGTCAGTCGGGTTGCGATCTAAGCGGGTAAGACCGGGCGGCAGCGCGAGCCGAACGCCATCGAGGGTCAGCGCCGCGTGCCATTCGCTGCGGGGCACCGGATTCTCCTGCCCTCGCACAACGTCATGCGCGCGAAGGACCCACCAGCCCGGATGATCCGACGGGTTCTGATAGACCGTCCAGACCGTCAGCAGGGGGTCGGCGTTCACGAGCTAAGCCGCGTAAACGACGACGGCGAGGATCCCGAGCACAAGCCACAGGTCCGCGAGCGCGATCACCTTGCGCCCGAGCCACAGCGGTGCGTAGAGCATCATGTCGAGACGCAGGCTCGTGCTCATCGCCTTGTGCGCGGCCTCGGCTTCCTCCCACGATGTGACGCGGAACATCTGCCCGTCGAGCGGGCCGCCGAATACCAGCGTCTCAAAGAGCAGCGGCGGACCGCCGCCCCACTGATGGTCGAGACCGAGGAACACGGTCGAGACCTCGCAACCCCACACGCGCGACTTCGCGACGATCCTATTGTCGAAGTTCGTCTCAAACCAGCGCGCCCATGTCATGAGGTCCGCAGCAACCGGCGTATGGCCATCGAGAATGTAGTGACGTGGCCGACCGTCTACGAGATTGGTCATACCGCGAACTCCCGCGCTTCCCACAAGTGGAAGCAGTTCGGATGGATGTTGATGTACTTGTCGGGCGAGGGGAGCAGCATCGCGAAGTTCAGCCCGAGCGGGAGCAGCTTGTAGCGCGCATCCTTGATCTCCTCCCATCCCGGATAGCGGTCGGGGTGCGAGATCGACAGGTGCCAGAGCAGCGTGTCGCCGATGCCATACGGCTCCTGCGCGACGAGGACCGACAGCGGGCCCTTCGCATAGCGCCGAGCGCTAAAGCCTGCTGCTGGAGCCCGCAGCGCCATCTGTCCCATGTCCCGCCATCCGCCGAGCTTCGTGCTTTCCATCAGCGTGTCGGCGGGTTCGCCGCCAGATGTTCGAGCGCCATCATCACCACCTGCGGCACGTCCGCATCGCCCGCGCAATAACGGCGCAGTGTCCTCTGGTCGATCTCCAGATACCGCGCCGCGCCGCGCTGACTGACCCCGGCCCGTGCGAGCAGATCGCGCACCCGGTCGGCGTCGGTCATGTCGTTATCGTCATTCACGGCGCACCTCCTCAGATGCCGTCGAAGCCGTCGTCGTCCCCGTACTCAGGGACCGGGCCCTGCGGGAACTTGCGAGCGCACGCCTCGCACTGATTGACGCCGCCGTCGAATGCCGTGCTGCCGCAGCGCACGGTCATCAGCTTGTAGCTGTATCCGCGAGGCACGGAGACCTCCAGTTGCTTGTCGCAGCCGTAGCGCCAGCGGTGTGGGTTCGGTTCTGGCTGGATTTGTGGGGTGGGCATGGCTCAATCCTCCTGAGGTGAATCGCTGAGTGCTTCAATCGCATCGAGCGTGTCTTCGAGCACCGGATCGGGCTCGAAGGTTTCGGGCGCTTCGAGTTCGACGGCGCCCGACTCCAGAGCGTTCGAGATCTCCTCGATCTCGGCGATCCACGACTCGGCGCTCTCGCCCTTATCGCCCTCGCGCCACGCGTCCGACTTCCCATCGAACTCCTCGCGCAGCCGGTTGGCGATGTCGCTGACCGAGCCCGAGGCAATCTCAATATGGGAATTGAGTTGGCTCATCGCGTCTTCGAGCTTCGCCCACGCCGCATCGACTGCGGTGTTGTAGACCTCCACTTCGGTTTCAAAAAGATGGCGCGCGGCCAAGATGTCATCGCGCGCGTGCGCGAGCGTGGCCGCCTCGGTCTTCGATAGTTTGATGCTCATGTGGATTCTCCAGTTGACTTGGCGAGGGCGTCGCGTTCGGCCACTACCTCGACGTAGCGCAGTGCCCGCAGGCCAAGCAACCCCGTCACTCGCTCCACCTCCGCCCGCGCCTCAGCCAGTTGGCGGTCACGCTCATTGATCGTGTCCTCGTAGCGACTGACTGCGGCTTCGGCCTCGTCGCGCTCGCGAAGTTTCGGCGTGTCCGTGCCATACGCTGCGTCGGCAGTAGCCCCGTCAAGCCTCACGGTGTAGGCGCGCACCGTGGCCTTTGCTATCAGAGCCTCGGTCATCCGCAGCATTGAGTCCTCGTTATAGCGGCGATTGCTGCCATGCAGGACGTAGCACTGCCACTCCCGCAGTAGGTTGAGCATGTCAGGCGCAGCGGCGATCAATAGCGCGTCCGCGTTACTCTGTGCCGTGTCGCCGCGATAGATGACGTTCGCCAGCCGGTCGCCAGTGTGCGAGCCGACGCACGGACCGATATGGACGTCGACGGCGGGCGCCGCGTAGGTGTGCCACGGGCCGGGTGTGTACTTGAGCGTAGTCATGAAAAATCCCTCGCAGTTGCTGGGTGATCCCGCCGGGCCATCCCGGGGGCTCCTCCCTGTAGGCCGGGGAGGAGCCGCCATTGTACGGTAAGCATGGCTTACCCGCCAGCGGTACTTTCGCGTTATAAATGAACGAGTTACAAGCGCCTTCCCCAGCTCTCGGCCTAGCCGTAGAGGCACTCGCCAAAAACCGCGACCTGAAGCACGCAGTCGGCGGCTTCGGCATCGCAGCCGCAGCCGTCCTCCTCCAGACTGCCGACGATGTCGGCGATGATTCGCGAGTGGCAGTAGCCCGGCTTGCCAGCGTTCGCGATCAGCTTCGAGATAGCGCCGGGAATGTCCGCGGCAGTGATCTCGAAATTCTTCGGCGGCGTGCCAGCGAACTCACTGTTCTCGCTCGGCTCTTTCAGCAGCAACTTCGTGTAGTTCAAATCCTTGTCGCGCTTCGTGTCTTCGATGTAGTCGTTCAGCCAGTAGTTCGAGCCGCCCTCGCACGCGGTCACGATGATGTCGAGACACGCCTGAGTGCTGATCTTGAAAGTGACGTCGCTCATGACTGCACCGCTTCGACGGTCCGCGGGAACCGGCACTCGAAGCCCTGCTCATTCAGTCGCTGCATCGCGAGACGCGAAGCCTGTCCCTTGCTCTCGGCCTCCACGGTCAGCGTCTCGACGGAGAACGTGCCGATGGCGCCTTGCTTGCGAGCCTCGTACGTGACGGTGTAGATGTTCATGACTTCGCCTCTTCGTCGACGGGGGGCAGATAGCCCTTGACCCGATGCCACACGAGCACGTCCCAGCTCTCGACGCTCGGCTCGTAGTCGACGCTGTGATCGAACAGGAACGCGCTGTCGTCGGATCCGTCGAAGCCGCCGCCGATCCAGACCTCGTCGGCTTGCGTCTCCGCGGCCATCTCGTCGATCTCCTTGAGCGTGCCGCTCCACTCGATGCAGTCTTGATGCGTCCGGCCGGGGACTTGGTCGCGTCCCTTAACGGCCGAGATATAGGTGCCGCGGCTTCGCACTGCGCGACACACGCGCTTCGCGTCTTTGCGGGCGGCTTCGCGCGCATCGCTCACGGCGGCGCGGATGGATTGAAGTGGGGTCGTCATGATGTCCTCGCTTCTAGCTGGTGGTGCCCTCAGTAACTGGGGCGATGTAACGAAACTGAGCCTATCACATGGGAAGTGTCGCTTCATGCGGCCTGTACGAACTCCATCGGCTGAGCGATCAGCTCGGCCTCTTCGACCTCTTCGATCTCGGGGGCATCGTCCAGCTCCTCGGATCCACACGCCGGGCAGCAGCGGACGAAGTACGTTTCATAGACCATCGCGCCCCAGTATTCGTGGCGCTCGCGGTGCTGCTTCTGGTCCGGATCGTCGCCGTCCCATTTGCAGTCAACGCACTGGTATCGCTGCATCATGAAACACCTCCCGTTGCTTCCCGGAGCCTGCGATTGCACCAGCCCGAGAAACCGTCGCCACGTTGAAACGGTCCGGTCATGCCGTTCGGCTCGAAGCCGTCCGCCATCCGCCACGTCTTGTACGCGGCCAGCAATTCGGCCGCCTCGTAGTATTGGCCGTTGCTGATCGCTTGATCGGCTAGGCGCAGGGTTTCCGCCGGATCCATGATCATTCTCCTGCCAAATTAGCCGTGTTCGGCAATTACTGGATTGACCGAGTCGGCGGCGCCGACCCCCGGATCTCGCACAGCTCGCGCACGCGGACCGAGTCCCGCCACTTGTCGAAGCCGTACGGCTTGCGCCCGGCGAGGACGTGGACCGAGATCACCGAGCTGGTCCCGGCCAGCGTGTCGCGAAAGCGAAGCACGGCCGCCTCGATCTCCGGGACCTTGGCCGCCTCGATCAGCTCGTGCGCGCAGGGCGCGGTGCTGGGTAGGAGACGGACGAATCCCCGGTCGAAGTCGGCCGGGCGTGAAGCGAGTCGGATCGTGCTCATGGCGTTGCTCCTCAGGTTACGAGTGGAAGCTGAAGCTCTTCGCTTCATGGTTGAAGATCGCGCCGATCACGTAGCCCGGCCGGTCGCCCGCGGCGGCACCCTCGGCGCGGTAGCACGCGGTCAGCTCATCGTCGCGCGCCATGTAGATGTCGACGTGCGGGAACGTGTAGTTCCATTGTGAGAGATAGCCGAGCGCGGCCTCGGTCTCGGGACCGCCGCACGCCAGCTTGAAGTGCGTGAGCCGCACCGCGTCAAAGTGCAGGGTGATCGTTCTGGATTCGGTAGGCATGGTCTTGATCTCCATTACATTCGTGTGGTCGGCACGCTGCCGACCGAGTACACATAGCCGTCGGCGAGCCCGTTCAGATCCATGGCGAACCGCGACCGGCGCCAGACATACAGGACGAAGCCCGCGGGGATCGTGATGGTGCGACGGATGAGAAGCCCGGCCGACCGCTCGCCCGTGGCGTGGCCGATCACGGTGCGGCCATCGCTGCTCGAAAAGACTGGAAGTTTCATGATGCTTGTCCTTAGGTTCAGATGACGCCCATCAGAATCAGCACGCTGTTGACCGTGCCCTTCGCGCCGCACTCCTCGCAGTCGTACTTCGCGGCGTCCGGCTCGTGCCCGGACTCGTTGACGTTGCCGCACGCGCTGCACACGCTCGGGCAGTCATCCTCGGTTGACTCCATCAGCTCCAAGGCGCTCTCGAAGCCGAGAACCTCGCGGACGTGCTTCAGCCCGTAGACCTTCGGCTTGATCATTGCGTTCATTTGGGTGGGCTCCTGTTCAGTCAATCGCGCGAAGGATCGCGCCGGATTCAGCGTGCTCATAAGAAAAGTCCTTCAGGTTGTCGAGCTTGGCGATCAGCCAGACGCTGCTAAGCCCGTCGCTGCGCTCGATGGCGAGCGAGAGAGCGAAGATCGTCACGACGATCCCGGCAGCATCGGGCGACAGCTCAACGTCGGCCGTCGTCAGCGGGCCGCCGCAGCGATACAGCCCGGTCGGCGTCGCTGGCTTCGGCGGCGCCATGTACCCGGCGCCGTTGCTGGTCTCGCGGAACTCCCAGTACCCGCCGCTGTAGCCCTCTAGCAGGTTGTCGGCGAACGTGTAGACGTTGCCTTCGATCTGCATCATCTGCTTGCCGAAGTGCTTCGGCATGAATGCGAGCCGCTGCTCCTCGCCAACGGTCTCGACTTGGATCGGCTCGTGCTTCGCGGTCATGACTTTCTCCGGGAGTTCGTTCGGGCCGACTGCGCGTGCAGATCGGCGATTTCCTTCGCGGTCGCCTTGCGGCCCTTGATCTGCTCGAACAGCTTCAGCACGTTCGCGTCGATCTTCGCGTCGGCGCCGCTCATCGCGTAAAAGGCCATGCCCGATTTGTCTGGCATGGGGTGGGATTTCGGAAGGGTCTTTCTCTTGGTCATTACGCTGCCTCCTCGACAGTCTCGATCACGGCCGGGGGCGGGACGATGAAGGCGGCTGCCGCCTTCGCGCAGCTCGCGGCCTTCATGAATGCCCGGTTATCGTTCTTCAGAACCTGAAGCCAGTTGTTCAGGTACTGCGCGTGGTCCGCGCGCGGCTCGGTGCTGATTCCAAGCTCAGCGCTGAGGAATGCAGAGCCAAGCTCCGCGATCAGTTCCTCGAACGCATACGCTTGCGTGCCGAACCGACCCGTGAAGTCGCGCGCGAGGCGGCTCGTGTGGCCGGTGGCGTGCACCAGCTCGTGCAGCGCCGTGCCGTAGTAAGCCTCGGTCGCGCTGCTCGTGGCAGTCGCCGAGAAGAGCTTGCGCTCCGGCAGGTGCACGAAGTCCTCCGACGGGGAGTAGTAGGCGCGCGGGTTGGCGGTGTACTTGAGCGTCACGCCAGTGGCAAGGATCGCCGCGTCGGCGCGTGCACACATCTCGGTCTCGTCGACCAGCGCCTCGGGCGCCGTAAGGAGAGCCGCGGCGAAGTCGCCGTCAACCTGCTCGGCGTTGAAGACGTGCAGGGTCTTCAGCATCGGGAAGACCGAGTCGACCTTCTTGCCCGCCTTGATCTCGGTGCGCTTGAGCATCTTGAAGTACACGATGGCCGTGCCCTTCTCGCCCTTGCGCACGCTGCAGCCCTTGGACTTCCACTGCTGGAAGCCAGCCCAGATCGGGCACGCGTAGGGCGTGAACGCGAGGAGCAGGGTATTGATGCCGCGGTACTTCGCGTGGGTGACGGCGTTCGCCGAGGCGAGACTCGAAACCTTCTTGTTAAACGGGTTTGCCCAGTTCGAGCCTGAGGTTTCCATCAGCGTGATCACGCGGTCGGTGATCGTCTGATAAAGGTCGGGATAGACGGCCATGGTGATTCCCTTACTTGTCGTCGGGTGGTGCCCTCAGGCTGGAGCCCGGGGCCCTCCCCGGAAGCCCGGAGAGGAAACGCGAGTATAAGGTAAGCGCGCCTTACCCGGTAGTGAATATTTTCGGCTTTGGAATCAGTCATTTGCGCGCGCATTCCCTCGAATAGGGGCGGGGCGTATCGTGCGGGGAGGCCGGGCGTTCGCGAAGTTTCCCTTTACATCAGCCCGGAGCCGGGGAGTGCTATGTTATCTACCGTACATACGGCGATGCGCAGGCTCCCTTATTTTTACCAAGAGCCGGAGGAACCGTGGCGAATAAGGGCTTCAAAGATCGGATTCAGAACGCGAGCGGGCTGCTCGCCGACGCAGCGAAGAACTACCCGAATGGATTCCAGATCGTCGAGATCCTGCCCGCAATGAAGGCTTTGGATAAGCGCTTCGACGAGGCCGCGATCAAGCGCTGCCTCGGGCTGCTCTACCACAAGAACGTGATGCTGCGCATAGAACGCGGACGCTACAAGCTCAAGGAGTTTGACGACAACCCCCGTGGCGAGGAAGCGCTCGATGCCGATGAGCAGATCCTGAATCAGGCGCTGTCGTCGATCCTTGCGTTGACCAAGCTGATTCAGCGATTGAAGGACCGCAATCGAAAGATGGCCGCGATGCTGGAACAGTTCACGGGCCCCGTCTCGAAACCCGCCAAAGGAAATTAGGCATGAGCAGAAACAGTTACTCGTGGACGAAGGCGCCGAAGAAGGGAATGGACGCGCAGGAAGTTGGCGAGTGGTTGGCGAAGCTGAAGGTCCGCACCACCGATGCGATCCTCGATGCGGCGAAGGACAAAGCCAGCCCGATCCATCCCGCGATGGAATGGAACGAGTCACGCGCGGCATACAAGTACCGCCAGCTCCAAGTTCGCCAGATCCTCGCGAAGCTGCTGGTCGGAACCGGCGACACTAATCGTCCCGCGTTCATGATGACGCAGCGACCCGTCGGCTACATTCCCTCACAGCAAGCGACGCAGGAAGAGGTTGCCGACTGGGTTGCCGACTGCGCCCGCAAGATGGCCGCGTTCGAGAGGCGCTTCACGGGGCTCGGGATCGCGCGCGACGTGCTGAAGGAGATGGCCAAGGCGCAGACCCGCGCGAAGCGACTGCTCGCTGAACAAGGCACAACGCGGAAGACGAAGGCCGGGTGAACGTCGCCCGCTCCCGGCAGTTGAGTTTCGGCTGGTCATGCGAGACCAGTCCAGACCCTAACGTCTATCCATGGACGAAGCGGACCAAGTGGTTCGGCAGCACGGCAGCGCGCGATGCTGATCTTGTACGACAGACCCAGCACGGCGGCGCGTGGTATCGCGCCGTCAAGCGGCTGGAGCGTCACGGGGGATCCGTGAAGACCACGGCAGTCAGTGAGAAAAAAAATGACACCCGATGAGGCCGATGAAGCCGACGCGTTGCTCATGAAGAGCATGGCCGAGTTAGTAGACCGGCTTGACGACGTGATGCGCGGCGGGGACGGCGGGGTCCGACGGGAGGTGTCCGCCATCCTGATCGTCTACCCGATGGACCCGAACGAAGGCGACGCCTCGTATGTGGCGACCAAGGGGGCCACCACGGAGGAGGTGCTCTCCGTCATGCGGGGGATGGTTGCACGCCTGATCGCAGAAGTGGCGCGCGAGCGCGCCGAGGGGGCCTCATGACGCCACTTACCTCCAAGAGCCCGATTGATGAGATCAGGCGCCGACTGGCCATCGGGGTACTGCGTCGCCACAGCCCGGCGTCGGCTGCGGCTGCCGCGCGCGCCTTTGCTGATCGCCCGGACTACCAGATCCGGCGGCTGCCCAAGCTGCTAGAACTGATCGAGGAGGCGGGCAGCGGTGTGGAGCTTGAGCGTCGGCTAGGGCTCGTTCCGCACCACATGTCGTTCATCCTGTGCGGCCAACGGCCGCTTAGCGAGGAGAAGGTCCGCCGCTGGGAGGTGATCCTCGGGAAGCCTCAGGGCTGGTTCGACCGCTAGGTGGCCAAGTGAGCACGCGCAGTCCGAAGGTCGACCTGACTGATGCCCACTCCATCCGGGCCCTTCAGGCCCTGCTCGCCGAACCCCGGTTCATCGAGCTACCCGGGACAGCCCGCGAGGCCGCCTACGCCGCGCTGCGGCAGGTCGGCGACAATCCCGTGGCCGTTGGGATGACCTTGGAGGCCGCGGCTACGGCCGCGGTCCAGCGGAGGGCGAGGGGATGACCGAGTCAAGGAAGAACTCGCCGCCAAAGCCACAGGGCGTCGACCCGGTCGTGCGCCGCTGGCTGGCGGTGCTCGTCACCCGGCTGGGCGGCCATGTCGTCATCAGCAGGGAGGACTACGAGCGAGCCGCCAGCGTTGAGATCGAGGCGCACTTCAACTACGTGACCGGCGACACCAAGCTGGGAATTCTCTTCCCCGGGGAGTGGGACGCTCGGGGTGAGGCGGCGCGCGCGAACCTGCTCAGGTTGGCGGGGAAGCCCGAGCTGAAGGTCGTGCCAGAGGGGACGGAGAGCGACGGGGGCGGGGGGCAGGGGGGATGACCCAGCCATCCGGCGGTAGCCTCGCTCACCCGGACGCAGGCCGCTCACTGCAGATCCTGCAAGCCGAGCCAGAGTTCGCGGAGCTGACCGAGCTGGAGCAGTTAGACGCGCTGCGGTGCCTCTGCCAGATCGGGACGATCCGCGAGGACACGATGGTTCCGTTGGCCATCTTTTTCATCCTCAGAGATATGCGAGACAAGAGCCCGCGCCGCTAGGCTGCACGCTTGCGGGCGCTCGGCTTTGGGGTCGCTCGTGCTACGCTTCGACCAACTGGTTTCAGCACAGTTGGTCGATGAAGGCTCGCCGAGATGGGCCAAATCCGCACCACACTGGCACCACACTAACGGCCATTTCGGGGGGTCAACAGGCGCTAACACGCACCCGCAAGCCTTTGTTTCTGTTAGTTGTGGTTAGTGCAGACTAGCGGGGCTTTGCGGCCTTACCCGTCTTTTAACCAGTTGGTCATTGGTTCGATCCCAATACGGCCCAACCTTTTCAAGCACTTAGACAGGAGACATGACGCGCACCACACTGGCACCACACTGCCACGCGCTTTGGCGTATAAAGGTCTCCGTGCGCCGCTGCGCGCGTGAGGTGACCGACCATGGCGACTTTTAGAGAAATCAAAACCTCGAAGGGCGAACGCCGCTGGGAGGCGGGCGTCCGTCGCAAGGGGCTCCCCCCTCGCTATGCCCGGTTCACCACCCGGCGAGATGCCGAACGCTGGGCGCTCGGGCTTGAAGCCAAGGTCGCCGAGAACCGCCACCTGCCCATGATGGAAGCTGAGCGGCATACCCTCGGCGAACTCCTCGACCGGCACGAGGCCGAGCTGTCCCCCAAGCGCAAGAAAGCAGTCGCCGCACATCTGGTCTGGTGGCGCAACGCGCTCGGCAGCACGCGCCTGTCCGAATTGACCACGAAGGTGATCCGGGAGGCGCGCGATGTCCTGATCGCCGAGCCCTACACCCGGACGAAGGAGCGCAAGGCGATCACGCTCACGAAGCGCCGGAAGGTGAAAAACCCCCGCCCTCACACGCGTGGCCCGGCGACCGTCAATCGGTACATGGAGACGCTGGCGAAGGCGCTCAACGTCGCGGCCAAAGAGCGCCAGTGGATCCCGAAGAACCCCTGCGCCGACATCGCCGATCTCCGGGAGCCGGACGGGCGCGTGCGGTTCCTTTCCGACGAGGAACGCGCCGCGCTGCTCAAGGCGACGGCGGAGCTGAGCGCGGACCTTCACGCCCTCGTGGTCGTGGCGCTCTGCACTGGGGCTCGTGCCGGGGAGTTGACCGGGTTGCGGTGGCCCGTGGTCGACTTCGGACGCAAGCGGGCGCTCTTGGCTACGTCCAAGAACCGGAAGGCCCGCGCGCTGTCCCTGTCCGGCCCCGCGTTGCCGCTTCTGCAAGAGAGGTCGCGCGTGCGCCGCCTCGATACCGATCTCTTGTTCCCCGGGTCTGCGCCCTCGGAGCCCGGCGAGCCGGTCAAGCCGTACGATTACGACAAGGATTTCAAGGCGGCTTGCAAAGCCGCGGCGCTGGCCAATTTTAGATTCCACGATTTGCGCCATACCTGCGCATCCGATCTCGCGATGAACGGCGCGACCTTGGGCGAGATCGCGGAGGTGCTGGGGCATAAGACGCTCGCGATGGTGAAGCGATACGCCCATCTGACCCAGACCCACGTATCCGGTGTTGTCGAGAGAATGACAGCGAAGGTCTATCCGACCGGCTAAACGTGGGCGCGCTCGGCGCGCTCGCGTAGGATCGCCTCCAAACGATCCGGATCGAAAAGCACGCGCCCCGATACCTTCACGAAGGCGGGGCCGAGCCCATTGCCATCGACGTTCCGATAAAGATGCCGAAGTTGGTATTCCGTCGAAGGATACCGACCGGGCGCTGCATATTCGCGAATCGGGATGAAGGACACAAAAATTCCCCTTAGCATTTCTCAATCGACAATTAAGTCAGATGACCTATCCGGCGAAAAGCCGCTATTTCAAGGCGTCTAGCGCTCTCGCGATCTCCCCGTCGATCATCGCGTCCATCTCCTCCGGCGACTCCGGCTCGGCCAGATCGTCGGGGAATTCGTCTTCCCGTCCCACGTACGAGCGCAGCCACTGATAGCGGGCGGCATCAGATCGCAGCAGCGCGTTCTCATGCCGCAGCGCCGTGATGGTTCGCCCGTCATGGACGTACGCATCGCCCGGGATCGTGATTGGGTCACGCATCGCGACGCTCCTGCTGATCGGGCGGCGTGTCGGGCAGCTCAACCTGCAGCCAGCCGGTCCGACGGTAGAGCGGGGTACGGCGAGCGTGCGAGCGCACGGTCTTCAACTGACCGAAGCCAGCGTCGACGATCATGCCCATATTGAACCACTCGCGAAGCACCGAGTTCGCACACGCGCCCCATACGTTGTGATGCGGCGGCTTCGGCAGTCCGCGGTTGGTCGCGTACATGCGAAGGTCTTCGCCAGTGAATGTCCCGCCGACGGCGGTTGAAGCGAGGAACGCGTAGCAGGATCGAGCGTAGGTCGCGCGCCACTCGGGGTCGGTCCCGCGTCGCGCCTTCGTGACGCCGCGCTCTCGCGCGCGACGGCTCTCGAAGATGTCGAGCTGCATCATGCTCGGGCGCAGATGTGGCGTTCCGTTCACGGCTTCACCACGGGGGCGAGGGCGGCGCGCGCATCGCGTACCACGTCCGCCGCGTAACGTCCGCCGATGAATTCATTGTCAGGGTTCCTGACGGAGTGATTGGAAACCGCTTCCACGACAGGACGCAGTCGCTCGATCTTTGCCAGCGCCTGCCGGAGTTCGCGCACTAGATGATCGCGCTCGGCAATGAATGCCGGGGTCTTCAGACCCTTGCCCCTGAATTTGACCTCTGGAGTGATGTGCCCATTCGGGCAGGTGCGGATGTAGGTCCGCTTGTCATCCTTAATGACCGGCGTGCGGTTGCCGAAAAATTGGATATTGCACTCAGGACACATCATGGCTTCACCTCGCGCTGTGCGGCGCGCTTCCCGGCCCGGTATCCAACGCGCCACGCATACGCCACCCAATCCAGCCAGTTGTAAGACGGATGGCGCGGATGCTCAGCGAACCGCTCGGAACGAGCCACCAGCGTCATGCGCTTCCGCTTGACCTCGCTCATCGCAGCGACCCGCGCCGCTCTTCGCAGATGATGCGGGGAGGG
>Ga0302322_100003422_pt1 | contig 13634 bp, 13 predicted proteins | sample Fen_T0_2_FD_203757 | JGI IMG/M metagenome (GOLD analysis project Ga0302322, IMG submission 203757) | Peat permafrost microbial communities from Stordalen Mire near Abisko, Sweden - Fen_T0_2 | ecosystem: Environmental > Terrestrial > Soil > Wetlands > Permafrost | place: Sweden: Abisko...
GAACAATCGAATTTAGAACAAACGAACTAATAATATGCAGAAAGAAACAGATTGCATCTTTGGAATCAGACCAGTAATTGAGGCGATCAAAGCAGGGAAACAGATTGACAGGCTGCTCATTAAGCAAGGACTTCAGGGAGAACTTTATCATGAGCTAATGACTGAGGTGAAAACCCATAACATCGTTTATCAGATTGTTCCCATTGAAAGAATTGAACTCGTGACCAGAAAGAATCACCAGGGGGTACTGGCTTGGTTATCAGTCATTGAATATCAATATATTGCAAACCTGCTTCCAATGATTTATGAAAAAGGAGAAGATCCTTTGATAATTGCCCTTGATGGTGTTTCTGATGTTCGAAACTTTGGTGCAATTGTCAGAACTGCGGACTGTCTGGGAGCTCATGCTATAATAATTCCGGAGAAAGGATCAGCAAGAATAACAGCAGATGCAGTTAAAACTTCAGCAGGAGCCTTGCATTCATTTCCTGTTTGCAGGGAAAGAAGTATTGTCAGGTCAATTGAATTTTTGAAAGAATCCGGACTCAGAGTGATTTGTGCAGGAGAGAAATCTGGTACAAAAGCTTCGGAAGCTAAATTAACTGGTCCGGCTGTGTTAATTCTCGGAGCTGAAGATAAAGGTGTAAGCCGTGAGCTTATCTCCCTTTCTGACTATCAGATTATGATTCCAATGACAGGAAGCATTGGGTCTTTAAATGTATCGGTTGCTGCTGGGATTCTGTTATACGAGATCGTGCGTCAGAGAAATAATAAATAGGTTAAGGTTGAGGTTAAGGTTGAGGTTAGGGTTGTAAAAGACAATTAATTAAACCTTGAGAGTTAGGTTTAGTTTTTTACTATTATTTTCTCGAGAATTCAGTGATCTGGTTATTGAATCCATAACAATATGGTCTGAAGTCAATTGTTAACTTGTTCCCATTTATTTGACAAAAATGAGTTGTCGGGCTGACATAGATAAACATCTTGCCATCATATCTTAAGGTGATGCTATCCCTTGATAAACTATAGACATAATAATCACGATTACTATATAAATCATGTTCGGATTTAAAATCAAGTGTATCAGATAAATCTGTTGATACCCATGTACCTAGAAAATCTTTAAAATCATTCGAGCTACTTATTTCACAACCTGAAATCAGCACAAGTGTCAAGACTAGCATAATTTGTGGGAGCCAAAAAATCATTTTACATTTTTTCATAGGTCAAGTTTAAGATTAATTCCACAATATTTATGCCATTCTCTATAAGGTTGGCTATACATTATACTTAACGAAGGCCTGTTTGATTTGGCCGTCCGGGTCGGGACTGGCGAGATTTTTGCCTCCCGTCCTGATAGCTATCGGGAGTTATCGGGACCGGCGAAAGATAAAATTGTCCGGGAGGCAGGAACTGTCCAGAGCAAGTAGTGCGAATTTGATAAACGGACGAAAAACCAATTGTCATGATGTAACTGTCTAGGTATGAGCGCAAATATTGTGACAAGCTTATTGCTTATGAGCACCCGCTTGTTAGCATTATTTTTTATTTTTAATCAATCTGTCAATAGTCTCGGTCAGTTCTGACTCCAACTTATCACTGTATTGAAAGGCAACATACTCAATTTTACCAGTTTGGTTTACTAAAAAGAGATTTGGAAACCCCTCTACATAGTAATCTTTTTGCATTTTAGTTGCATTCAAAATATTAAGATGATTGATATTTGATTTTTCAGTTAAAAATTTAATCTCGTCAATATTGTCTAATGGATATACTGAAATTACTGAAAGAATTGAATTTTTGAATTTCTCATCAATCTTATTAAGTACTTTATTAGCTAGCAAGCACGATCCACAATGAACAGAAGTAAAGTCCAGTAATGTTATTTTTCCGACTTGGTTTGTTGATGAAATTGAATCTCCATTGAGTAAAATTCCTCTCCAAGAAGGTGCGATATCATTTATTTTTAAGGTTGGGATAGTGTGTTTATCAGTTGCATATGATAATTTTTGAATTTGAAAGGGAATTGAACTCAGATCAACAGTCCTTTTTGTTGGAGAAGAGCTAACCTTAAAATTAGAGAAAGTGGCATCAATTGCCTGGCTTTTATATACTTCTCCAGGTGACTTCTTAAATTTGGTAGCAACCAATGGAAGTAAAGTCTCTTTATCGAAAATTATTGTTTTGTAGGTTTCGTTATGATTCCCATCGATAATGGTGTCTTGCTCTACTATTTTAAGCCTGAATCTACTATAATTGTTGATTATAGTATCTTCTAGAATTATGATGCTCTTTCGCTTATATTTCACCTTTTCTTTTAGGGTATTCAATAGTTCGTTATAAGATAGAAAATAAAGCACTGAGGAAGTAATTCTCCTAAGAGGATCGGGATACTCATCCAGATTATAAATTACAGTTGATTTATCTTTTATTAAAGCTCTGGTAAAAGTTTTTCCATTATATAGCATTATTGTCTTATCAGAGGCAAGAAGATAGTGCGCGCCAATTAGAGTATCATTTTTTTGTTTAATGAAAAAACAGGATCCTCTTGTAGTATCAATTGATCCTGGAACGGGGCCATACCAAATCTGATCAACATTATAACTAAACTCGGTAAGGTCATCAAATCGTTGGATAATTTTATCTACAGAGATTGAGTCATTTGATCGAGAGTTGCTTTGTTGTTTACAAGATAAAGAAACTATCAAGACTAGGATCAAGAGAAAGTAGTTTTTCATAACTAGGAGGTTAGGAGCTAAAAAAATTCAATTTTAATGGCATAAATTGTTCAATAGTCTAATTGTGTTGTTGTCAGGGTTAAACTAATTCTATACTATTTTGGTTTTTACAAAGTTCTGATAGATGTGTGTGATTTTGATAGTCAAGGCGAAGTTTTCTAGATAATTGAATCCTGATAATCGAAACGAATTTGTCCTGTCACAATAAAATAGTCAAGATGTTGATGCAATTTCCATGACAGGTTAGCATTAGTTTATCTTAGTTAAAAAAAATTCGAAGTCTCGTGCTTTTCTCTATGGTTTTTCGATGTTTCGATATACGAAATATACTCATAAAATACAGATATCAAAGTAAGAGATAAATTAATGCTAACGGCGGCGGGTTTTATTAGGGGCCGTCCGTGTCCGGGCTGCCGAAGGCCATTAATTAAACCGGCTTGTTATGGGCAGTAGCCTATTAAAGTCCTGATGGAAAGATCTATTTGTCACCCTTAAAGAATGTGTCAAAATAAGTGATTATTATTTAATTAGAAATGGTCATTTTACTGTCACTTTTATAAGCTTGGTTCCAGAGCTTACATATCCCTCTGAATCTGAATAAAAACTTGAGTATCGTATGCTAGTGATGTCCCTAAATTCTACTTCTGTCCAGTCGTTACCTGAATTTGTAGATTGCCTAACTGCTCCATATATTGATATAGCAATGTCACCAAAAACCCGACCAGATCCAAATGCCATGCAATTATTTGATGTAAGTGGATTTATAATATATGTTTCAAAATCAGAATGATATTTTTCTGTCCAGGTAATTCCATTATCGACTGTTTTATAGACTGTCTGATTATTCGTAATGCAATACCCATTTTCCCTGTTAAATTTTATATCCCCTGTGTAATAAGCACTCAATGTTGCTGCCAATCCCCAAGAATTTCCATTATCGCTACTTCTCAATATTTTGCCGTTCTTTCCTGTGCAAAAGCCATAATTGTTACTAAAAGTTATTTTATCAAAGGAAAAATCAGTGCTATCTATAGTTGTCCAATTTATTCCGGCGTTTATACTTTTATGAATCCGTCCTTTTGTACCATTTGAAATTGCAAATAAATCTCCGGAACTGTTGGAGGCAATTGAGACAAATAAAACAAGACTTTTTCGTAAAACATTCGTCCAACTTTTTCCTCCGTCAGTTGTCTTTAAAATCACTCCGCCCACTGGGATGCAGCCAGTTCCGCCACAGGAAGTTGAACCACCAACAACATAACCTGTGTTTGAGTCTGTAAAAAGAACCTGAGAAAATGGTTGGTCTAATATCGGATTCGAATACTGTAAAGTCCAAGTAGCTCCGCTATCAATGGACTTGTAAATTTTCCCGTCATAGGTTATGACAACGCCTATTGTTGGGTTAAAAAAATGAATTCCCCTTATGTCTGACGGTAAAGTTGATGATTTAATTTCGAGTTTAATATTCTCGTTTTCAAATGGAAGTGTCTTTGCAGTCTGGTCAGGGTTAGGATAATTTTTTTTGCAACTTATTGTTCCTAAGAAAAAGATGAGTGAAAGGTAAATTACTTTATTCATCGTCAGGTCGTTTAAGAGTTAAACAATATTATAATGAGTTAAAAGTCTAAGCAGATGAAGGAGTTAAAATAACTTGAATATTATAAGAGTAGTGTTAATAATCAAGATGTTATAATCGCAATTATCATGCCAGTTTAGTTGATATTTTTAAATAAATGGTTCCTTTATTGTCTTCAGAGGGAACCAGCATCAATCATGTCGTTACAAAATTGTCTCGATGTGATAATTCCCACGTATTAAACAAATCTATCTTGTCATTTGTAATTTGTCAAGAATGGCTGTGATAGACTGTTGCGCTGATAACGGAATTGTCTAGGTAAAAGCAAACTGTCAAGAATTACGGAATTGTCTCGGTAGCAGTCACATGGTCAGCGCTATTGCCCATAACTTGCTTTTAAAATTACAAAAACTAATTAAAATACCAATCGTATGTCCTGAAGTACAATCATTTGGCCTTTTCTATTTCAGATAATCTCTGACGGCTTTGCTAATTCCATTTTTAACGAGTCCCCAGTTTTGTTTTTTAAAACTTACCGGAGTTTCGCTTTCTTCAGCATCAACAAAATAAGTAATAGCATGTGGAATACTTATAGCCAGCATTTGATTGGGATATTTCTGTTTATGCCAGTCCATAATTTGCTGCAATGAGTAATGTTGCAGTAATTCATACAAATCCCAAAAATCTTTTTTTTTAGCTCTACCAAGTACAGCCTGAATTTTCATGGCGGAAATATCAGCACTGCTATACATCCTTATTCTATCTTCCTCAACGATAGGAGTGATTGGTAAGTGTGGAAAATGAACAATATCTACTTTAATATCATCAATGAAACAAAAAATCCCGAACTGAGTATGTTCTTTTTTGTATGTGAATCTATCCATGAATGTTGCCTCAAGAGACTCAACTATTTGCAGATAATTAAATTTTTTGTGAAAAAACAAATCAATATCAACAGAACTTCGGTGCCCATATCTGAGCGATAGAGCAGTACCTCCCACCAATGAAAATGGATGAAGAGCTGGTAGTTCCATCAATTCTTTCAGTAAGGAAAAAGTCCCGGGTTCAACTGTCTCAGTATGTAACATCTGAATTCATTAAGAGGTTTATCGATTATAGCGCTGGCAAAATGAATAGTATGAAGAGGCAGAAACTTCGCGTTTAATAATGCAGACGTAACTTTTTCATCGCCATAATACCGGCGGCATTGCCGGATATCTTCCACATCGCCCCGCTCAAATACCCTTTCAATGACAAAGTTGGCTTTAGCGTCGTAGTCTAACTTTTCAAAGTCAACATCCCAGAAAATGCGTTTTTCAAAAACAGGTTTCATTTTCATTATATTCACTTCTTAACCTTAACCTTAACCTTAACCTTATTCAATAATGCTTTTAATTCTCAGATCCAGCGCCTCCTGATCAGCAGTAAAAGATGCCAGTCCTGCCAATGTAAGCAATGTATCAGGTGCAATCTTCCCTTCACTTATTTTTTTCTCCCACCGTGAGTGTACTGGTATTTTTCCATCGGAAGCGATGAAACCTTTTTCCTCTTTACTCAGAGTTGGAAACATATCCTCGCAACCCTCTTCCTGGGCTATGTGAATCAGTTCTGCACCTGTAGCCGGTACTTTGGCTGCAAGCCTGTCGGCAAGCTTCAGAACATTATTATTGACTTCCCAGAATTTTTCAATATGTGCGCCTTTAGCTGACTCATAAATACTTACGTCATAGTTTTCGTGCAACCTCGATGTGAATTTTCCACTTAACTCCTTATGTCCGGCAGCAGCTACCTTCGGTGGCATCGTGTATACATCCGTTCCTGCCAAAAGCTCGAGCTGATTGTAGCTTCTCAGGCTTGCAGCTATCAGTTTTGTCTGCCATGGATTTTCTGCAGACTGTCCGGTAACCCAGTTTTGTGACGCAATAACAGCCATCTCTCCTGCGCCCGAACCGTCGCCCAGATGATTATTAATCATGTAAGCGCCAACTCTTCCAAGAAACACATTCAGATAGTCTGGCCTGGCAACTCTGGTAACAATCACATTTTCGCGTGCGCTGAATTCAAGTGTAAAGTTAATCTTAACACCTGAGTCCTTGAGAAGCCTTGCCCCTATTAATCCTTCAGCAGTATATGGAACCTTTACAATAAATTGTTCAGGACAGATTTCGTGATATCTTTTTCCATAATTCAAAATAGCCTTAATATCATGAGCAGTATCTGTATGCAGTTCAACACTCACAAGCCCGCCAAATTTCTGGGCAAGCCTTAGACCGTGACGGGCATTTAAGATAAATGCAATCTCTTTAATCCTCTCCTCCTGCGGAAGATCCCTTACAATACTTTTTGATTCGGAGATAAAAACATCATATATCCCCTTCTGTATCTCATTATTAAGCAAGGTGTTATTTGTGGTCAGCGCGCTCATCTCGGCTGTCCAGTTAGCCTCAGCTTCCTCCATGTCGCCTGTATCCAGCCAAAGTTCAGTCCCTGCACTTCTGAGTGATTCCCAGAAAGGATCAATCTTCCCTGTTACATGCTTCTCATTAAGATTCTTCCAAACATAATCGCTAATTCGGGTATTAATGTCAGCCATATATTTATTTATTAAATTTATTTCTCTCCACCATTAATATTCTTTAGGTGATTTTTGTAGACAACCCAAGCATATCCTCGCCGGTTGGCAGCTGAGATACTTTAAGTCCAAACTCATTTATAATTGCAAGAAGATGTTCAAATATTTCTGATTGAAGATTTTCGTAAGGTACCATACCCGGATTTTTGGCATAAACATAAACCTGTAATGGCAAACCATGTCCCTCCGGTGCTCTGTGCCGAACAATTACTGTTTGATTTTCATCAACCAGTGGATGCTGTTTCAGGTAAGTTTCAGCATAAAACCTGAATATACCAAGATTGGTTAATTGTGAGGTTTTGAAAAAAGGGATTTCATTTTTTTCAGTTCCCCGAACTGAAATATCATCCTTCTTTTCAATCGATTCAATATATTCTTTTAAAACAGGGTTTCTTAATAGCTTTTCCATCAAAACTTTATCAGGAAACCTTACACTTCGCATATCGATGAATAAAGCTCTTTTGATTTGTCTGACACCTGCATCAGTCATCCCGCTCCAATTTTGAAATGACTCATTTATAAGGGAATAGGTAGGTACAGTAACAATTGTTTTATCAAAGTTTTGAATCTTAACACTATTTAGAGTTATGTCGGTAACAACCCCGTCAACATCACGTTTCGCAATAGTTATCCAATCACCGACTGAAAGCATCTTATCTGCTGATAACTGGATACTGGCAACCAGACCAAGAAGTGTGTCCTTGAATACCAGAATCAGGACAGCAGCCATTGCTCCGATTCCTGTAAGCAGTGTAGTAATATCTTTTTTAAATATTACTGATATGACAACCAGAACGGCAACCAGAATGACAAACATTTTTACAAGCTGCACATATCCTTTAATATGTCGGTGTTGTGCAAGAGGAAGGGAATTGTAAATTATATGCCACGATTCAATAAAGGAGTTTAGTACAACAGTTCCAATTACAACCATATAAATATAGGTCATCTTGTGGATAGGTATCATGATGTCAGGATAGGCTTTTAAGGCCCAGCCCGCAAGAGACCATATTACAAATGCAGGTGCGAAGTGCGAAAGTCGTGTGAAAACTTTTTGTTCCAGAAACACATCATCCCAGGTAGTCTTGGATTTTTTGACTACAGTTGTTACAACTATATTAATAAAGGCTTTTGCAAGAAGATTCGATAGCCAGGTTAAGAATAATACGATAAGTACAAGTGCAACTGTATTGAGTAGTGAAGCTACAGTATTGCTTAATCCTGCATCAAGAAATAACTCTCTGAACCAAACGGCAGGATCAATCAATAATTGCATATAAGATAACTTTAATAATTCGTGGCAAAAGTATAAAAATTATCGATCTGTTCAGATGAAAATATTCTGCTTTCAGCCTTACAACAAAAAAAATATCATAACCGTAACAATTATGATATTCATTTTGTTTCTTGGGGCTGCCTAAAAACCAACCACCTCCCCCCGACGGATCGTCGGGGTACTCCTCCTTTTCAAAGGAGGAGAAATTTAAAGTACTGTATTTCAATAGTTTCCCCTCCTTTTTTAAAGGAGGGGTGGCCACGCCTTGGCGTGGACGGGGTGGTTGAGGACACTATTTAGACAAACTCTGTTTCTCCGTGAAGGAAAGTTATGCGTTTTTTCTGTCAAAAACATAGAACAAAACAAGGCTCAGTCCTCCAAAGAAGAAGATCATTGACACCCAGTCTGGTCCATCGGGCATGATGTGGAATGAGTTGAGTATTGCACCTGCTATAATACCTGCAGCAATTCCCATAAAAAGCATGCCGATTTTTAGTGTAAACTTACCCCAGCTGAAATTAAATTTCCTGGCTTCTTTACCAGTATTGAAAAGGCTGGCGTCTGCTCCTTTTTCAATAAGTGCCATCCTTTCTTTGTTTCGGGTTGTGTAGTGTAGAAAAACTACTCCAAATGCTGCTGCGAATAATGCGATAAATGTGATAGCTGCTTCCATGATTTTAAATATTGGTTAAAAACTCTTTTTGCACTTTAGACTCAGGTTTTGTAACCCGGTTACAAAATATGTTAAATGTCATCTCCAGATATTGTTATATGTTGCTAAATTTGCCGCTGTTATAAATTTAACAATATGGTTGATTTATCGTGCAAATACCTTGGATTACAATTAAAAAATCCGGTTATAGTGGGCAGTTCCGGGCTAACCTCCTCTATTGCTAATCTTAAAACTATAGCTCAGATGGGAGCCGGGGCTGTGGTCCTTAAATCGATTTTTGAGGAGCAGATAAAGTTCGAAGCCGACAAATTTCTAAAGTCTGATAATCCTGGATTGAAATCATGGAATGAAGCATTTCAGGGTATTGTAAATAAGACAGAGTTTTATTATGATGAAGCTTTCGATTATCTCACTAGCTATGCCAAAGAGCACACACTGAATCAATATCTGACTTTGATATCTGATGCAAAAAAAAATATTGATATCCCTGTCATTGCAAGTATAAACTGCAGCACTCAGTACGACTGGCAGTACTTCGCCAGGAGGATTCAGGAAGCCGGGGCAGATGCTCTCGAACTAAATGTATACCTGTTACCTTCAGATTTTGAAAAGAATGGTATTGACAATGAAAATGTCTATTTCGATATTATTAAAGAGGTAAAAAAATATGTCACAATACCGGTTTCGCTTAAGACAGGTTACTATTTCTCGAGTGTTGCCCAGACCCTTCTCAGATTATCTGAAACAGGGATCTCCGGTTTAACACTTTTCAACAGACCATATAACCCCGATATCGATATTGAAACACTTCAGGTCAATGCATCAAATATGTTCAGCTCTGAATCGGAATACTCTCACTCATTACGCTGGGTAGCACTGATGTCAGGAAAAATTAAATGCGATATTGCAGCTTCAACTGGTATTCACAATAGCGAAACTATAATCAAACAGTTGCTTGCAGGAGCCGATGCCATTCACATGGTGTCGGTATTTTACAAAAATCATTTACATCATTTTGATGTTCTCCCTGAAATAATAAAAGGCCTGGAAACCTGGATGAAAGAACATAAATACAACAATATTTCAGAGTTCAAAGGCTTATTAAGCAGGAAGAATGTGCATAATCCTGCATCATACGAAAGAGTTCAGTTTTTACGTCTTTTTTCAAGTATTGAATAACAAGTATTTAAAGAAGAAAAATGTCCCATTCCGAACATCATACAGAAAGAAATTCACTGGCTTACAGCATTGAAAAAAATGTTGAGGTATATACCCAGAAGTGTTATCAGTGCGGGAAATGCTCTGCAGGCTGTCCTGTTGCAGAAGAAATGGATTTCCCTCCCAGCATGGTAATGCGTTTGCTTCAGACAGAGGATCCTGCCAACGATGATAAAATTCTCAGATCGCATTCAATATGGCTTTGCGTAACCTGCGAAATGTGCTTAAGCCGTTGTCCGATGGAAATTGATATCCCCTCAATGATGGATTATTTAAGACAACGATCGCGCAGCGAAAAGAAAGTCAATAAGAAGGCAAAAAACATCATTGCTTTCCATAAGGCATTCCTGAACTCAATAAAATATACCGGAAGATTATTTGAACTCGGTCTTATTCTCGATTATAAGCGCCAGTCACTTAATCTGATGCAGGATGTTGCACTGGCTCCTAAAATGATATCAAGAGGCAAGTTGCATCTTTTTCCTTTTATGATTAAAGGGAGAGATCAAATGACCAGAATATTCAAAAACACAAGCAAATAGAGGAATAAATGAAAACTGGTATATATCCCGGATGTTCACTAACCGGCTCTGCACGAGACTATAATGAATCTGTATTTGCTATTGCGGAAGCTTTTGGTTTAGAGTTTACACAGATCCCCGACTGGAATTGCTGCGGGGCTACTGCTGCCCATAATCTGAATAAGGATCTGTCTCTGGCATTGCCTGCCCGGATTCTTGCTCTTGCAGAAAAAAATGGTCTTGATGAAATAATTGTTCCCTGCGCTGCCTGTTACAGCCGCCTTGTGGTTACTCAACATGAATTGAAAAAAGACCCTGAGCTAAAGAACCGTATCTGTGAAGTTATTGAGATGGATTATCGTGGTACCTCAGTAATCCTGAATGTCATTGAGTGGATTGACAAATATATTGTTCCAAAACTTGAAGAGAAAATTGTCAAACCTTTTAATTATAAGGTAGCCTGCTATTACGGATGCCTGTTGGTAAGACCAAATAAAATCCTGAATTACGACAGAGTTGAAGATCCTCAGACACTTGATGTGGTTATGAGCAAACTTGGAGCAACGCCAATTGACTACCCCTATAAAACAGAATGCTGTGGTGCAGGTTTATCAATTTCGCGGACAGATATTGTATCAAAACTTTCAGGAAAAATTATTGAAGATGCAGAACATCGCGGAGCAGACGCAATTGTAGTTGCATGCCCAATGTGTCATTCAAATCTCGATATGCGCAGACCTGATATTAATAAATACTGGGATACAGAATTTAAAATACCGGTTATTTTTGTTACCCAGGCTATTGGCCTGGCAGTTGGGTTATCACCACAAAAAGTTGGATTGAAAAGGCATTTTGTAGAGGTTAAGATCAGTTAAGAAAAAATAGATTTAAGATGGCCAGAATAGGTGTATTTATTTGTCATTGCGGTGAAAATATAAGCGCGACAGTCGATTGCGGAAAGGTCGCAGAGACTATAGGCAAGTTAAAGCATGTTGCTTACAGCACTGAGTATAAATATATGTGCTCCGATCCGGGACAAACGCTGATTAAAGACGCAATAAAAGAACATAAACTGACAGGTGTTGTTGTTTCTGCCTGTTCTCCCCGTATGCATGAACCGACATTCCGAAAAGCGTGTGCTGAAGGTGGACTGAACCCGTTTCTTTGCGAGATGGCAAACCTGCGTGAGCATTGTTCCTGGGTGCATGAGAAAAATGAACTTACTACTGAGAAAGCTATTGATATTGTACGGACTCAGGTTGAAAAAGTAAAACTGAATTCTGCACTTCAACCTATTAAAGTACCTGTCACAAAAACAGCAATGGTGATAGGCGGAGGGATTGCCGGTATTCAGGCAGCCCTCGATATTGCAAATACCGGACATAAGGTTGTAATGATTGAAAGATCACCCTCAATCGGCGGACACATGTCACAATTGTCTGAGACCTTCCCTACTCTCGATTGCTCACAGTGCATTCTAACTCCGCGTATGGTTGAAGTGGCACAGCATCCAAATATTACTTTGTACACATATGCTGAGGTTGAAAGTGTTGAGGGATTCATTGGTAACTTTAAGGTTAAAGTAAGGAAGAAAGCCAAGAGTCTGGATGAAAAGATCTGTACAGGTTGTGGCTTATGCACTACCAAATGCCCCCAGAAGAAGATACCGAATGAGTTTGAACAGGGTATGGGAATGCGACCTGCTATTTATGTCCCTTTTCCACAGGCCGTACCAAACCGTCCGGTAATTGACAAAGAACACTGTACCTATTATATAAAGGGAAAATGTAAGATTTGTGAAGTCGTTTGTCCGACAAAAGCAATTCGTTTCGACCAGCCGGATGAGATCCTGGATCTGGAAATCGGAGCAATTGTTGTTGCAACCGGATTCGATATAAAACATGCCGACTTCTTCCCTGAATATGGTTATGGAAAATATAAAGATATAATTGACGGGCTGCAGTTTGAGCGGCTGGCATCAGCATCGGGTCCCACTGCTGGTGAAATAAGGCGGCCTTCAGATGGTCAGGTACCAAAAAATATTGTATTTATTGCCTGTGCAGGGTCACGCGACCCAGCCAAGGGTATTGCGTACTGCTCAAAGATCTGCTGCATGTATACAGCCAAACATGCTATGCTCTATAAACATAAGGTACATGAAGGGAGAGCACATGTTTTCTATATGGACATCCGTTCAGGCGGTAAGAACTATGATGAATTTGTACGTCGGGCCATTGAGGAAGATCATGTAAATTATATCCGCGGCAGGGTATCTACAGTTTTTGAAAGAGACGGTAAATTAATAGTAAAAGGAGTTGATACACTTTTAGGAGCACAACCTGTTGAAATAGTTGCCGATATGGTAGTTCTTGCAACTGCAGGTGTTGCCAACGCCGGCGCAGAAGATCTTGCACAGAAATTGCATGTCTCGTATGATCAGCACAAATTTTTTGCTGAGGCACATCCGAAATTAAAACCTGTGGAAACTAATACTGCGGGGATCTTCCTCGCCGGAGCTTGTCAGAATCCGAAAGATATCCCTGATGCTGTTTCACAGGCTTCAGGATCTGCTGTAAAAGTCGCAGCATTGTTTTCACAGGACATGCTCACAAGAGAGCCTCTTGTTGCAGTAGTTAACAGATATGCACCCCCGATGTATTCGACTTGTGTAGGTTGTTTCCTCTGCCAGTCTGTTTGCCCTTACCAGGCTATTGAACGGGAAGAGTTTAAGAACCGTGACGGGAAAGTTGTGAAAACAGTTGCTAAAATAAATGAAGGACTTTGTCAGGGCTGTGGTACCTGTGTTGCTTTATGCCGGTCAAAATCAATTGATTTGCTTGGTTATTCTAATAACCAGGTTCACGCGGAAGTGATGGCATTGCTTAATGAATACTAAAATATTTCAAGGTCAATTTTTATAAAACAAATATATGTCAGATTTTGAACCAAAAGTTGTCGCCTACGTCTGTAACTGGTGTACTTATGCCGGCGCCGATTTAA
>Ga0302322_100003423_pt1 | contig 13633 bp, 15 predicted proteins | sample Fen_T0_2_FD_203757 | JGI IMG/M metagenome (GOLD analysis project Ga0302322, IMG submission 203757) | Peat permafrost microbial communities from Stordalen Mire near Abisko, Sweden - Fen_T0_2 | ecosystem: Environmental > Terrestrial > Soil > Wetlands > Permafrost | place: Sweden: Abisko...
TTTCGTCGATCAGGGCGGCGGCTTCGACATGCTCCTGACCGGCGACCCGTGGTCGGTCCCGGATGTGCCGCTGCCGCGGGGTGCGTTGCTGGAGAGGCACCACGACCTGTCGCCGGCCGATCGGATTGCCCTGGCTGCGGATCTTGCCCTGGTGATTTCGGAGTCGTTCCACATTCCGGAACTGCGCCGCGGCAACCTGATCGCGGAAATCTCGCTGACCCTCGAACAGCCGCGCTTCCATGCCTACGTCATCCGAGTGGACGGCGAGCCCGTTGCCACGGGCGAGCGGTACACGTTCGACGGCGCGAGCTACATCTCATCGATCGGAACCCGGCCGTCGTGGCGAGGCCGCGGTTATGGTAAGGCGATTACTCTCGCCCTGGCGCGCGATTCGGTCGCGAGCGGAGTTGACCTCGTCTACCTGGGTGTATACGCGGATAACGCGGCCGCGATGCGGCTGTACCGGCAGCTTGGATTTCAGGTGCTCGGGCCGCGCTCGTCGGATATGCTCCAGGAGCGACCGCGCTGACCGAGCCACTCGGGCAGATCGGGTCATCCGCAAGGCGGACGACCGACCCGATCGGCCGCGGCGACAATCGCCACAACGTGACGCGCCACTGCCGGCGCGCCGCCAGTACAGCCAAGGAGTGAGATGACGCAGAGCGGCGAGCACGTCATCCGCGTTTCCGATTTGAAGAAGCACTACGGCGACGTCAAGGCGGTCGACGGTGTCAGCTTCGAGGTCGCGCGGGGTGAGGTATTCGGCATGCTGGGTCCCAACGGAGCCGGCAAGACCACGACCATCGAGGTCCTGGAGGGCTTGCGCGACCCCGACTCGGGTATCGTCGAAGTCCTGGGGCTGGACGTCTGCAAGCACCCGGAGTCGATCAAGCAGCGTATCGGTGTCCAGCTTCAGAGCGTCGCGCTGTACCCGCGCCTGACCGTCACCGAGCTGCTCGACCTGTTCGGCAGCTTCTTCAAACACAGCCTGCCGACAAAGCAGCTGATCGAAGCGGTAGACCTGGGCGAGCGTGCCGATGCCCGGTCGATGAACCTCTCGGGCGGCCAGCAGCAGCGCCTGTCTATCGCCCTCGCTCTGGTGAACGACCCGGACCTGGTCTTCCTCGACGAGCCGACCACTGGCCTCGATCCTCAGGCACGCCGTTCGCTATGGGACCTGGTGAAGGGCCTTCAGGAGAAGGGCAAGTCCGTCCTTCTGACCACGCATTACATGGAAGAGGCCGCCGAGTTGTGCGACCGCGTGGCCATCATGGACCACGGTCACATCCTCGAGATGGGCACCGTTCAGGAGCTGATCGGCCGGCGCTTCAAGGAGCGAGCGGTCTTCTTCGACACGTCGCCCAAGCTGCCGCAGGACAGGCTGGCCAAACTGGGCGGCGTGACCCGTGCCTCGCAGGAGGACGGCCAGACGGTCCTGTACTCGATGGACGTGCCGTCCACCGTCGGGGCTCTGCTGGCGATGGCCGACGAGCTCAGCCTCGAGCCCAGGAACCTGGGCATCCGGCAAGCCACCCTTGAAGACGTGTTCCTCGACCTGACCGGTCGAGCGCTGCGCGACTAGGAGCCGATTCATGAAGACACTCATCGGCCTTACGGTCGCCAATCTCAAGGGGCTCACGCGCGACCGAGCGGCCCTGTTCTGGACGTTCTTCTTCCCGATCATGTTCGTGCTGCTGTTCGGCTTGCTGTTCTCGGGCAGCGGTGACAGCAAGGTCTCGGTCGGCTGGGTAGATCAGGACAAGTCCAACGCCTCCCAGGGGCTGCGCGCGGCCTTCGCCTCGGTTTCGCTGCTGAGCCTCCATGACGGGACGCTCGAGGATGAAAAGACGGCCATGCAGCACGGCGACATCTCGGCCATCATCGTGGTGCCGTCGGGGCTCGAGGCCACGATTGGTCAGGGCCAAGCCGGGAAGTACTCGTCCTCGGTCGCCCTTCAGCTCTACACCGACCCGGCCCAGAGTCAGACTTCGCAAGTGGTCCAGGGGGCGGTCAGCCAGGTTGCCAACGGCTTCAACCTGGCCCTGGCGAACGGCACGGCGGTGCTGACGGTGGCGCCGCTGACCCTGACCTCTACGAACGTCTCGACCGTCACATATCTGGTGCCCAGCATCCTCGCCATGGCCCTGATGCAGCTCGGCGTCTTTGCCGCTGTCCCGCTCGTCCAGCAGCGCGAGAAGGGCATCCTCAAGCGCATCGGTGCCACGCCGCTGCCGCGCTGGGAGCTGGTAGCCAGCAACATCCTCTTGAGGCTGATAGTCGCCGTCGTCGATACGGTGCTGATAATCGGCGTAGGCATGGCCGTGTTCAACGTCCAGGTCGTCGGCAACGTCCTGCTCGCGGTGGGCTTCGTACTCCTCGGCGCCGGAGCGTTCCTGTCGATCGGGTTCATGCTGGCCTCGTTCCTCAAGACCGAGGAGCAGGCGACCGGCGTCGTTCAGGTGGTTCAGATGCCGCTGATGTTCCTGTCGGGCATCTTCTTCCCGTTCACGTTTATGCCGGACTTCCTCCAGAAGGTGGCTCGATTGCTGCCGCTCACTTACCTGGGCGACGGGCTGCGACAAAGCATGGTCAACGCCCCGCAGGTGGCGCCTCTGGGCCTGGATGCCCTGGTGCTCGCGGCCTGGACGATCGTGTGTCTGGCGATCGCGGCGCGGTCGTTCCGCTGGGAGTAGCCGGGCCGCCCTCGAAACCGCCCCTCGCACAAGAATGCGGCCGCTTCGGTTTCCCGGAGCGGCCGCTTTTGCTACTTGATGCCCGCCAGGGAAACCGCGTACGCGTTCACGGCGGTGTCATCGACCTGGGTGCCGTAGAGGCGCCACGGCGCTGGGGTGCTGGGGAGCGAGATGGTGCCGCCGCACACGGGTGTGCTGCCGTACAGGCTCTTGGTCGCGAGGGTCTTACCGGTCGAGGCGACCATGACCTTGATGCTCAGGTAGTAGCGATACCGCGTCACCTTGCCGACGGCGCCGTCGGAATTGCGCCGGTACTGGTTCTTGCAGGCGCCCGCGCTCTTCGATCCCTGGCTGCCGACGCAGACCACCAGCTGCAGGTCATGGACCCAAACGCCTGTCGGCCAGTTGTGGTCGATGTCGTATCGATCCCCGTACGAGTCAATTGACCACCCGCTGGTGGTGTTGGTAACGAGCACGAGCGGATGAACCTTCCCGGCGTACTTGGTGGCCATCGCGATCTTCGTCCCCTTGTCGCACAAGAGGATTATGTCGTCGTCGGTGATGGCCTGCGTCGGCTTCGCGGTCGGGGTCGGCTCAGGGGTGTCCGTGGGGGTCGCGTCGGATGTGGGCAACGTGGTGTCCGTAGCCCCGGGTCCCGCGTCGGACGGCGGCCGCGTGTGAGCCAGCTCGCCCGTGCTGCAGGAGGCCATGACCATCGCGGTCAGCCCCAATCCGAAGACGATGCTCAGATGGCGCCGCCTGCCACGCGCTAGCCCTGACCTACCCGGGCGATTCCACACGGTGTGCCCTCCTCGTTCCCTCAAGCGCCGTGACGAATGGCGGGAATATCCCGCCTGTACGGGAAGGATTGTAGGACTGCACCGTGTGCGGAATATGGGCCGTGCGCACCAAGTCTGAGAGCCGGCGGCGCGACCTACGAGGCCTTGCCTGCCGGCTCGGGCTATTCCGGCGCGCACGCGTCGGCCGACTCGGAATCGTTCCCGGGCTACGGCGCGCCCGGGCCGCCGCCTGCGTTGCTCGCACGGCTGCGGCGCAGTTGCACCAGCAAGTAGCCGATCACGCCGACCAGGAGCAGTATCATGAGGATCGCCAGGAGGATCGGCAGCATCGAGTCACCCGATGCGCCAGAGCCGGACGAACTGGAGGAGTCCGACCCCGAGGCCGTGCCGCTCCCCGCACCCGACGCGCCGGCCACGGCCGAGGTCGCTGTGGCGGGACCGCTCGGCGCAACCGAGGCTGCGGCGATGGCCGTGGGCGTGGCTGTGGGGGCCGCCGTCGGCGTCGCGGTGGGCGCAGGTGTCGGCGCCCGAGTTGGCGCGTGAGTCGGCGTCGGAGTCGCTGCCGCTATCCCCATCTCGGTCTTGAAGCTCCAGTCGAGCGGGCCGTCGGGAATAACCGATCGCTCGGGCTTCCATGAGCCGCCGTCGAATGTCAGGGCGCGTCCGCGGGTGTAGGCGTTGGCCGTGCTCCCGAAGATCGCGGCGCCGGATGTTGGGACGATCACGATCGCATACACGCGCCCCGGGATCAGGACGTCGTTGTTGAAGTTGAACCGGACCCATTCGCCGGCCCCGGTCGTCACGGTCTTGGACGTCGAGTCGATGCTGGCGTGCGGGACCGCGGTCGAGGCCGACCCGGTGGTGCTCCACAGGGCAACGCCGACATTGACGCTGGTCGCGTTCCCCACGTACAACTCGATGTACTCGAGCGGCCCGTACCGGCCGGCAGTGAACGTCTGGGCATAGTTGTCGGTGCCCTGATCGAAGTTGTCGGTGCCCGTGTTCGACTGGTCTACCACGAAGGTGCTGGCACCCGCCGTTCCCGGCAGGAGTGCAAGCATGGCAACGACGGAGAGCAGCAGGAGCAAGTAGCGCTTCATTCGGATCCCTCCCTTGAGACGCCGCATCTCCGCGATCGCCATGGGTGGGATATACATCGTCTTGCCGCGCAACCGTGGAGAATCGCACCTGCCGCGACCGGCGTGTCGGCTGGGTGTCAGCTGGTGAGGCAGCCGTTCCGAAATTCATGTGCCTGCACCGGTATCCTGGTCACCATCAAGGGGGTACATCGCATGCGGCGCCTTCACCTCTTCGAGTTCACCGATCTGCCGTGGTATCCAGACGCGTTTCGCCGCGTCCAGACGGATTACCTGCAGTTCGTGGCCACCCGCGGCTCGGGGCAGGCGCGCCTGGTGCCGCTCGTGGTCAAGGCCATGCGGCACGCCGGAACGACCGAGATCGTCGATCTCTGCTCCGGTGGCGCGGGTCCCTGGAGGCCGCTGCAGCGGCAGCTAGCGGAAGCTGGCTGGCCCGTCAGCGTCAAGCTGACCGACAAGTACCCCAATCCCGCGGCGCTCCGCCAGTGGGACGCGACGTCGCAGCCGAATGTCGAGTACGTGACGGAGCCGGTGGACGCGTTGGACGTGCCGCCGTCGTTGGCAGGGATGCGCACGCTCTTCGAGAGCTTCCACCATTTCAAGCCGGCGGACGCGGAGTCGATCCTGCGGGACGCCTTTGAGAAGCGAGCCGCGATCGGCGTCTTCGACGTCCGCGTGCCGCTCCCGTGGGCGCCGATCCTGATAGCGCTGGCGCCGATCAGCACGCTGTTGGGATACGTGCTCATGACGCCGTTCATCAAGCCGCGGTCCTGGTCTCGCCTCCTGTGGACCTACCTGCTTCCAATCGTGCCGCTCGCGACGTGCTGGGACGGTGTCGTCTCGCTCCTGCGGGTCTACTCGCCACGCGCACTGGAGTCGATGACCAGAGAGCTGACCGCGGCCGACTATGCCTGGGAGATAGGCACGGCCTCCACCGGCGCCGCGATCTTCGAGTACGTCTACCTGGTGGGCTATCCCGTGTGATCGCGGTGGCGGCTGCGATCGCCGTGCTCGGTCGTTGGCGGGTCGGCTACCACCGCTCGGTGTGGACTACTGCCTCCAGCGGCTTCCGCCCGCCCGCGCGGTTCGTCCACGTCAGTGCCTCAGGCTTTTCGGGGTAGCCGAACGAGAGCATGAACTCGCACCAGTGGTCGGCGGGGTAGCCGAGCAGTTCGCGGGCGAGGGGCTGGTTGTAGACGGTGGCGGGTACGCTGCCGATGCCCAGCGACCAGGCGGCGAGGGTCATGTTCTGGGCCGCGCGGCCCAGGTCCCACATGATCGAATACGGGGCCTCACTCGCCGCCGGATCCGGCACGACCAGGGCGATCGCGGCGGCGGCACCGGCAAGATGCGCGGCGAACGGGCCGACTTCGGCGAGCTGGGCGAGGTGGGCCCGGTCGGTGCAGACGATGAAGTCCCAGTTCTGCTGGTTCTTCGATGAGCCCGTTCGGCGGCCGGCGTCGAGGATGCGGTGAAGGTGCTCGGGTTTGAGTGGCTCGGCCCGGAACTTGCGGATTGCGCGGGTGGTGTCGATGGCCTGCCAGGTGTCCACGTTGATCTCCGTTTCGGCGGCCCGAAGCGCCGGTCAGTTGTTGGGGATGTATTGGTTGGGCGGCGGAGTCTTGGTGGCCAGTGCGCCGAAGCCGTACACCGGGTCGGACGGACGCTCCACGACACACGCCGCCGCGAGGTCGCCGGCTTCATCGGGCTTCACCGGGCCGCCGAGGTAGGTCGCGAAGAACGACGCGATCTTGCGGCGGCACTCGGGGTCTTCGTACAGCCAGCGGTGGCCGAAGTCGGGCAGGACCAGCGTCTCGACCGGAGCGTCACTCGACGAACGCTTGCTGGCGGCCGCGCGCCGGATCATCTCAACGTGCTCTACCGGAACGCCGTGGTCCTCGGAGCCGTGGACCAGCAGCAGCGGACCGCGATAGCGGCCGGCCGCGGCGACGGCGCTCGCGTCCTCGACGGAGTGGCGTCGCGGAACCAGCAGGATCGCGGCGGTGAACCAGGCCAGGGGAGTGGCGATCGGCTCCGGGATGTGCATGTCGGCCATCTCGAAGGTCTTGCGCGTCATGTACACGAGATCGGCCGGCGACGAGAGGCTGACGACGGCCCCGATCGAGGGTTCGCGCGCGGCGGCGACGATCGCGCCTGCGCCGCCCATCGAATGGCCGAGCACGCCGACGTCGGAGACTTCCGCTCGCGTGTCGAGCCATCGGACGGCCGCGACCATGTCCTCGGCGAATTCGGGGACGTTGACCGGCAGCTTTTCGGGCGGGTTGTCGCCGTGGCCGCGGGCGTCGAACACGAGGCAGTGGAAGCCGGCCGCGTGCAGATATCGGACGTGGGCGAAGGTTCGGCCGCGGTTGGACTCCCAGCCGTGGAGGATGGCGATCGCGGGCCGGGGCTCGGCGACGAAGTCGGGGGCGGCGGCGGCGGCGGGCGTGGCAGCGACAGCAGGGGTGCCCGCCGCTTCAGCCTTGGCCCGTCGCCGCTTCGGCGCGACGGCTTCGGTGGCGGCGGGCACGAACCACGCCGCCAGGGTCTGGTCGCCCTGGGGAATGTCAACCCTTTCGAAGGCCAGCCCGAAGTCGGCCGGCGATTCCTCGACGGGGTGGCGGTGGGGCAATCCAACCCGCTCCCGATACCTGAGCGCGAACCGGTACGCGGCGGCAAAACCGGTCACAGCGCCGGCCGCCAGGGCGAGCCGGAACCATGGGAGTCCCCTGGAGCGTTCGTTGCGTGGCATAGGTGAAGGGGACGCCACCCGGGCCGGACTGTCAAGTGGCCGCCCAAGCCTTGTGCGCCACAGCCGGTTGGTAAGTCGTGCGGCGGCTTGACAGCGATTCCATCGTCGCAGAGGATCGAGACAGGTTGGCGAGCCGCCCGCGACATGGGGAACGTCAGGGGTCGAATTCCGGCGATGAATCAGCTTCAGGATGTCATGGATCTCGTGGTGGAGACACTCGGTGATGCTGTGACCGGTATCTACCTCCACGGCTCATCGGTGATCGGCAGTCTCAAGCCGACCAGCGATCTCGACCTGTTCGTGGTCGCGAGCCGTCGCACCACCGACGCTGAGCGACGCGGACTGATCGAGCGACTGCTGCCCATATCTGGGCCGGGAGATCCGACCGGCGCATCCCGCTCCATCGGCCTCGAGATCGTCGCCCTGAGCGACGTCCGCCCCTGGCGATACCCGCCCCGCCTGGATCTCCAATTCGGCGACTGGTTCCGCCCCGAGTTCGCGCAGGGCAACTTCGCGCCATGGGACCAATCGAACCCGGATCTTGCGATCCTTCTCGAGATGGTCGTGCAGGCCAACCGACCGCTGTTCGGCCCGCCTCCCGCCGACGTCATCGGTCCGATTCCCTGGGCGGACGTTCGACGGGCGATGCTCGACAGCATCCCCGACCTGCTCTCGTATCTGGACGGCGACGAGCGCAACGTTGTGCTCACTTTCGTGCGGATCTGGAGCACTCTGGCGACCGGTCTATTTCGCTCGAAGGACGGCGCAGCCGATTGGGCGATGCCGCTCCTGCCGCCAGAGCACCGACCGGTGCTCGCCCGCGCTCGTTCGCTCTACGTGCGGGGGATCGCCGCCGAGGATTGGGGCGAATTGATGCCGCGCGTCCGCCCGCTCGTCCATCACGTGATCGGCGAAATCGAGGCAACCGCCGCGGCCACGCCGTCGGCCGAGTGACTGCGATGCCTTACTTCGACGCCCCGCCCGCGTCCCTGCAGCGGATGTTCGGGATCGCCGATGGCGATCTTCCCGACGCTGCCATCGTGTTTGGCCAGTGGGGTAGCAGGGATTACCTGCAGTATCTCCAGACCATCTGGCCCGAGACTCGAGAGATCGAAGAGCACACCTGCCGGGTCCCGACTCACGGACGGCAGATCTGGCTGAGCGTCGTCTTCGGCGCTCCAATGGCTGCCAGCATCACGCATTTTGCCGTCAAGCTCGGGGCCCGGGCGGTCATCCAGATCGGGTCGATGGGCGGCCTCGCACCTGGTTGGAAAGTCGGCGACGTTCTCGTGCCTTCGCTCGTCGTCGGGCGCGACGGCGTGTCACGGCAACTGTCCCACAACAGGGCCATCGAACCTGATGCGGCGCTGTCCAGGCTGCTCCGCGAGGAACTCGCGACTCGGCTACCCGCCGCGGCCGTCCGCAGCGGGACTCTCGTTAGCACGACGACCATCTCTCTGGAACGACACCGAGACATCGCGCGGTGGCAGCGATCCGGCTTCGCTGGCGTCGAGATGGAATGCGCAGCGACGATGAGCACCGCTCGCTACTTCGGTGCGGCCACAGCGGGGTCATTCGTTCTGATCGACAACGTCGCCGATGGCCGTGCGTTCTACGACTTGACTGACGGTGACGAAGCGCACATCCGCGCAGCCAAAGACGCGACGCTCCGGGCGTCGGTTGCGGCCACCCTTCGCCATCTCATCTCACCGGAGCGAGCACTCCTCACCAGATAGCGAATTGGACTCGGCCAGATCTTCGGGCCGACAAACCGGGTCGCGACCACCGACCCCGCACTCACCAACCGGCTGTGGCGCACAGGGGGGCCGGGACTACTTCTTGTTCGACGGATCCGTCGAGGTCGTCATCCCGTTCCGAGCCTCGAGAACTCGGTCGTTCCAGAAGGCCACGGCGTCTGCGTAGGTGGGCAACGGCAGGAACGTCTTGTTCTTTGGATCCGTCGGGCTTCCGCCCAGCAGGATTGGATGGATCTCGTGGATGACACGGCCAAAGCGGGAGATATTCGCGGCCGGCGCGGGGCCCGAGCGCGGGTACTTCTTCGCGAGCCAGGCGAGAAACTCCTCGAAGTCCCGCCCCGCCATCGTAGGGTCGATGTAGCCGAGACCGATCATGGGGCTATTGATGAACTCGCCGGTTGTCCTGTCGAAGAAGTAGCCCTCGCCTCCGGCGTTTGTGGCAAATGCAACCAGGTTCGGGGCAAACTCAGCGACCTTGGCGCGCGTGTTCAGATCCGCCAACTGATCCACGGGCCACAGGGCAAGGTAGTCACCGGCGACCCAGCCCTCGGCGGCGTCCGCCTGGGCCACGAACTGTGCGAGCGACGGCGGCAACTTCGTGCCGAGAGCCTGCTCTGCCGCGGCGATCGCCTCAGTTGTAGCTCCGCCCCGAGAAAGCAGATCGGCGGCGAGCCCATCGCCAACTCGATGCCAAGAAGGGTCGGGAGCCGGTTCTGTTGGCTGCTGCTTGCGACCAATTCCAAGTGGCATTGGGACTCCCTGCTCGCTGACGCATCGGAACCGGAATGAATACTAGGCGGCCGTACCGGGCCCTGAGCCCCCTTTTCGCCGCGTTGGCCTGATGCCCCGAGTTCGCCTCGCCGGGCCCCCGCCGGGTAGACTGATCGGATGCCGCGAAATCCTTTCACCGTCCTGGGACTGCCGTTCGACGCGACCGCCGAGGCCATCAAGGTCGCCTGGCGCGGGCTTGCTCGGCAGCACCATCCGGACGTCGCCAGCGGCGATCCGCTCGTCGAGCGGCGCGCCAACAGGACGATGGCGGAGATCAACGCGGCCTACGCGGAGCTGCGCGACCCGGTCAAGCGCCGGGCCCATCGCGAGGCCGCGGCCCGATCGGCCCGGGCGGACGGCACCTACACCGGCGGGGGCGAGCCGGTGGGCTACGACCCTGGCGATGCGGCCCACGCCCCGTCGGACCGGCCCGAGTGGGTGGCGCGGCCCCACGTACGCCCGGTCACCGGCCGCATCGACACCAGCGCCCTTCTGCGGCCGCGCAATTCGACCCTCAATCCGCTCGATCACAGCCCGCTTCCGGGTTTGCCGCCGCGGCCGCGCACGTCCGAGTGGCGGGAGCCGCCGCGCGCCTCAACGCCGACCGGTCCCACATCCCGCCACCGCGGTGCCACCTTCGAGGCCGATCTGCCGTCGGTGCCCAACGCTCTGGAGACTCGGCTGAGATTCGGCAAGTTCGCCGGGCTCACGCTGGGCGAGGTCGGGGTCATCGAGCCCAGCTATCTCGACTGGATCGTCCACACGATCAGCGACCCGGAGGTCAGCCTGGCGTCGCGCGTCGTGCTGCGTTACCTGGGCTACGGTCCGTTCCCTCGCCCGCGGCTGGACACGGTCGTTCAGCGAGGCTAGCCGGGCGTTGCCGCAAATGGAACGGCCCGCTCGATGCTCCGAGCGAGCCGTCCCAACCCTCGACGGGGAAGAGTGCAGGCCGCCGGTTGAAAGCCCAAACCGGCCGAATACTCCTGGTTATTCGGGTCGTAGCCGTGTCCCGCGAATTCCTTGTACGAACGGCGGTTCGCCTCAAATGCGGATGTCGCGCATGACTCGGCCCGTGTCCGATGCCCCTGAGCTTCCGTTGCTCCGGAGCCGGCGGCCATGCCAAAACTACCCGGCCGCGGCGGAAAGGCAATGACCCGTACGCGGTTACGCGTATGCCCGGAAGTCCGGCGCGTCCACGCACCACTCTGCCGCGCGGCGCGCTACCATCGACACCATGTATGCCGACGGTTTGAGTTTCCTGGAAGAAGAGCGTGACGAATTCCGGCCGTACGAGGCACTGCTGGAACTGACGGACGAGCAGCTCGAACGCCCTCTCGACGGTGCGCACGGCTGGAGCGGCCGCGATCTGATGGCCCATATCGGTGTCTGGATCGAATGGTGGCTGAAGGTCGCCAAGGAAATCGCGGTCAACCCCCAGAGTCCCGCCTACGACGAACTGGCCGCGATTTCGGCCGTTTGGGCGGAGCAAGGCGACACGCTGAACGACCGCTATCAGGCGGAATGGGCGGCGCTGCCGCTGGCGGAGGTTAGGAGCCGTTTCGCGACACTACCGGGCGAGTTGCGCGGTTACCTGACGGTCGTGCCGGAGACTCGCTGGCTCAAGGACGCGGAACATCTCAAGTCGCTGCTCGGAAACACGACCGAGCACTACGCCGAGCACGCGCCGGACCTGCAGGCTATCCTCGCCGCCGCCGGCCGCTGAGCCGGGCCGTCCTCCGACGCAACGCCCGCCGACACGATGCCTGCCGACCCGCGAGCCCCTCTCGAAACCGAGCGCCTGATCCTGCGCCGCTGGCGCCCGTCGGACCTCGAGCCGTTCGCCCGCCTCAACGCCGATCCCGACGTCATGCGCCACTTCCCGCGGCCGTTGACGCGTGAGGAGAGCGACGCTCTCGTCGGCCGCATCGAAACCCGCTTCGACGAACGCGGCTACGGCCTGTGGGCCGTCGAGCGCCGCGAGGACGGGGCGTTCCTCGGCTTCACCGGCCTGGCCTACCAGACGTTCGAGGCGCCGTTCACGCCGTGTGTGGAGATCGGCTGGCGGCTTGGGCCGTGGGCCTGGGGCCACGGTTACGCCTCGGAGGCGGCGCGGGTGGCGCTCCGTTTCGGGTTCGAGGCGGCGGAGCTCGACGAGATCGTCTCGTTCACGTCGGCCGGGCACGAGGCCTCGCGCCGCGTAATGGAGCGGATCGGCCTGCATCGCGACCCCGCCGACGACTTCGACAACCCCAGCTTCCCGGTCGGGCACCCGCTTCGACGCCACGTGCTGTACCGGATCACGCGGTCGGAGTGGAACCGGCTGGGCACCGCAGCGACATAGCACGACCCCGGCCTGAGGGGGTAGGCCGGGGTCGTAGGAACGGGACCGAGGGGGAGGTCCCGCTGGGTATTCGGTTGAGCGACGAGTCCAGATAAACCTAACTCGTCTTGGCCTTAGCGTACTGCGAAAGACCGAATCTCGCCTCAAATTGCTCGGCCGGCATGGCACCTACAACCGCCATCGGAGGCTGTCCGGGGCGGAAGAATGCGATCGTCGGCAGGGTCATGATCTGGAGCGCTTGAGAGACTCCCGGGTTCGCGTCCACATCCATCTTTACGACGTCGAGCGAGTCCGCGTACTTGGCGGCGATCTTCTCCAGCTCTGGGGCGACCGTTCGACACGGACCGCACCACGTTGCCCAGAAGTCGACGATGATCGGCCGCTCCGAGTTGAGAACGATCTGCTCGAACGTCTCATCTGTGACTACTTTGACTTCGGCCACCCGGGTGGTCCTTTCTCCGACTGCCCTAGCCGGCGATCGATTGGAGGAGCCGGCACGCTTCGAGGATCCGCAGATCCGCCAAGCGATAGTAGATCGCATTGCCTTCGCGGCGGGTCAGGACGAGTCCCGAGTTCCGCAGGACGGCCAGATGCTGGCTCATGTTCGGCACGTGGCAACCGACTCTGTCGGATAGGTCGCGAACCGATAGCTCGCCGTCGGCAAGGGATTGGAGGACGCACAGCCGCTTCGGGTCGGCCAGAGCTTTCGCCACTGCCGCGCTCCGCTGCCGCGCTGCTTCCAGGTCCTCGACTTCAAGCATGAACCGAGACTACCACTGTTTGCGCAAACACGCAAGAAGCCGGCGTAGCGGATCTCGGCGCCGGCGGGCAGCGACGGCGGGACCCAACTGGGCGCCAGTGTCACTTTGCCCCGACGAGCGGGCGCGATCTGAGTACGATGACGGCATGGATGACGGCGGCGCTTTCGGTGGTGGTTCTGGCGGCGATCTCAGCGCCCTGGCGGCACTCGCCGGCTCGCTCGGTCTGAGCGGCGGGCCGGGTCGGGACGCGCGGGATCCACGTGGATCTGGGGTCGGCGGCCGCGACGCGAGGGACGTCAGGACCCAGACCGGCCGCGACGCGACTCGCGCCGGTGGCGGCGACAAGCTCGAAACGATCGAGATCAAGGGCGAGGGCCGGCTGGCCGGACCCAAGACCGTCTCCGAGGCGGCGACCGTCGCCATCGACTCGACCGGCCTGACAATCCAGATCGGGTCTGCGCGCCCCGTTCGCGCCGGCTTCCGGGACATCACCACCATCGCCATCCAGCAGGCGACCGTACTGCTTGTTCTCGGTGACGGCCCCGACGCGATGAAATTCATCCTCGAGAAGTTCGCCGATCGCCTCGGGCCCATGGTCCGGCTGCTGCGCGAACTTCGGCTCAAGCAGCGCCTCAGCGACGGTCTCGTGAACGTGCCGAAG
>Ga0302322_100003424_pt1 | contig 13633 bp, 11 predicted proteins | sample Fen_T0_2_FD_203757 | JGI IMG/M metagenome (GOLD analysis project Ga0302322, IMG submission 203757) | Peat permafrost microbial communities from Stordalen Mire near Abisko, Sweden - Fen_T0_2 | ecosystem: Environmental > Terrestrial > Soil > Wetlands > Permafrost | place: Sweden: Abisko...
CCGGAGAACTTGCGCGATAGCCTGGAGAGCTCGGCCAGCCTGCCGCTGCCGCATCGCCTCAAAGTGGGGCATGAACTCGATGGCCTGATGGTCGAGGAGGTGCTGCACGATTCGCGCGAAACGCTGCTCTATCGCATGCGCAACCCGCGCAATGGCCAGCAGTTGGTACTCAAGACCCTGCAACCGGCGATGCAAGGTGACCCGAGTGCCATCGCCGCACTGCTCATGGAGGAATGGCGGGCCAGACGCGTCGTTTCCCCGTTTTTCCCGCAGGTCGTGCCGGCCGAGCAGCGCAGCTGCCTGTATTACCTGATGACCTGGCACGCCGGGGCGACGCTGCAGGGGAGGCTCGATGCCGACCAGCATTTTCCGGCCGGCGAGGTCGTGCGGCTGGGCGTTGCCTTGCTCAAGGCGATTGGCGCATTGCACCGGCTCGACATCGTGCATCGCGACATCAAGACCGACAACATCCACCTTGGGCAGGACGGCGTGCTGCGTATCCTCGATCTGGGCGTCGCTGTCAGCCTGGCCGAGCGCAAGGCTGATGATCCGATCGGCCAGGCTGGCACGCCGTCCTACATGGCGCCCGACCTCTTCGACAGCCCGGAGCCGAAGCCCGGCCACGACCTCTACGCGGCCGGTGTGACGCTTTACCATCTGCTGACCCGCAAATACCCGTACGGCGAAATCGAACCCTTCCAGACGCCGAAATTCGGCGAGCCGACGCGTCCGACGCGCTGGCGGCCGGAAATCCCCGGCTGGCTGGAAAACATCCTGCTCAAGGCGGTGGCGCGCGAGGCCAAGGATCGCTTCGAAACCGCCGAGGAATTTGTGCTGGCCCTGGAGCGCGGTGCCAACCGGCCAATAGCGGCGCCGAGCCGGCAGCCGCTGGCGCAACGTAACCCGCTGCAGTTCTGGAAAGGCGTCGCGGCGGTGTCTATCGTGGTCAACCTGATTTTGTTGCTCAAATTGCTGCGCTAGTTTCGGGGCAGGGGAATCGCTTAAGCTGCGGTTTTTCTACTTGGCGATAGCCTGAACGCGATGACTGACTTTAATGACGCCATGCCGACGCCCGCCAAAATGCCCCGTGGCATCTGGATGCTCGGCTTCGTCAGCCTGCTCATGGATATTTCGTCCGAGATGATCCACAGCCTGCTGCCGCTGTTCATGGTCGGCACGCTGGGCGCCAGCGCGCTGGTGGTCGGCGTCATCGAAGGGCTGGCTGAGTCGACGGCCTTGATCGTCAAAATATTTTCCGGGGCACTCAGCGATTACCTCGGCAAGCGCAAGGGGCTGGCGGTGTTCGGCTACGCGTTGGGGGCGCTGACCAAGCCGGTGTTCGCGCTGGCTTCGGGCACCGGCCTAGTTCTCGCCGCCCGGCTGACGGATCGCATCGGCAAAGGCATACGCGGGGCGCCGCGCGATGCACTGGTCGCCGATATCGCGCCGCCGGAACTGCGCGGTGCCGCCTTTGGCCTGCGTCAGTCGCTCGATACCGTGGGGGCGTTTGCCGGGCCGCTGCTGGCAGTAGGGCTGATGTTGCTGTGGCACGACGATTTCCGCGCCGTATTCTGGGTGGCGGTCATCCCCGGCCTGCTTGCCGTGGCGCTGCTGGTCTTCGGCGCGCACGAACCGGATCGCCCGGCGCATGCGGTGCGGCGCAATCCGATCAGCCGGGCCAATCTGCTGCGCCTCGGTTCGCCGTACTGGTGGGTGGTCGCAGTCGGCGGCTTGTTTACGCTGGCCCGTTTCAGCGAAGCCTTTCTGGTGCTGCGGGCGCAGCAGGGTGGTATCGCGCTGGCGCTGATTCCACTGGTCATGGTCGCCATGAATGTGGTGTATTCGCTGTCGGCCTACCCGTTCGGCAAGTTGTCGGATCGTGTCAGCCACACCAAGTTGCTGGTGTTTGGCCTGCTCGTGCTGATCGCCGCCGATCTCGTGCTGGCCAGCAGCGCGCATTGGACGGTCGTGCTGGGCGGCGTGGCGCTGTGGGGCATTCACCTCGGGATGACGCAGGGGCTGCTGGCCACCATGGTGGCCGATACGGCGCCGGCCGATTTACGCGGAACTGCGTTCGGCTTTTTCAATCTGATCAGCGGACTGGCCATGTTGGTGGCCAGCGTCTGCGCCGGCTTGTTGTGGGATGTACTCGGTGCTGCATTTACTTTCTATGCCGGTGCCGCCTTTTGCCTGCTGACCTTGCTCTTGCTGGCCTGGCGTAAAAAGCCGGCATGAGCGGACTGTCGGCTGGCCTTTCCGGCGCCGTGGCCGGATAATCCGCCGAATTCAACGAGTACCGAACCATGACCACAGCCCTCATCCTCTTCGCCCACGGCGCCCGCGACCCGGAATGGGCCAATCCCATGCGCCGCGTGCAGGCAGCCATTCGCCAGCGCATGACGACTGTGCCCGTCGAACTGGCCTTTCTCGAATTCATGACGCCGACGCTGCCGGAACGGGCCGCCGAGCTGATTGCGCAGGGGGCGGACAAAATTGTTGTGATGCCGATGTTCGTCGCGCGCGGTGGGCATTTGAAGAAGGAAACGCCGGAGATGATTGAAACGCTGCGGTCGACCTACCCGAATGTGACGTTTTCATTGGGCAACGCCATCGGCGAGCATGAGCTGGTGGTTCAGGCTATGGCGACGGCGGCGCTTGAAGTGGCTGGCCTGTAGTTTGCTAGATAAGGCCATGCTTACCGTTCTCGTTATCGATGAATCCCGTTCTCGTGCTGGCGAAATTTGCGCCGGCCTGGCGTTGGCCGGTTATCAGGTGGCGGCCATTCTGGCTGGCTCGGAAAACCTGACTGCCGAAGTCGAGCGCCTGCAGCCTGACGTCATCCTGATCGATACCGACAGCCCGAGCCGCGATACCCTCGAAAACCTGGCGGCGATGAACAAGAATATGCCGCGCCCGGTCGTCATCTTTACCCAGGAAGATGGTCAGTCGAACATTCGCGATGCCGTTAAGGCGGGGGTTTCGGCCTATGTCGTCGATGGCCTGGACCCGAAGCGGATCAAGCCGATCGTCGAGGTGGCGATGGCTCGTTTCGAGGATACACAGGCCTTGCGCCGGGAACTCGACGAGGTTTCCCAGAAGTTGACCGACCGCAAATTGGTCGACAAGGCCAAGGGCGTGCTGATGAAGGCGCGTAGCCTCGACGAAGATGCGGCTTATCACGCCATGCGCAAGCTGGCGATGGAGCGCGGCCAGTCGATGGCCAAAGTGGCACGCGACATCATCGACATGGCGCGCGTGCTGCTCTAAAGCTGTGCGGCAGTGTCGCATGTTGCACTGCAATAGTGCATTGAATCCGGCGCCGCCAGTCCGCAAAGAAAGCCTCCAAGTGCCTGAAAATAAAATAGTTATTAGTAACTAGTTCTAATTGACTAGGCCTGGCACGGCCATTGCGATAGTCCTGTTAAAACGCACGGTCAATGGCGGCCGGGCGAGAGTCGAGCGAATGCCGATTCAAGGACAAGGGCGTCCATCCGAGCTGCCAACCGGCGGCCAGGATGTGACGCCCATTTTGTTTTTAGATTCTCGCAATCAAGGAGCAAGCAATGGAAGACAAGAAACTGGCTACGCCGGGTGTCGCGAGCGGCAAATCGTCCCTTTCACGTCGTGATTTTGTTTCAACAGCCTTGGGAGCCTCTCTAATGGCCATGGTCCCCCCCGGCGTTCGCAGCGGTGCCTGGGCCGCTGGTTCGGATGCCCCCGAAAAAAAGGAAGTCCGTATCGGCTTCATCCCCCTCACCGATTGCGCTTCGGTCGTCATGGCCGCGGTCAACAAGTTCGATGAGAAATACGGCATCAAGATTATCCCGACCAAGGAAGCCTCGTGGGCTTCGGTGCGCGACAAGCTGGTCAACGGCGAACTGGATTGCGCCCACGTGCTGTACGGCCTGATCTATGGCGTGCAACTGGGTATCGGCGGGCCGAAGAAGGACATGAACGTTCTGATGAGCCTGAACAACAATGGCCAGGCCATCACGCTCTCAAATCAGTTGAAGGACAAGGGTGCGATTGATGGCCCAAGTCTGGCCAAGCTGGTCGCCAAGAAGGAAAAGGAATACACCTTTGCCCAGACTTTCCCGACCGGCACCCACGCCATGTGGTTGTACTACTGGCTGGCGGCGCAGGGCATCAACCCGCTCAAGGACGTCAAGACGATCACCGTTCCGCCGCCGCAGATGGTGGCCAACATGCGTGTCGGCAACATGGATGGTTTCTGCGTTGGCGAACCGTGGAATAACCGTGCCATCATGGACAACATCGGTTTCACGGCGACGACGACCCAGGACATCTGGACCGATCACCCGGAAAAGGTGCTCGGCACCACGGCCGATTGGGTCAAGCAGAACCCGAACACGGCACGCGCAGTGGTCGCCGCCATTCTCGATGCCAGCAAGTGGATCGACGCCTCCATTGCCAACAAGCAGAAAACGGCCGAAACCATCGCCCAGAAGGCCTACGTCAATACCGACACGGAAGTCATCGTCGCCCGCATGCTCGGCCGCTACCAGAATGGCCTGGGCAAGAGCTGGGACGACAAGAACTGCATGAAGTTTTTCAACGACGGTGCGGTCAATTTCCCCTACCTCAGCGACGGCATGTGGTTCCTGACCCAGCACAAGCGCTGGGGCCTGCTCAAGGATCACCCGAACTACCTCGAGGTGGCCAAGCAGGTCAATCGCATCGACATCTACAAACAGGGCGCCACCGCTGCCGGCGTTGCCTTGCCGAAAAGCGACATGCGCAGCTCGAAGTTGATCGACGGGGTGGTCTGGGATGGCAAGGATCCGGCCAAGTATGCGGATGGTTTCAAGGTCAAGGCATAAGGCAACCAGGGAGCCGTCATTCCCGCCAAAGCGGGAGTGACGTTTCACCCCACGCTTAGGAGAGAAGCATGAGCGCACTGACGATGAATGTTGAATTGGGGGCAAAAATTCCGGTTGACCGTGGAATTCAGGAAATCGCCGTCGTAGAAGCGACTGCTGCTCCCGCCAAGGAAAAGAAAATGGAAAAAACCGCAACCGTGCCCGCCGAGCCGGGCACGCCTTTCACCGAGACGCTGGCCAGCATTGGCCGCGCCGTCCTGCCGCCGGTGCTCGGCATGGTGATCCTGATCGGCATCTGGTACATCGCCACGATGAAAGGTGGCAGCATTCCCGGCCCACTGCAAACCTGGGATGCGGCCACCGTGCTGTTTGCCGATCCGTTCTACCGCAACGGTCCAAACGATCAGGGCATCGGCTGGAACATCCTGTCCTCGCTGCAACGCGTCGGTATCGGCTTCGGCTTTGCCGCGCTGGTCGGTATTCCGCTCGGCTTCATCCTTGGCCGCTCGGCTTTCCTGTCGGCCATGATCAACCCGATCATCAGCCTGCTCCGCCCGGTATCGCCGCTGGCCTGGCTGCCAATCGGTCTGCTCGTCTTCAAGCGGGCTGACCCGGCAGCGACCTACACCATCTTCATCTGCTCAATCTGGCCGATGATCATGAACACGGCGCAGGGCGTCCAGCGCGTGCCGCAGGATTACCTCAACGTCGCCCGCGTGCTGGCCCTGTCGGAGTGGAAGGTCGTCACCAAGATTCTTCTGCCGGCCGTGCTGCCCTACATCCTGACCGGCATCCGCCTGTCCATCGGCACCGCCTGGCTGGTCATCGTCGCTGCAGAAATGCTGACCGGCGGCGTCGGCATCGGCTTCTGGGTGTGGGACGAGTGGAACAACCTGAAGGTGGAGCACATCATCATCGCCATCTTTGTCATCGGCATCGTCGGCCTGGTTCTCGAGCAAAGCCTGATCCTGCTCGCCCGGAAGCTGACCAAGGAATCGTCATGAGCGGAGCGCACACCATGGAAAAGTACGTAGAAGTTCAACGTGTCGGCCAGACCTTTGACACCAAGAAGGGCAAGTTCGTCGCCCTGCGCGATATCAATCTGACCATCAAACAAGGCGAGTTCGTGGCACTGATCGGCCACTCCGGTTGCGGCAAATCGACCCTGCTCAACCTCATTGCCGGCCTGACCAAGCCGACCGATGGGGTGCTGCTGCTGGAAGACCGCGAAATCTCAGGCCCCGGCCCGGAACGCGCCGTGGTTTTCCAGAACCACAGCCTGCTGCCCTGGCTGACCTGCTTCGAAAACGTCTATCTGGCCGTCGAACGCGTCTTCGGCACCCAGGAAGGCAAGCAAAAGCTGAAAGACCGCACGGCCGCCGCGATCAACCTGGTTGGCCTCGACCACGCCAGCAGCAAGTACCCGCATGAAATCTCCGGCGGCATGAAGCAGCGCGTCGGTATCGCCCGGGCGCTCTCCATGCAGCCCAAGGTGCTGCTCATGGATGAGCCGTTCGGCGCCCTCGATGCCCTGACCCGGGCCAAGCTGCAGGACGAGCTGATGAAGATCTGCGAGGCGACCAAGGCCACCACGGTCATGGTCACCCATGATGTCGACGAAGCCGTGCTGCTCTCGGACAGGATCGTCATGATGACCAACGGCCCGGCGGCGACCATCGGCGAAATCCTCGAGGTCAAGCTGCCGCGTCCGCGCCATCGCCTGACCCTGGCCCATGACCCGGCCTATATCGGCTACCGCGCGGCAGTGCTCGAGTTTCTCTACGAAAAGCAGGCGCACGTCGAAAAACAGGCGGCCTGAACCGGATCAAGCTTTTCATCGTCGCAGCGCTCTCTCCGAAGCGACTTTTGCCCGCCGGGTCACACCGGCGGGCTTTTTTATTGATCTATCTCCTTTGCATTCCCGTTGCCAGGGCGCTAAGGTTAGGCAATTCGTTTTGGGACAATGATTGATGCTGGCCAACCCAGGCAAGCTCTCGCGCAAGATTATCGGCATGCTGGTGGTCTTTTTCCTGGTGGCAGCGACAGCCATCGGGCTGACACTGCTCATTTCCTGGCAACTGGAAGGTGTCGCCGCGGCGATCAACGATGCCGGCAGCCAGCGTATGCGGACCTACCGCATGGCGCATCTGATGGCCCGTGGCCTGGAAGCGATGACCCAGGAAACGACCGCAGCCCTGGTGCTGAGCGAGGAGCGCGCACAGTTCGACAAGGTGCTGCGCGATCTGCAGCAAGGCGACCCAGCGCGTCCGCTATCGCCGCCACGCAATCTCGAAGTCCAGCAGCGCCTGCAGTCGGTGGAAAAAATCTGGCACGAAACGATGTTGCCGCGGGTGGAGAAATATCTGGGTGGCGTCCGTGCCGAGCGCGCGGCGGCGCTCGATCAGTTCGACAGCGAACTCGAACCTTTCGTCAGCACGATCAATGAACTGGTGCTGTCGATGGAGCGCACTTATGCCTTCGACACCAACCTGTTGCGTACCGTGCAGGCGGCGCTGGTCGCTCTGGCGATCATTGGCACCTATATTCTGATCCGCTATTTCTCGCGCCTGGTCATCCGGCCGGTCGGCGTTTTGCATGCCGGCATGCAACGCATGACCGGCAATGACTTGACGGTGCGCCTCCCAGTCGCTACCGATGACGAACTCGGTGGCCTGGCCCATGGTTTCAACCAGATGGCCGAACACCTGCAAAACGCCTACGGCACGCTGGAGGAGCGGGTCGAGGCGGAAACCCGCCGTCTCGCCCAGCGCAATCACGAACTGAGCATTCTGTACTCGGTGACCACCTTTCTCAGCGAGCCGGCACCGGTGGAAGTGCTGAGCGAGGGTTTTCTCGACCGGATCATGAACGCGCTGGGGGCCGATGCAGGCGCGGTCCGCATGTACGAAGCGCAGTCGGACAAGTTGTGCCTGATCACGGCTGAAGGCTTGTCCGAAGACTTCCTCGACCGCGAGGCGGAAATGAACTGCGGCGACTGTCTGTGTGGTGAAGTGTTCCAGAGCGGTGTGTCGGCGGCTTTTGCCACGGTCAGTCCGCCGGATGGCATGAAATTGCGGACCTGCATCCGCGAAGGCTTCGCTACCGCCACCGCTTTCAGCATTCTTTACGACAAGCAGAAGCTCGGCGTATACAACCTCTATTTCCGGCGGCCGCAGGCGCTCTCCGAGCAGGAAATCCATCTGCTCGAAACGCTCGGGCATCACTTGGGTGTGGCGATCGAAAACCAGCGCCTCAAATCGCGCGAGAAAGAACTGGCCGTTTCCGAGGAGCGCAACCTGCTCGCCCAGGAGTTGCACGATTCCATTGCCCAGGGCCTTGCCTTTCTCAATATCCAGGTCCAGTTGCTGCAGGATTCATTGCGTCGGGGGAATGCTGAAGAGGCCATGCAGACGGCCGGCCAGTTGCGTGAAGGGGTGCAGGAAAGCTATGACGACGTGCGCGAACTGCTGGTCCATTTTCGGACGCGGGTCCATCAGTCCGACCTTGATACGGCCATTCAGTCCACGCTGGAAAAATTCGAGGGGCAGACCGGGATCGCCACGGAATTCGAGCGTATCGGCAGTGGTGCCGCGCAGGTGCCGACCGACGAAATCCAGATCATGCACATTGTCCAGGAATCCTTGTCCAATATCCGCAAGCACGCCAAGGCCGGTCAGGTGCGGGTCATCGTCAAACGTGAAATCGGACGTATCAGGATTGATGTCGAGGATGATGGTGTCGGCTTTGATCCGGAGAACGATCCCAACTGCCTTTCCGACCGCCATGTCGGCCTGAAGATCATGCGCGAGCGCGCCCACCGTATTGGCGGCGAATGCCGTATAACATCGAAGCCCGGTAACGGGTCCCGCGTTACATTGACCCTGCCCCGCGAAAAGGTTGCCTGAAAATGAGCGAAAAAATCCGAGTCCTGCTGGTCGATGATCACACTCTCTTTCGCAGTGGCATCAAGTCGCTACTCCAACGCAATGACGACTTCGAGGTCGTCGGCGAGGCCGGTGACGGGCTGGAGGGGATCAAGCGCGTCCGTTCGCTGAAGCCCGACGTTACCTTGCTCGATCTCCACATGCCCGGCGTTTCCGGGCTGGAAGCGGTCAAGGTCATTGCCGAAGAAATGCCGGAAGTCAGCGTGCTGATGCTGACCGTTTCGGAAGACGCACAGGACCTGGTCGACGCTTTGCGGGCCGGTGCCAGCGGCTACCTGCTGAAGAACATCGAGACCGATGCGCTGATCGATGCCATCCGCCGCGCCGCCCAGGGCGAGTCAGTCGTCTCGCAGCAAATGACGGCAAAACTGATTCAGGGCGTGCGCAATCCGCCCAAGGCCGAGGCGGCATCCGGCGAGCGGGATCGCTTTTCCCCGCGCGAACGCGACATCCTGGCCGCGCTGGCGCAAGGCGAGAGCAACAAGGAAATCGCCCGCAAGCTCGATCTGGCCGAGAGCACGGTCAAGATTCACGTGCAGAACATCTTCAAGAAACTGAATATGAGCAGCCGCGTGCAAGTCGCCCTCTACGCCGTCGAGCACGGCTATGGTCACAATCGTCACGCCTGAAGCCTGATCTTGAGCGCACCTTGCAGTCAGGCGGCTTATTTACCAGCGCTGCAAAGAAAAACCCCGACCATCCGGATCGGGGGTTTGTGTTTTCGGCGCTAGAACTACGCGGCCGAAGCGTACTGCGACGGTATGGGGTGGGTTCGTTGCAGATGCTCGTAGGTTTTTGCCAGATCTTTTACATGCTCGAAATGGCCTGAATCAAGTGCGTGCTGCATGTTTTCGATAATCATCGTGTGCAGCCGGCAGACCCCGTCGGGCGAGCACAACAACACCTCGCTCATTTCCGCGGCAACGGTGACCGGGATATGCTCATGCTCGGCAATGGCCTCTATTTCGCCACGCTCAAGGTCGCAATAGTCAATAACATCCTGAATAGACAGCATTAGTTCCTCCTGGATAGAGAAATGAAAAGTCAGGTAATAACCCCTGCTTGTTATTTCTTTTCGGTCCGCCTTGTATTTGTTGTCGGTGGAGGATCAACTAATTCTGGCTGATAAATCCGGAAAAGCAAGTGGTCGAATTGCTTAAATGTGCAGACGCCCTACCGGTAACGGGTGGCCGAGTTGCAGGCGGCTTATGGTCGGCAGCAGGTCGAGACGCGTATCTTTTTTCAGTGCCACGGCGCGGGTGCGCAACTCGTCGAGCGTGACATTGACCGGCTCGCCACCGCTTGCAAAGGCGATGGTGTTGCCGCTGTCGCATGAGGGGAAAACGGCGACACGGCCGTCAAAAGCCGAGCGGATGCGCTCGACGCTGCCGGCAAATCCCCGGTTGCGCCCAAGCAGATTGATGCTGCACAGGCCCGCGTCACTCAGGCGGGCGCGGCAGGCCTGGTAGAAAGGCACGGTGTCCAGCACACCGGCCTTCGCGTCGGGGTCGTAGCCGTCGAGCAGGATCATGTCGAAACGCCGGTCGCCACCGAGCATGTAATCGGCGCCGCATCCGATTACCACGTCGAGCCGGCGAGGGTCGTCCGGCAGCTTGAAATACTGGCGCGCGATGAACTCGACCTGCGGGTTGATCTCGACCACCGTGATCCGGCAGTCGGGCAGGTTGCGATACATGAATTTTGCCAGCGAACCGGCACCGAGGCCTATCAGAAGGGCGTTTCGCGGCCAGTGGCCGAGCGGCCGCATGAGCAGCCCGGCCATCATTTCACGTGTATAAGCCAGTTCCAGCGACCAGGGCCGCGCAATGCGCATGGCGCCCTGTATCCAGTCAGAGCCGAAGTGCAGATTGCGTACGCCGCTGTCCTCACTGATATCGACCGAATGTTGAGGTGATTTTTTTGCCGGTCTCATGGTCACGCGCCCAAAAAAGGGGTGGCGTCCCCACCCGGAATCGAACCAGGAACTGCTCCTTAGGAGGGAGCCGTTATATCCATTTAACTATGGAGACGCACGGGAGGGCGCATTGTACCGGTGTGGCCAGCCTAGCGATAGATGGCGTTCATGCTCCGGCAAGCGGCTAAAATGCCGGTTCTCCCACTGCGGCGCCAGCCAGGCGCTGCTCAAACTGCGCCCCATGCCCTATCTAAAACTCTCCTCTGCCTGCCTTGCCTACGGCCACGTGCCGCTCCTCGATCACGCTGATTTCCTGCTCGATCCGGGCGAACGGGTCGCCCTGATCGGCCGCAATGGCACCGGCAAGTCCTCCATGCTCGCGGCGATGGCGGCCGGCTCCGGGCGCGGCCGGCTGGATGATGGCGAGGTCTGGGCACAGCCGGGTATCCGTGTCGGTTACGTGCCGCAGGAGCCGCCGTTCGATATGGAGGCAACGGTCTTCGAGGCCGTCATTTCCGGCATGGGCGAGAACGCAACGCTGTTGGCGGAATACCACGAGGTGTCGCACCAGCTGGGCGAAATCGACGCGGACCACGACGTGCTGCTCGAACGCATGTCCGAACTGCAGCACGAACTGGAAACGCGCGGCGCCTGGGCTTACGAGGCGCAGGCCGAGCGGGTCATCGAGCGCTTCGGACTGGACCCGGACGCCAAGGTCGGCAGCCTGTCCGGCGGCCAGAAGAAGCGTCTGGCGCTGGCTCAGGCTCTGGCTGTCGCGCCCGAAGTTCTGCTGCTCGACGAGCCGACCAACCACCTCGACATCGCGGCCATCGAATGGCTGGAAAACCTGCTGATCGAATCCGGCGTCACGCTATTTTTCATCACCCACGACCGTTCCTTCCTCGACCGCGTCTGTACGCGCATCGTCGAGCTGGATCGCGGCAAGCTGGTCAGTTTTCCCGGCAGTTTCAAGGATTACCAGTTGCGCAAGGAAGCCATGCTGCACGAGGAAGGCCTGGCCAATGCGCGGGCTGACAAACTGCTCAAGGAAGAGGAAGTGTGGATTCGCAAGGGCGTCGAAGCGCGGCGGACGCGGGCCGTGTTCCGCGTCCAGCGCCTGGATATTCTGCGGGCCGAACGTCAGGCGCGGCGCGAGCGGATGGGCAAGGTCAATCTGCAACTCGATTCCGGCGACAAGAGCGGCAAACTGGTGGCCGAACTCGAGCATGTCTATAAATCCTACGGTCAACGGGAAATTGTGCGCGATTTCTCAACCCGCATTCAGCGTGGCGACAAGATCGGCCTGATCGGCCCGAACGGCGCTGGCAAGACGACGCTGCTCCGCCTGATCCTCGATGAAATAAAGCCGGATTCGGGCATCGTGCGGCAAGGCACGAAAATGGATATCGCCTATTTCGACCAGTTCCGCACCCAGCTTGACCCCAACTCGACGCTGTCCGACGTTATTTCGCCGGGCTCCGACTGGGTCGATATCGGGGGTGCGCGCAAACACGTCATCGGCTACCTCGAGGATTTCCTGTTCGCGCCCGAGCGTGCCCGTTCGCCCGTCAGTTCGCTGTCCGGTGGTGAGCGTAACCGTCTGCTGCTGGCCCACCTGTTTGCCAAGCCGGCCAACGTGCTGGTCCTCGATGAACCGACCAACGACCTCGATATCGAAACGCTGGAACTGCTCGAAGAACTACTGCAGACCTACGAGGGCACGCTATTTTTGGTCAGCCACGACCGGACTTTCATTGACAATGTGGTGACGCAGACCATCGCCGCCGAAGGTGATGGCACCTGGCAGGAGTACGCCGGTGGCTACACCGACTGGGCGACGTACAAGGCCAGCCTGGCCAAGGATGCGCCAAAGGCCAAGGCGGAGCCCAAAGCGCTCGCCAAGATGGCCGAGCCAGTCAAGGCCGCCGAACCGGCCAAGCCGAAGGGGGAAAAGCTGTCGTGGAAAGAGCAGCGCGAACTGGAAGAGCTACCCGGCAAGATCGCCGGGCTGGAAGCCGAGCAGGCCGAGTTGAGCAAACGCCTCGAAGATGCATCCCTCTATCAGACCGATCCGTCAGGTGCGCAAAAGGCGTCCGACCGCCTGGCGGCCATCGATGATGAGTTGATGGCGATGCTCGATCGCTGGGAAGGACTCGAAGCGCGCGCCGGGAACCCGGCGTAAGCCTAATGTTCCAACAGCCTTATCGAGGATCTGTATGACACCAACGAACCCAAGCTGGCGTACGCCAACGATCATCCTGATCGCCGGCTGCATCATCCTGACGCTGTCGATGGGCGTCCGCCACACGGCGGGCCTCTTTCTGCAGCCGATGTCGGCCGATCACGGCTGGACGCGCGAAACCTTCTCGTTTGCCTTTGCGTTGCAGAACCTTGTCTGGGGCCTGGGCTCTCCCTTTGCCGGGGCCATCGCCGACCGCTATGGCGCGGGCCGCACGCTGCTGGTGTCGGCAGCGCTGTACGTCCTCGGGCTGGTCCTGATGTCGGTGTCGCCAACGCCGTTGACGCTTGATCTGTCGGCTGGCCTGCTGATTGGCCTTGGCCTGTCGGGCACGACCTTTCCGGTGATCATGGGCGTCATCGGACGCCACACGACACCGGAAAAGCGCAGTCTGGCGCTCGGAATTACCAGTGCCGGCGGTTCGTTCGGCCAGTTTGCCGTGCTTCCTTTTGGCCAGATGATGATTTCCACTTATGGCTGGCAGAGCGCATTGGTGTTGCTGGCCTGCGGCGTCGGGCTGATCGTCCCGCTTGCCTATGCAATGGCGGATGGCCACAAGCCTTCTGCCGGGGTTGGGCAATCGGTGCTCGAGGCGCTACATGAGGCGAGGGGCGAGCGAAGTTTTCACTTTTTGTTCTGGAGTTTCTTCGTCTGCGGCTTCCAGACGGCCTTCATCATGCTGCACCTGCCGTCC
>Ga0302322_100003425_pt1 | contig 13631 bp, 8 predicted proteins | sample Fen_T0_2_FD_203757 | JGI IMG/M metagenome (GOLD analysis project Ga0302322, IMG submission 203757) | Peat permafrost microbial communities from Stordalen Mire near Abisko, Sweden - Fen_T0_2 | ecosystem: Environmental > Terrestrial > Soil > Wetlands > Permafrost | place: Sweden: Abisko...
CGGAATTTCTGCCCGCGTGAGCGACGCAGCAGGGACATGATGGCTCCGGTGAGTGGATTTCGTTCGTACCCGGCGGCATCTGCTGCGGCTTGTACGCGCTTGATCGTCTCGGGATTGACGCGAGGTGAACCACGCAGCGCGTCCGAGACCGTCGTACGTGAAAGCTCTAAGGAGCGGGCGAGAGAACGCAGGGTAGGGGTCTCCATCAGGGGAATCTCACAGAACGCAGTTCACTCTCGAATTCAACGGAAAATTTTGACCGTCTCATTGGTCTCTCCCTCGTTAACAACGATAATGTTTGCGACGAAGTTTGCGAAAACTCGGGGTTCCGTCCTGCTCGCTTCTCGCTATTCGATCCTCGCCACTTTGGTTCCGACCCCGCCGAATTAGGCACATTCGAACTGTCATTCTATTGGCGCAGTGGCATTTCGCTGTGGCTTTGGAATAGTGGGGTTGCCTTGTGACCTTTCTCTTTCCCCGACCATGATACGCAAATCCTTTGTCATGTCCGTCAATGCCGGTTTTGAAGCCGAATATGAACGCCGGCACCGGCCGATCTGGGCCGATCTTGAGGCGGTCCTGAAGTCTCATGGGGCCTCCAACTACTCGATCTTCCTCCACCCGCAGACGAGGCAACTGTTCGGCTACGTGGAGATCGCAGATGAAGCCAGGTGGGCGGCGGTGGCCGCGACCCCTGAATGCCAACGTTGGTGGAAACACATGGGCGACATCATGCCGAGCAACCCTGACCACAGCCCGGTTTCGGTCGAATTGCGCGAGGTCTTTCACCTCGATTAAATCTAAACAAAAAACCAGCCGCCATCGCCAGAATAGACGGGCAGACGGGCTGCGCAAAGGATCGCTCGCGATCTTGCTAACGGTGTCACGTCGCTTGTTTTCTTACCCTAAAAACTGCAATTGAACTACCAAGAATAGAAGAAACAAAGCCTGCATCGTAAGTAGTTTTTTTGAGATTTTTCGCCTGCCAAACGAAATTGGGCCAAAACACTTCCCGTAGCTAATCGATGCCCTTAGCTTCTTTGCTTCTTGGCAGTTCAAATCCGACTGCTGAATTTATTCAAACCCGAAGCCGAACCGCCCCTTATCTATGTCTAACCTCTCCCGCCGCGAATTTGTCCGTAACGCCGTGCTCACAGCGGCAGCCACCCGACTCGCTGTAGCTTCGTTGCGCGGGGAAACAACGGAATCCAAAACCATTCAATCCACTCCAGACGGAAAGGCCGGTGTGCCTGCTGTTCGGTGGCTCGATGGCTCCGCCCCTGCGGCTCACCCGGGCACGACTTGGGGAATGCCCTGGCCACGGGGTCGCCATGCTGCGGGGGCGACTTTCACGTTGCGAAACAATCAAGGAGCAGAGCTGCCCTTGCAGAGCTGGCCGCTCGCTACCTGGCCCGACGGCTCGTTGAAATGGACTGCCCATGCGGTGCCTGCGGAGCTGCCGGCCGCGGAGGGCTTCGAGATCTCTCCGGGCACGCCGACTGTTCCGGCGAAGCCGCTCTCGGTGCGAGAGCGTCCCGATGAAATTGAAGTCGACACGGGAATCATCCAAGCCCGCGTGGCGAAGAAGGGTCTTTCGCTGATCCCGGCCGTGAACCGTGGCGGTATTGAGATTCTGCGTAACGGCAGATTGATCCTCTTACGCCAGGACGATCCCGACGGGATCGGCGCAATACAACCGTTCGATGGCGAGATCGACGAGGTGGTTCTTGAGCAGGCGGGTGCGGTACGCGCCGTGGTGAAGATTTCTGGGCGGCACGCGGCAAAGCAGGGAGGCCGGGCGTGGCTTCCTTTTGTCGTGCGGCTTTATTTCTACGCCGGTGGCGAGGCGGTGCGGATGATGCACACGATCGTATACGATGGCGATGAGCACAAAGACTTCATTCGCGGGCTTGGCGTGCGTTTCGACGTACCGTTGCGCGGCGAGTTCCAAGACCGTCACATTCGTTTTTCCGGCGAGGGAGAGGGCCTGTTTGGTGAGGCGGTGCGTACTGTCACGGGGTTGCGTCGTGACCCCGGGGCATCGGTGCGCGCGGCGCAGATTGCCGGACAAGCCACACCGCCGATCAGCACGTGGAGCCCGGCAGTGTCTTCACATTTTCAATACGTCCCGTCATTTGCCGATTGGAGCTTGTTCCAGTCGAGTGCCGATGGCTTCGAGATCCGCAAGCGCACGAAGTCGGGTTTCACTTGGCTCAGTTCCGCGCGTGGTCAACGGGCCGGAGGAATGGCCTATGTCGGCACGCCCTGCGGCGGGGTTGCCTTTGGTGTGCGCAACTTCTGGCAAAGCCATCCGTCGGAGCTCGAGATCGAGGGCGCGACAGGCGAGGCGGCAGAGGTTACCGCTTGGTTGTGGTCCCCTCGGGCGGGGTCGATGGATCTGCGCGGTTATCACGACGGGATGGGTGAGGACACCTACGCGAAACAATTGCAGGGTCTCGACATCACCTACGAAGATTTTGAGCCGGGCTATGACAAACCCGAGGGAGTTGCGCGTACGAGCGAACTATTTCTCTGGGTTTTGCCGGCGACACCGCCGCGCGAACGGCTGGCGCAGCTCGCAGCGGTTGTGCGCACCCCGCCGGTTCTGATGACGACGCCTCAGTATTTACAGTCGTGTGGAGTATTTGGGCAGCTGTGGTCGCCGGTGGATCGGTCGACACCCGCGCGCGCGGCGATCGAGGACCAGCTGGCTCGGAATTTCCATTACTACGAAGTGCAGCGCGACGAGCGTCGGTGGTATGGTTTTTGGAACTACGGTGATGTTATGCACACCTATGACGCCGACCGGCACGAATGGCGTTACGATGTGGGCGGGTTTGCTTGGGACAATTCAGAACTCTCCACGGACATCTGGCTCTGGCTGTATTTCCTGAAGACCGGCCGCGCGGACGTCTTCAGGTTCGCCGAGGCGATGCTCCGCCACACGGGAGAGGTCGACGTGTATCATAGCGGCAAATTTGCCCCGCTGGGCTCCAGGCACAACGTGCTCCATTGGGGATGCAGCGCGAAACAATTGCGCATCAGCACGGCGGCCAATCGTCGCTACTACTACTATTTGACCGGAGACGAGCGCGTGGGCGATCTCATGCATGAGCAAATCGAGGCGGTTCGCTCGCTCGCGGTGGTTCAGGCAAACCGGAAGGTTCTTCCCGACCGCGCGACTCGCGCCGATCCGCTCGCCAAGGAAGCCTACGCGGGTTTTGGCACCGATTGGGGGGCAGTGGCGGCAGCTTGGCTCACTCAGTGGGAGCGAACCGGCGATGTCCGCGTTCGCGATCGGCTGCTGGCGAGCATGCGCACGATTGCGAACCAGCCGCTAGGATTCTTTACAGGTGGAGCGCGCATCAATTTCGAAACGGGCGCATTCGGGATCTCGGAGAACAAACAGCCCAGCGTTTCGCACCTGAGCGCGGTATTCGGGCTGGTCGAAGTATGTGCCGAACTGATACAACTGTTCGACGAGCCGGATTTCCGAAAGGCTTGGCTCGATTACTGCGAACTTTACAACGCCTCGGTTGATGAACAATCGAAGCGATTCGGTCATCCTCTAAGTGATATCAGTCTCAAGCAGGCACACTCACGCCTTACCGCTTTCGCCGCGAGCCTTGGGCACGATCCCGCTCTTGCGCAGCGAGCCTGGGCTGAGTTTTACCATGGCAGCGGAAACGAGCGCGGGACTCGGCAGAATAAGTCGATGGCGGTTACGATATCCGGACCCGCAGTTCTGAGTCCTGTCACCGAGGCAGCCGGAGTTTCAACCAATGACACTGCGCAATGGGGACTCGCTGCCATCGAATGTCTCGCTCTTGCGGGTGATGCGCTGCCCGCTCGCGATTGAAAGTTTGGTTCACAAATCTGACGGTCTGAATTGGGCCCCGTTGCGATCACGTACATTCTTCACCCCAGTGAAGCGCAATCACCTCTACCAAGCGGCCCCCGGCCTGGTTAAGCTAAGGCACCTGTATCGCTTGCAACCGTTCCTTTTCACCCGGCAGGCTTCCCTTTCCAAATTCAAATTTCATGGGCTTCTATTTTGAAGATCATCTATGCATGTTCGCCCAGGCGGGCATGCAGGTAACGAAAACGCTTGATACGATTGTGCGCCGCTATCGCGGACAGAATCCGCAACATGCGCCGACGTTCAGGGCCTACGCGCACGAGGGGATTGTGCGGGGGAAAGATTATCGTTACGTGGCCGATTTCAACAAGGAGTTTCCCGATGCGCCTGAACGCTCGTTTGTTTACGCGTGGGGGCAGATCTGGTCTGAGGGCGGGAGTGAACTTAAGTTTGATCTTTCGATTCACTGTCCGACAGTTCTTTACCGGAATAAGGAGTGTCTCTTTCGCTCGACGTTTCTCGAGGAACGTTATCCCAACGAGCGCCACACGCTGCGCATTCCGCTGATCGCGGGCTGGAATCATCTCGTGATCCGCTTTACCAAAACCAAGGCGGGATTCGGCGGCGTATTCGGAACCTGGCTCGGCAAACTGCCTTACTATTTCTTGATGCCCACCAGCGACAAGTTGGGCCGCGAGGGATGGGTTTTCAGCGAACCACAGGTTGCTGAGTTGGCGCAGATTCCTGGTTGCGGTACGAGCGAGACGGACACGGGAATTTCTTGGCTTCCGAAGTCCCGATGGAGCAAGACTCAGTTGGCGCAGGGGCAATGCAGCCGCATCTTCGGCTTGGTTCCTGGGGCGATTGCAGAAGGTTGGACGCGAGGATCGTTTTTGCGGCCCGGACATGGCGAATATCTGCTGACGGGCCGAAGTCACGGGCCGATCAAAGTCTCTATCGCCAATCAGATCGTGTTTGCGGCGAGCAAAGCGGGAAGGTTTTCGGCACAGGTGCGGGTTCCCTTTGGTTGGCACGACGTAAGGGTACAGACGGAATGCGCCGGGCGCGACTGGGGATTCAATCTCGAGCTGAACAGCGAAGGCGAAACCGTGGTTTTTTCAAATCCCTGTAATGTGCAGGGAGCGCAACTTCCCTGGATATACGCTGGCCCGATGTCTGCGGCGAAAGCGGGAAATCTCACGACAAAGCCCGATCCTTACAAGCTTGTGCCAGCGATTGACGGCGCGACTTATTGGCGGCTCGACCAACCAGGCATGTGGGTGAGGTTATACAATGACAACGCGCTCTATGGACGTTGGAATTATCCGCTCGGCGTGACACTTTACGGGCTCCTGCACAGTGCGCGCCTGATCGGCTCGGAGGAAACGCAGCACTACATTGTCGACCATTTGCAGTACTGCAGCGACACATTCGACTATGCGATGTGGGACCGGAAACAGTATGGCGGCGCAACCAATGTCCATCACCTGCTGACAAGCATCGATAGTCTCGACGATTGTGGCTCCTTCGGCTCCACGCTGCTCGAAGTGATGAAAAACCACGAAATCCGGGGCGGACGGGAGATCGCCGATTATGTTGCCGACTTTATAACCAACCGCCAGGTGCGCCTGCCCGACGGCACTTTCTTCCGGCTGCATTTGATGCACGCCTTTCACGAGAATACTCTCTGGGCCGATGATCTCTACATGAGCGTGCCGTTCCTTTGCCGGTACTATCAGCTCACGGGAGAAACCAGCTACGTGGACGATGCAGCGAGGCAGTTCATCCGCTTCTTCGCGTTGCTTTTCATGCCCGACCGCAAACTGATGTCGCACGTCTACGATTTTTCCCGAAAACTTGCGACCGGAGTACCTTGGGGGCGGGGGAATGGTTGGGTGCTATTCGCGATGACGGAACTGCTCGCCGTGCTCCCTCCAGATCATGCGCAGCGCAGTACTCTCGTTGAGCTGTTTCAGAGCCTGTGCCTCGGCTGTCTTGCCCAGCAGGACGCCAACGGCATGTGGCATCAGGTGCTTGACGAGCACGATTCGTATCCAGAAACCTCATGCACCTCGATGTTCGCCTGTGCGTTCGCGCGGGGCGTTCGCCACGGCTGGTTCAAGGACGAGACCCCGTATGTCCGCGCGGCCGTCAAGGCTTGGGAAGCGCTGAACCGGGTTTCTATTGACCGGTTTGGCAACGTCCACGGCGTTTGCCGCGGGTCCGAGTTTTCATTTACCTCCGACTACTACAAGCGCGACCTGCTCTGGAATCTCAACGATACCCACGGCATCGGCATCGTGCTGTTGGCTGGTGTGGAGATACAGCGTTTAGCCCAGCACTTGGAGTCGGATCAGGGTTCGACTACGTCCGGCAAACCGCGCAAAGCGACGCAGCGGCAAGAGACAAAAAAGGCCGTGAGTAAGGCCTGAGTTAATTTGGTTCAGGGGCTCAAGGAGGGCTGGGGTTGTTGGTGTGTGACCTCAGCCCTCTTTCTAATACCAAAGGGCTTTATGATTTGGACTTTGGTAGCCGCGAATGCTGGGCGCACCGTTCCGGATACCCGTCGCGCCCTACCTCCGCTCGCTGCTTGAAGAACCTCTGTGCATGGAGTTGCCGGCACGGAGCCGATCCTTGCGAGACTAGCTCGCAACCTACAACGGAGTATAATCCGCCCGATAGGTGGCGCGCTCGCCGCGCCACGTTCGAATGCGCGCCACATCATGCGGCAAACTTGCTGCCCACTTTCTTGTCGCAGCCTCGTGTGACCGCTTGGTCGCCGGCGCTTGATGCGTCCTCGCAGCCGTTGGGCCAAATGACACCGCTAAGAATTGCCCATTGAGGAATTCCGTTAGCGGTAAGCACTGGATTTTGAGATCGCGATCACGGGACGCGATCGTCTGAACGTGGCCACAGTTTTAGTTGAGCCGCCTCAGACAGGCACTTTTTGAGAATAGAGATCTTGTGACCAATCCACTGCGCGCTCTAGGTTCGATGCTTCGCCTATCACTCGTTGCTTGGAGGTCTCTTCCTCAGAAATCGATCTCTGCCCATGAATTCCACCCCGTCGAAGCCGCTCTTTATTTTGGTCGCGCTCTTAGCCATCGGGCTGTCCCAGTCACGCGCAGCAACGGACGATCCGGCGCCTCCCATTTCTCAAACACCGCAGGAGAAAACGGTATCGCCTTACTCATTCACGTTGCTGCCGAGAGCGTTTCAACAACATCCAGTGCTCGCGATCTCCGTGATCACGGACGTGACGCCTGAAGGAAAGAAATGCCCGCCGCCGACCGCGGCGAATCCGTGCTATTATTATTGTCATTCGTCAGGCTACCACCAGGAGGGGCAGGGCGCTTCAGAAGAGGGTTCGGTCTCCAATGAGAATATGATGAAGTGGGTCCAGAAAGCGCTGGCATCCCAAAACTACCTGCCTGGTAACAAGGAGCACCCGGCAACTTTAATTCTTTTCTTTTTCTGGGGCGTGCACAGCAAGCTGGACCTCAACGCCAGCGAGAATGGTGACAATGGCTTTCGTGACGTCGGCCATCATAATCTGCTTTCCCGTGCCGCGTTGGTGGGAGGCGCTGGTTTTGCCAAGGAGCTCGCCAAGGCCATTGAGCAGCGGGATCTTTCGGGGGGACCGACCTGGTCTTTTCTCGATCCGGTGTATCGCTTCGCAAATCGCGACGCTCTCACCTCCAACCTCATGGAGCAGGTGTTTGACGACTGCTATTATGTGGTGATTTCAGCGTTCGATGCGTTCGCTTTCGCCCAAGGCGAGAAGAAACTGCTTTGGAGAACCAAAATGAGCACTCCTGCTCAAAGTGTCTCGCTCGCCGAAACAGTCTCGGCCCTCGTCGCCAGCGGTGGGCCTTTCCTCGGGCGCGAGATGCTTCAGGCTACCATCGTGGGCAAACGGATTTCCCGGAGCGGCACAGTCGAACTCGGGGAGCTAAAAACGATCGGCATGGATGAAAAATATCCGGAAAAACAAAACCAGGAAACCCCGTCCGAAAAGAAATAGCTGTGCCTGCCGGTAGGAAATTGTTTAGGTCCGCTTTCCAAGCGATTGGGCCAAGGTCAAGCAACGCGGTAGGCCTCGCGTAGGAACGCGAGCGAGCGCCCAATTGTCTTCGGATCGGTATTCTCCAGCAGTACGTCCACCTCGGGCTTGCACCGCTTGATCCAGCGCAGGATTTTTTGGTAGTCCAGCTGTCCTTCGCCCGCGGACATCTCTTGAAACTGCTTACCGCTGACCGAATAATCTTTTGCATGCACGACGCGGATCCGTTCCCCGAGCAAGGTGTGCGCCTCCTCGACGATCTGCGCCTCCCTATCATAATTGGTGGACGAAAGAAGATTTACTGGATCGTAGATTACTTGGAGGTTGGGCGAATCCATCGCGTCGAGGAGTCGGCGTAGTCTTTGTGGCGAAGAGATCACGTAGCGCTCGACGGCTTCAATGCAGACGATCACCCCGAATTTCTCCGCTTCGTTGACCAGCTCGCGCACGCTCGAGAGCACAATTTGGAAAGCCTCCTCACCTCCGTTTTCGGGATGCCGCGAGAAATCCGAATTGAGCGAACCGGTTTCGGTCCCCACGACGCTGCATCCAAAGTCGCGCGCAAATCGGAGGTACTCCTTAAAACGATCGAGCTGAGGACGTCGTGTGGCTTCGTCGCGGTCGCCGAGATTTATGTAGCATCCGAGGACGGCAATCTGTACGCCGTGGCGGAGGAAAGCCTCTCGGGTGCTGGCGGCAAAATCCTGGGTGAGCCGGCCGGTGTCGGGATCGAAATTGGCGATCGCCTTTGGCGGCGCCAGTTGCACGGATTCGAGGTCGTGACGGGCGATTTGCGCGGCTAGTTCTGCGGCTGGAAGTTTGCCGAAATCGTGAGCTCTTACACCGAGTTTCATAGAAGGAGAAAAAAAGGGTTCGCGGATTAGCGGCGGGGTCAGGGATGGAGCCTGAGCCAAAAAACATCGCGCCACCGGGGCGAGGGCGATCTGGGCCGGACAGTCTGGACGGCGTGGCGATCAGGCCTCCCGCGAGCGATGTTACCGGTGGCGGCAAGTTAATCGGACAGTTCGACGTTAACGCGCTTTGCTGCGGCCGAACGGCGGCTATTCTTGAGCGGATGACTAAACCGGATCTGACCCAAGGCGATTTCACCATCCCCGGCGAAGCTGGCCACGAGCCACTGACGCTTCGCCTCGCGAAGAAATGGGGCGCGGACACGATCCGCGATTGCGAAGGCACCCAGCTCTCGCCGGCAATTACGCAGTCGGGGTATGCCATTTACTCGACCGTCTGCCTGGTGCGTGAGGTCCAGCCTTGGGCACGTAAAAATCCAGACAAGCTCCAGCAAAATTTCTTGATGAGCTTTCCGGTCGTCGCAGACAGAACGACGAGCACTGTCACGCTGCTGAAGGGATATTTTGCCGAGCAGTTCGTGGTGAACTTCGGCGCGGCGCCGAAGCGGTGGTGGCAGGTTTTTGACCGAACCACCGGAAAGGAGGTATCGAAGTTGAAATGGACAGTGAATCCGAAGCAAGGCGCCGTTACCATTCGGGACACGGAGCCCGGCCACAGTTATACCGTGAACTTCCTTGCCTTTCGAATCTGGGAGGAAATCTCGATGTATAATCACCTCACCAACGACTGGGGCGATCGGGAGCATCTTTCAGCGGTTGATCCGATGCAGCCCGCAACGCAGAAGGTGCTGCTGGAGTTTCTTGATCGCTGGCTGCGCGAGCACCCGGACACTCAGGTCGTCCGATTCACGTCAATGTTCTACAACTTCTCCTGGTTTTGGGGCGCCGACCGCGCGACGCTGCGCGATGTATATTCTGACTGGGGGGATTATGAGATGACCGTGAGCCCCCGCGCGCTTGCTGAATTCGAGAAGAAATATGGCTACCGCTTGACCTCGGAGGATTTCGTCAACGGGGGGCTCTACAACTCCACGCACAATTCACCCTCGCGTCGTTATCGAGACTACATGGATTTCATCCACAGCTTCGTGATCGATTTCGGCCGCCAATGTGTCGATCGCGTGCACCGCTGCGGCAAGAAGGCCTACGTGTTTTACGATGACCACTGGATCGGCGTGGAACCGAACAGCCCGCGTTTTCACGAGTTCGGCTTCGACGGGTTGATCAAGTGTGTGTTCAACGCCTTTGAAGTGCGGCTATGTGCGCACGCGAAAGGCGTGAAAACTCACGAGCTTCGGTTGCACCCTTACCTTTTCCCCACCGGCTTGAAAGGGGAGCCCACTTTCAAAGCCGGCGGAAACCCGACGCTCGACGCGAAGAACTTTTGGATCGAAGCCCGGCGCGGCCTCTTGCGTGCGCCGATCGATCGCATCGGCTTGGGTGGGTACCTTTCGCTCGCGGAACCGTTTTCGGATTTTCAGGATTACATCGAAAAACTGGCCCGGGAGTTTCGCCTGCTGAAATCTTTTCACGAAAGCGACAAGCCGTGGACGGCGCCCTTCAAAGTAGCGGTGCTCACGGCTTGGGGAGACTTGCGCGCCTGGACTTGCTCGGGGCATTTTACGCCAGGAGTGGAGCTCTACGAAGTGCTCGAATCGCTGGCGGGATTGCCGGTCGACGTGCAGTTCATCGACTTCGAACAACTCGCTGCTAGAGGCGTTCCGAAGGGCGTGAAGGTCATCATCAATGCCGGACGCGCGGGCAGCGCGTGGAGCGGAGGGCATTCCTGGAGCGATCCTCGCATCGAAACGGTGCTCACGCAATGGGTGCGCAAGGGCGGAGGATTGCTCGGCATTGCTGAACCAAGCGCTCTGTCTCAGCCGGGCCGGCTGTTCCGCCTTGCGCAGGTGTTGGGTTTGGACCGCGACCGCGGCGAACGTGTGGCCAACGGGAAATACGCCTACGTGGCTCCGGGGGTTAACGCGAACAAGGTCGCGGGAGTAGCGCCTCATTTCATCACCGCCGATTTCACGTCCGCCCCGGATTTTGGAAAAGACGTCGACGGCGTGTATGTGTTCGGTGGCGACACCCAGGTGCTAGCCGAGCGGGCTGGCGAAAAATCGCCGAAGCTGGCGACACATGCCTTTGGTCAGGGGCGCAGCGTCTATTTCAGCGGCTTCAAATTCTCCTTCGAGAACACCCGAATGCTTCACCGCTCATTGTATTGGGCGGCCGGGTACGAGGATCGGTGGAGCGGATGGAGTTCGACGAACGTCCGGACAGAGGCAGCGTACTTTGCGAAAGCGGGGAAGCTTGTTGTCATCAACAATGCCGGAACGGATGAGAAGACCACGGTGACTCTCGGTGACGGCAAGACCGGAAAATTAGTTGAACTCGCCGCCCATGGAATCGCTATTCTGGATGTTTAGAACAGTTCCGGTTGAACCACCGGGAGCGGATCTGCAAGTGATCCCTCAATCGGAAGACCGTTTGTCATCTATTAAATGACAAAGCCCGCGTAAAACGCTTCTAGACGATCGCTTGAAGGAAGTTCTTCCTAGGTATTTGTCATTTAATAGATGACAAACGGGCGGGCTGCGGGGCTTTTACGGGTCTTGGCATCATAAGGGTTTAGCGGCATTTCATACTCAAAGGAGGAAACCCTTTGGTCACAGAGGACCACAGAGCTCGGACACAGAGCACGCGGAGGTAAAAACAACGGCTCGAGATGCAAAGCACTCCGTTTCAAAACGGCGCTTGGAAACGATAATAACGCTCTCCCTCGGCGCTCTCTCGGTCTCTGTGTCGTAGCGCTGTGCTCTCTGTGGCCATGCGTTGGTCGGTCCGGGTGTGAAAATATTCAGGTCAGTCGATTGCGAATGGATCGGCTTTCGGTATCACCGCGTTGGACGCGATTCCGTTGCGTGCGGCAGTCGCTTATCGTCCGGCTTCCGCTGCGGACTGTCCGACTTTCTTTTACCCGAGATGAACGGACTGGCGTGTAACTTCCCAGTAGCAATCGCGTCACGCCGCGAGATTCTCTTTGGCGCCTTTACCTGCGGCGCATTCTTCCTCAACCCCGCCAATTCCGACTCACATGCATAAGCTATTTCCTTCCTTCGTCGCCACGGTTCTAGGCAGCATGATCCTGCTGGCTCTTCCTGCCTTCGCGAGCATCGGCCAGCGCTTTCCCTCTGAGAAGAAGGTTGTGGTCGATCCGGTCACAGGCACGGCACTCACGTTTCTGACCAGCAAGCCAGAAGGAGATTCGAAAATCTACCAGACGCACCATCAATGGACCTCCGACGGGAAGTGGGTGGTGTTTCGCTCCAAGCGGGTGAAGGGCGAGGCGATGGCGGTGAACGAAGAAACGGGGGACATTGTCCAGGTGACCGAGGGCGGCTATACCGGCATGCTCTGCCTCGCCGAGCATTCGATGCACCTTTACTTTCTGCGTGTTCCTCAAGCGGCAGCGGATGAGACGTCGGAAGTGAGTGCCTATCCGAGCGCGCCGGCAGCGTCGCGTAAATCGGGAGCCGCCCCTCTACCATCCCAGATCGTCCGAGTGGATCTGGCTGCTGTGTTCGCGGACAGCGCGGCCGGGCACATGAAGCTGGCCACCGAATACCAGCACGTGTGCGGCACCGTGCCCTCTGACTACGGTGCCGTTGGAGATGTCGCCCTCGATCCCTCGGAGAAATTCGTGTACTTTCGCGTCGGGAGCAAAGACGAGGCGGCCAAACATCTTTTGCCTGGGACGAAGATTGAGTCCGATTTTGGCCCCCGTCGCATGGGCGCCGGACCGACCGGCCTGGCCAGCATGAACCTGGAAAGCGGCGAAGTGAAATTTATCGTCGCCGTGCCCTTCCAGATCGGCCACGTGCAGACAAATCCCTTCGTGCCGGGAGAAATCGTGTTCTGTTGGGAAACCGGCGGCAAATCGCCCCAGCGCACCTGGACCGTGCAGGCCGATGGCACGGGCTTGCGGCCGCTGTATCAAGAGGCGCCCTACGACTGGGTGACCCACGAGGCGGTCATCACGCGGGATGAAGTTGCCTTCGCGATTATCGGTCATCGCGCGGTTGGCATAAACGACGAGTGGGGGACAGCGGGCACGCGCGAGCATGCGACGGGCCTGGGCATCGTAAATCTCCGCAACCGTGAAATGCGCATTATCGGGCAGATTCCGACGGGCAGCGGTTTCTGGCATGTGAACGGATCGGCAGATGGGCGTTGGGCAGTCGGCGACGACTTTTCACGAAGCCTCTACCTCATCGATCGTCGCACGGGAGAAATGGTCATGCTGACGACCGGCCACAAGACTACGGCAGCCGATCATCCGCATCCGACCTTCAACGCCGCCGGCACGGAAATCGAGATCGAGTCGGCCATGCTTTCGACCGACAACCGCACGATGAATATCTGCATTGTTCCCGTGCCGAAATCCTGGCTCGCCAAAACCTATAGCGAGAAGGCACCGCAGTAGTGGCCTTGCTTCATACACTGAGTCACCGCACCTTCGAGGGCGCGCACGCAAAACGTGGCATCGAGGGTGTTGGAGAGTTCTCATGCGAGCACACACTGGCTGTCGTTCACATTGTTTGATGTGACATTGTCGGACTATACCTCTATCGCCCAATGCGGTCTTCTCATCGAAAAGCTCAGATTCACTCGTATGAATTTCCCTTTTTTTCTTTTCAGCCCAGGTCGTCCAGTCGCGCTTTTCTTGCGGCTCGCAATTCTTGGAGCGGCTTTGGGTGCCAACTGCACTCCCCTGACTGCTGAACCGATTTTCCCGAAAACCTTCGATCTCACAGGAATAAGCTCGTCTGTCACT
>Ga0302322_100003426_pt1 | contig 13630 bp, 7 predicted proteins | sample Fen_T0_2_FD_203757 | JGI IMG/M metagenome (GOLD analysis project Ga0302322, IMG submission 203757) | Peat permafrost microbial communities from Stordalen Mire near Abisko, Sweden - Fen_T0_2 | ecosystem: Environmental > Terrestrial > Soil > Wetlands > Permafrost | place: Sweden: Abisko...
GCATCATCCCGGTGGAGATCACGGTCTACGAGGACCGCTCCTTCACCTTCATCACGAAGACGCCACCAGCGGCAGTGCTGATCAAGGAGGTTCTCAACCTCGAGTCCGGGTCGGCCGAGCCGAACCGCGTCAAGGTGGGGAAGCTCACCCAGGCCCAGCTGCGCTCGATCGCCGAGACGAAGATGCCCGACCTGAACGCCCACGACGTCGAGCAGGCGATGAAGGTGATCGCCGGCACGGCCCGCTCGATGGGCGTGGAGGTGGAGGCATGAGCGGTCACGGCAAGCGATACACGGCGGCGCGCGCCAAGATCGACCGCGAGAACCTCTACTCGCCGGTCGAGGCGATCAAGATCCTCAAGGACATCGAGGGCGCCAAGTTCGACGAGACCGTCGAGGTGCACTTTCGCCTCGGCCTGAACGTCCGCCACGCGGACGAGCAGCTTCGTGGGACGCTGATGCTCCCGCACGGCACCGGCCGCACGATGCGCGTGGCCGTCTTCGCCGAGGGCGACAAGGCGCGCGAAGCCGAGGAGGCCGGTGCGGACATCGTCGGCTCGGCCGATCTCGCCGCGAAGATCGAGGGCGGCTTCGTCGACTTCGACGTCGCGATCGCGACGCCGGACCAGATGGGCAACGTCGGCAAGCTCGGCCGGGTCCTCGGACCGCGTGGCCTGATGCCGAACCCGAAGACGGGCACGGTCACGTTCGACGTCGCCAAGGCGGTCTCGGACGCCAAGGCCGGCAAGCTCGAGTACCGCACCGACCGCGGCGCGAACGTCCACGTCGCGATCGGAAAGAGGAGCTTCGACGAGCGCTCGCTCGTCGAGAACTACGCCGCACTCGTCGAGGAGATCGTCCGGGCGAAGCCCGCCTCGTCGAAGGGCCGCTACATCAAGGGCATCACGCTGACCTCCACGATGGGCCCGGGCCTGCACGTCGACCCGTCGCGCACGCGCGGCATCGTCGAGGAGCTCGAGGAGGCCGTTACCGCATAGGGCGAGTCTTCTCGCTCACCGTTTTTCAACACGCCCGTCGCCGAAGACAGCCGGCAGCCCCTCCATGGGGCAGAAGCCCGGCCGAGGTGCGCTCTCGAGCGAAACGGACTTGTGGATGTCTCCCAAAGAACAGGGGAGACATCCCAGGACTCTTTCTCTTTCGAGCCCGCCTCCGTGCGGGCTCGATGCTTTGAGAGGAGGTGGAAGATGCAGAAAGCAGACAAGGAGCGAGTGATCGAGGAGCTGACCGAGCGCCTGAGCTCGGCGGACGCCTTGCTCGTCGCCGACTACCGCGGTCTCACGAACAGCCAGCTCGCGAGCCTGCGGGTCGAGCTCCTGAAGCACGGTGCGAAGCTGTCCGTGGTGAAGAACACCCTCACCCGGAGGGCGGCCGAGGCCGCGGGCGCGGATGCGTTGCTCGCAATGCTCGAAGGCCCGACGGCGATCGCATTCGTCGAGGCCGACGGCAACGCCGTTGCCGTGGCGAAGGCGCTCAGCGACGCGGCGAGGGAGACGAAGATCCTCGCGTTGCGCGGTGGCGTGCTCTCCGGCAACCCGATCACGGGGGCCGAGATCGAGAGCCTCGCCAAGTTGCCGCCGCTCGAGGTTCTCCAGGCTCAGCTCGTCGGGGTGATCGTCGCCCCGCTGACGCAGCTCGCTGCGGTGCTGAACGCACCATTGCAGAACCTGGTCGGCCTGATCGACGCCAGGATCACGCAGCTCGAGGAGGGCGGCGACTCGTCGGCGGCAGCCACGGAGGAAGCAGCTCCGGAGCCGGAGACAGTCGAAGCCGCCGCCGAAGCCGTGGCCGAAGAGGCTCCGGCCGACGAGGTCGCAGCCGACGAGGTCGTGGCCGAGGCCGAGGTTCCGGTCGAGACCGAGGAGACCGTCGCCGAGGCGACAGAAGACACCCCGGAGGCGTAAGACGGAGGCACGCCTCCCTGCGCTCTTCGACAAACACCACGCGAGAGGAACGAAACGAGATGGCAACGGATACGGCAAAGGTGCTTGAGACGCTCGGCAAGATGACCGTGCTCGAGCTCGTCGAGCTGAAGAACGCGATCGAGGAGGAGTGGGGCGTCACGGCCGCCGCTCCGGTCGCGGTCGCTGCGGCTGCGCCTGCGGGCGGCGGCGGCGATGCGGGTGCGGCGGAGGAGAAGGACTCCTTCGACGTCATCCTGACGGCTGCCGGCGACAAGAAGATCCAGGTGATCAAGGTCGTGCGCGCGATCACCGGGCTCGGCCTCAAGGAGGCCAAGGACGTCGTCGACGGGGCTCCCGGCCCGGTCAAGGAAGGCGTCACGAAGGACGAGGCCGAGAAGCTCAAGGGCGAGCTCGAAGAGGCCGGCGCGAGCGTCGAGCTGAAGTAGTCGAGCCGAAGGCTCGAGTCCTTCGGCTGGGGAGAGGTTTCAGCCTCTTCCCAGGGTTGAACGCCCGACCTGCGCAAACGGAACCCCGGGGAGAGGCCGAAGCCTCTCCCCGGCGCGTTTCCGGGACAATCCGCTACACTCCGCAGCGGACGTTTCCGCCGACGCCGCTGCAAGCGGTTGCGGCGGCGCATGCGCGTCCGCTATTCTACGAGGTTCCGCCCCGAGCTTTCTTGCTCCTCCGACCCTGCACGCCGTTAAGGGAGGCTGTCGCATCTTGAGCAGCACTACTGTTGCGCCGCGCGCGCGCACGAGCTTTTCACGTCTGAAGCATGTCCTTGACCTCCCCAACCTGATCGACATCCAGAAGGCGTCGTTCGAGTGGTTCTTGAACGAGGGCCTGCGCGAGACGATCGACGACATCTCGCCGATCGAGGACTACACGGGAACCCTGGCCGTCGAGTTCGGCGACTACGAGTTCGGTCCTCCGGCACACACGATCAACGAGTGCCGCGAGAACGGCATGACCTACCAGGCGCCGCTGTCGATGACGGTGCGCTTCGTCAACACCGAGACCGGAGAGATCCGTGAGCAGCGGGTCTTCATGGGCGACTTCCCGATGATGACCGAGTGGGGAACGTTCATCATCAACGGCACCGAGCGCGTCATCGTGACGCAGCTCGTCCGCTCGCCCGGCGCCTACCTGATGGAGCCGAAGGACGCGACGAAGCAGGTCTTCATCGCGAACCTGATGCCCTCACGCGGGTCGTGGCTCGAGCTCGAGATCGACAAGAAGGGCATCGCGTACGCCCGGATCGACCGGAAGCGCAAGCTCCCGATCACCACACTCCTGCGGGCTCTTCCGCTCGAGGATCCGACGACGGGGTTCCAGCTCGACACGAGCACGAACGAGAAGATCCTCGCGCTCTTCGACGGCTCGGTCTACATCCAGAACACGCTCGACAAGGACACGACGACGCGCGAGGAAGAGGCGCTGATCGAGGTGTTCAAGAAGCAGCGGCCGGGTGAGCCTCCGACGCTGGACAACGCCCGCAACCTGCTGAAGGCACTGTTCTTCGATCCGAAGCGTTACGACCTGACGAAGGTCGGTCGCTACAAGCTGAACCAGCGCCTCGGCGTCGACGTGCCCGACGACACCCGGGTGCTCACGACCGAGGACATCCTGGCCCTCGTGCGCCGGCTGATCGCGCTGCCGACGAACCTCGGCGTGCCCGAGGACTCGAAGGATTACGCCGCAGACGCGGCGCAGCTGAACCGCGACCCGATCCGCGCCGAGCTCGACGAGTACGAGCACTTCGGCAACCGCCGCCTGCGGACGACCGGTGAGCTGATCCAGGAGGCGTTCCGCATCGGCCTCTACCGGATGGAGCGCGTCGTGCGGGAGCGGATGACGACGGAGGACGTCGACACCATCACCCCGCAGACGATCATCAACATCCGCCCGGTGGTGGCAGCGCTGAAGGAGTTCTTCGGCTCGTCGCAGCTGTCGCAGTTCATGGACCAGACGAACACCCTCGCGGGCCTCACGCATCGCCGCCGCCTCAGCGCCCTCGGCGCCGGCGGCCTCACGCGCGAGCGGGCGCCGATCGAGGTGCGCGACGTGCACCCGACCCACTACGGCCGGATGTGCCCGATCGAGACGCCGGAAGGTCCGAACATCGGCCTCATCGGCTCGCTGGCCTCGATGGCCACCGTGTCCGAGTTCGGCTTCATTCAGACGCCGTATCGCATCGTCAAGGGCGGCAAGGTGACCGACGAGATCGTGTACCTGGATGCCTCGGAGGAGGCGCAGTACACGATCGCCCAGGCGTCCGAGCGCGTGGACGACAAGACGGGCAAGTTCATCCAGGAGCAGGTGCTCTGCCGCTCCCGTGCCGGCGAGGCCGTCATGGTCACCCCGAAGGACGTCGAGCTGATGGATGTGTCGGCGTCGCAGATCGTCTCGGTCGCGACGGCGCTGATCCCGTTCCTCGAGCACAACGACGCGAACCGGGCCCTGATGGGCGCGAACATGCAGCGGCAGGCAGTGCCGCTGATGATCCCGCAGGCACCGCTCGTGGGGACCGGCGTCGAGTACCGCGCCGCGATCGACACGGGCGACGTCGTCATGTCCCGCAGCGACGGGGCCGTGATCGACGTCGACGCCGAGACGATCGTCGTCGAGGGCAAGGGAACGCGTGAGGAGTACAACCTGACGAAGTTCATGCGCTCGAACCAGGGCACGCTCATCCATCAGAAGCCGGTCGTAAAGCTCGGCGACAAGGTGTCGAAGGGAACCGTGCTCGCCGACGGCTCGTCGACCGACGGTGGCGAGCTCGCGCTCGGCGCCAACCTGCTCGTCGCGTTCATGCCGTTCGAGGGCTACAACTTCGAGGACGCGATCGTGCTCTCGGAGCGACTCGTCAAGGACGACGTGCTCAGCTCGATCCACATTCACGAGTACGAGATCGACGCCCGCTCGACCAAGCTCGGCGACGAGGAGATCACGCGCGACATCCCGAACCGCTCGGAGGAGTCGCTCGCGAACCTCGACGAGCGCGGTGTCGTGCGGATCGGAGCCGAGGTCGGCTCCGGCGACCTGCTCGTCGGCAAGGTGACGCCGAAGGGCGAGACCGAGCTGACGGCGGAGGAGAAGCTGATCCGCGCGATCTTCAAGGAGAAGGCGCGCGAGGTCCGCGACACGTCGCTGAAGGTCCCGCACGGGGAGGGCGGCAAGGTGATCGGCGTCAAGACATTCTCGCGCGACGCGGGTGACGACCTGAAGCCGGGCGTCAACGAGCTCGTGCGGGTCTTCGTCGCGAAGAAGCGCAAGATCTCCGAGGGCGACAAGCTCGCCGGTCGCCACGGCAACAAGGGCGTCATCTCGAAGATCGTCCCCGAAGAGGACATGCCGTTCCTCGAGGACGGCCGTCCCGTGGACGTCGTGCTCAACCCGCTCGGCGTGCCGAGCCGGATGAACATCGGCCAGATTCTCGAGACGCACCTCGGCTGGGCCGCGGCGCACGGTGTCTTCGCGGAGTCCGACGCCCGCATCGGCGTCAACCCGCGCGCGCCGATCAACGCCCCGAATCCGCATCCGGTCGCGACGCCCGTCTTCGACGGCGCCACCGAGACCGATGTCGACGAGGCGCTCGTCCGCTGGGCCGAGACGACGGACTCTCCGATCAAGATGAACGTCGACCAGTCCCGACCCGCCGGCCGCAAGGCCTCGGGCAAGGTGCAGCTCTACAACGGCAAGACCGGTGAGCCCTTCGAGCAGAGGGTCACGGTCGGCTACATGTACATCCTCAAGCTGCTCCATCTCGTGGACGACAAGATCCACGCGCGCTCGACCGGCCCGTACTCGCTCGTCACCCAGCAGCCGCTGGGCGGCAAGGCGCAGTTCGGCGGCCAGCGCTTCGGTGAGATGGAGGTCTGGGCGCTCGAGGCGTACGGCGCCGCCTACACGCTGCAGGAGATGCTGACCATCAAGTCCGACGACACGATCGGCCGCGTCAAGGCGTACGAGGCGATCGTCAAGGGCGAGAACATCGCCGAGCCGTCGATCCCGGAGTCGTTCAAGGTGCTGCTGAAGGAGATGCAGTCGCTGGCCCTCGACGTCCACGTGCAGTCGAACGACGGGCGCGAAGTCGAGGTCAGGGAAGAGGACGACGAGCTGCTCCGCGCTGCGGAAGAGCTCGGCATCGACCTGTCACCCGCAGCCGTTCGCGCGGCCGCCGGCGAGCTCTCGGCCCAGGAGGCCGAGGAGGGTGCCGTCGCCGTCGAGGAAGGCGGCGATGTCGCCGTCGCGGCGGACGAGTCGCTCGACAGCGTCGAGGCCGACGCAGAGCTCGGCGTCGACCTGGCCGACATCGAGCTCGACGACTGAAGGGCTTCGCTTCGCGAACCCCGTTAGATGGGGCAACGAAACGCTGCTCGATCGGATCAGAAATGGTTTTCAAGAAAGATGGACAAGCGAAGGAGCTGAGCGGACGAATGAAGGCCCTATCTCGTGGTTTCGCCGGAGGTGAAACCCTTTGATCGACATCAACGAATTCGACGCGATCCGCATCGGACTGGCGTCGAGCAAGAAGATCCGCGACTGGTCGTCGGGCGAGGTCACGAAGCCGGAGACGATCAACTACCGCACCCTCAAGCCCGAGCGTGACGGTCTCTTCTGCGAGCGCATCTTCGGTCCGACGAAGGACTGGGAGTGCTACTGCGGCAAGTACAAGCGCGTCCGCTACAAGGGCATCATCTGCGAGCGCTGCGGCGTCGAGGTCACGCGCCAGAAGGTGCGGCGTGAGCGGATGGGGCACATCGACCTGGCCGCTCCGGTCTCGCACATCTGGTTCTTCAAGGGCGTGCCGAGTCGTATCGGCTACCTGCTCGACATCGCTCCGCGTGAGCTCGAGAAGGTGCTCTACTTCGCCGCCTCGATCGTCACCGCCGTCGACAACGAGGCCCGTGCGAAGGATCTCGCGGATCTCGAGGACAAGGTGCGCGCAGAGTCGGAGCAGATCTACGTCGACCGCGACGAGCACGTGCTCGCCGTCGAGGAGCGCCTCGCGCGCCGTCGCGAGTACTTCGCGACCGGCAAGGAGAAGAGCTTCGACGAGGACGACGAGTTCTGGACCCGCGGGCTCAACAACTGGGCCGAGGACCAGCTGCTGCCGACGCTCGAGGAGACGCGCCAGCTCGCGGGTGGCATCTTCCCCAAGCTCGCGAAGTCGCTGACGACCGAGGACGGTAAGAAGATCCGCGAGCTCGTCCGCCAGACCGCGACCCGCGACGACCGCAAGCTCGCCCCGCGCGAGATCGAGGCCGTCGCAACTGCCGCCCAGGAGATCCACGAGGCGCTCGACCCGGTCCGCGCGGAGCTCGAGACGGCGACGGGATCGAAGAAGGGCGCGATCACGAAGCATCTCCACAGGCTCGTCGAGGCGCTCACGAGCGGCACCGAGCTCTCGGCGGACGACGCCGAGCTGATGGCACGCGTCGATGCGAAGAACCTCGACAAGGCACGTGACGTCGGCAACGGCCTGCTCGCGGACGTTCTCGCTCAGGAGAACGTCGGCCAGACCGTCGAAGAGGTGCGCGAGCTGGCGTACGACCTGTGCCTGCTGCCGGGTGCCAAGAAGGACGACCTCGACGTCGTCGGCCAGTGGGCGCTGAAGGTGCGCGAGATGGTGCAGGACATGGACTCGCGCCGCGACGATGCCCGCGAGGCGGCGGTCGACGGTGTCCGCCGCCTGGAGGAGACATGGAAGCTCTTCCGCGAGCTCGAGCCGAAGCTCGTCGTCAACGACGAGCAGCTGTTCCGCGAGCTCAAGGACCGCTTCGGGTCGCCGTACGGCTTCGGCCAGTACTTCCGCGGGGGCATGGGGGCGGAGGCAATCCGCGACCTGCTCCGCGATCTCGACCTCGGCGAGGAGTCCATCACGCTCCGCGACGTGATCAAGACGTCGAAGGGCCAGAAGCAGCAGCGCGCGATCAAGCGGCTCAAGGTCGTCGAGGCGTTCATCAAGTCCGAGAACAAGCCGGAGTGGATGATCCTCGAGGCCGTGCCCGTGATCCCGCCGGAGCTGCGCCCGATGGTGCAGCTCGACGGTGGCCGCTTCGCGACCTCCGACCTGAACGATCTCTACCGGCGCGTGATCAACCGCAACAACCGGCTCAAGCGCCTGCTCGACCTCGGCGCGCCGGAGATCATCGTCAACAACGAGAAGCGCATGCTGCAGGAGGCCGTCGACGCGCTGTTCGACAACGGCCGTCGTGGCCGCGCCGTGACAGGCCCGGGCAACAGGCCTCTGAAGTCGCTCTCCGACATGCTCAAGGGCAAGCAGGGCCGGTTCCGCCAGAACCTGCTCGGCAAGCGCGTCGACTACTCGGGCCGCTCGGTCATCGTGGCCGGGCCGAACCTGAAGCTGCACCAGTGCGGCCTGCCGAAGCTGATGGCGCTCGAGCTCTTCAAGCCGTTCATCATGAGTCGGCTCGTCGAGCGGAAGGCCGTGCAGAACATCAAGGCGGCGAAGAAGCACGTCGAGTCGATGTCGCTGGACGTCTGGGACGTCCTCGAAGAGGTGATCGCCGAGCATCCGGTGCTCCTGAACCGCGCGCCGACGCTCCACCGGCTCGGGATCCAGGCCTTCGAGCCGATCCTCGTCGAGGGCAAGGCGATCCAGGTCCACCCGCTCGTGTGTCACGCGTTCAACGCCGACTTCGACGGCGACCAGATGGCCGTCCACCTGCCCCTGTCGGCAGAGGCCCAGGCGGAGGCCCGGATCCTGATGCTGTCGGCGAACAACATCCTCTCGCCGGCGCACGGGCGGCCGCTCGCGACGCCGACGCAGGACATGGTGCTCGGTGCGTATTACCTCACGTACTGCGATCACGAGCTGCCGGAGACGACGGCGGAGGACATCGCAAAGGTCATCGGCAAGCCGGGCCTGAAGCGGTTTCGGACCGAGGAAGAGGTCGAGTTCGCGGTCGAGTCGCACCAGGTCGGGCTCCAGGAGCCGATCGAGTACCGCTGGCACGACCAGATCATCCTGACGACCCCGGGTCGCGTGATCTTCAACGTCGAGATCGAGCGGGCCCTCGGCGTCGCGGTGCACACGAGCGACGCCGTCTGGCACGAGTTCATCAACCAGCCCCTGTCGAAGCGCGAGATCGACATCTTCATCGCGGCTCTCGTCGACCTGTACGGGGCCCACGCGGTTGCCACGGTCCTCGACACGATCAAGGCGCTCGCCTTCCGCTACGCAACTCAGGCGGGCATCACCGTCTCGAAGAACGACATCGTGATCCCCCCGAGCAAGGAAGACATCCTGGTCGGGTACGAGGCCCAGGTGCGGAAGCTCGAGCTCGAGTACCAGCGCGGCCTGATGACCGAGGAGGAGCGGCACGAGCGGATCGTGGCGGTCTGGACGGAGGCAACCGAGGAAGTCGCCCAGGCGATGAAGGACAACCTCCACAAGACCAACTCGATCTTCATGATGGCCAACTCCGGCGCCCGCGGATCGTTCAACCAGATCCGCCAGCTCGCCGGCATGCGCGGCCTGATGGCCAATCCGAAGGGTGAGATCATCGAACGTCCGATCAAGGCGAACTTCATGGAAGGCCTGTCAGTGCTCGAGTACTTCATCTCGACGCACGGTGCCCGCAAGGGCCTCGCCGACACGGCTCTCCGCACCGCCGACTCGGGCTATCTGACGCGGCGTCTCGTCGACGTCTCGCAGGACGTGATCATCCGTGATCTCGACTGCGGCACGACCGACTACGTCGAGCTGGCCGCCGTCCTCGACGACAAGCTCAACTCGAGCGTGGCCGGCCGGATCCTCGCGGTCGACGTGTTCAAGCCGCTCAAGGACGGCAAGCCCGGGAAGACGCTGCTCGCCGCAGCGGGCACCGAGCTGACGCTGCCGCTCCTCAAGGAGCTCCTCGACGGGCTCGAGGAGCACGCCGAGGGCTACGAGGTCCCGGTGCGCTCCGTGCTCAAGTGCAAGAGCGAGCACGGTGTCTGCCGGACGTGTTACGGGACGTTCCTCGCGACGGGCTACATCTGCGAGGTCGGCGACGCGGTGGGCATCATCGCCGCCCAGTCGATCGGCGAGCCGGGCACCCAGCTGACGATGCGCACGTTCCACACGGGTGGCGTCGCCGGCGCGGACATCACGCACGGGCTCCCGCGCGTCGTCGAGATCTTCGAGGCGCGGAACCCGAAGGGCGCGGCCACTGTCACCGAGGTCAGCGGCAAGGTCGAGGTGGAGGACGCCGACCGCACGATCAAGGTGACGGTCGTCCCGTCGTCCCTGGACGAGAACGGCGAGCCGATCCCGGCGAAGGAGTACAGCTTCCCGCGCCGGACGCGGTTCCTCGTCAGCCACGGCGATATCGTCGAGGCGGGCGACCCGCTCAACGAGGGCTCGATCGCCCCCGCGGAGCTGCTCGCCCTGAAGGGCTCGACCGCGACGGAGCTGTACCTCGTGGGTGAGGTGCAGAAGGTCTACAAGTCGCAGGGCGTCGACATCCACGACAAGCACATCGAGCTGATCGTGCGGCAGATGCTGAAGAAGGTGCGGGTCGAGAGCGCCGGCGACACGCCGCTCCTCCCGGGCCAGCTCGTCGACAAGGCCGTGCTCGGGCGGGCGAACGACGCCGCCCGCAAGGCGAAGAAGGAGGAGGCGACGTTCGAGCCGCTGATCCTCGGGATCACCAAGGCGTCGCTCGCGACCGAGTCGTTCCTCTCCGCTGCCTCGTTCCAGGAGACCACGAAGGTGCTCACCGACGCCGCCATCGAGGGCAAGATCGACCGGCTGCTCGGGCTCAAGGAGAACGTGATCATCGGCAAGCTGATTCCGGCCGCCACCGGCCTGAAGAAGTACCGCGGGATCACGATCGAGCCGGCCGAGCCGCTGCCCTCGTCGATGTTCGCCGCCGAGGCGCAGGAGCTTCTCGCGGCGCTCGAGGAGATCGGTGACGGCGACATCGATCTGACCGCCCTCGGGCTCGCGTTCGAGGAGGAGCTGCCGGTCGAGGACACGCCGCCGGAGGCGCCGGAAGAGGCGTAGGACCCCACGGGAGAGGCTGAAGCCTCCCCCGGAGGCTAGAAGTGAGAAGGGGTGGGTTGTTCCTGCAAGACAGGGCAACCCACCCCCTTCGCCGTTCTTCAGGCAGCAGTCCCCTTGCCCGCAGCCTTCGCCCGCAGCAGGGCCCGCTCGGCACGCGTGAACAGTGACACGCCGTCGTCATCCGGCTTCAGCTCGGCGATCCCCGCCGAGAGGCTGAGGCCGGGGGTGGGGGAGGCCGGGGTGCGGCGGAGGGTGGCCTGGAGCCGCGCGTACAGCGCCTCTCCCTCGATGCGACCGGCATCCGGCAGGATGACCGCGAACTCGTCGCCGCCGCTGCGGTAGGCGAGGTCGACGGGGCGCATCGTCTGCCGCAGCAGCTCCGCGACCGCGGCGAGCATCTCGTCGCCTGCAACGGGCCCGCGCTGGGCGTTGACGTGCTCGAAGTCGTCGAGGTCGAAGGCGCAGACCGCCAGCCTGCGGCCGTGCCGGTGGGCTCGGGCTGCCTCGAGCGCCAGCGTCTCGTGGAGTGCCCGACGGTTGCCGAGCCCGGTCAGGGTATCCGTGTCCGGCATCGGATTCTGCTCCGCCCGTCGCCCCGCCGTCGCGATCGCCGGCTCGGTGTGGCGGACGATCGCCTCGAGGGTCTGGAAGTCGCTGCCGGTGACGGGGGGCTCCTCGCTGCGCCCGAAGACGGTCAGGAAGCCGATGTGCCCGCCGTCGGGCTCGAGCGGCACGGCGACGGCGGACCGCAGCTCCGCCTGCGCGTCGGCCTCGGGCGGGTAGTGATAGGAGATCCCGACGGCGCGAACCCGGCTTCCGTCTGGCGGGCCGCCGACCGCACCGGCGCCGGTCGGGCCGACAGCTGCGGGAGCGAGGCCGGCCGCTGCCGTGAGCGGTGCGCCGTCGACCTCGACACTGACGATCGCCCCGGCGACGCCGTGGAGCGAGGCGGCCGCCTCGACGCAGCGCGCGAGCACCTCGTCGAGATCGAGCGCCTGACCGAGCGACTCGACGATGCGCGCCCGCAGAGCGTCCTCCCGCACCCTCTCGACCGTCGACGCGAGCTCGCGGGCGAGCGCATCCATCCGCTCGCCGATCAGGAGCAGGCCGGAATCGAGCCGCCGCTCCGCAGCACGACGGAAGCGGATCACCGCGACCGCCACGACGCTCGCCGCGACGAGCGCGGCGACCGCGGCGAGAAGTGCGAGGGCGGCAGTGCTCATCGAGCCCGAAAAGCGTACTACTCGTCTGCGTCGGTGCTCAGCTGGTTCTTCCCGCGCCGCTTCGAGCCGATGACCGCCTCCCCGGCGCGGCTCTGCAGCGACTCCGGTGTGTCGTCGGCCCGAAGCTCCGCCAGCCCGGCGGACATCGTCACCGCCCCGACGTCAGCGAACGGGCGCGCGCCGAGCTCGAACGCCAACCGGTCGTAGAGGAGCCGGGCATCCTGACGGGTCGTCTCGGTGAGGATCACGAAGAACTCGTCTGCGCCACCGGAGTTGCGGAACGCCGAGTCGCTGCCCCTGATGGTCGAGCGAACGCGCTCTCCGAACTCCGTCAGGACGTCGTCGCCTGCGGCCAGGCCGCGTGGGTGCTCCTTGTTGATCCGGCCGAAGTCGTCGAGGTCGACCTGCAGCAGGCAGAGTGGCCGGCCATGGCGGCGGGCGGCGCTGATCTCGCGCGGCAGTGCCTCCTCGAACGCAAGGGCGCTCCCGAGCCCCGTACGGAGATCGGTCGCCGCGAGCTCCTGGACCTCGATGTAGCGGAGCGCGTTCAGCACGGCCGGCGTGGCCCGGCGCGCGATGGCCGTGAGGACGCTCACCGCCTCTGCGTCGAAGGCGTCCTCGAGCCGCGAATAGACCGTCAGCGAGCCGCTGCCGTCCGGGCCGACCGGCACGACGAGCCCGCTCCGCAGCGCCTCGCCATCTTCCCCGTCCCACGTGGCCCGGCCCGAGACGAACGTTCTCCCGTCGGGTGGCCGGTCGATGCCCGGCCCGCTGCCTGCGTCCACACGGCCGATCGTCTTGACGGCGCTCGTGCCGTCGGGCCGGAGGACGCTGATCCGGCTGCCGTCGACGGCACGGAGCGCTCCGGCCGCCGCGAGCGTGCGCTGTAGCACCTCGCTGAGATCGATCGTCGAGCCGATGGCGTCGAGGCCGTCTTCGGGCCTATGCCGTGGCCCGACGGCCGCCGCGATGCCTTCGAGGCGCCGGTCGACGTCCCCGATTGCGCCGAGGAGGCGCGTGTCGGCCGGCCGCCGCAAGGCGACCCAGAGCGCGACGAGCACGCCGGCAACACAGATGGCACCGAAAGCCGCAACGACTACCGCAGTCGTGATCCCTCTCCTTCCCCTGTGCGAACTCTATGCAGGAGGCTGGGTCTTGTATACGGGTGTTGCGGAATTCATCTTCTCTTGGCGAAGCCCGGCAGCGTCCGCTACACTCCACGTCCGCAGGTGGCGGGGTTCAGTCCCTGCCACTGGTTTGTCACGACTATCGACCAGAGCGTTAGGAGCAGCGTGCCCACCGTCAATCAGCTCGTCCGCAAAGGCCGCAAGGCCCCCGTGGCCAAGACGAAGACCCCCGCCCTGCGGAACGCACCGCAGAAGCGCGGCGTCTGCACGCGCGTCTACACGACCACCCCGAAGAAGCCGAACTCGGCGCTGCGCAAGGTTGCGCGCGTTCGGCTCACGAACG
>Ga0302322_100003427_pt1 | contig 13627 bp, 12 predicted proteins | sample Fen_T0_2_FD_203757 | JGI IMG/M metagenome (GOLD analysis project Ga0302322, IMG submission 203757) | Peat permafrost microbial communities from Stordalen Mire near Abisko, Sweden - Fen_T0_2 | ecosystem: Environmental > Terrestrial > Soil > Wetlands > Permafrost | place: Sweden: Abisko...
GTCGTCGCGCAACGCCGCCACCGGCGAGCTCGTCGAGCTCGCGCGGGTCGCGGGCGAGTTCGAGGGCACCGGCCTCGAGATCATCCCCCAGGTCGGCCCCGCGTTCGACCAGTGGGCGATCGATCTCATGGCCGACATGTCCGTCGCGGCGCAGCGGCCCATCAACTGGAACGTGATGACGGTCAACAAGACCAACATCGACGAGTGCCGGGCCAAGCTCACCGCCGGCGACGCCGCGCGAGCGAAGGGTGGCAAGGTCGTCGCCCTCACCATCCCCATCAGCTTCGGGGCGCGTCTCTCCTTCGCGAGCGGCTTCGTCCTCGACGCGATGCCGGGCTGGGAGGGAGCCATGCACGCGTCGCGCGACGAGAAGCTGAAGCTGTTCCGTGACCACGACGCGCGTGACGCGCTCAACGCGAAGGCCCAGTCGCCCGACAACCCGCTCAAGATGATCGCCGACTGGAGCACCAAGATCGTCTTCGACACCGTGGCTCCGGAGAACGAGCAGTACCAGGGCCAGTCGGTCGGGACGATCGCCCAGGCCGAGGGGCGTGACCCGTGGGACGTGCTCTGCGACATCGCAGTGGCCGACGAGCTCAACACCAGCTTCGGTGTGCCCGTGCAGCCCGAGACCGAAGAGGACTGGGACGCGCGCCTCGAGGTGTGGCGTGACGACCGGGCCGTGATCGGCGCGTCCGACGCCGGGGCCCACTTCGACCTCCTCGCGTCGTTCAACTACGCCACCGGCATGCTCCAGCGGGCCGTGCGCGAGCGCAACATGCTCTCGTTCGAGGAGGCCATCCACCTGATGACCCAGGTCCAGGCCGAGCTGTACGGGCTCCGCGACCGCGGCCTGCTCCGGGAGGGCTGGTTCGCCGACGTCATCGTGATCGATCCGACCACGATCGGGAGCGACGCCGTCGCGATGCAATTCGACCTCCCCGGCAACGAGGGCCGCCTCTACGCGGGCAGCACCGGGGTCGACCACGTGCTCGTCAACGGCGAGGCGATCGTCACCGACGGCGCGCTGACCGACGGGCGCTCGGGCACGCTCCTGCGCTCCGGCCGCGACACCGCGACGCCGTCACTCGCTTGAGGGATCCGCACCTCGACATGGTCGAGTAGCGGGGCGGTTGACGACGCGATGGGCCGGCATCACCTGGCCCCGTGAGTACGGCGGTCACGGCGTCATCGCGACCGAGGACAGCATCTTCCGCGGCGTGGAGATGCAGATCCTGAGCCCGTGGGGGGTGTTCGCGGTCGGCCTCAGCTGTTGTGCTGGTCGGCCAGTCCGAGCTGTTCGAAGATCACGAGGCGCTCCGCCTCGTAGGTCTCGGCGTCGACGATCCCGGCCGCACGCTGCTCGCTCAGGATGCGGAACTGCTCCATCAGGGCATCGGCGTCGGGAACGTCTTCTCCCTCGACTTCGTCTCCCCGCTCCTCACGCTTCTGCCGCTTCTCGGCCGCGCGCTCCTGACGCTTCTTCTCTCGTTGACGCTTCTCGTAGCTCTCGCGCCCCACGCCTGCTCAGACCCCCACGCGCCGGGCGTCGAGCTGACCCGCGTCGGGCCAGTTGACGTTCGTCGCCCAACCGAGCTGCTCGAACCACCGGATGATCCGGGCCGAGCTGTCGAGCTGGCCGCGGTCGAGGCCGTGGCGGGCCGACCGCGGGAACGCATGATGGTTGTTGTGCCACGACTCGCCCATGGTGAACGGGGCGAGGATGGCGACGTTCGAGCTCACGTCCTTGGTCGCGAACGGACGCTTGCCGAACCGGTGGCAGATCGAGTTCACCGACCAGGTGAAGTTGTGCGTGATGCCCACGCGCAGCAGGCCGGCCCAGAGGAACGCGGCGAACGCACCGGCCAGCGTCCCGCTCCACACGTAGCCGATGGCGAAGGGGATCATCAGCGTCGCCACGCAGAAGGGCAGGAACAGCTTGTCGATCAGCACGATGTCGCGGTCGGCGAGCAGGTCGGCGGCGTAGCGCTCGCGCGACGTGGCCTCGTTGGTGAAGCACCAGCCGATGTGCGCGTGCCACAGACCCTTGATCCCGGTCAGCGGCTCGTCGTCCTTCCACACTGGCGAGTGCGGGTCACCCGGGCGGTCGGCGAAGCGATGGTGCCGACGGTGGTCGGCGACCCAGCCGATGATCGAGCCCTGGAACGACATCGAGCCGAGCGAGGCGAGCACGATCTTCAGCGGACGCCGGGCCTCGAAGCTCTTGTGGGTGAACAGCCGGTGGTACCCGATGGTGACCCCGTGGCCCACGAGCGTGGCGAACACCACGAGCAGCGCGATCTCCCGCCACGGCACAGGACCACCGATGCCGAAGACGATCAGAACGACGGCCGCGGCGAACGGCGCACCGGCGAAGATCCCCGTGAGGATCCGGCGGTAGGTCGCGGGCCGTTGCGGGACGGCGTTGCCGGACGGACGCAGTGACGAATCCGGACCGAGGTCCTCGTCGGACGAAACGATCAAGTTGGCGCTCATATGAGCTCCTCGCGTGGCAAGGGAGAGCCACCGCCGAGGCGAGCAGCGACATTCCTACTTCTTCGGGTGCACTTTCGCAGCCCGATGACCCGAGGGTACCGGTCCGGGAACCGAAACCGGAGGCGCGTCTTGTTACCGCTCGGTAACGCCCGCACCTCGAACCGGGGCCAACTGCCTGTCGGAACGTGGTTGGCGAAGCGTTTGCCGGAGGGGCTGGTGCCGCTCCCGCGGTCCTGACCGGTGCCGGCGCGTTTGACCGGGCGGGCAATTCGGACGAGCCTGGTGACAGGGCTCCCGCCGGGAGCATCCCTCGGAGGCACCATGCGGAAGGTTCGCCTCGACGAGCACGGACGCCCCCATTGCCGGAAGTGCGGCAACCAGTACTTCTTCGCCCGGGGCGACGAGTACTCCAAGTTGACCAAGCACCTCCGGTGCACGCTGTGCGGAGCCAAGCAGACGCACCGCCCGCCCAACGCCGTCAACGCCTGAACTCGCGCGGACGGGACCTTGGGCCCTTCCCGTCGCCCGGTCCCGTCCGGATACTCGACCGCGTGCGCCGAACCCGGCGCCCCGAGCCGCGCCGCGGCACCACGTGTCCCAGGAGAACCGCAATGAGCAACGGAGACGCCGGCACCGCGCTCGACCTCGAGGAGCTGCGCGAGCGCTACCGGATCGAGCGCGAGAAACGGCTCCGTCCCGACGGCAACGCCCAGTACCACGACCTCACCGGGAAGTTCGCCGACTTCGACCGGGACCCGTACGTGGAGCCCGGAGTCACGCGCGACCCGCAGGTCGAGGAGGTCGACGTCGTGATCGTCGGGGCCGGCTTCGGCGGAATGCTCGCCGGCGCCAATCTCCGCAAGCTGGGGGACACGAGCTTCCGCATCCTCGACAAGGCCGGCGACTTCGGCGGCACGTGGTACTGGAACCGCTACCCCGGTTGCATGTGCGACGTCGAGTCGTTCGTGTACATGCCGATGCTCGAAGAGACCGGCTACATGCCGACCGAGAAGTACGCGAGCGCACCCGAGATCTTCGCCTACTGCCAGCTGCTCGGCCACACGTTCGACCTCTACTCCTCCGCGTTGTTCCAGACCGAGATCCGCGACGCGAGCTGGGACGACGCCGCGCAGCGCTGGGTGATCACGACGACCCGCGACGACCGCCTGACCGCCAAGTTCCTCGTGATCGCGGGAGGCGTGCTCAACCACGCGAAGCTGCCCGGGATCCCCGGCATCGAGACCTTCGCCGGCCACCAGTTCCACACGAGCCGCTGGGACTACGGCTACACCGGCGGCGGGCCCTTCGAGCGCATGGAGAACCTCGCCGACAAGCGCGTCGGCATCGTCGGCACCGGCGCCACCGCGGTGCAGGTGGTGCCCCGTCTCGCCGAGTCGGCGAAGGAGGTCTACGTCTTCCAGCGCACCCCGGCCGCGGTCGGCGTCCGCAACCAGCAGCCGACCGATCCCGAGTGGTTCACGTCGCTCGAGCCGGGATGGCAGCGCGCGCGCATCCGCAACTTCACAGCCAACGTCACCGGCACGCAGCCCGACGTCGACCTCGTCGACGACGAGTGGACGAAGCTCTGGCGCACCGACACGCGCAAGCTGCCCGCGTCAGAGGCGGAGGCGGCCGAGCTCGAGCGCATCGACTTCGAGAAGATGGACGGTCTACGTCGGCGGATCGACGAGATCGTCGAGGACCCCGACACCGCGCAGAAGCTCAAGCCCTGGTACGGCACCTACTGCAAGCGTCCGTGCTTCCACGACGAGTACCTGCCGTCGTTCAACGAGCCGAACGTGCACCTCGTCGACACCGACGGCAAGGGCGTCGAGCTGATCAACGAGCGCGGCCCCGTGGTCGACGGCGTCGAGTACCCCGTCGACGTGCTCGTCTACGCGTCGGGCTTCGAGGTCACCACCGAGTACTCGCACCGGCTCGGGTTCGACCCGCACGGACGCACGGGCCTGTCCATGAGCGAGGCGTGGAGCGACGGTGCGCACACGCTGCACGGCGTGTTCACGCGCGGCTTCCCCAACCTGCTGATGATCAGCACCGTGCAGGGCGGCTTCGGCGTGAACTTCGTGCACTACCTCACGGAGACGTCCCTCCACGTGGCGACGATCATCGATCAGTGCCTGCGCGAGGGCATCGCGGAGATCGAGCCGACCGAGGAGGCGCAGGAGGAGTGGTTCATGCTCCTCATGACCATGGTCGACGGGCTCGCCCGGTACAACGCCACGTGCACGCCCGGCTACCTCAACAACGAGCAGGCCGAGGGCGACATGAAGGCCGCGCGCAACACACCCTTCATGGGGAGCGTCATGGACTACGCGGCGCACCTCGAGCGCTGGCGCGCCGACGGGAAGATGGCAGGCGTGGAGGCCACCCGCGCCTGACCTGCGTCCGACCGGCCGCGCTCAGCGACCGGTCCAGCGCGGCGCGCGCTTCTCCACGAAGGCGAGCGCGCCTTCGCGCGCGTCGTCGCTCCCGAACACTCGGCGCAGATCGGCGCGGCTCGGCCACGCGGTGTCGCCCCCCTGGGTCGCGCCGTTGCGGACCAGCTGCTTCACCACGGTCACCGCGAGCGGCCCGTTCTCCGCGACCCGGGCCGCGAGCGCCAACGCCTCGTCGAGCACCTGTGCCGCCGGGACCACGCGGTTCACCAGGCCGATCTCGTACGCGCGCGCCGCGTCGAAGCTGTCACCCACCAGGGTGATCTCCAGCGCGATCGCCATCGGGACACGTGTGCCGAGCAGCGTGCCGCCACCTCCGGGCAGGAGCCCCCGCTTGACCTCGGCAACGCCGAACACCGCGTGATCGGCGGCGACGATCAGGTCGCACGCCATCATCAGCTCGAATCCGCCGGCCACGGCGGCTCCGTTGACGGCGGCGATGATCGGCTTCGGGAAGTCCCAGGGCGCGATGGTGTAGCGGGCCGGCGCACTGGCGTCGCCGTCGGCGAAGGCGTCCTCGTCGGCCGGACGCGACGAGAAGTCCTTCAGGTCCATCCCGGAGCAGAAGGCCCGTTCCCCCGCACCGGTGATGACCACCGCGCGGACGCCGTCGTCGGACGCGATGTCGGCGAAGGCCTCCTGCAGGGCGCCGATGAGCGCGCCGTTCAGCGCGTTGCGCCGCTCGGGACGGTTCAGGGTGAGGATCTCGACCGCGCCTTCGCGTCGTCGCTCGAGAACCGGTGCCGTGGTGTCATCGCTCATGGGGCTCCTTGTCGCACTCGGGACGCGTCGGTCGCGCGCCGAGCATGATGTTCGCCCCACCGCGTTCGGGCAAGGCGAGCACCAGGAGCACCCCATGGACACCGAACACATCGCCGTCACCCGGCGGATCGCCGCGCCGGCCGACCGCATCTACCGGATCGTGTCGAGCCCGGCCGGGCACGTCGCCATCGACGGCTCCGGGATGCTCGTGGCCGCGTCCGACGACCGACCGCTGCGGGTCGTCGGCGACACCTTCACGATGCACATGGACCGCGAGCCCCTCGGCGACATCCCCGAGATGGGGCGCTACGAGGTGCTCAACACGGTCACCCGGATCGAACCGGGCCGGCGCTTCGAGTGGACGATCGGTGCCGTGGGGCGCCCCCCCGTCGGGCACGTCTACGGCTGGGAGCTCGCACCGGTCTCCGCGACCGAGACCGAGGTGACCAACTACTGCGACTGGAGCGGGATCTCCCCCACCGCGCGCACGGCGCGGTCGTGGCCGATCGTCCCCCTCGCGATGCTCGAGCGGTCGGTCCACAACCTCGAAGCGATCGCCACGACCGACGTACGGGCGCGCAACACCGCGACGGTCCACGCGTTCTACGACCTCATGTTCAACCAGTGCTTGCCGGCCGAGGCGATCGCGCGGCACGCCGGCGCGACCTACACCCAGCACAACCCGCACGTGGGCGACGGGAAGCAGGCCTTCGTCGACTACTTCGAGCGCATGGCCGCGGAGTACCCGGGCAAGCGCGTGCGCTTCGTGCGGACCATCGCCGAGGGCGACCACGTGGTCCTCCACTGCCACCAGACCTGGCCCGGCGACCACGACTACGCGGGCATCGACATCTTCCGCCTCGACGTGAACGGAAGGGTCGTCGAGCACTGGGACGTGCTCCAGGTCGTTCCCGAAACGTCCGCAAACGACAACGGGATGTTCTGACCCGCGTTCCGCGCCGGGGCCTAGACCCGAGGTCGGAAGATCGGCAGCGCGACGCCGTCGCCCGCGGGGTCGAAGTGGACCTCGACGGGCAGACCGACGACCAGGTCGTGGCGCTCGACGTCGGTCACCCGCGACAGGATGCGCACGACACCATTGGTGTCGTCGAGCTCGACGACCGTCGTGTTGTATGCGCCCAGCGCGGCGAGCGCCGGCACGATCGGGCGCTCCACCCACGTGTACGAGTACACGGTGCCGTGGCCCGAGTGCGGCTCCCACGTCCAGTCGAGCGAGCTGCACACGTAGCAGACCTCGGTCGGCGGATGGCGGTCGACCCCGCACGCCGCACACCGCTGGACCACGAGCTCGCCGCGGCCCGCGGCGGTCCAGTAGCCCTCGGTCGTCGCGTCCGGACGCGGTCCCGGCAGCCCCGGCATCCCTTCACTCACGTCCGATCTCCCGTCAGGATCATGCCGCTGGTGGGCGACGGACCGGCCCCGCCGACGACCAGCACGTTCGTCGCCCCGGGGATCTGGTTGATCGCGGTGCCCCGGATCTGGCGCACCGCCTCGTTCACGTGGCTCATCCCGTGCGTGTACGCCTCGGCCAGGTTGCCGCCGTGCGGGTTCACCGGCAGCGGGCCGTCGAGACCCAGGTTGCCGTCCTCGACGTACGGGCCGCCCTCCCCCTTCGAACAGAACCCGAAGTCCTCGAGGCTGGTGATCACCATCGGCGTGAAGTGGTCGTAGACCATCGCCACGTCCATGTCGGCGATCCCCATTCCCGCGAGCCGGTAGATCTCCGACGAAACAGCCCGCTGCCCGCTCGACGCGAAGTCCTCGTCGGGCTGGTTGTAGAAGCTCATCAGCGCGTTCCCGAACCGGAACGGCGCGCCCACGCCCGCCGCCGCGATGTACGCCGGCAGGTTCGGACCGTCCTGCGCACGCTCCGCCGACGTGATCACCACCGCGCAGCCGTAGTCGGTCTCCATGCAGAAGTCGAAGAGCCGCAACGGGTCCGCGATCATCTGGCTGTTGTGGTGGTCCTCGATGGTGATCGGCGTGCGGAAGCGCGCCTGCGGGTTGTTCGCCGCCATCGCACGGGCGTGCATCGTGACGTGCGCGTACTGCTCCGTCGTGGTCCCGTAGAGATGCATGTGCCGACGCGCGGCCAGCGCGAACATCTGACCCGGCGCCTGCAACCCGTACGGGACGCTGAACTGGAACGGGCCGCCGATCGCGGGGATCCCCTGGCCCATCTGACCAAACGCCTGCCCGTAGCGCGCACCCGGCTCCATCGTCATCACCTTGTGCACCACGACGTAGTCGGCCTGGCCGGTCGCCACCGCCATCGCCGCGTTCTGGAACGCCCCGCACATCGACGCTCCCCCACCGCCCCAGGTCTGCGCGGTGTACCGCAGCCGCTTCGCGCCGAACGCCTCGAACAGCTCCGGCGGGTCGATCGGCGTGTAGTACGAGCTGTAGCCGTCGACGTCCTTCGGTGAGATGCCGGCGTCGGCACACGCCGCGGTGATGGCTTCGATCACCAGCCGGAGGTGGCCCTTCTCCGCGTGCTCGCCCCGCTTGCCGAACGGCACGTGCCCGTAGCCCACGATCGCGGCCTGGTTGCGGAGATCGATCACGCTGGGTCCTTCCCTGCCCCACCCGGCCCCACCACCGCGGCCGGGAGCGCGTTCGCGGTCGTCACCACTCGCAGGCCGGCGAGCGGAAGCGCGCGAGGCGCATCCACGTTGGTGCGGCCCTGTTCTCGAGCTGCGGTTGCGTCAGCACCTCAGACGTGCGAGATCAAGCGCCTTCGTACGTCGGGGTGTCGAGGTTCGCCGGGTACGGGTTGCCCGGGAAGCACACGAGCGGCTTGCCCGGCTGCCCGTAGACCGGCACGAACTTCCCGTCCTTCGCGATGACGTACGCGAAGCAGCCGACGTCGCCAGGCTGCGCCGGACCGTGCTCGTGCTGCCAGTTGACCTTCGCGATCATCCCGTTGGCGTTCCAGTCGGTGATCTGGTTGATCGCGTCCACCACCGAGGCCTGGGTGAAGTTCTTCCCCGCCTTCTGGAGGCCCTCGATGAGCAGCGACGCGCCGACCCAGCCCACCAGCAGGTTCTCGGTGGGGTCGAGACCCCTGGCCTTCATGGCCTTGATGAACTCCGTCATGCCCGGGTTGCCCTTGGCCAGCTCGAACGGCACGAACTGGATCGGGAGCGTGAAGCCGTTCAGCTGCGTGCCGAGCTGCTTGATCGTCTCGGTGTCGTAGCCTTGCGGCGCGTAGAACTGCGTGCCCGTCACGCCTGCGGCCTGGAGCGCCTTGCTCAGGTTGAGCTCGCCCTGGAGATCCATGCAGGTCGCGACGAAGTCGACCTGATTGTCCTTCATCGCCTGCACGGCTCCCGAGACGTCGTTCGCGGAGAACCCGAACGACAGGGACGTGTCGAACACCGCCACCTTCGGCCCCCACCGGTCAGCGGCGTTCTTGATGGCGCCGGCACAGTCGGAGGAGCTCGGCGACGACCCGTACGCGAAGATCGCCATGCGCTTCGCCCCGGCCTTGAGGGCCGAGTACGCCGGCGAGAACGACGGGCAGTCGGGGCAGTTGTACGAGCCGTACGTACCGAAGAGGTTGGGACCCTTCGACCATTCGAGCTGGATGTTGTACCCGAACGTCGGCGTTCCCGCCTTCGCGAGCGTGTCGGCCCCGGCGAAGGACTGGGTCGCGACGATCGCCGCGAAGACCTTGTCCTCCTCGGTCAGCGACCGGGCCGCCTCGATGTCCTTCGAGGCTCGCGTCTGGTCGTCGTAGGTCTTGACCAGCTTGATGTTCCGGCCGAAGACGCCGCCCTTCTTGTTGAGCTCGTCGAAACGGGCCTTCGCGCCGGTTGCCACGTCTTCGTACGGCACGCCGGTCGGGTTGGTCTTCCCGACGATGGCGCCGACCTTGATCTCCTTGGCCGTCACGCCCGGCGGGGCACTGTCGGCCGCGTTGGCCGGCGCGCTCCACGCCGCAGTCGTCCCGAAGACCATCGCCGCGATCAGGATCGCGACGCCGCGCCTCGTTCCACGAGCTCTCCGCACCACTGACTCCCCCCGGATCATGTGATCGGCCGACGACTCGACGAACTGCGTACCGGCCGAGCGGGCGCCACTCTCACAGCGCGGGCAGGAAGTGTCAACTCCGTCCGGGCAGCGGTCACCGGGCAGAATCGGCCGCCGTGCTCCGCGTCCTCACCTCGCTCGTGCTGCTCGGCCTCGGGACCAACCTCGAACCGGGCACCCTGATCGTGTTCGTGAGCCTCCTGGGCACCGCGAAGCCCCGGACCAACGCCGCCGCCTTCGTGGCCGGCTGGGTCGTGTCCCTCGCGGTGGTGTTCGGCGCCTCGTACGCGCTGTTGCACGGCGAGCCGCCCGTGAGCGGGTCGACCGAGGAGCTCCTCGTCCAGCTCGGCGAGATCGCCGTGGGCGTGCTCCTGGCGTCAGCCGCGGTCCACGAATGGCGGCGACGCAACGACCCTCCCGCGTCGCGCCGGCCGCGCACCCACCACTGGCTCCAGCACATCGGGCCCCGCACCGCGTTCTTCGCGGCGATGTGGGAGCAGCCCTGGACCGTCACGATGGCCGCCGCGATGGTGGTCGTCCGCGGCCACCTGTCGGCGCCCGAAGCGGTCGTCGCGTTCGTGGTGTTCGCCGTTGCGTCCACCGTGTCGGTCGGCACGGTGTGGATCATGTTCCGGCGCGATCCCGACCGTGCGGAACATGCACTGCGATCGATCGAGACGCGTGTGCGTACCACGGGCCCCCGTTTCTTCGCGGTGTTCGCCGCCGTGGCGTCGGTCGCGTTCATGGCCGATGGCCTGTACGGCCTCCTCACCCGCTGATCGAATCCCCGGTCAGCAGCGCCGTGCAGGCCGCCGCGAGGCGACGGGTGCCCTCGGCCAAGCCGAGCTCGTCGACCTCGTCGCTCAGCACCTCGACGCCCAGGAGCACCTCAGGGTGGGTGGCGTGCACCCGGTGCACGATCTCGGCCAACGGGAGGGCGCCGGCACCCGGTAGCTTCCGCCCCCGCATGGGCACGTAGGGCTCGCGGTCCTGCTCGGGAGACCGGTCGGAGACCTGGAGCCCGCCGACGAGCGCGACGGTGTCCGGGTCGAGATCGGCGAGCCCGCCGCCCCCGCGCGCGAGGTGCCAGGTGTCGAGGACGATCGACCCGTTCGCAGCGTCGGCGGCGCGGACCACCGCCGCGGCGGTGTGCAGGTCGGGGATGCCGGTGCCGGGGACGAACTCGATCCCGAGCCGGAGTCCCTCGTCGGCTGCGCGCGCAGAGGCCCGGGCGAACGCCTCGGCCAACGCGTCGACCGGCGTCGGCACGCCACCGATGTGCACGAGATTGACCATCGGCGCCCCGAGTGCGTGCGCGATGGCCACGCAGTCCTCGAGCTGCGCCTCGTGCGCGTCGCGGAAGTCCCCCGTCGGACGGGTGCACGACGGTGTGCCCGGCAGCGCGCTGCACAGCCCGTCGACCACGCTGACCGTCACGCCGACGTCCTCGATCCGAGACCGGAGGTCGGCTGCGAAGCCGCCGTCGTGCATGAACCGGAACGGCGTGGTGGTTATCGACGCGAAGCCCGCGGCTCCCGCCGCGGCGGCCATGTCCGGGAGTGATTCGGTTCGGAAGGTCGAGCTCCAGAGCTCGAGCGCGATCGGCGTCGACGCAGACGGAGCGGGCACGCCCGGTGTCTAGCGGAAGCCCGGCGGAGGCCACAACGCAACGGGGCCCGCGGTCAGGCGTGCGAGAGTGACGTCGTGATCGCCGCACCTGTGCTCGCTCCCCTCTGCATCGGCGCGCAGTTCGGCGCGGGGGCGGTGGCGCTGCTGGCAGCCGGGGGCACCGCTGCTGTCCTTGCGGCCGGCCTGGTCGGGATGCGGTGGGTCACGAGCCTCCCGACCCTGCCCGAGGCCGGCCCGGAGACGGCCGAGCCGGGTCCGGAGCCGCCGGCAGTTGCGAACCTCCTGGTCAACCGGTGCAAGGTCACCACCGCGGCCGCGGCGGCGACGCTGCTCGACCTCGCGGCCCGGCACTGGCTCGACGTGTTCGAGGCGGGGCCCGGGCAGTACATCGTCCGGGTCCGGCCTGCGCGCGCCGAGCCGCTCACGGCGTACGAGGAGCAGCTGCTCGACCTCGTACGCGAACACGCGGTCGACGGGTCGGCACCGATGGCCGCGATCGAGCTCGACGCCGACGCCGCATCGCGCTGGAACTCCGACTTCGCGAAGAAGGTGCTCGACGACGCCAAGGAGCGCGGCCTCGTGCAACGACGGTGGAACCGCACCGACGCCCGCGACATTGGCATCCTCGCCGCGCTGGCGCTGTTCCTGATCGCGGCCGGGCTCTACGTCGCAAGGGTCGAGTCCGCGTCCCCGTCCGACAGCAACGGCTTCTCGCGCAACGACTGGTTCCTCGTCGCGGGCGGGCTGTGGCTCGCGCTCATGGCCGGGCTCGCGGCCCTGCGGTCCGTGCGCTACTCGTCCGCCGGGGAGGCCGCAGCAGCCCGTTGGCTCGGGTTCAAGGGCTTCCTGCGCGCCCAGGAGGGGTTCGGCGACGCGACACCTGCCGCGGTCGCGATCTGGAACCGGCTCCTCGCGTACGGGGCCGGTGTCGGAGCGGCGCGCGGCGCGCTCGACGGCATCCCGCTCGAGGTCGAGGATCCCGACGTCGCGTGGAGCCGGTACGACGGCCCGTGGCGCCAGGTCCGGGTCGAGTACCCCCAGCGGTTCGGGTACGGCGAGCGACCCGTGGTCGTGCTGGCCGGCGGGGTGCTGCGGCTCGTGGTCTGGGGCGCGATCGGGTTCGTGGCGCTCCCGATCGTCGCCGACTTCGTGTGGTCGGTGACGAGGGATGCGATGGACGGATCCGGATCGGCCAACCCTGCGGCCTGGCTGGGCGTGGCGTTCGCCCTGGTGTTCGGCGGCCTCGGGGCGTGCGTGCTCGTCCGCATCGCCGACGGCCTCGTCCGCACGTATCGGGGCTTGTTCGACCTCCGGGCCACCGTGACGGTCAGCGGCGAGGTCGTGAAGCACCATCACACCGGCGACGAGGACTCCGGGGTCCGCCGTTGGTTCGCGGTCGATCCCGGACACGTCGAGGAGGTGCGAGCCTTCTGGGCCCAGGACGGCGACCTGCCCCCACGCCACTCCTCGGTGACCGTGGTGTTCTCACCCCGGCTGCATCACGTCCTGTCGGTGGTCGCGGTCACCGGATAGTGGAGCCAGCCGGCGAACTGGTTCGCACGGAGGCGCACCGGATCCCCGGCGGGCGTGAACCGGGTGATCCGGCGGAAGAGCTCGCTGTACACGAGCCGCAGGTCGAGCCGGGCCAGCTGCGCGCCGATGCAGAAGTGCGGTCCCCCGCCGCCGAACGCGACGTGGTCGAGCGGGTCGCGGTCGGGTTCGAAGCGGTCGGGATCGGGGAAGTGGCGCTCGTCGCGGTTGGCCGAAGCGTAGGACAGGATGACCTTGTCGCCGGCGCGGACGTGCTTGCCGCGCAGCTCGTGGTCCTCGGTCGCGGTCCGGCGGAACGACAACACCGGGCCGCGCCAGCGCAGGAACTCCTCGACGACGGTGGGCGGGCAGTCGCCGCCGAGCCACGGGTCGAAGATCCCGGGTTCGGTGATCCACGCGTGCACGAGCTCGGTCATCGCGTGGGCCGTGGTGCTGAGGCCGCCGACGAGCACCGCCGGGAAGAACGCGACGATCTCCAGGTCGTTCAGGCGGTGCCGCTCGCCGTCCTCCTCGACCTCGGCGTTCACGAGGTCGACCACGACGCCCGTATGACGCTCGGGATGGGCCCGCACCTCGGCGATCAAGCCGGCCCCGTACGCGGCCATCGCCTGGGCGACCTCGGGTCGCGGCGCGAGGCCGGGGTTGATCTCCGGGTCCTGGAAGTCGGCGAGCACGCGCGT